>ERZ1292633.4205-Hain-H41-02um-R1-4205-length-13472-cov-6_pt1 | contig 13472 bp, 14 predicted proteins | sample MGYA00564406_ERZ1292633 | MGnify/ENA primary metagenome ERZ1292633 (study PRJEB36523, sample SAMEA6512639) | groundwater metagenome | collected 2019-01-08 | study: AquaDiva: Metagenomics assemblies of 32 groundwater samples
AAATCAAGCTCAAAGTTCAAAATTCGTGACTTCTTTTTGGATTTGATTTGTCATTGGTTATTTGAGCTTTGAAATTTTTTTCTAATTTTCTTATCAATCGTCCGGTCAACGATCAAGAGGCCATTTAAGTGATCGATCTCGTGCTGGAGAATCCGCGCTAATAAGCCCTTGGCCCGAAGGCGGATGCGCTGTCCCTCGAGGTTGTCGGCGAGCACGCTGATCTCGGTGGCGCGCGGGACGGGCGTTTGCAGATCGGGGAGCGATAAACAGCCCTCATCATAAACTTCAAAATCATTATTCATCTGGGTGATGGTCGGGTTGATAATAACAAAAAAAGGGATGGCTGGCTGATCGTCGGCGGTACCGTTCTCGGTTGGTTGCGGTTGATACTCGATAACGGCCAGTTTCAAAGATCGGCCAATTTGTGTGGCGGCCAGACCGACCCCTTCGGCCGCGTGCATAGTCAGCCGCATCGATTCGACGAGTATTTTGAGTTCATCATCAAAATGACCAACGCGGCGAGTCGGTGCGCGAAGGATCTCGTCTGGGAGTGTGACTACTGGTAGGAGTATTGGCTTGTTCATCAGGTAGAGATTAGCGCATTATGGGAATTTCTTCAAGAATAGGTCTTTCGCAGTTGATGGGAACCACCTCCGAGGAGTCTCCGCCAAATTGGCGGAGAGGCGTTCACCTCGTAGGAGGTAGAGGGGAACTGCGAATATCCTAAAGAAAACAGGAACCCGACCTCGGGATGAAGGTCGGGTATTAGGTATGGATCAGAGGCGATTTGAGAGAATAACGATGCAAAACAGACTGATAGGTTTCAGCCATTGCTCGGGCGGTGGCGTCATCGGCATAGCGCCGCGCATCTTCGCGGGCCGCTGCACCCATGGTTGTTCGAAGAGCTTGGTCAGTTAGAAGACGGGTTAATTCCTGCGTATAGGCTTCGGTGCGATCAGAACAGACAAAACCAGTTCGATTGTGAATAACGATCGTGGCCGGACCATTTTGATTAGACACAACGGCCGGTGTGCCAGCCGCCAACGCTTCGACCACAACGATGGCTTGCGTATCCGTGAGTGAGGGGAAAAAGAAGACATCAGCCCGGCCAAAGAGGGGTTTGAGACGGTCTGGTTCGAGCCGACCGGTGACAATTACGTCCTGGGTTAGCTGATGGTCGATGAGCCACTGGCGAACTGCCTCTTCTTCTGGTCCAGGGCCAACGAGGACGAGCTGGACATCAGGAAGGGCCTGATGGACCAGATTAAAGACTTCTAGAAGTCGCCAGATGTTTTTTTCTTTTGCCAAACGGCCAACAGAGAGGATGATTTGCCGCTTGGGATCAATTCCGAGCTTTTCGAGGGTTCGATTACTGGCCGGATGTGTGTAGTCAGCCAGATGAATACCCGTCGGAATCACGGCGATTGGTTGGCGCACGCCCTGTCGTCGGAGCAAGCGAAGAATCGGTCGGGACGGAGCAATCACTTGGTTTACCTGGTTAAGGAGCGTGCGGGTATGGTAGGGCATATAAAGCCGGGCCAGACTATCAATCGGGGCGGCCAGGCCGGTGCGCAGCCGACCAAGGAGATTTGGACTGGGTTTCCACCGACCAAAAAGGTAGTCGGAGACGTAGTGAGCGTAGCCAGCCAACAACGTGTGATACGTGGCCACGATCGGCACCTGCAGACGTCGAGCCAATCCAACCGCCAAATGTCCGGTTTGAAAGAGGTGATGCACGTGGATAAGATCGACGGGTTCACCGCCAAGCGCATCGACCATCCCATCAACACCAATTTTCCACCGATAGTAGTCTTGAGTGAGTAGGCGGGCCGGTAGGCCAATGACGCCTGGTTCTAGCTCTGGGACTGTCCCTTCGGGCACCAGAATTCTGACCTGGTGGCCTAGAGCTTCAAGACCCTTTCGAAAGGTGCGAACGGACGTAACAACCCCGTTCGTTGCTTGCCAGGTTCCAGCGATCATCACAATACGCACGGGTAGTCACCTCCTTTGCCGCATTGTACCACGAATCTCTAATAGACCTCTTTCAAAACCCTCTTTCGTAGCGAAACACTTTCTCTCGAGTAGAGTGTAATAGTTCTTCTAAGGAGACATACTGGTAGGTACGTTGACGAGGAAAACTATTACAATCTGCCGAGAGAAAGTGTTGCAGTCGGATATGGGGTTTTGAAAGAGGTCTAATGGGATTAGAGCTGACCTCTGGCTGACGGACGGAGGATCTTCGTCGTGTGCTCGGCGGGGAAAATCTGCATGCGAATTCCGCTAGGCAAGTGCTCCCGCAGCTCTCGTAGACGAGTAGTTGGCAACTGACCGGCAAATTTTACTAAGATTTTAGCCGACATTTTCTCTGGATTTCTCGCCTCACTTGTGTCAAGTGGTCCGAGAAAGGTTGCCTCCGGAAGAGCGGTCGTCACGAGACGGCGCACGGTTTGTCCGAGTTTAGCCAACTGGGCAGTAGTTGAAGCGGTGAAGTTTAAAAAAAGAACATTACCATAAGGTGGGTAGCCGGCTGCGCGCCGCTCGGCCAGGGTTGTGCGAATCATCTGCCGTGGCAAGAGCTCGGTGAGCTCGCTAAAAAAGGCTTGTTCTGGTTCGGTTGTTTCAATAATTAATTCCAGGCGCGCCCGATTGCGCAGCTCGAGGAGTAGACGGTGCCAATCTTCTTGCCCGAAAAAGTCACTGCTTGCTAGAAAATCTTCGGGTTTAATAACAATAATTCGATCTGCCTCAACTGGTGGTAATTGGAGCCAACTGGGGGCGACGACTAACAATTGCCAATTTTGGGGAACAGCCGTGGCTCGCGCCATTATCTCCACTTGCAGCCCGGGAAAGTGTTGGCCGATAATTTTTTGCCAAAGTTCCGTGCCTCGGCCAAACGATTTTAGATCGAAACTATGGCAGTTTAAGCAGCCCGGTTTCGCTCCGAGGGGGGTCTGGCATTTAGAACAAGAAATTGGCGACTGGTTAGATCCCGTTGACGGTGCGTCTAGGGGAACGAGTAAGGTTTGACAGGTATGGCAGCGCTGCATCAATCCACAACTTTTGCAAATTGAACCGCGCGCCCCGCCATGATCGCGCACCACGACCACAACCCGCTGTCTGTCTGTCCGCGATTTTTCGATACTTTCTTCGGCGGCTGGGCTAAAGAGATTTTCTGACCGGTACTGGCTAATGATAATTCGGGGTAGGGGCTGCTCGCGCCCGCGAAACTGCCATAAGCGCCGCTGGGTACTCCCCAGGAGGTCAAGCGGAGGCAAACTGGAGCGGGCGATCAAACTGCCTCCGGCAGTCGTGAGGCGGAGGCGGGCGGCCGTGAAAGCCTCATAGTACGGCGCCTGTTCTTCACTAAGTTGGGGATGGCCGACGCTGTCGATAATGGTGAGACCCAGGCGGCGAAAGGGAAGCAAGACTGTTGAACGGGGACCGATAATCAGTTTAGTCGTCTTCCCAAACACGGCTTGCCAAATCGGCAAGAGGGAGTCAACTGGCCCATCAGGTCGGAAAACTTCAACCTGGCCGGACAGGTGCTTTTGCCACAGTTGGTAGAGAATATCGACCATGGTCGAGGTGGGTGCAATTAAGCTGACGGAAAAGCCCTTATCAAGAACAGTTCGAATTTTGGGCAGTAAATAAGCCAACGAATTGGTTGCGGCACCCAGTTCAAAGAGACGATTGGTGGGGAGAAGTCGGGCGGGCGGTTGGGGCGCCTCCAGTTGTTTTAAAAGCGACCGCGGTGGCAGCTGTTCGGTAAGGGTCAAGCTGCGTCCGGCGGCCGTTTGGTCGGCCAAAGCCAGGCGGAAAGCCAGGTCATCGGCAAGTAGAACTGGCCAGGGGGAGAGCAAACGTCGGATTGGCTTCAAACGGGCCAGCAACCCACTTTTGGGCAGCGAGCGGCGAAAATGAGTGACTATGCCTGTTGCCAGTGTGGCTCGAAAGGGCACCTCGACCATCATGCCAACCTGAATCGAGGGGAGAAGTTCTGGAGAAATCGAATAGGTTAGGAGTGTTTCACGAGTTCCAATTCGGCGGGCGACAGCGACATCGGCATACTGCATGTCTATGAGAACTAGTTCTAGAAAGGCTGCGTTATAGCGGTGCGAACAAGAGCCTCTGTACTAGCCGAAGTCTCGAGCCCGGGATAAGTTGGGGTAGCGACAACGGTGAGATTCTTGACTGGGAAAAGCACCAGCCAGGCTCGGCCAATAATTCGCTCGGCGGGAATTGGCCCGAGCACGCGAGAATCTTTGGAGTGGTCGCGATTATCACCCATGACAAAGTATTCATCGCTACCAACGGTGTAGTCGGTTGGTGGGGTGTCTGGCTGACCGCGATCTGGCAGATAGTTTTCCTCCACGAGTGTGCCGTCCACAAAAATTTGGTGGCCCTTAACGGTGACAGTTTCGCCCGGTAGGCCAATAATTCGTTTAATAAAGTTATCTTGGCTGACGGGGGGGTGAAAAACGATGACATCCCCGCGGCTCGGCGTATGCAGGCGATAACCTAGTTTATCTACCAGAATATATTCCTGATGATGAAAGTTTGGTTCCATGCTTGCGCCATCGACAACGAACGGTTGGACGAGGTAGTGACGAATTAAAAATGCAACCACCAACACGAAACTGACGGTTTTAATTAATTCAAAAAATGAGGTCCAGGTTGTGGTCGATGCCGACGATTTTATTTCCGATTGGGGTTCTAATGAATCCATTTTTTCCCTCTGGTGGCCACTGCTGGACTCGAACCAGCGACCTCTGCGATGTGAACGCAGCACTCTAGCCAGCTGAGCTAAGTGGCCCGAAAATATACAATTACTTCTTACTGAATTAAGTATCTCGTACTTGACCAGTATCGTCAACGCCAGTTACGCTCATTTTGATGCGCCACAAATTACTCGTTGGTTTCGGACTGATTGTTGTCTATCAGCTGCTTAGCTGGTGGATGGTTAAATCGGTTTCTACCACTCTTTATCTTAATCGAGGGGCTTTCTTTGGCTTAGTCGGCGAACCAAAAATTATCGCTTTGGCCATTCTTGTCGCGGTTCTATTAGTGATTAAACTTGTCCAATCGGGCCTGGGAGCCTGGGGTCAGTGGGGGCTCGTCCTTTTAGGTGTTGGTGGCCTATCCAATCTGCTTGACCGCCTCGCCCGCGGCGGTGTTATTGACTATATCCAACTCGGTCAATTTTCGACCTTCAATCTGGCCGATGTAACGATAATTATCGGGGCAATTCTTTTAAGTATTGATCGACCTAAACAGAGACCGTCGTCGGTTTTGAAGTTTGGCTCACCCGGGCCACAAGATCGCTAAACTCCTGGGGCTCTTCGAGAGCGAGCTGGGCCAGGACTTTGCGGTCGAGGTCGATCTTGGCCAGTTTAAGTTGGTGCATAAACTGACTGTAGGAAAGGCCGTGTGGCCGAATGGCGGCATTAATGCGGATAATCCACAGTCCGCGAAAATCGCGTTTTTTGGCGCGGCGGTGGGCAAACGCATGCTGGCCAGCCTTAAGCCAAGCCTGTTTGGCTAAGCGGTAGACTTTTTTGCGGCCATGACGATAGCCTTTGGTCTGGGCTAATAAATTGCGATGACGTTTATGTGCGGCAAGACCGCGTTTTACCCGAGCCATTTTAACCTCTTTCGAGCTTCTTAGTTGATTAGCTTCTTAGCTGGTTAGGGGTTCGTCGTTGGTTTATCGTTTCCCTGACAAGCTAGGAAGCTTTTATTCGACTCCGTATGGTAGCATGCGGCGGAGTTTTTTCTGATCGCCTTTGTGGACTTCAAAAAGCTGATGCGATTCTCGCTTGGCGCGCTTCGTTTTGCCTTTACGGCGGTGTTGCGCGCTCATCCGTTTGGCAAGCATCGTATCATTACTAGTAATCTTTACAATTCTCTTCGCGGCCGATTTAACAGTTTTCATTTTTGGCATAAAACCTCGCTAGGCTCGGAAATATGAAATCCGAAGCACCAAACCCGAAACATATTTTGAATATAAACTATACATTTTTTGTCTCGGATTTCGATATTCGGATTTCAAATTTTAACGCTTCCGTCCCACAATGGCACTAAAACGCTTGCCGAGCCGTGACACGGCCATTTCGTACTCGGCTCCTAGAGCAACGCGCATCCTCTCGATTAAAGCGTGAGCCTGACCAGGAAAAGCCAGTTCACGTCCACGCAGGGTGGCCGTAACCCGGACACGATCACCATCGTTTAGCCAACGGTCGGCTTGACTCTTTTTGACATCAAAATCGTGTTGGCCGATCTTTAAGGTTAAACGAATCTCTTTCACCTCGGGGGCATGGGAGCGTGACTTACTTTCGGCTTTCGCTTGTTCGTACTGGTACTTGCCGTAATCAAGCAGGCGAACCACGGGTGGACTAGCATTTGGGCCGACTTCAACAAGATCGAGCCCCGTCTCCCAAGCAAGCCACAGCGCCTGATCGAACTTAACGGCCCCGAGTGATTGATTTTCCTCATCAATCAAGAGAACCGAGGACGACCTGATTTCGTCGTTGACGCGGAGTGGTTTACCGATAGAAACTCCTACTTCGTGATTCTTATTCTTCGTCTACGGACAGGTTAGCACGGGCCACAACAATTTTCAAGGCCCGTCGCTCTCTTTCTAAAACCACGGGCGTTCTCGCCATCGTTTCGTGGGCATAAACTAGGGGCAGAGAGGCCGCTGAACCAATTCGAATCCGTCGGCCATGAAGAAGCGAGGTCGCTCGTTTCTCGAGGGTGGCGCCGACTAGCCAAGCAAATCCTCGGCCAAACGACGTTCCTTCAGCTCGGGCATTGCGAATTTCGAGGGTGCCGTCGCCGGTGACGGTGAGATGGGTAGCGAGGACTTCGAGGCGGGCCGTATCGACAGTTATGTCAAATAAGACGGGTTTTTTGGCGGTAATTGTGGCGGAGGTAAGGATGAATTTTGTCGGCTCGATTGCGACCAAGGTCGCATAGGCGAGATGGCGCAACTTTAAGGCTTGGAGGGCGTGACGCAGCGTGGGTACGCCAATCATCGCCCCAATGGGCGATTCGTTATCTGTTGGCACGGCCCCTAAAACCGGGCGGTCGGTGGCCTTCCTTTGCATAAGGGCGGAAATAACCCGCGTAATGTGGGCGTCAGATCCCACCGCCACAATCGTCGTGTAACCCTTCTTAACACCGACATCAATCAAGTCACTAACAGTTTTAAGCGCTGATTGAACGACCATTTCTCCGGCAATGCCGACATCGGTGGCTAGATCAGTTAGGCGCTCGCGAAAGCGCTGGGACGAGCGAGGAGGTTGAGCCTCGAGTATATAGTAATACATGTCAATAAATCCAAAGCTCAAATGACTAATGCCAAAGGGTGAAGGGTAAAGTTTTTGTCATTTGTCATTGGGATTTTGATCTTTGATATGGCTATTCTTCCTCACTGATTTTAATGGGTTCATCTTGAGTTTTTTGAGAAATGGATTTCCCATCTTTGCCATCGGGCATGGTCGATTTTCCGATAAAGATCGCCCCCGAGCGAATAATCAAGTCAGTCATCGTCAGGCCGCCATAAACTCTGGCCGTGGCCAACAGTTCCACTTTTTCGCGGGCCACAATCGACCCCGTTACCTTACCGGCGATCACGACGTTTTGGGCACTGATTGGTCCCTTGATCTCGGCCGTTTCGCTCACCGTCACATTCCGGTCAGAGGCTATCTCACCCTCTACTTGCCCATGAATCGTAATGTCGTTGGAGTCCTTCAAAATTCCCGTCAACTTAACATTACCGCCGACAATCGTGCCGGTGCCATTGTGAGCGTTGGTAGGGGTTTCGCGTTTGTCAAAAACTGCCATAATTGCTCCTTCGAGTCTTGCATTTCTATGTGATTTCCTTCTATACTACAACGGAATCTTTTGCAAGGCCAAATCTGAAAATACTAGGACTTACGCACTTTTGGGAAAACCCCAGGGGTTTCCGGGCGTCTTAACCCCTGGGGTTAAGGAGAGAGTGCGTAAGTCTTTTATACCTAAAATCGAGTTAAAATATATGGAATCACGCATTCGGGTGGTTGGCGCTCGAGTCCACAATTTAAAGAATATTACCATCGAGATTCCTCGCGATACCCTGACCGTTCTCACCGGTTTGTCAGGTTCGGGAAAGTCTTCGCTGGCTTTTGACACGATTTACGCCGAAGGGCAACGCCGCTATATGGAAAGCCTCTCGGCCTATGCTCGCCAATTTTTGGGTAATATCGAAAAGCCCGATGTCGACTATATCGAAGGTCTTTCGCCGGCCATCGCCATTGATCAAAAATCGGCCGCCCGTTCACCTCGCTCCACGGTCGGCACGATGAGTGAAGTCTACGACTATCTCCGTCTGCTTTTTGCCCGAACCGGCTGCCCACACTGTCCGCGCTGTGGCAAAGCCATCCGCAAAGAACGCGTGGTGACGCAAAAAACTCAAAAAAATGGCCGCGCCAAAGCCCATGAGCGGGAACTTTTTACTTGCTATCATTGCGATCTGACCCTGCCCGAAATCACCTTGAGTTCATTTTCTTTTAATAGCCCGGCCGGCGCTTGCCCGGATTGTCAGGGTTTGGGCGTCCGCTTGATGATCGACCCTGATCTCGTACTGCCCAATCCGCGCTTAACCCTGGCCGAAGGGGCAATTCGCCCGTGGGCGCGTACCACTGCCCAAAGCGCCTGGTATCAGCGGGCGCTCGACGATTTTGCGGCTCGTCACCACCTGGCCGATAGCCTGGCCGTTGGCCAAATGTCGCCGGCAGTCCGTAACTTACTGCTCTATGGCGAACCCGACCAAGCCTTTGAAGGGGTGATCCCCAATCTCGAGCGACGCTACCGCGAAACCGATTCCGAGTACTTGAAACACGAAATCGAAAAGTATATGACCAGTCATATTTGCCCCACCTGCCACGGCCAACGCTTGCGGCCGGAGGTTTTAGGCATTCGTCTCGGTAAAGCCAATATCGTTGATATTGTTCAGCTGACGATTATCGAGGCTGCCGCTTTCTTTAAGAACGAGTTACCAATTTTGCCCGAACTCTCGGTGGTGGCCGAGCCGATTGTGCGCGAACTGCGCCGCCGCCTCGCTTATCTAACAGAAGTTGGTTTGGGTTATATAACTCTCGATCGTAATGCCGATACTTTGGCTGGCGGTGAAGCTCAGCGCATTCGTTTGGCTACCCAGTTGGGCGCCCAGCTGGCTGGCGTGGTCTATATTCTTGACGAACCCTCGATCGGTTTGCACCCGCGCGACCAATCAAAACTTATACAAGTTCTCGAAAATCTCCGTGATTTAGGCAATACCGTCATTGTGGTGGAACACGACGAACAAACGATTCGGGCGGCCGACTGGGTGATTGATGTTGGCCCGGGGGCTGGGGAACACGGCGGCACGATTGTAGCGACAGGTACACCGAGTCAAATTATTGCTAACTCCAAGTCCCTGACCGGTCAATACTTAAGCGGCCAAATGACAATTCCCATACCTGCCAAACGGCGAACAAGTGAGGTAGCTATTACGATTCGGGGAGCGACCGCTTTTAATCTGAAAAATATCGACGTTAGCATTCCTCTCGGCGTCTTTGTCTGTGTCACCGGCGTTTCCGGTTCGGGTAAATCGACGTTGATCGACGATATTTTGGCCCGCAGTCTGGCCAAAAAGTTTTATCGAGCCAAAGCCGAGCCGGGCACTCACCGCACCATCGAAGGCACCCACAATATCGACAAAGTCATTGCCATTGATCAGTCACCGATTGGCCGCACCCCTCGATCTAATCCAGCGACGTATGTAAATTTCTTCACCGCCATTCGTGATTTGTTCGTGAATTTACCTGAATCCAAAAAATGGCGTTTGTCGGCCGGGCACTTTAGCTTTAATGTCCGCGGTGGCCGCTGTGAACGCTGCCGAGGTGAGGGTTCGATCAAAGTCGAAATGCACTTTTTGTCTGACATCTATATCACCTGTGCCGATTGTAGCGGCTCGCGTTACAAGCCAGAGATTTTAACGATTCGCTATCGCGATAAAAGTATTGCCGATATTTTGGCGCTCACCATCGAAGAAGCTAAGAAGTTTTTTGTCGATGAGCCACAGATCGCAAACAAACTAACGGTTCTCGATGCCGTGGGCTTGGGTTACTTAACGCTCGGCCAACCGGCCACCACCCTTTCCGGCGGGGAGGCTCAACGAGTTAAGTTGGCCACGGAACTGGCTCGGGCTTCAACGGGCCGGACCCTCTACATTCTTGATGAGCCCACGACCGGCCTCCATTTTGAAGATATTCGTAAACTCCTTGGAGTTTTACAGGCCCTTGTAGAAAAAGGCAACACTGTTTTAGTGATTGAACATAATACAGATGTGATTAAATCGGCCGATTGGGTGATTGATTTAGGCCCTGATGGCGGCTCGGGCGGCGGCGAGCTGGTGGCGCAAGGCACGCCGGAACAGGTAGCTAAGGCGGTTCGGTCGGTGACGGGCAAGTACCTCCAAACGGTACTTAATCAAAATCCGAAATCCGAAATCCGCCACCGCCAGGGCGAGGTCCCGCTGAGGCGGGAAAATCCGAAACAAGCCTCAAATTAAAATAAAGGGCTTTCTCATTCTCCCTACGTCGTCATCGCGCCTGCCCGCCTCTGGAGGGAGGCCGCCTAGGCGGACGTGGCGATCTGACTATCTGGTTTTGAGATTGTCACTACCTCTGGCGGTATCCCGCTACGGCGGTGACTACGCTGCGACTCACAATGACAAATATGAGATCTATAAGTTAATGGTCTGTGGATAACTAACTTGACACAACAGTGAGATCGCGAAATAATACAAATATCTTGTTCTAAAGCGTACGAAAAATAAAAACAAAAATAATTTGGAACGAGGGCATAATTAAGAAGCGATTGGCAGAGGGGGCCAAAGTTTTTTGATGAATTAATAATTTTCGAGAGCGGCCTAGCTTGGCGGCGATTTTAACGATCGCCATCAGACTAAGCCGCTTTCATATCGAACTCAATTCCAAAAGAAAGAGGAGGGGATAACACATGTCTGTCGCCCTAGTCCAACGATCCATGGCCTCACTCCAGCAGTCGAGGCCGACCAACGACGAGCTCAAGGCACAGTCCGGGTTGGACATTCCGTTCAGCCTGGACACCATCGACGATCTGCGGGCCAGCGCCCGTATCCTGGCCAGCTACATCCCCGGCCTCACGCCTGTCGACGCCGAGACCTGTCTCTGGGAGTTCAAGTTCGTGGCTTCGATCGACCCCGTCGATGAGGCCAAGGGCATTCGCCTCATCGGCATCGGTCAGGCCGTGGCCACCTTGTTGGTGGCCGACCGGCTTAAGCCGGTTCTGGTGCACTACCTGCCGTACCTGATGACGCGCCTGGCGCAGGCTGCCTAGCAAAAAGAAAGAAGGGGGAGAAGAAAATGAAAATCTTCATCTGGGAGGAAAAAGTTTCCAAGAAGACCGGTCTGCCGCTGCGCAGGAAGGATGGGTCCCCGATCGGGGCCTGGAAGACATTCAAGGTCAGGATCTAACCCCACCACGGCCATTCGGCCACCAAGGCGCCGCTGCGAACCTATCGCGCGGCGCTTTTCCTTTTGTTTAACCCAACACGACGACGCGTTTCCCCCGAACCTCCTGTGAGGTGAACGCTCCCGCACGCCTAGGCGCATCTTCGACCTGTGGCGGGACTCCTCGAAGGTGGTTTCCTGAAACGTGTCAGTCGTGGCCAAAAGCCAATTATTTTAACTAAACTAGGACTTACGCACTTTCTCCTTAACCCCAGGGGTTAAGACGCCCGGAAACCCCTGGGGTTTTCCCAAAAGTGCGTAAGTCCTAGTAATACAAAAACACCACCTCGCGGTGGCATTTTTGTATTGAACAGACCAATAAGCCAGGTTCTGTCGTTGGTTTTGGCTACCGCCTAACCCAACGCGACGATCATCAATCTTCGCGGGACGACCAGTTATTCGCCAGTTACGCGTCTGGTGTTAATTAAATAATCCGAATAACGAGCCCACGCCCCTTGCACCAGGAGGGTTTTGCACCGCCGTACCTTCCGATACGCCGTTGGGGTCTCTTACACCCACTCTTTTCACCATCGCCACCGATGCACAGCAACGGAAAATCATAAGCACCAAATCCGAAACACGAAACAAATTCAAAATATAAAAATTTCAAACTATTTCGGATTTCGATATTCGGACTTCGGATTTCCCGGTGCCATGCACCGGGTAGGCAGTATAGTCTCTGTGCCACTCTCCCTGGGCTCACGCCCGACCGGCTTACGCCGGGTACCCTGCGTAAAGGTGCCTGGACTTTCCTCCCCTCACCCTTCAACCATCGATGCTTTCTTTAATTCGACGAATCAGCATCGAGTAACTTTTTGCAAAACGCTTGAGTTGTTTTTCTCGTCTAAGCGCATCGGGTTTTAAGCGATAGGCCTCGTAATAGCATAACTCCCGGGGACGTTTTGACTTTGTTGCCTTGCTAAACCCGGCATTATGTTGGGCAAATCTGCGTTTGAGATCATCGGTCGTGCCAATGTAATGACTATGGTCGACCGTACTCTTTAACAAATATAAGTAATGCATAACGCAGATTTTTGGTTGAAGGGTGAGGGGCGATCGTCTTAGTCTGTTCCAGAAATAAATATTAGCAAAAATCGGTTGAAAAAACAAGGATAGTCAGGTATCCTAAACGAAGTTATTCCGGGACCCGCCTCGCGTCAGCCTCGTCGAGTCTAGACGGGTCGACGAGTAAACGCGAGTCGAGGCGGGTCGTCTATCTATATTAGGACTTACGCATTTTCCTCACTTCGCAAGTGTTTATTCCGAAGTTCCCTGCCTACCGGCAGGCAGGACTTCCGAAGTGAAAGAGAAAGTGCGTAAGTCGCTATATATCTAATTGTATGTATTACATCTACATATTATCGAGCCTGATAAAAAGGAAATCATATGTGGGCTGCACTGATGATTTAGAGCGGCGGCTTTCAGAACATAATAGTGCTAAAAATTATTTTACAAAACGCCACATTCCATGGAAAATTATCTATACAGAATCTTTTTCTGAAAAGGCTGAAGCTTTGAAAAGAGAAAAGTATTTCAAGTCTTCATCTGGCAGAAAACGGTTAAAACAAATTTTTGCCACAATATAATAATCCGGGATCGTCTAATGGTAGGACACCGGCCTTTGAAGCCGTGAATTGGGGTTCGAATCCCTGTCCCGGAGCCAGTTTGTAAATTGCAAGCCGTTGGGCGATGCCGCGCGCTGCGCGGCCACAGTGGAATAGGTACCGGCCCACGAAATTTCCAGTCGCCGATTGCGGACAACGTGGTTCGAGCCGATCGTTTTGAGCAATGCTTTGATTTTCGTAAAATCATCGGATTCACGTAAATGATTGGCCTGTAGTTATGGGGACGGTTCTCTTTTACAGATTCAATTTAGCATTTTTTGAAAAAGGCTTA
>ERZ1292633.4207-Hain-H41-02um-R1-4207-length-13470-cov-4_pt1 | contig 13470 bp, 15 predicted proteins | sample MGYA00564406_ERZ1292633 | MGnify/ENA primary metagenome ERZ1292633 (study PRJEB36523, sample SAMEA6512639) | groundwater metagenome | collected 2019-01-08 | study: AquaDiva: Metagenomics assemblies of 32 groundwater samples
CCGCGAGCGCGCGGATGGCGAGGTTCGCTCCGATGGAGGCGCCGATGAGGATGGTGTGTGCGTCGTCGAATCCTTGTGCGTGAGTCCACGCAAGCGCCGCCTCGAGATCGAGTCGTTTTGCTTGTTGTTGCTCAGGCGTGAACGTTTTGTAATCGAACGTGCCGCCCATGGTGCTCTCCCCATGTCCGCGCATGTCGATCGCCAGCGACGCGTAGCCCTGCTCGAGTAATTTTTCTGCAATCGAGTCCCAACTCTCTTTTGTGGCCGGCATCATGTGCAACAAGATGACGACCTTGTCTTGGCCGTCGTGGCGATAGACGCCAGAAAGCGTGATACCGTCGGACGTCTTGAGATGAACGAGCTGGGTCATACTAACGCTAGTAACATCATGAGCGCGGAGGCGAGCGCGAGATTCTTTTGGAAGTTCACCATGTTTCCCATCTTCATGTTGGGATCTTGGTCACGCCAGAAGGCGTGCACGAAAAATGCGGCTAAGACAAGGAAGGCGATCAAAAGACCATACGACCATACGAGCTGTGTCTGAAACAAGATGCCCAATCCCCCGAGAAGCAACATGAGCCCTGAGACGACTACGGAAAGTTTAGGCATCGGGAGCTTCTTGGAAGCGGCATAGCCTGTCATCATCTCAAGATGCCTAAAATGATTGAGACCCGCGTGGATGAAATAGATGCCCAGCACGATTTGACCAATGAGAAAGAGTGTTGCCATAAAGTTCATGTGAGATGAATAGGATAAGCAATGCCTGCCTTTATCTTAACAAAAATTGATCAGATAAGCGAAGACTCCCTTGGATCACCAAAAAAATCCCGTGGAGACGCTGGGCGTCGCACGGGAGAGAACCGCCTGATGTGGGCGGACGTGTTACTGGCTGGTCACTCGACGACGGCGATGTACGGGAGTCCCCGCAGTTTCCCCTTGGCGTCCATGCCGTAGCCGATCACGAAGCCGACGCCCTCGCCCACGATGCCGACGTAGTCGATCACCACGTCCTCGCGTTGGTGCTTGTGAGGCTTGGTGAGCAGCACGGCCGTGCGCAGAGTCTTGGGCCCCTTCGCCCGCAGGTGCGCGAGCAGGTGCGCGAGCGTGTGCAGGCTGTCGGCGACTTCATCGACGATGATCACGTTTTGGTCGCGCAGGGAGTGCCCGACGTCCAGCTCGATCTTCACTTCCCCTGGCGTCTGGGCATCGTGGTAGGAGCTGGTGCGCATGAACTCAATGCGACAGCTCACCACGCCTCCATCACCCAACAGCCGCTCGATGTCCCGCATGAGATCTGCCGCGAAGATGAACGCGCCTTTGAGCACGCACACGAGCACGACCTCTTGCCCTTGAAAGTCCTCGCCGATCTGCATAGCGACACGACGAACGGCCTGTGAGATCTGCAGCTCATTGTACAGAATACGTTGAGCCATGGAGCCTCCTTGAGGCTTTTGAATGTAGCAGAAAACCTCGGCACGAGCAAGATGTTGGCTGGCTCGCGGTGTAGCTTGACCGTCACAAAATGCCGTGCCATACGCCATTGGCTTTGGAGCAAATCCATGGATCGTGAAACCCGTCAGGGTATTTTTGTCACCGGCACGTTCATCTCCACGCACGATTCGCCACTCTGGCGCGCGTCGCTTGGCAAGATCATCACAGCGGCGATCGCCCAGGCGCTCCCTGAGTCTTGTAACGACCTACCGGTCTACTGCTCGTTCCCTCTGGATCCGTATCTGCCCGATCCGCATCCGCCCGTTCGCATCGCCGTCGAAATGAACCAGAGTGACACCTACTTCCATGGCGGCGGGGAGGAAATCAGATTCCTGCGCGCCGTGGCGATGGCAGTCATGGAATGGATGGTCAGCTCCCATTGCAAGGACGACACCAATCCAATCCACGATCTTATTGCCACGCTCCGCTATGGAGCCGGCGACTGCTTCGTCCGCTTGAGCGCCCCCTAGGTGAGACTCACTCTCTTGGCCACCTTCGCGCCGAACTAACACGCAACGCAAGGTAACTCCGCACGAGTTACCTTTTTTGTTTATTTTGTTGGAACTGTCGTTTCATCCACTGTTGTTTTAACCACGGCATCGTAAAAGTGGAAATCATGAATCCAACGGCCGGAACAATGGAATTGAGAAATGGCCGCGAGATACCGATCGCCCACATGTAGATCCCCAGCGCGAGATAAGTGAACAGCGTGAGCAAGAGACGTCGCGTCCTGCTGGTCTCCCAGGCTTTATCTAACTCGACGCACTGGTTGCGAGATTCAATTTGGACAAGTCGGGATTCAATAGATGGATCATTCATAGGATTCTAGTCTATCAAAAATCCCCCGCGAGGGGGACTTAGTATTGCTCGAACCAATCATGTGTCGTGACGAAGAGGCGGTCTTGCATCGTCGGGGTGTCGTCGAAATAGTGCGTAGCGCCGTTGAGGACTTGAAAATCTTTTGGCTCGCTCGCGTGGGCGAAGTAATTCTTGCATCCCTTCACAAGGATTCCTTTCCCAGCGGTGATGATCTTCAGAGGTCGGCGAAACGATTTAGGCAAGGCGTTCCAATCGAGCTCATCAACCTCGTTGGCCATCTTTTTTCCGATGACGACGTTGGCTCCCCAACGCATGAAGTAACCGTCGAGTGCTTTAAGATACTTCCCACCAGCAAATCCGTATTTCTTTTTTGTGAATGAAATGGCGTAGGAGGGATCCCATAATACGGCCGCATCGAACGGTTGCTTCTTAGATAACAGAATCGTCGGTCCACCAAAGCTGTGGCCAGCGACATAAATCTTCTTGAATCCCTTGCGACGGAAATGTGCGACGACGGCGTCGAGATCACGCGCGTGCATGGCGAGCGTGCAGTCGATGAGTTGCCGCGCGTCCTTCTGCCAACCATAGAGGTTAAACCGATAGGTCGCATAGCCATGCTTGGCAAACCACCAGCATGCTCGTTCGTAGAGGCCCTCCATGATCGAGCACGGCAAACCATGTACGACGATAAACAGCGGCTGCTTCGTAGAACCTGCAAACTTGCCGTACGCTTTATGGGACTTGTCGAGACTGACACGATAGTTACGTTCCATAGTTCTTCTATCCTACCAAAAATCCTCTGAGGATGGCATGGTAAACCTACGATTTATGACGAACGCTAAACGCACCATCACCGACCTGCTCAAAACCGCTGACATTACAGTCAACGGCTCACGGCCGTGGGATCTTCTCGTCCATGACGAGCGGGTGTTTGACCGCACCCTCGCCTATGGCTCACTTGGTTTTGGCGAAGCCTACATGGACGGCTGGTGGGACTGCGAAGCGATCGATCAGATGCTCACGCGCGTATTTCAATCGGACATCGATCGGAAAGTGCGAAACTGGCGAACACTTATCTCTATCTTAGCGACGCGTGCAAGAAACGCTCAGCGCAAGTCCAAGGCATTTGAGATTGGCGAGCGGCATTACGACGTCGGCAACGATCTCTACAAACAGATGCTCGATCCTAGAATGGTCTACACGTGCGGGTATTGGAAGTCGGCGACAGACCTGGCGTCTGCTCAGGAGGCAAAGCTCGATCTGGTGTGCCACAAGATCAGACTCACGCCTGGGATGCGAGTTCTTGATATCGGCTGTGGCTGGGGATCATTCGCGATCTATGCTGCGCAGAAGTACGGCGTGGAGGTCGTGGGGGTGACAGTCTCGAAGGAGCAGGTAGCGCTTGCCACACAGCGAGGCGCAGGTCTGCCAGTCGAGTTTCGACTGCAGGACTACCGCGACGTGACGGGGACATTCGACCGAATCGTATCACTGGGAATGTTCGAGCACGTCGGCTACAAAAATTATCGAACGTACATGGAAGTGGCTCATCGACTCTTGCCTGAAGGCGGGATGTTCTTGCTCCACACCATCGGCGGCAATCGATCCGTACACGCCACTGACGCCTGGATCGAAAAATATATCTTCCCAAACTCCATGCTCCCGTCAATCGCGCAAATCGGAAGCTCGATCGAAGAACTGTTCGTGATGGAAGACTGGCACAACTTTGGAACTGACTATGACAAGACCCTCCAGTGCTGGTACAAAAACTTCGAAGGCTCCTGGCCAGAACTCGCCGATCATTATGGCGAGCGCTTTCATCACATGTGGCGTTTCTATCTGCAATCGAGCGCCGCCACCTTCCGCGCGCGCAATAACCAGCTGTGGCAAGTGGTGCTAAGTAAGGGAGGCATAAAAACCGCTTTCGAATCTATTCGCTAGGACGCTTTTCCACAGGGGGGTTGACATAGGTTTTTCTCTGTACTACTGTACTAGTACACTAGTACAGTAGTACATATGAAAAGCAATCCTGCCTGGCACGAAGAACTGATCGACCTGTTCAAACTTGCCGCCTCTGATCGCAACCTGCTGGATGCGCTTCTGAACGATCTGTGTACACCGGCAGAACTTTCCGCGATGGCGCGTCGTTGGCAGATCATCAAGGACCTGCAAAGAGACATCTCTCAACGCGACATTGCCGACCGTACGGGCGTTGCCATCGCTACCGTGACGCGCGGCTCGCGTATGCTCAAAAAACCAACCGGCGGCTTTGCCCGCCTCATCCATATGATTCTCACCACCAAACGCCCCAACGGGCCTGTCAAAGCCTGGCGCAGCCATGTCATCAGACAGAAAAAAACGCAGCCAGTCGAATGACTCTGGCTGTTGTTGAGATGAGGCGAGATCGATCACTGTTTAAAATCCTGATAATTGATCCAAAAGGCCTAGCAGTTCCTCCCTCGAGTAAAACGCGATAGAGATACTTCCCTTTCCACCAGATTCTTTAATCTCCACTTTTGTTCCAAGAATCTCGCGCAGCTTTTTTTCGTGCGCCAAAATGTTTGGATCTTTCTTTGTCGTTGATCTGGCACGATGCGTGGAGGAAGAAACTCGTGCCTCGGCCTCACGAACGGTCACACCGCCTCCAAGCATCGCCTGAAACAGGGTGTCACGTTTCGTTTCGTTAGGTTCAGCAAGAAGTGTCCGTCCGTGTGATTTCGTGAGTCTTCCATCCCGAAGCGCTTCAAGCATCGCGGGCGCAAGATCAAGCAAGCGTAAAATGTTTGCAACGTTTGATCGACTCTTTCCTACGCGCTTCGCGACATCTTCTTGTGTGAGATTAAACTCGTCCACAAGTGCTCGATACGCAATGGCTTCTTCTACCGCATTCAAGTCTTGTCGCTGAATATTTTCGATGAGAGCGAGTTCGAGTTTTTGTTGATCGGTCGCCTTGCGCACAATCACCGGAACTGTCTTCAGTCCAAGGGTACGTGCGGCCCGCAGCCGACGTTCTCCAGCGATGAGTTCGAAGCTTCCTGAGTCCCTCGTCACAACCAAAGGCTGCATGATGCCATGTTCCTTGATGGAGCCAATCAAATCTTCAAGATCTGCCGGAGAAAAATGCTGCCGAGGTTGACGTGGATTTTCACGAATATCGCCAACAGAAACTTCGAGGACTTCCGTTCGTGCGGACGGAATAACCTGCTCTGTGAGACTCTGTTTGTGTGGAATCAAGGATCCAAGCCCTCGACCTAAAACGGACTGTGCATTCATAATCTTCCCTCCTCTCGGAGAATGAATTCCTTCGCCAACCGCTCATAGGCCTTTGCGGCTTTGGAGGAAGGATCGTAGTGAAAAATAGATTTACCAAATGACGGAGCTTCGGCAAGACGAACGGATCGTGGAATAACGGAACGGAAAATTTTATCTGGAAAGTAGCGATACAGTTCCTCAAGCACTTCTTTTGATAATCGTGTGCGGCCATCGTACATTGTGATCACAGCACCCATCATTTCCAGTGTCGGTTTCAAATTTTCTCTCACAAGATTCACTGTGTTCAAAAGTTGTGAAAGACCTTCAAGCGCAAAGTATTCTGCTTGCACAGGAATGAGAACAGAGTCCGCTGCCACCAACCCGTTGATCGTCAACATCCCAAGAGAAGGTGGATTGTCGATAAAAATATAATCGTAATCATTTCTCACCTCCAAAAGCGCCTTGCGCAAAAAATGCTCTCGCTCTGCCATGTTGACGAGTTCAACAGACGCACCAGCCAGAGCTTGAGTGGCCGGCAAGATTCGCAATCCTTCATGGCTCGTTCGACGAATCAAATCTCGAATGGCATGGCTTCCAATCAGTCCCTCATACACTCCAGCTGGCAATGTTTTGTGATCAAGGCCAAGCCCTGAGGTCGCGTTAGCTTGTGGATCCAAATCCACAAGCAAGACGTACTTGCCCAACTCCGACAAATACGCAGCCAAATTCAAAGCCGTGGTCGTCTTCCCCACGCCTCCTTTTTGATTGACCACGGAAATAATATGAGCCATACATCGCCGCCATATTATACCTGAGACAGCCTCAAGACAGAAGCGTTATTGTTTGACATGATCATGCGAATCCACTATAACTATGCCGCGGGGTAGAGCAGCCTGGCAGCTCGCTTGGCTCGACCGCGTATTAGCTCCTTCGTCCGTATGGACACAAAACTCAAGGGAGACCTAGCTGAACAGTCCACAATTCTCAATGCTATGTTCTTCCGATAGAAGTGTTCATTCAGTACGCAGGCGAGATTCATATGGTTGAATCTCCAAAGCGTCAGCGGAAACCAAAGTCCGCTGAGTATCGAAACGCTTGGCATCTAATTACGCAATGGGCTGTCCGGTCAGAAACGGCCGGATGAACACCTATCAAATTCGGGGAAGCCTCCTATGGTGGTAATCCCGAGCTAAGCCACCCTACGCTAAAGCTACGGGTGGAAAGTGTAGAGACTTGATGGTAGGGTCCGTCCTTCACAACGAAGACGGATAAGGGAAAGTCCAGACCACGAACTCCGACGATATGTCGGAGGCAGTGAAAACTGTAGCGGTATGCATAACCAAGAGGTCGCTGGTTCAAATCCAGCCCCCGCAACCAAAAACATTCGTGCACTGCACGGATGTTTTTGGTTTCCACGGCTCTTGCCAAACTCGTTTGAATTCGATATATTTTCCCTGCCTCAAGGCATGGCTGGGTAGCTCAGTTGGTTAGAGCGTGGGACTCATAAGCCCGAGGTCGTGGGTTCGACTCCCACCCCAGCTACCAGAAAAACCTTCAGAGATCTGGAGGTTTTTCTACGCCGGGATGGCGAAATTGGTAGACGCGCAGGACTCAAAATCCTGTATGGGCAACCATGTGAGGGTTCGATTCCCTCTTCCGGCACCAAAAAGACTCCGATGTATTCGGAGTCTTTTTGATTTCAGCCTTTTATGCTATTCTTCAAGTGAATTATGACGCTTACGACTCATGCAACACTCGGTGCGGTGATCGGACACGCAACCGGAAACCCATTTCTCGCCTTCGTCTTTGGCTTCATCTCGCATTTTTTGATCGACATGATTCCTCATGGTGATACTGGTCTGGCTGATAACTTCCGAGTCCACAAACACCATCGCAAACAAACTGTTGCCTACGTGATGGTCGATGCCGTCTTCGCTTTGTTCTTTGTTCTGCTGCTCGCCAACACGCGCGACATCATCTCCATGCGCACCTTCAGCTGGGGCATCGTCGGTGGCGTACTGCCTGACTTGCTCGTGGGTCTGTACGACCTCACCAAGTCACCACTGCTACGTTGGTTCAATCGTATACATTTCTTCTTCCACGACTTTTTCGTCAAACGCAAAGGCGATGTGCCGCTGTACTACGCGCTGCTGGCACAGATCGTCTTGATTGCGTACTTACAAACAAAACTTTAAACGAGGTCTTAGGACCTCGTTTCTATTTGTCCGACTTCCTCAAGAACCTTCAACGTTTCCCTTGCCGCCTTCTCCCAACTAAATTCTGCTGCGCGTTTGAGGCCCAGCTCTTTTAATTCTCGAATCCCTTCAGGAACGAGAATGCACTGTGAGAGCGCGAACGACATGGCCTCTGTGTCCTCAGGCTCCACATACATCGCGACGTCTCCACCGATTTCTGGAAGCGCGCCTCGGTTAGACGCGATCACGGGCGTGCCAACAGCCATAGCTTCCAGCACCGGCAATCCAAACCCTTCGTCGTACGACGGAAACAACAGGCACGATGCCCTTGCAAGGAGATTCCATTTTTCTTCCTCCGTCACTGGACCTAACAGCTGAATCACGCCATTGGGTTCAGCCTCCCTCCACGATCGGTTCACGCGGATGATTTCGTTTTCTATCTCCTGCGTCTGCCAACCTTTTTTCCCCGCGACGATCAGACGAACCTGTGAGGCTTGTTCTGGATGACTTTGTAAAAACTGATCAAACGCCAGAAATGCAGAAACCAAATTTTTGCGTGGCTCAACAGTACCAAGACACAACACGAGATCACGATCAAACGGGAACCGCCTGCTCGTCTCGTTGGTATGTTTGAGCGCTTCATATGCTTCTTCTAAACTCACACCTTCGTGCACCATGTGTGTTTTATGAGCGGTGACAGGAAACAACTCGTGCAGTTTCTTTTGTGTGAACGCGCTGACTGCAATCACACGATCAACACGTTCTAAACTTTTTGGCACAAGCGTACGTACAGAAAAATCTTGACCCTCAGGAAACCACTCTGGATGCTCGTAGATAGCGAGGTCATGCACGGTCACGACGCTCTTTCCACGCCATCCCAGTGGAAGTTGACCGAATGGAGAAAATAAAACGTCTGGCCGTTGAATCCAAAATCGAAGCGGAAGAATCGCGTGACGAGAGACAAAGGAAAGTTTGGGGCCATACGATGGAAGGAGATGGACGTTTTCTCCCATGACCTGAAGTTCGTGTCGGCGCACGCGTGAAAGGCTAGGAGATGTAGCAATAAAAAACTCGTGGGCTTTACCAGAACGAATCATCGCAGTCACGATCGACCAGGTGTAATGCTCGATCCCAGCGCCACGCGTACCGTCTGGTGCGCACAGTGTTGTCCCGTCAATGGCGATTCTCATAGAAAATTCAATCCAACAAAGACTCCTTGCGTGACAGCCAGAATCGTGAGTCCACTCACAAAAGAGCCAGCGACAATCGAGAGAGCAGACAAACGCAGATCAACATGGAAAATCACAGCAAGCGCGCTCGCCGTCCACACACCTGTACCAGGACCCGGAACAACTACCAGGAGAAAGAGGAAGAACGCGCCCCACTTCGAATAGCTCTCCCCAAACTTTTTTTCTTGTTTCTCGCGCCACGCAACAAACCACTGATCAAGACGAGGAATCTGACGATGAATCACGCGGAGAGTGGGAGTAAGGAGCATAAAAATAAATGGAACCGGCAAAAGATTCCCAAGTAGTGTAGAAAAAAATGCCGCCATAGGCGAAAGGTGTAGAACAAAAATGGCAACAGGAAGCGCAACGCGTGTCTCAATGACGGGAAGGGCAGCCAAAAACGCCGCCACGAATTCTGGCGGAAGTCCTTGAAGCCAGGTGAGGATTATTTCGATCATAAGCTTGACCAGTCAAACGTTTGGTACGCCCATACCGCCAGCGATTTCACATCTTGAAAGCGACCTTCTTTTGTTTCAGAGCCAAGGACAACGACGATCACATCGCCTTCTCCATCATGAGAAAAAATTGATCCAAGACAATATCCTGCTTCTGGAAGAAATCCTGTTTTGCCTCCGAGAATTTGATACGGTGCCTGATTCACAAATGAGACCAAGAGTTCGTCGGTGGTTTCTATCGAGTATGTTCTACCTGAAACACCCGTCATGCTCACCGTCGCCTTCTGTGTAATCTCTTGGATCGTTTGGTTTTGCAGAATCACATCAAACATTTTTGCAAGATCAGTGACCACGGATACGTTGTTCGACGACAACCCAGCGGGATCGGCAAACGTTGTCTCTTGCATGCCGAGGCTAGCAGCTTCCTCGTTCATACGCGCAACAAAATCTCCCAGTGGAAGGCCAGACAGGCGGGCAATCGCAGCAGTCGCAGTATTGTCAGAACCAACAAGACTCGCCTCCAACAAATTTTTCACAGTCACGGTTTCTCCAACAGGAAGATGTAGAGCCGCACCAAGTCGTACGTCCTCTGAGATAATCGTTGCTGGTGCATCAAGATCAGGGTGACCTAATAGAAAAACATGCGCAGTCATGAGCTTGGTAATGGAACCGATCGCGCGAGGAGCAAAAATATTTTTTTCATACAACACTTCCTTACTTGTTCGATCCACCACAATCGCGCTCTGAGCGCTCGTGACCACACCCATGCTTGTCGTCACCACTTTTGTTGGAGCCTGTGCACGCGTCCGTGCTTGTGGTAAATGATGGAGCGTCTCGTAGGCAGCAAACAGATCAAACGAACGATCCTCCGACTCTGGGAACAAAGCTCGATGTTCAAGTTCTCCAATGTCCATAGGAAAAAACTGAAACAGAGCGCTTGAAAGAACAAGTTGTGTGAAGAGCTTTATAATCATACATCCGCGATGACTTCAGGCTGTCGACTGAGAAGCTCGGTGATTTTTTCGTTTGCTTGAAAAGCCTCGTACTCGGGAAGATCGCGCAAATGCTTGATCCCAAGGGCTTGAAGAAACTCATGACTGAGTGTGTAGACGGGTTGGAGTTTGATCTTGTCCTGTTCCTCCACAACAAACCCACGGATAAGTAAGTTGCGGATGATGAGCGAACAATTCACTCCGCGGATCATTTCGATTTCTGGTTTGGTGATGGGACCGCGATAGGCGATGATCGTGAGCGTCTCAAGTGACGGACGCGTGAGTGGACCTGAAGCTTCCACGCGCAAAAATTTCGCCACGTCCTCTCCCAGCTCTGGATTGCTGACCAGCTGAACCGCGTCGTTGTGTTCGATCAAGGAGATGCCTGAGTCTGCGGTGTTCAGACGACTCGCGAGTGCATCAAGAACTTCTCGCACAACTTCTTGCGAGAGACTGAGATGCTTTTGTAGATCCTTCAGTTTAATCGGCTTAGCCGCCGCAAACAGAACTGCTTCAATCGTAGAAGTCACCATACTTAGTCAACACGTTTAATCTCAATATCATGAAACGTATCCGCTTGAATTACATGCACGATGCGCAGCTTCACAAGCTCCAAAAGTGCCAAGAAACTGACGACCACATCGACACGAGATCGTCCAGCTCCTGCGAAGTGCGCAAACGTGAGTTTGGCTTTACTCAAGATCGCTTCGTGAATTTCACGCAACCGTTCTTGCACAGAGACCACGCGCTCAAGCGTTGCTTCTTGAAGACGGAAAAACGGTTCGAGTCTACGCAGAAGTCCGGCAAACATCTCACGCAACGTGTTTGTACTCAATCCTGCTGGAATCTCAACCACCTCTGCTCGCACGACATCGGCCTGTGCACGCTCAAACGATCTCGTTGCACGATCAAACAGCTCCTCCACATACTTCGACGCCTCCACAAACTCCTGATAGAGACGCAGCTGGAGCGCGAGCGTAGACGCATCTTCTTGTTCCTCATCAAGAGGACCTGGCAGAATCGCCTGGGACTTGATAAGGAGCAGCCGTGTGGCAATCACGAGAAAATCTGCAAGCTCAGACGTGGGAACATCGTGCTCGTCGATGTATCTCAGGTAGTCGTCCGTCACTGTTGCCAGAGAGACTTCTGTGATCGGAAGCTCGGAGCTCTGAATCAATTCCAAGAGCACGTGCAGAGGCCCATCAAACTTCTCAAGCTTCACTTCAAATGACATAGAGCACCTTCGTAGAACCACCTTACTTTGGCATCTCACACAAAAACTCAACGTATTTCTCCAGCTTCTGGAAAGAAAAATCAACGATTCCTTTTTCTACCTGTTCCGAAGTAAAAATTTTATGGAGATCTGGTTCCTCCAGGAACGAACCAACCGGCTTGCCACCGTCTTCGAGTGTTCCAGCAAAAGAATAATCCGCGCCGTCAACGAGAAACCTAGTCTTGGCGCCCACGGCGAGCTCTGATGAAACTTTCGTTCGAAGCGACTGCTTGCCCTTGCGAACGCGGGCCGTACCACCGTCTTCAAGCGACACCTCAATCATCGTATAAAGCTCGACCGGCTTGGCGCTGTCCTTGGTTTCGGTTGATTGCGCAACCGCTTCGGGAACCGGTGTCTCAACATGAAGAGGACGTGGGACACGTGGGGATAGGTAGCCGACATCTTTTGGCGTAAGAGGTTTGGAGTCTCCCGCATCCACCGGTGCCGCATCAAACAGATGAAAGTAATCTAAGATTGCTCGAATGCGTTCTCCGTCATCAGGGGATGTTTGTGCAATGTGGTTTTCCAATTGAAGTTGAATCCATGCTGTGAGCGTTTTTGTGTGATCTTTAGGATTTTTGGAACTCATTCTGGATTGAAATCCTTTCATCCAACGAGAAATAATCTCAGGGGTCAGCGTGCTTGCGCCGGACGTGAGTCGTAGCATCTCTCCACTGGCACTCGCACCACCACCTGCTTTCAAGTCGGCATCATATCCCGTGATCGCGACGTTCCCTGCATCGTCTATTGAATGATAAAGGGCCGTGTTGGCTAAATGCTTTTCATTGAATTTACTGCCGTGAATGTAAGAGTCTTGCAAAGCACGAATAGCATAGGAAAGCCGATAGAGAATTCCATGATCTGTGTCTGTAGGATCTGTTTTCAACTCCTCTTTTCCAATAATAACTCTACCGTCTTTTACTTTACTGCCATCAAATACATCAATCTTCTCATATGCCGGCTCAAGTTCCGTCTTTGAAATAATAGGGAACGACTTATCACTACTCAGTAAGCGACTCACCATGAACTCATAGAGCTCCGGGTTTCCCTCGTTCATTTCAAAGTAATTGGTCGGCACACGACCGAATTCGCGATCTAACCGTTCGTCGGTGATTGGAAGATTGCTTGTGGCTGATAATCCCGCACCCGGAAGAACAGGACGGCGCACATATCTGTTCAACGGCTTACCATCTTTCGCTTGACGAATATCTTTCAATGGTCCTAATGCCTTTTCCAGATTCAATTGAGAAATTTCATCAAGGTTCACCATCCGGCCATGTTCATGAGCGGGCTCACCATCGTTTGAGTGTCTAAATCCTGTATAGGCTTCGGCAATACAACCCTCGTAATCATAGGCGCCCTCGCCGCCTTTAACGTCTCGTTTCGCCACCAGCCCTTCATCGCCTAAGGTGCTATTACAAGGGATGCGAATCGCCGTTGAACCAGTTAATTCTTGAGCCACCGCATCAAGCTGGCTCGTCTTTCCAGTACCAGGAGGGCCAATGAGAAGCGGAGCCTTGCCAGAACCCTCAATGACATCGAGAATTTGTTGATGGAGTTTTCGTCTGGAGGGCAGCCAAGCAAATCCCGCTTCTGCTTCTGTGTGATATCTCATGAGCGTATCGAACATGACTTTCGCGGCGACATCGGTATTTTCCGAAGTCAGCTCATACCCCTCCAGGGCGATAAGTTTTTCTCGATCAGAAATAGCCCTTGTGAGGTCTCCTGCAGCTAATTCAAGATTTGCCCGAGTCGCGGCGACAG
>ERZ1292633.2405-Hain-H41-02um-R1-2405-length-19188-cov-5_pt1 | contig 13469 bp, 9 predicted proteins | sample MGYA00564406_ERZ1292633 | MGnify/ENA primary metagenome ERZ1292633 (study PRJEB36523, sample SAMEA6512639) | groundwater metagenome | collected 2019-01-08 | study: AquaDiva: Metagenomics assemblies of 32 groundwater samples
CTCCCGGGGCGACATGCCAATGATGCGGCTGTCTTGAGGCTGTGTCCACAGTGTTTTCAGCAGCTCCACAGGGAAAGGCGTCGCCAAGAGCGGGTTGTTGGCCAACGAGAGCATCCAAAGGTTGGTGAGCGCGTCCAGCTTGGGGATCGGACCACGAATGTGCGTGTACTGAATGGAGATGCTTTGCACCGTGGATAGCTGGAAGAGCGTCACGGGGAATGAACCGTTGATCAAGCCCGGTGATAAAGGGTTGCCATTGAAATCGACTGTCGTCAAGTTGGTCAAGTTTCCAAACTGGTTCGGAATTTCCCCAGAAAATTCACTCTGACTCAACATGAGAATGCGCAGCTCCACCATCAAGAAGATACCGGCAGGGATGGTGCCAGAAAGGCCTGTCGACTTCACCGTGATATCTCGAATCGTTCGGTTCCAATTGGCGATGCAGCTTGGCAACGTTCCGACGAGCCCCGCGTTGTTCTGGACATGGAAGATGGATAAGGAAGTGAAGTCGCACCAATTCAAGGGCATGGTCATGTCCAAGGCGTTGTTACCGACGTTGAAAACCTGCATGCGGCTTCCAACCGCGGTGCCGAAGCAACCTGGAATGGTCGTGAATTGATTGTCACTTAGGTCAAGATTTTGCAGCTGGGTGCACTGACATATGGAGTCGGGGACGCTTCCGGATAACGCCGCGTTGGCGGAGACGCTCAGAAACTGCAGGCCGATGCTATTGCCAACCGTCGTGGGCAACGTCCCAGTGAGCTGATTGCTCGTTAGATAAAGTTGAGTCAACGTCGACGTAAATAGTGAATCGGGAATCGTTCCGGAGAGGGACAAGAAATCCAAGTGCGCCTGCGACAAGGGATACGACGATGGTAACGTCGGTAACGTCCCGGTGATGCCAGGGTTGCTGTTGATGTCGAGCACCGACAGCCATGGCAAGAGCACGAACAAGGCATCGTAGCTCGGGAGCACGCCCGTGAGGTTGTTCTTGGGCAAGTGAATCTCACTGACATAGTTGTTGCCGTCACAGATGATCCCATACGGGCGAAATACTTTGTTTTGGAGACATATGTCGGTGCTATCGGGCTGCAAACTGGACCACCATTCGTTTCGGATCCAATTGTCGCCACCAAGCACGGAGTAAATGACTGCGAGGGCGCGGTTGTTCAAACTGGATGTCGGCGGTGGTGGGGCATCAACGACGTTGGGGGCCGCTTCCGCCAATGACACCAATTGGACGCAGCTGGAGGCAACGAAAAGCAGAGTCGGCAGCCACAACATCCACAGAGTCCCTCGGCTCGCCAAGCTGGTGGTTTCAAAAAAAAAAACCAGATTGGTTTACACTGACTGCGAAACGCAAAACGCTTTTCCATTGCGCGGTAAATAACTAGTTGGAAGGCGATGATGGCGGTGCAGCTCAGTGGGAGGACCCCCAGTAAGGTTGTTTGAAAAGAGAAGCAGCGGACGTCCTCCGACAATAATCAGCGGAGAAACGAGAGAGAGATAGAGAGAGAAACGAGAGAGAGAGAGATAGAGAGAAGCGAGAGCGAGCGAGAGAAAATGATTACTCGACCACGCACGTCTGGAGTCAAGGAAGGGGAGAATCCGAGCACTCACCAAAATCATCCAGCCACCACCAACCTCGAATAGCTCTGCCCCCCTTCCAGGGATTTTTTCATGAGCCCTGACAGCAACGACGACATCCGACGACGGGCTTGGCAGAATACTGACGAAAGGGCCTCCCCTCACCCGCGGCCTTTCAGTCCTAACAAGACCGGAGCCAGGCAGGATGTGATGTCCGCGAAGCGCGGTGTGCTCAGTGGCGCGGCAGCAAGTAAGTGGGACTGTCAATCCCGAACAGTGGGGCATCAACGACCGAATCGCACTGTTGACCGTGCATCACACCGGAGCTGCATTCTCCCTTGCAGCTCGTGGTCGACCCCCCAAGTCGCATGTCCGTGGATACTGTATCGCCGCTTTGAGCCGCGCTGATGATGCTCAGCTTCAGGGACATCGTCCGTAAACTCGATTCCGCCTGACGTACCAGCGAAACGAGAACCGACTCCAGCAGACTGGACACGACGCTCTGCGGCCGGCGGCACCAGTCACTGCAAGGGTCCCGCAAGTGGATCTCGTGCGCGATGCAATTGCATACGATGAGGGTGTGGAGGGCGCGGCGGACGGTCAGGGAGGAAGCATGAAGGTCGACCGCAACCCCCTCGGCCGAGTCCCACGGGGCGGCATCGTAACCATCAACGTGGCGGCCACGAGTGCGAACTTTGCCCGGATTCCCGGGAGCGGAAGCGACTGGACGCCGAGCGGTGGGAAACCGCTCCGGTCATCGTACAGCAGCGTCTAGCGCTACTTCACGCCGTCTCAACCGATGCGGTGCTTAGCGCTCACCTCGCTTTCGGGGCGGAGTGGGAAGACAGCCTCCGTCAGGTTCTTTTCACGCCCATACACGACGCGCTCGAAATCGGTGTTCAGTGTTATTGTGACGTCGACACCGATTCCCCGCTGATCGTGGTCCGGCAAGTGCTGCCTCTAAACAAAAAATTCGTCAACGTGTGGGCAACGCCATCTCGCGCGGCCAGCAAGCCTCGTAGGATCTCTCGGAGTGCGGCGTCGCGGGCGGGAGCAACCCATCCGACGTCAAAGTATTCATGCTGCAAAAGAAAAAGCGTCGCGCAAGAATCGAGGGACTCAACTTTGCCGCGAAGAGCAGCGACGGTAATTTGCGAAACGTGATGCTCCGATGAGGAAAGGCCGACAACTCTGGCCTCGCGTTCGAAAACCTCTTGCAGTCTCGACGTCAACATCAGAGCGGCACTAAATGGCGCACCGTTGACCTTGGGCTGACCGTGGAAACGACAAGCAGCTTAACGACGGCGGCCACGGCAACTTCAAGCTTCTCCCACGATCCGACGTCCATAGCGGCGCTCGCCGCTACGGCGGGACCACTCCTCCAGAGCTCATCCTCTGCAATCTGCAAGGCCCACTGCGCGGCGGTTCTCCGAAATAAGCCACGGCTGGCGTCAACCCGTCGACGACTGGCGCGGTAGCCCAGGACGTGATCGAAGCTGCGGTTCTCCATCATCACGATAAAGATGTGGTCGATTTTCTGCGTCGTGTTCGGTGCAAGCCAAGTGTCTGCCACTGGGCGGCTGACTTTCAGTTGTCGAGCGCCGTTCTCAACCAGGGAAAGCCCATGATGGGGACATAACCAGTCGTGCGCGCGCTGGGCAGCTCCGTTGGTGCGTAGTACTCAAACGATAGGCCCGGCCCTCCCGCTGTGGAGTCCGAACCGAAGGAAACGCCACGAAAGCGGTAGTTATCGCCGGCCAAGTGCCGCAGCAAGCGGTTCAAATTTACGCCGTTTATGAAGTCTGAAGCACCTTGGATTTTGGCGCGCAGCGCGCGGTCCACTTTCCCCCCTGCGAGCCACGGAATGGTCAGCCCCTCCGACGTACACTCCATCCCAACGCAACGTCCCATCCGCGTTCACGGCGCCGAGACCCACCTCGATGACGAAACCGTTCGCCGGCAGACGGATGACGCCACTGATGTCTGGACTCCTGTCAATCGCGACCTCGAATCCTATGCTGCCGGTGCCGAAGACGGTCAACAGCAGCGCGGGACGAGCAGGGAGTAAAAACCGGCTGGTGCCAACGGTAATGTCGACGCGCTTGACTTTGAAGCTGTTGCTTGTCAGCGTGACGACGCCTTCGTCCGTCGAAACCACTCGGGACGTTTTTACGATCTGATATCGGGCGCCAGGGACCACATCCGACACGCCAAAGCCTTGGAGCAGACCACGTTCCTCGATTGCCGATGCTAACTCGGCGGAGTTCGCGGTCAGCCAACAATTCACGTTGCTGCTATCGCTTGTGACGTCAATGTTCAAACTGTTGCCGCTCAGGAGGAATAGAATGCGAGCTTGAATGAATGCCAGGCCCACGAACAAGCGCTGCGTGACGTTCGCGGAGAGGACCACCGGCGCTGGGAGTGTTGTGGTGGCGACCTGCAGGGGCCAATACTGCGGGCCGCCGAGTTTGTCACCTGGCCGTGATGCGTCCAGCGTGCGATCCTTCACGTCCAGCACTTGCGTGGCGATACCAGCCGTGTCTGCGCTCAGCGGAACGGCACGGCCGGCGGGATCTTTCAGAGTCACGGTGCCCCTCCACAGGGTGCTGAGCACGGTGATGGGGGCTACGGAGCGAGGGGCAGCCCCTCCGGACCAGTGGGACCCGGCCCGCGTCCAGCGTCGTTCGATTCTCGGCGGGATCCCTCACCGGGTCATCTTCATTCACCGTCGAATTGGGATCGAACGACTGAGTCGGCACCTTCGCGACTTGGAGCAGTTTGCCAGGAAAACGGACGAAATAGTAGACAGTAAGAGTGTCCGTCGTGCCCGTCCTGAAGCGGACGTTTCCCGAGACGACGATGGGGAGCCGCGTGCGGAAGTTCCTGTCGCCGGTGAGCTCATCCGCCGCCGTGTCGAACAGCTCGATGAGGTGTCGCTCGGCGTCGGTCATCGGTTAAGAGTTTAAAGAACAGGAAGTGGGACAACATTTTCGAAATGTACGAGAGACGGAAGGAAGCGAAAACGCGATTGACGAGGGAGAAGATAGAAATTTGGGAATATGGCCCAGATGCACTGCGTTAATTCGATTGGCGGTTGTAGGATTGCACAAAAAAAAGGGTCCCGGCAGTAGCGCTGCGCTTTGTGCTGCCGCGTGCGCGGTTTCTTTTCGCAAGGTGAGACCTGAAAAAGGGTGTGTTGGCGTGTCGTTGGGCGCGTAGTTGCAGACAGCCAAACCCGAGGAGGTGGTGGTGGTTGAGGAAGAGGCACCTACCAACAAACAGTTTTCTTTCCTTTTTGACCCATTTTTGCTCATCCCCCCTTCCGGATTCGCCCGTTTTACGACGCATCTTGACGAGAGCTTCCCGCGGAGTTCAGCTTTGCCGACAGGTGATGAACGTACTTGTCCCACCAATCAAACGACTCTGGAGGGCCGCCCAGAGCGGCGGCCAACTCCTCGAAATATGCTGCCGCCGTTCCCTCATCAATGGGTTGCCGCCGTACGGTAAGGTCAAGAAACGTATCATTGTTTCGCCGAATCTCGTCGACGGATAACAGTTCTGGCGAAGCGGCTGTGTTCTGCGGCCGCGGGTCGAGTAGCGAGCCGAAAATGCCTTCCAGTTTGTGGAGGTACGCGACCTCAAGTGTCGGCCGCCTCGCTGGGTCCGTGTAAAAGCATGGTCCAATGTGGGCAATCACCTGTGGATCAAAGGCGATGGACGTGGGCCAGCAATCCCGGAGGCGACCCGCGGCGGCACAAGGGACGGCCGAGAACATGTCCAAAACGAAGCACGCGACGGCGAAAACATCACGCTGCGTCGTGCCTTGGTAGTGGCCACGAAGAACTTCAGGGGCGGCGTACAGCCTGGTGAACCCACGAGATACGCCGTTCACCACTCCGCTGAATGCGAGGTCCGTGACCACGGCAACCCAAGGCCGACTGCTCTCAACAAGACGGCGCCGTTCGCCTTCCGCCACTCCTGATGTCTCCTTTGGTCCGGGCAGGTCCATCGACGGCTCGGCCTTCGCATCGCGCTTGCAATAGATGAGCACATTGGCAGGCTTCATGTCGCTGTGGCACGCCCCCAGCGCGCCCATCGAAACGAAAGTCGCTACGACTTGGCAGACGAGGCTCACCAATTGACGACTCGATATTCTGGCGAATAATCCCGGGTGGGAAGGAGGGGCAGCACCGTCTACTCCCCCGGTAAGTCGCGTCGCCGCACTGTTGGCATTCTCCAACAACAGCCGTTCCTGCGACCGACTTGGACGGAAGAGCAATTCAGCACTGCCACTGGCCTTTTTCATCACCGCGATAAAATAAAGATTGCTCTCAATGCCGGAGGGCCGTCCGCGTTCATCGGCCGCAAGACTCGTGGCCGGCTGACGTGACGGGTGCGAGTCGTCGTTGAGCCCTTCTTGACGAGTGGTGGCCACGGATGCGTTCATTGGCCCGTCGGTAGCGACGGAGGATGCGGTGTCGAGCGTTGCGGCGACGGACGTGGACGAGGGTGTCACGCCGCCACCCTCGGAACCAACTCCTCCGCCGCGTTGAGTCCCCATTGGTGTGGGTTGGAAAACGGCGGTGTTCGTTCGTACCATCGGTGTTCCGTCGCCCGCGCGAGTAGCTGTCGCTTGGGTCGCGTCCGACTCAATCGTCCTCGGAGTTGCCGATCCCTCATCGATCATGTGTTGCGGCGCGTCGGGAAAATACCGACGCAGCTGGTCGAGTGTTAGGACCAAGAACGCCTCGATACGAACAACACCGCTGAGCGAGGCAAAGTGCTGGTTCCCGGCCAAAACCTCGGCGAAAAAATCGCCTCGATGGCGCATGAGCTTCATCACCTTGTCGGGTTCCTTCGCACTGAGATACACCATGGACGAGACGCCACTGGCGACGAATGCTGGAGGCTCGTACTTCGGACAGTCTGGCCGATAGACGTGCAAGTACCGCTCGGCTTCCTCGTGGAAGAACTCTTGGTACGCCCTCAGTTGATAGTTCTGTATCATGAAGCTCATGATGTAGCCATTGGGCAGGAAACCCAGCGCTTGTCGGAGACACTGATGCGCAGCCGTAAAGTTGCAAAACTGTAAAAACTCAATGTGTTTTCGGAACAGCCAGCTGGGCGTGACATCGCGCGGGGTGGTCACATTCGACTGGCCGGGGCTCGCAAACGCCTCCCGAATCAGAAAATCGGGTGTTTCCAACTTATCTTGAGCCGGCAGCGTGGCCATAATGCACTCAGGATCATCCGGTAAAACGTTGGCATTGCACCAAGGCGCGAAACACAGATTGGTATGCATGAAGAATTCGCTGTGCTGCTGTGACCTGACAATAACCTCTACGTGTCGAAACGTTGGCAGCGACGTTTGAGCTAGCTCCATGACAGCGTTCTCTGTCACGCTCGTGTCCGCCAGAAGAATCCTTACCGGACGCTCTCGAGGAGGTGGTTGCTGTGACCGTTCCAGCGGCGGTTGCATCCGCCTGCGAATGAATGCGATGGAAGTTAACAACGTGTGAACAAACCGATCATTGACCGATGTGCCTGCGAGGCACAGCGCCTCGAGGGTGTGCCGACAGCGACAAACGACGGTCGCAAGCAGCTCACTGTTGGCTTCAGTGGCATCCCATGTGCCGCACGACACGTCGATAAACCGTAAGCGGAGCAACGTTCCCTTGGAGGGCGTTCGCCGAGGAGGAGGTATGACGATGGAAAAGCTGCCGGAGGGCATCGTGCCGCTTTTGGCATCTCGAACCTCGATCGATGGAGGCGATATCCCAGGGCCACCAGCGTCTCCCCCCCGATTCGATGGGGAATTCACAGCGGGGCTTCGACCATCGGGCGGCGTTTCCATCCAGCAATCGCCGGGAGCAAAAAACGGCAACGGGGCCCCGCGATCGAGTGGCACCGTCCGAACTTCTTCTTGACACCAATGACAGAGGTCGCCGTTGCCCCAATCATCATCTGCATCTGGGGCATTTGAGGGGTGTTCCCGAAGAGGCAGGTCGTCTGGAGCTTGTGTTGGAAGCGTCGAAGGCGAGACGCGAGGAAGCCCCGTGTCCTCGTGGTGCCCAGGAGTACATCTAGGACAGTCCACGCGAAGGATGGTCCAAAACATGTTGTGAAAGCAGCGGTTGTCCATGCCGACACTTGGTAAATGCAACGTCTCCAGGGAGGGGGCGGTACGACGAATGACATCGCAGAGAGCACGTGAAAATTCGCCGATCCAATTTGTCACGCCGTTGGTCGCACACGTCGCTCGTACGCCCAAGTCGACGTACGGCGATTCGGCGCCTTCCGCCGGCGGAAGTAGGTTGGCGATGACAAGGTGCTTGACGCACCAGGTAGCGTCGGGGGTTTCGTGGCCCAGCTTCAGCACCTCGCGAAGCCATGCCGTCGCCAGGTTGATGGGCACGTCGTAAATGACTATGGCCGTGACATCTGAAATGCCACTTTGCTTCGGACCCAAGAAAGGTGGCGTCACGTCAAGCGGTCCCCGAATGAACATGTCGCCGTCACGCTTTTCAAGTTCGACGATGAACTTGAGGGTGGCGATGATTCGATGCATGCGCTGGCTCAACGCTTGTTGCTGCTGCTGGCACAGCGCCGGGTCTTGCGGTCCGATGATGCGCCAGTAGTTGGACACAGTGCGGAGAAACGCCGTCAGGGCGTCACCTCGGCGAATGGCGCGGAGCGTCACCTGGAAGCTGCGCACCACTCGACTGCCTGCGCGGATACACATTTCTAACAGCAGTTGCTGCGCCAGGTCACTGCTTCGCATCTGCGTGAACGTGCTCGACTTGTACTCCCGCGTTACCGCGACGGCGTCGCGCACATGATCTTCGGTGAAGGTCACGCCAGGGAGAGGTGGGGCGCGACGAAGCTCTTGGATGCAAGGCTCGACGACCTCCATCGAGAGGCCATTGCCATTTGTGGGCGTCGCCGTCACCCCCATGGGATGGTTGTCTACTCTTGCCAGCCGGCGAATGGCCACTTCCCATCGTGAATCAAGGACCGGAGTGGTCATTGGATGCCAACGACTAAATGATGTATTACAACAACAAGGGGTAGCAACAAATCACCCCACACGACCATCGAGAAGGAAGGGTGCAACATGGCGGCGGCTGCATTCGATGTGGCGAAAAATAGATAGACGCAAAAATTCACACCAAGCGTCAAGTCGGTCCGCCAGGAAAGGGCCTGCGTAAATGTTGGCCATCAATCTCTCGCCCGTCTATCGCATGCCACGCCACTTCTTCCACAAAGTGGTATGCACGCTCCAGTAGCCACCCGTCCCGTCCGGATCACACTGCCTCCTTGACCGTGCGCCCGACGACTGGCGGTCCGCCTCAATCTGTTTGAGCACGGCATGCACGTCGGCAAGCTGATGGAACGGAGCGTTTGGAAACGCGTGATGCTCCGCATGATACGGCATCTGCCACGCTAGCCAACGGTACCAGCGGTACGTCTCCGTGGTGCGGGTGTTTGAGATCATGTCATCTCCCTGGGGGCAGTTCGTATGCTCCGCGATGAGATAAAACCGCAAGCAAGGCTGCGCGAGGAGGGACGGGACGACCCAGTTGTACCACATGACTTGCGCCCATGGGTCGTGCGGACGGGTGATCATCCAGAAGGTGCACGCCACGTAAAAGGAGACGTACCACCGCGCCTCTCGGATCATCTTCCACTCCGTCTTCAGTGTCAGGAAGAGTTTTTCACGCGGCAACACCCACCGGAGGAACGCGTGGCGGAACAGCGTCGTGACACGGTCAATCCAAAAGGGAACGCCACTCAGGTAGCATAAGTACGTGATCGGGCGGTCGAGCCGCATGTCGATGAAGGAATCCTGCAGTTCGGGATCCCGGGCGGGATCGCCGGTGAACTTGTGATGGTTAAAGTGGTAGAAGGTGTAGTGGAAGAAGGGCCGAGTCGTTGCAATCGCGAAAATGTGCCCAAAGATGAGATTCAGCGCACGCGTCTTAAACGCCGTGAAGTGCACGCATTCGTGGAGGCCGGGGAAAAAGAAGGCCATCACGAGAGCCTGGCAAAGAAGAAATACGACTCGTACGGCGAATGGAAGGCGGTCCACGCTGTTCGCGCTGTGCCACAAGTAGGAAAATAGACCCGCCAAGAGCAGATGGGGCACCGCCTGCATCAACCCCTTCACATCCGAGCGGTTGGCAGTGAAGGTGCGAATTTTGCCCTTGGCATCTTCGGTGAGGTTCGCATTGTTAATCGCCTCCGACGTTTGGCGGACGCTAGCGTCGTTCGTGGCGACGCCAGTCGATGATGGTGACGACATCCACTCACGCTGTGTGGGCAGCCCGTCGCGTTGATGATGTACTAGTATGATGAGAGGTATGTGGAGTGGGGGTTGCCCTCCGCGCTCTTGCACCTTCTTTGCACTCGCGTATGTGTGTGCCTTCGGTTCTAATGAATAGAAACAACAGACGACGCCGGTTTCTCGAAGCACCGACGCAGAAAGGACTTTGAATTGCGTCGAACAAAACGGTCGAAACGAGGACAAGGGCGACAACGATGACGCTGCCGGTCGCATACAAAAAAAAAGCATAAATCAGCTTCCCGGTCACACACACACACACACACCGACACACCCACTGGGCACGGCACACTCCATCACCGCCGCGCCGGGGAAGCTCGAGTGCCGCTCGGCGAGGCACCGGTGCTCCCGGTGGCGCTCGTGCGCCGCACAACGGCAGAAGCCGTCGGTGTCAACGCCAGCTTCAACGGAGAGGAACCTCGGCTCAGAGGCGCACCGGCGGCGGATTTTTTATTGTCCGGCGAAAGGGCGGACGCGACCGCGGGATCCACGTAGCGATACCCATTGTTGAGCCAAACACGCACTTTGGGCCCGCCTGTGGCCGGCGATCCCCCTGCGCTAGGGCTTCTGGGGTGTGAAGGTGAGCGTTGCGTGGCCAACAAATTGATCGCGATGCGATTGGGAGAGCGGCGGCCAGAATCCGGCGCGACTTTCTCGACGGATACACTTCTGGGAGTGGAAGGCTGGCCGTTGCTCGGGCAAGCGGTGCTGGTTCCGGCCGTACGTGGAGCACCAGGCGGAAAAAACTTGTGCGCCACGTACTGCCGTAGCTCGGAGTGGCTCTTCCGGAGCGCATCGGTCTCGGAAACTGTTTTGTCCAACTCGGCGCGCAGTTCGGCGATGGCTTCACGTTTCTGCGCGAGCGAGGCCTGCGATTCATCGCGCAGCCTTTCCTGCAGTGCCCTCCGGCGTTCGAGATCGCGCAGATCATTCTGCTTCTGCTCGTTGGCAGCCTTGAGTTTCGCTGCCGCCACTTCCAGGTCCGCCGCCTGCCGGCGCAACTCTGCAAGTTTTTCCTCGGAAGACTGCAGGGTTGATTGCAAAAATTCCTTTCGCTGACGCTTGGCTTCGGTCTCTCGGTTCACTTCCTCTGTCTCCGCCTTCAGTGCTTGAATCTTTTCTTCCAACTCCGCCTTCTGCTTGCCAAAGAGATCCTTGACCCGCTGCAGCTCCCCGCGCTTGCGGTGCAGTTCCGCGAGCGCGACTGAAAGGTGTCCGTCCACTTCGTTCTTCTGTTGCGTGAGTTCGGAGATCTTTTCGTGCTTGGCAGTCATCACGCGATCCAAGTCGGCTTGCATTTGGTGGCACTTGCGCTCCAGCAACTCCACCTTCCGTGTGAGAACGAGTTTATCGGCGTTGAGCTGATTAAGGTTCTCTTCACGCTCTTTGACATCGGCTTCCAACGTTGTCACGCGCTTCTCCAGCCCATCGGCTTCGTCGCGAAGCTCGTCCAGACCAGATCGCTGCTTCCCCAAGATAAAGGCGTTCTGAAACGCCGTGGCGAACTGGCGCAGCCGGGCCTGCTCCGCGGCAACACGCGCGCGCGCTTCCTCCTCGGCGGCACGATCATGGCGCTGCTTCAGGGCATTCTTCCGCTCCAGCACTGCGGCCAACTCGGCATCCCGGCGCTTCCGTTCATCCTCCTGCTCTCTTAGCATCTTTTCGGTCTGTTCTTGGAGCTCGCGTGCCCTCTGCAGCTCTTCCTCCCGCCGTCGTTTCTCATCCTCGACATTCTCCAAGGCCATGATTTGCGCTTGCGCCTTCTCCAGCTCCGCTGCCTTGTCCACCAATTCTTGTTCGTACTGCGCCTTGAGGCTGTCCAGTCGCTTGGTTTCGGCTTGCATCTTGACGAAGTCCTCCTCCCGTTGCTGAAGCGCCAGCTCCAGGCGATCGCGCTCCGCCTTGTCCGTGTCGGCTTTGGCTTCGAGCTGCCGGCGAAGTTCTTCCATTTCACTTCGCAGCTGATGAACGACGGCGGCGGTCTTCTCTTCATTCACGCGCGCATGGCAGACGATCGCTTTGGCCTTGAGCGCGTATCGCAACGTTCCGAGGGTGTCTTCTAAATTCCCAACGAAGGGCGAAATCGCCGCTACCATGACGGTCTTGCTGTTCCCGCCCAAACTATCGCTCAGCACCCACGTGAGCAGCGACTCTCGAAACGGTGGGACGGAAGGCCTCTGTCCCTTTTTCAGCTTGCTGTTATCGATGAGCACATCGATCACGCGGCGAAGGGTCGACAACGAAAGATTGATATTTTTCGCTTCGTCAAGAGCCTTCCCCGTCACGCCGGACATCTTAATGCGCTCACTTCCCGCGAGGTCGACGAGATTGATTTGCGACACGCGTGTGGTGCCCTTGAGCGGCATTTTCTGCGTCAAGCATATCTGAAAGATGGCGTGGCTGCGGGACGAGGTGTCGTTCATGAGCGTCGCGGTGACCGCCCGGTGCTCCATGCCGCCTTTGATCGCCGCTAAGCACTGCGCCTCGTCGACGATTTCGAGTCGCAACAGTCCTTCGACGAACGTCCCCTTCTCTGGGTGGTGGCGCACCCGGCACTCGGTATACTCGGACATGCTGAGCGGTGTGGCGGACGCCGCTATGGATGATGGTTGACTGGCGAACGATCCGGCGGGCGATCCTGGAGCGGCGTTCGCCAGAGCTAAATTGGCGGCCGCTTCGGCGGCAATGTCCTTCTTCTGCTGTTTGATGGCCGCCGCTTGTTGTTGCCGCTCCGCCTTGGCGAGCAGGTCCTTCACCTTTTCGTTGTAAATTTCGAGAAAACTGAGCTCGACGCGGTACTCCACGCGCTCCGCGATTCGGGCGGCCTGCTGCTCCGCGATCGCCGCAAACAGCCGACGCACGACGCGAGGCGCGATTCCTTCATCGGTGTCGGATCCGAGCATGGTATACGTCTTCCCGCTTCCTGTTTGGCCGTAGGCGAAGATCGTGTTGTGGAAACCAGCCATGGCATTCTCCACCGCCGGGGCGCCGGTGACCGCGAAGACGGTAGCTTGGTCCGCAAAGGTGTTAGGCGAAACCTGCCCTTGACTCTCGGGCATGCTCCAAAAGGCATGATCAAACGAAAAGGCCTCCTTTTCCTGATAGTTGCGCTCATGATCCAGCACACGGACGGTGTCGCCGTCAAACATGACAATAGACTTCGTTGCCCCATCGATGGCGAGTTCACGCGACGCGAAGGGTCGGACGCGGCAAATAACCTTCACGTTGGAGGACTCGCCCGGCGGGAGAGCCGTGGGCGGCGGAGAGGTGGCGGTCGTAATCGGAGCGCTGCCCGATGATGAAACGGACGCCGCATCCGCATCGGCCATGACCAAGAAAAAGGTATTTAAAAGGAGGAAGAAGGTAACGTTCACGTCTCGAATAGACGCATCACTTTTGCAATAAAAGCCGATCAAGCCCACGGGGTTTGGACGACAATGGAGGGAGAGGGGTGTGCGTGTTTGCAGCGACAACTCTAAACTAAACGGCTCAACAGTGCCCTCGAAATGATCGAGATGGCGACGAAAATCTACAACCAACT
>ERZ1292633.4210-Hain-H41-02um-R1-4210-length-13467-cov-4_pt1 | contig 13467 bp, 14 predicted proteins | sample MGYA00564406_ERZ1292633 | MGnify/ENA primary metagenome ERZ1292633 (study PRJEB36523, sample SAMEA6512639) | groundwater metagenome | collected 2019-01-08 | study: AquaDiva: Metagenomics assemblies of 32 groundwater samples
CGTGAGATTAACCAAAATTGGACTCTTATGGAAGCTAAAGGAATGACCGAGGCTCTCCCCGCAGAGGTTTTGAAAGATGCAAAAGCAGAAGATGCAAAGTCGGCTGAGTCGAAATTGAAAGCAGCCGGAGCTACAGTTGAATTAAAATAATCCAACAAATTACCCTGAGAGAAATCGAAGGGTTTTTTGTTGGCTTCGTATTATATTTGGTTCGTGAAAGGATCGATATTTTCACGAAATGGTGGATAAATAAAATGTTCAAAAGTAGTAATATATACCAAATATACGGCTACTTTATCTTGAGTTGATTCTTGAAGAATTCGGCCATTTTTTTGAGTTCCTGTGAAACTTCGGTATCGTAATCAATCCCCGGTCCTCGGTTAACTTCGAAGACAAATACTTTCCCCGAATCCCTTTCCCTGCAAATATCAACCCCTGCAATTTGAATATGGAGCGTTTTTGCCGCCTTTATTGCCGCATTTTTAATGACGGATGACACATCTTTGAGTCTCAGAAATTCAGGAAATTCATCCATGCTTTGATATCCTAGTTTGAAGCCCGTATTATCTCTCACCGTCTTTGTATGGATTATTCCAATTGTATCCCCCAAGACCAAAAGCCTAAATTCTTTATCGAAATGAACAAACTTTTGAAATAAATAGCGGGCCGAATTTCCGTTTTTTGTCTTGTCCGGAAGTTTGTCAAAATCAGACAACTTCTTAAGTAGATAAATACTTTGCATTCTTTGAGTTGTCACCTCTTTGGCAACAATTGGAAATCCAAACTTTTTAACAATTCTTTTTTTAGTCTTTTTAACTGCGCCTTTCCAACAAAGAAACGATGGGACAATAGGAAGGCCGTTTACAGCCAGTCGCATAAGGGATGTAAACTTGTCCCCCATAAAACTGCCGCTAATGTGGGACTTGTCAAAAAATTTTACTTTTGTGGACTCCAGATAAATAGAAAGTGCTGCAGCCATTGCTTGGAAACCTGAAGTGTTCCTGAAGTAAACCAAGTCAAAATCATTGATGTTTCGGCCGTCAATTTCAACCAAAATATTTCCGCCTTCAATTTCGAATATTATCTCGGGGAAAATTCCAAGAACAACTTCCGCTTTCTTGTCAAAATATTTTTCGAGATACGAAATTAACTTTTCCTTTTTTTCACTTCGTTTTGAAGCCAGGACAAGTATTTTTTTCATAACAACAGTTTCAAGCTTCGCTTATTTTATTTTTGCGTCGAAGAAATAAGCCAATTAATCATGGCAGGAATATATTCTATCGGTACATATGCAATATATTTTTCTTTTGTGTCAGGCCTATCAATTACTTTTGGTTTTTCGCCTTTTAACATCAATCTTCCATTCTCAACTCTTGTGGCTATTTCGTAGACAAATCTATCCTTGCCAAACTCAGGGTCTTGATAATTTGAAAAAACACCCCATCTAGTTAAAACACAAAGTATTCTCTTCATATGGTGCTGCCGACTGTAACCTACTATTTTCTCCTTATCACCCTTTTTACGTATAGGTATTTTCCCAAGGTGAATTGCAGGGCCATCTTTTTTTAAATAGTCATTAATAAAACCTTCATTAAAATCTTGAAACTCTTCCCATCTCTTGCCCCATATCGATGACATCGCCTCCGCGTTTCCCAAGACCGACCACATCTTCATTGAGGTTTCGTGACCAACAACCGCCTCAGGTTTGCCACCAGATATTTCAATAAATGCTTTAACTGCGTGCTTATCAGGAAACTTGGCAACATCAGCGTTTTCTCTAAGAAGTTCGGACCACCTCATCATGTCGGCTTTGATAAGATTTGGGTTCGGTATTTCCATATTTATATTTTACCACCTTTCTCTTTATACATTAAAATCGTAAAGTCTTTGGAATGATAATTGGCTCTTAGAATTACACGATGGGTCAGAGTCATACAATATTCGAGAATCTCGAGCGAATCTGCATACCAAACATTACTGTCTTTTTCATTTGCCGGTTGGGGATGTGCCCCCAACATATTGAATGCAAAAACTCCTGTTGTAAGGTCAAAGATTTTCTTAATTCCTTTTTTTCTGTACTCCAAATTATCAGCTCCTACGTTTGAATTTAAGACCCCGGAAGCAACTACGACGTCATACTTTGCCTCGCCGAAGCCCTGCAAAGGCGGGTCATCTAATTTAAATAAATCAGCTACAAAAAACTTTCCACCGGGAACCAATTCCTTTGCTTTTTCTATAAACTCGGGAGTAATATCAACTCCCGTATATTTAACTCCGCCGTATCTTTTAAGAAGAAACTTCCCAAACTCACCAAATCCACAACCAACATCAAGAACTGACTTTGAATCAAAGTCTATTTCCGCCCAGAATTGCCTAAACCTTTGGTGCGCCGCCCCACGAGTTTTCCAGAGTAAACTTTTGGGGTCAACTCCGAATTTTTTGAATTTATCTTGATATATATTTAAGGATTTCATATTCAACATTTACACCACAATATTTTTTTATAAGTTTCCAACTTGGCGCAGCATTAACTTCTATAACGAAGTTGCGATTCATGACATAATTCTTGCCAGATGTTTCGTCAATCAAAATATCAACTCCTGCAATATCAATTCCTACTGCAGATACAGCTGCTAGGGCGAGTTTCTCAATCTCAGAATTGGGAGCGAACTTCTGAATTTTGACCTCGTCTTCCTGCGGTGTATAGCCGGATACTCTTTTCCTCCATTTGGTCAGCTGGGAAATTGAACCAATAATGCGTCCTCCAACAACCAATACACGGATTCTTTTGGTGCAATTAACAAATTCCTGCGCAAAAAAGCTTTTACCGGCTTTTTCTTCCACTAATAATTGGGCTATCAAAGCTTTTAAAGCTTTGCTGTCTTCTGGACAGTAAACTTCCCGTCCCTTTTTTCCGGAAGTGCTTTTGATTACAAATGGAAATCCAAGCTCAACCTGAGCTTTTTTTGTAATTTCCAATAAACTCCCAAAAAGAGTTTTTGGAATTGAGACTCCCGCATCCGCAAGAGCTTTCATCTCTTGAGCTTTGCTTTGAGTAATGGGGAAAATCTGGGAATTTGCGTATATTTTGTCCATAATTTGTACCCTATTTTTCTTTGCATAATCGGCAACAAGTGCGGCAGTTTCGAGGCTTCTGCCCACTAGTCTAAAGTAGATTACATCAAAATCTAACAGGTTGACTCCCCCTTCAAGCATTAGTTCTTTTCCTCCAGAATCAAAATAAATGTCGCTAAATGAGGCTGTTGTTAAATCAATATTCAAGTCCCTGATAGATAATTTAAAAGGTGTTAGCTTTGTTTTTTTGCCACTTGTTAAAATCAATATCGTTTTGCGCCTACTGAATAACTTTGAGAATATATTTACCATTTTGCTTCCATAAGTTTGTCTTTGTCTATCTCCGCGCTAATCAAAAACCCGGTCAGATCAACCCGCCCGATAAGGACTTGATAACGAAGTTCGCTTCTATCCGCAACTGTCACGTTAGTATTAATTTTACGTCCAGCAAGCCAAAAAGTCATAGGAATAACAGCCCGTTGTTCTTCTCCCAACGCGCTTAATTTTTTCCTTTTCCAAAGAACCTGTCTTTTACTGTAAATTCCAATTTCGCGGGCAAACTTTTCGTCAATAGCACTACTCCAAGCTCCGGTGTCTATTTTTGCTAGGACCCTGGGATATTTCGGATGATGCCCTTCTCCCGCCAACACTTCAATTTCCTCAACCGCCTTAATGGTCTTAATACCCTCGTCAAGACGGGACCTGTCAACAAACCTGCCTGCAAACAATGCCTTAGCAATTTTTACACCGTGCTCAGCGTCCATTACGTCCAAGTCTTCCACTCTTTCTAATCTTCTTTTTAGCCCTTCCATATTAGCCATTTGAATCTGAAGTCCAGGTTGTGCGTTAAGCTCCAAAACCATTGGTCCCTTTTCGGGGTGAAGAACCATGTCAACTCCAATATATCCCAATGTTGAGGCTTCTTGAGCTCGAACCGCAATTGTAAGCATCGTTGTCCAATTGGGTATTTTAATTCCTCGTAACTTCCTTTCCGTCCCCGGTTTGAATACTATTTGAGCTCCATGCCAGATGGCTTTTGTGGTAATACCTGTTGCCATGTCAATTCCAACCCCAATAGCCCCTTGATGCAAATTGGCACGTCCACCAGACTCTTTTGTGGGCAAGCGCAACATTGCCATCACAGGTACTTTGTTAAAGACAATTATTCGAATATCAGGTGTGCCCCTGTAAGCCAGCCTTCTAAATCTTTCGTGTCTCCCCACATATTCCTGTATAAAAGCAACGTCTGGGACATTTCCCATTGAATACGCCCCCTCAAGAATGTCCAAAGTTTGAAGCTTCAGGTCCTCAACCGTAACCCGCTCTTTGTTTGTGTTAATCCAAATTGGTTCATTTGAGGACTTAATTAATTGTTTGTTCATAAGACGCTTTTCGATAACAATAATCCCTTCGCCCCCAAGCCCTCGGGAAGGCTTTAAGGCGAATCTGTTTGGAAGCGTTGACCAATCAAATTCAGATACATCAGTGGCAGTCAGAAACTTTTTATAAATTTTTGGTTTTGCAATTCCCGCCCTTCTTAATACTCTAGCAGTTTGAATCTTTGAATTAGCAATATTTTTGCCACCAGGAGAGTTGTATTTATAAGTGTAGAGCTGAGTACGGGCATTAAGACCCAGAATGGAAGATATTTTCATAAATAGGCAATTAAGATCGAATGAGCTTCCTGAATCTGTAATATTCCATTAACCGGAGTCCCGAATATTTTGCCAGTAACATGTCCATTACACCAACTAAAATTAGTGAAATTTCGGGATTCAAAAGTACATAAGTTTGAAGAGGTTTAAATGTAAGGAAGAAGAATGAAATAACTGCCAAAATCAAAGTTTCCATAGTCAAGGAAATGGCGGTTTTGATGCTTTTGCCAAGCTGGACACGGATAAAATCCTCAGCCAAAAGGACCAAAATTAAGACTGCAAAAATGGAAACGTTGGAAAGTGCCTGAAATTTGATGACCGGTGCCAAGAAAAGTACTCCCAACACTCCCAAAACCACTGCCCAAAGAATAAATGCCATTCTTGGCAAATACTGAAGCTTAAACTTAAGTTTCCTTAAGATCATCCTGATTGCGGTTGAAACCATCACAATGACCAAGAAAAGGACAGTTCCCACAATTGGACCAGTTGCCACAAATGTAACTGCAAGGGCCGCAGGCATGAATATTCCAAATCCTCTGATTCCGACAACATTTCTCGAAAATGCGATGATAAGGGCGGTAAGCGGAAGTAAAAGCAGAAGCACTATTGTATTGGCAGGAACACCCGCGTCCACAGCCCCGCGAATTGCATATTTGACAGGGTTTTTCGGCCAAACTGAGCCTAATCTTTGAGATTTCAATAATTTTTCTAAAGGTCCCAATGATTCCTCTGATTTTTGAGTAATATCAACCCTAGGCACCTCTGGTGTAGGTACGGGACTTGGCGTTACAGTTGGAGTTGAGACTGACGGGGTTAGTGAAGAAGGGCTTGCAGCCTGTACCATGCCTAAATTGCCCCCATTAAGGGCAAGCACTAAAGCTAATACAGCAAAAAGTTTCCGCATTGAAATAAGTTACGTGAGCACTGATATTATACCATTTTACCCTTACAAATATCCATTGTATCGTAACTTAAACATTCCATTTTGTTTCAAATCACATCACAGTTTGCTACTTGCAAGGCCTGGCCTTTAAAGTATGATGAATTATGCCTGCAAGAAACTCAAGAAAAATTTACTCTGACGGTGGAACCTATCATGTTTACAACCGTGGTGTAGAAAAAAGAATAATATTTGAAGATGAACAGGATTACAAAGTCATGCTTAATTATTTAAAAGAATATTTATCCCCTATCTCTAAAAATGACATTGTAAAAACAACTTTTCTGATAAGGAACTCCTCGTATGTTGGTTTTAAAAGAAAGCCTAAAAATTACAATAACCAACTTGAACTCTTAGCTTACTGCCTTATGCCGAACCATTTCCATTTAATACTGAGGGTCGATAAAGGAGGAGTTCTGAAAAAATTTATGCAATCATTGCTTACCCGATACTCAATGTATTTCAACAAAAAACACAATCGAGTTGGATCATTATTCCAAGGTCGATATAAGGCAGTCTTGGTTAATGAGGAAATTTATCTTTTACACTTGAGCAGATATATTCACCTTAATCCATATGAATACACTAAAGACTTAGTAGAAAGCTACTCTTCATATGATGACTATTTGGGAGTGAGGGACACGAAATGGTTAAATAAAAAAATTATTTTGGCCTATTTCAACAATAAAGTTCTTCCAGACTTTAAAAAAATAAACTCTTACAAAAAGTTCGTCGAAAATTATAAAAAGGATAGCAGTACAATTCTTGGTAGGCTTGTAATTGAGGAGCTTTAAAGGCCTGGCCTTTAAAGCATTACTCTTCCTTGCTTTGCATTCCAAGAAGCCAAAGCACCGCTTCTTTTTTGTAGCGCCTGTCACCGCGGGAGTTAATACGGATTGCCGGAAGCTTACCCCTTTTTCCCCATCTTTTAATTGTCAGTGGAGAAACTCTTAAAACATCCGCAACTTCGCGTACAGTCAGAAGATCCGGGAGATTGTCTAATTTAATTTTCTTTTTTGGTTCGTCCATGTATTTAAAGCTAACCGATCTACTATATTCTACTTAATATAAGTTTGTTCCTGTCCTCTGCCTGCCGTCGATCTATCTTAGTCAGAAGATATCAAAGCACAACAAGGGTGTCAATGGTCATTTATAGTCAATTTGTAAAAAATTTGATAGAATATGTCTGAGTTGACACACCGCGTGTTAGCTACATCACATAAGGAGAGTTAGAAATGGACATGTTCTGACAGATAATTCTAATTTTCCTGATCTGTTGTTACTTGAAAAATGTGGCTATGTCGCCAGAAATGAGATTGCAGCTCATCATGAAGTTAGGCTACCCGTTCTTTGAGTGCATGGTAGTACTTTGTTAGGTAATCTTCCACCTTATCCCAGTTCCCCCTATTTCGTTCAACATTGGCAAGAACCCGCAAATGTGCCGCTTTTGCCGCTTGGAAAAGACTGATCCTGTAAACCTCTGCCAAATATTCGCGGGTTGATGATTCCACTTCCCCGCCCTCTTTACGCATTTTAACTTCCATTGAGGCAACAATTTTGGGTTCAAAAGCGAGCTTGAGCTCATCTTTAATAAGTTGATAAAATTTGCCGAGTTTTTTGCCTGCACTCTCCCATTTACTCTTTTTTTCTTCAACAAGAGCTTCAATTATTAATTTTGCCGCCTCAGTTGCCAATTTTTTGGAAAGCCCAAACTGCTCTTTTAGATGCTTCATTGCATAATCTCTGAATCGCATGCCGGTAGGAATATTTCCAAGTCTCCACCAATCGAGTTCAAGTTTTGCAGTGAGAGCCGGGCGAAATGTGAGGTGCTCCATGGCATCATTGCCACCAAACCTGCGCCTGCGCCTTGAGTAATCAAGGACAATATCCCAAAGTTTTTCCGGCGTCATGTCCGGCAAATGATCAACCTCCCAATAGTACTCGGCATAATTGAGTTGCCAAGGCAAAAAACCGCTGGTCCTCTGCTCTCCGCTCGTCCTTATAAAAAGGTCAACATTTGGATATGGCTGATCTTTTGTGTCAAGAAATGAGGCAAAGGTTTTTTCATCAAGTTTACTCGAAGGAATACCTGCATCAATAATTTTCTTAGTTGCTCTTAAAATCTCATCATGTCCGCCATAATCCAAAGCTACATTAAAGGTATGTTTTTTATTATTTTTTGTTTTTTCTTCAAGTTTTTCAATATATTTAACTAAATCTTTTGGAAGTCTGTCTTTTCTACCCAAATGAATAAAACGGATATCGTCCTTTGTTGCTTCTTTTTCGATAATCTTTACCATACTCCAGAAAAGTTTTTGGAGATATTTGATTTCAGTTTCTTCCCGATCCCAATTTTCTGTTGAGAATCCCCAAACTGTGAAGGTGTGGACTCCCCACGTACGGGAGGCTTTGGCAATTTTCATACCTGCGTCAAACCCAGCTTTGTGACCCTGGAGCGTATGGAGGCCTCGGGAACGCGCCCAGCGCCTATTGCCGTCAAGAATTATAGCGATGTGGTCAGGCACAATTACGCCTTTTTTGGATGAGTTATTTTTTAACATTAGCCATTATTATACCAAATTAGCACTCTCTGATGGTATACTATTTAGACGCCAATATGATAAATAACCCATGGTCTTTTGAAAAGGAGTTAAAAAAACTGTTACTTCCTCTCAAAAAATTTATTTACAAAAGACTTGGAAATGATACAAATGCGGTCGATCTAGTAATCTCTGATACATTGACGGCTGGTTGGCAGGGCTACAAGAAGTTTAAACACAAAAGCACATACTTTACCTGGCTTTGCAGGATTTCCCTTAACAAAATTGCGGACTACTACCGTGACCAAGTTCACGAAAGATCACGCATTGTGGTCCCTACGCTTAAGGCAATGTCCCTCATTGAAGCCACAGACATTGATCCGGTGGAAAAGATGGCTCTTAACGAACTCCGCAATAAAGTGAATATTGTCCTAAACGATCTTCCGGCAGAAAAAAGGAAACTTTTATGGTTCAGATACTGGAAAGATTTAACTTATTCCCAAATTGCAAAGATTTTGAACATTTCCGAACGTGCGGTTGAAGGCAGACTTTATAGGGCAAAATTTTCATTTGCCAAAATCTGGTCAATAACCAGTAATCTTGAACCAAAAAACTCTTAATGGAAAAATTGGAAAGGCGTTGAAGATTCTTTTTATCCGGTAAGGTTCAGTTATAAGTCGGTAAACCCATTCCAAACCCAATTCCTCCATCCATTTTGGAGGAAGGGGTGATTGTCCGGAAATGTAACGGAAAGTTCCCCCAACAGCCATCATGCCCCCTACATTTAATTTTTTGAAGTTTTTATGAACAAATATTTCCTGTTTTGGGTTACCAAAAGCCGCAAACAGCAAATCCGGAGAAAATTTATTTATTCTGTCAACTATGTCTTTTGATAAATTAGGAGTAATTTCTGAACCACCGGCAAATTGGATTTGTAAATTGTGATTTGTAAGTTGTAAATTTCGTGAAGCGATCTCTGATTCATTGTCTAATCCTCCCAAAAGAAACACTTTCCATTTATTTTTATTGGCAAGTTTAATAAGCTCTAAAAAAAGCTTTCTGCCGGGAATTATGTTTAGTGGCTTGCCATACAAAAATTTTGAAGCGTAATTTAAACCCACGCCATCCGGAACTGCAAAATCCGCGCAGTTGAGAGCACCCCGCAGCTCTTTATTCTTCTGAGCCATCAAAACAATCTCAGGATTAGGCGTGGTTATGAAAAACTTGTAACTATCGGTTATATTTTGTTTCACACCTGTTAGCACTTGCGCCGAAGTAGTGACAAGAACATTAATTCCAAGAATATTGACGTATTTTCGGGTTGTTTGGGCTTTAATTTCTGTGTTTTTTTTCATTGAATTATTCATTATAACTTATAATTTATAAATTTTTCTTTAATAGCCTCATTTTTACCGCAACTCCGAAGATCCTATAGATCTTTGGAAATTCTAAACTCTAAATCCAAATGCCAATTAAAACTACAGGTCTTAAATTCAAAATTCTAAATCTAACAAATCAACACTATTGTCCATTTTTTATGCTCAATCTGTGGCCTCGTCTAAATAACGCTGTCCTCAAAAGGCTAACAAATTAGTTTATCGAATACTTAACTACTATAGATACTTTTGACTTTGAATTTTTGAATTTATTTAGAGTTTAAAATTTATGAATTTGTACTTATGTTTCACAACCTATAATTCAGATTTCCCTATCTCATTGTATCTACCCTGTAATATTAACCTTTTGTTGTTACCGATCTTTTCCAAAGCTCAATATTCTCAAGTACCAACCCGGTTCCCCTGACCACACATAAGAGTGGCTCATCCGCAACATGCGCAGGCACACCTGTTTCACTAGTCACTAGTTTATCAAAATTCCGCAAGATTGATGTTCCCCCGCTCATAACAATTCCCTTGTCAATAATATCAGCTGCCAGCTCAGGTGGAGTATCTTCCAGGACACCTTTAATCCCCCCAATAATCTGGAGGAGTACCGGCCTCATTACCTCCGTTACCTCAGTTGAGGTGACAACTACGCTTCTCGGGAGTCCAAAAACCAAATCGCGCCCACTAATTTCCAATTTCTCCTCTTTGAGAAGTGTTGTTGCAGAGCCAATTTTAAGTTTAATATCCTCTGCTGTTTGGTCCCCAACAATTAGATTGTGTTTCTTTTTTAGATATGCCTGAATTGCCTCGTCAACTTTGTTACCTGCAACTCTAACCGATTTATGTACAACAACTCCTCCAAGGGATATAACAGCAGCCTCGGTTGACCCCCCACCAATATCTACAATCATGTGCCCAGATGGGGCCGAAACCGGAATTTGGGCTCCATTTGCAGCAGCCAAAGGCTCGTCGATTAAATAGGCGTGTGAGGCTCCTGCCGCCATTGTGGCATCAAGCGCAGCACGTCTCTCCACCTGTGTACACCCTGCAGGCACGCAAACCATAACATTAGGTTTGAATAGCTGAAATCTGCCAACAACTTTACTTATGAAATACTTAAGCATCGCCTCCGTTACCTGATAATCTGCGATAACTCCATCCCGCATTGGACGACTGGCAATCAAGGCCTCCGGGGTTCTGCCTAACATTTTTTTGGCTTCCTCTCCGACCGCTACTACTTTATTGTCGTCAGATGAAATAGCCACAACCGTAGGCTCATTGACAATTAAGCCCTCGCCTGCCACCCAAACAAGCGTGTTTGCAGTACCCAAATCAATTGCAATATTTTTTCGCATCGCCATAAACCGAATTATAGCAGACTCTAAAGCGAATTCTGGTATGACATCTTCAGGTACTCCTGAGTCTGACTAACAGGCTCAATTCATCCGCGAGTTTAGCTCGCGGTTTTCTTGAGTCTGTTATAATATAGTATGGCCAAACTTAGAGTTCTTTTGTTTCTATTAACAATCCTTGTGGTTGGCTTAATTGGCCTTTTTGCAAGCTATTACGCGAGAGGTTATCGGTTTAGCACTAAAACATTTTCATTTCTTCCCAATGGCATACTGGTAGTTAAATCCGAGCCTGACGGAGCCTCGGTTTACGTAAACGGGGGCCTAAAAACCGCCACAAATACCACAATTTTTATGTCTCCCGGAACTTACGATCTTGAGATTAAAAAGGATGGATTTTTCTCCTGGAAAAAGAGAATTCAAATTGACAAAGAAGTTGTGACTCAGGCCAACGTATCACTTTTTAAGAATATTGCCTCCCTTTCCCCAATTACTTTTGAGGGGGCATTAAATCCCGTTGTTTCACCCGGAGGCACAAAAATAGCATTTACCGTTCCAACAAGTGTTGACACACCAACCGACAAGGTTGGACTTTATACCATTGATACATTCAATCTTCCTCTGGGATTTTCTAAAGATCCAAGACGAATTGTTGAAGGAGACTTGACAGGCGCCTCCTATATTTTTTCCCCTGATTCAAGACAGATTTTGCTAACAACATCAAAAGGTATATTTTTGATCGATTCTGCGTCATTTACATCACAATCACAACTAGTTAACGTTGCAGGTCGTGTTGCCGTAATTCTCAAGGACTGGGAAGCTCAGAAAAAAGTGATTAATGATGCCCAACTTAAAAATTTGCCGCTTCCGCTTTCCGGTATCTTAGAGCGGAAAACTTCCAAAATTATATTCTCACCGGATGACAACATGGTTCTTTACACGGCTTCAGGTTCAGCAGATATCGACAAAAACCTGATTTCACAACTTCCGGGGGCATCAACTCAAAAAGAAGAACGCAGTATCAGAGATGGTCACACCTATGTGTATGATATCAAAGAAGATCGTAATTTCCTTGTTTTTGACCAGAAGGTGGCATTTGACAATAACGACAATAAAGACGCGCTTCCCGCAATAAGGTGGCTAACCACTTCCAAGCATCTGCTCTTGGCCATGGAAGGAAAAGTTATTATTATGGATTATGACGGAACCAATAGACAGGAAGTCTATAAAGGCGCATACATCTCCCCGTTTGCGTTTCCATTTGCTAATGCCACAAAACTCTTGATTTTGACCAACTTGGGAGGAGAGGGCACAGCTCCAAATCTTTATACTCTGACAACAAAGTAGTAAAATGCTTCTTGAGCCCCCATAGCTCAATGGATAGAGTAGTCCCGTCCTAAGGGAAAGATGTAAGTTCGATTCCTACTGGGGGCACAATCCGGGGTGTAGTGTATCGGTAACACGCTTCGTTCGGGACGAAGAAACACTGGGTTCAATTCCCAGCACCCCGACCAAATGGGAACTTCAATTCGTCCCGGATATGAATATTTGTCAGCCTACATACTTGGAAAAGTTATTCAAGATTTGACTGTTCAGTTTTGTAACCGATTCATTGATTATAAATCTAGAACTCACGACCAAATGGTTCAAGCGGCCCGTTCCAATTCTCAAAATGTTGCTGAAGGATTCAGTAATCCATCCCTCAAAGGGTATATTAAACTTACAGGAATAGCCTACGGATCAAATGAAGAACTAACAAAAGACTACCAAGATTTTTTAAGACAGAGAAATATGCCGATTTGGGAGAAAAATCATACGAAAATTAGGGAATTTAGGGAGATTAGGGCAGTTTGGATTTCCCCAACTTCACTAAATACCCCAACACTCCCTAAATCGCCAGTAGAAGCAGCTAACATGCTTCTTACTTTTTGCAACATGGAAGGATTTTTGCTTAAAAAACTTGTTGCATCACTTTTGGAAAAGCACGAAAAGGAAGGCGGACTCACAGAAGAACTATACAGGAAGAGGATTGAATACAGAAAAAATCATCAATAAGAATATATTTCACTTTTTTTAAACCAAAGCTTGCGCTGAAATTTTGCTTCCTCTGGAGTTCCTGAAGCATGAATTAAGTTTTCTGCAGATCTTTTATTTAAATTGGCTGTCAGAAATGAATCGGTAGCATAATCCCCTCTTATTGTCCCTGGTGCAGAATCAAACGGAAAGAGAGACCCAACCATTTTTCTAACCAAAGCAATTGATCCATATCCCTCAAATATAAATGCAAAAACCGGCCCCTTGCTTATATAGTCCATGTTCCATTTACGAACCATTTTCCCCATTTTTAAAGGATCTGTTGTTCCAAGGTCTTCCCCAGGATCAATACCGTATTTTTGGTAGTTTTCCAAAGTCTTTTCACCTACCTGACGAGTATAATCAGTATCAAGGCTATAATGTTTACCAGCAAATGTTTTGTCCACCCAAATTAAATTTGCCCACACAACCTTCAAAAAGACCTTCACA
>ERZ1292633.4211-Hain-H41-02um-R1-4211-length-13465-cov-30_pt1 | contig 13465 bp, 11 predicted proteins | sample MGYA00564406_ERZ1292633 | MGnify/ENA primary metagenome ERZ1292633 (study PRJEB36523, sample SAMEA6512639) | groundwater metagenome | collected 2019-01-08 | study: AquaDiva: Metagenomics assemblies of 32 groundwater samples
TCATGCCTAGCCGTATTCTTGCTCTGGATCACGGCACCAAGCGGATCGGCGTCGCCTTGAGCGATGAGTTGGGCTGGACCGCGCAGCCGCTGGAAACCTACGAACGGCAGACGCTGGATCTGGACATCGCCCATATCCTGGATCTGGTCAAGACTCACGAAGTGGGGACGGTGTTGTTGGGCCTCCCGCTGCGGCTGAACGGCGAAGAGGGCCTGGCGGTGCAGGCGGTGCATCAGTTTCTCGAACGGCTTGCCGATGCGTTGCCGGTTCCGGTGGTGACCTGGGACGAACGGCTGACCACGAAGGATGCGGAACAGCTGCTCATCGCCGCCGATGTCGGGTGGAAGAAACGCAAAGGGATGGTCGATCGGATCGCCGCCGCCATTCTCTTGCAGAGTTATCTGGAGGCTCAGTCACCCTCTCCGGTTCAAGGTCATCCGGCAGAGACCGAAGAAGGTCTGGAGCCGGACAACAGGCACCACGAAGCAGCCGGGCACTCTTATGAAACTGCGCGTGATCCTCATCGTGCTCGTCCTCGCCGTCGCACTCGCCGGGGTGGCCGCATATCAGATGATGAAATGGGCTGAAGCCCCGGTCGTCACCGAAGCCGAGCATCCTCCCTCCAAAGTCGTCGTCATTACCGAAGGCGCCACATTTCAGCATGTCGCGGGTCTGCTTGAGCGCGAACGGCTCATCAAGAGCCGCTCGGCGTTTGTCCTGCTTGGCAAAGCCCTCGAAGCAGACCGGAAGATTCGTCCCGGTGAATATGAACTGAATCCGGCGATGCCTCCGGCCGACATTCTCTCCAAGCTCATGGCCGGGCGGGTGGTCCTGCATGCGGTCACGATCCCCGAGGGTTATACGATGGCGCAGATCGCCGACGTCCTGGCGCAGCACCAGATCACAGATCGGGCCGAGTTCCTGCGTCTCGTCAAGGACAAGGGCTTCATCAAGACGCTCGGAATTTCAGCCGAGACGCTGGAAGGCTATCTTTATCCCGATACCTATCGATTTCCCAAGCCGGTGCCGGCCAAGGAAGTCATCAGAACGATGGTGGAGCAGCTCAATCAGGTGGTCACTCCGGAATGGCAGGCTCGGGCGAAGGACATTCATCTCACGGTCCATCAGGTGCTGACGTTGGCATCGGTCATAGAAAAGGAAACGGGATCGGGTGAGGAGCGGCCGCAAATCTCGTCGGTGTTCCACAACCGGTTGCAGAAGAAGATTCCCCTCCAGAGCGACCCCACCGTGATTTACGGATTGCCGAACTTCGACGGCAATCTGCATAAGAAGGATCTCTCGCATCCCAGCCCCTACAACACCTATCGGTGGGCCGGTCTGCCACCGGGGCCGATCGCCAGTCCGGGAGCACAGGCGATCAAGGCCACACTGTTTCCCGCGGTTTCACCGTACCTGTACTTCGTGTCGAAGAATGACGGGACCCATCAGTTTTCCGCCACGCTGACGGAGCACAATAAGGCCGTCGATAAATACCAAAAGCAGTTTTTCTCCCGCGCCCATCGCGGCCGAACGTAGAAGGAGTGTCAGCTGTCATGACTCAATGGAATCTTCCCACGTTACTCGATCATACGGTCTTGCGGCCTGAAGCGACCAAGGCCGATGTCTTGCGGCTTTGTCAGGAGGCCAAAGACCTGGGATTCGTCGTCATCTTCGTGCCGCCTTGTTATGTCGATGAGGCGGTGGCTGCCACGGCGGGATCGGTCGTGCGCGTCGGCATTCCGATCGGCTTCCCGCTCGGGGGCCATACCACGAGGGCCAAGGTGGCCGAAGCGACAGAAGCCGTCGCTCGGGGTGCGCAGATTCTGGACATGGTAATCAATGTGAGCCGCCTGAAGTCCGGCGATCAGGCCTATGTGCGGCAGGATATTGCAGAAGTGGTCAGAGCCACGCCGTCGGTCGAACACAAAGTGATTCTGGAGACCTGCTTGCTGACACAGCAGGAGAAAATCACCGCTTGTCATCTGGTGGTCGAGGCCGGGGCGGATTATGTGAAGACCTCGACCGGGTTCGCGGCGGCCGGGGCTACGGTCGAAGATGTCCGGTTGATGAAACAGACGGTGGCCGGCAAGGCGAAGGTGAAAGCCTCGGGCGGGATCAGAGACTGGAAGACGACGCTAGCCATGCTGGAGGCAGGCGCCGACCGGATCGGGACCAGTGCGAGTCTGAAGATTCTGGAAGAGTGGCGCAACGCGTGAGCGCAGGACGCCGGGGCGCCGGACTCCTTTCCGTGCATCTCTCTCTGCAATCACATCTGAATGTCTATGCGGTATCCGGTGAGTTTGCTATAGTGCGCACATGATAAATCGAGTCATACTGTTGGTCATTGACGGTTTTGGGATCGGGGCATTGCCCGATGCGGCGGACTATGGCGATGCCGACGTTAATACGGTCGTTCATGTAGCGGAGGCGGTCGGCGGGCTGAGTCTCCCGAATCTGGAAACACTGGGGTTCGGCCATCTCGCGAAGATCCCCGGCGTGCGAGCCATGGCGCAGCCGAACGGCTCGTTTGGAAAGATGGGCTTCGTCTCGCAGGGAGCCGATTCGGTCGTCGGCTACTGGGAAACCAGCGGGGTGATCCAATCGCGCCAGGCCTCTCCCTTCCGCTCGGTGTTTCCGTTCGAGGTGATTTCACAACTTGAGCAAAGCTTCGGACGGAAGGTCATCGGCAATCGTCTCGGCTATGCCCAATCGCTCATTGACGAATATGGCGCGGAGCATCTTTCCAGCGGCGCGCCGATCGTCTGGACCGACGGGGGATGGTCGTGCCATGTGGCGATGCATAGCTCAGCCATGCCGGCCGCGGATTTCTACCAGTGTTGCCGTGATATTCGTAAAGCTTTCAAGGGGGTATTGGGGCCGCAGCGAATCGTCGCCCATTCCTTCTCGGGTGAAGCGGGGGCATTTCAACTCAGCGGCGGACGCAAAGACTATGTTGCTGAGCCGCCGGCCGTGAGCATGCTGGATGTGTTGAACCGCTCGGGCCAGATTGTCATGGGCATCGGCAAGGTGCACGATCTCTTTGCCGGTCGTGGGTTAACGCGGGCTTTTCCCGCGGCGACGGCGACCGCCGCGCTGGAGGAGACCACCAAGTTGATCAGTAAAATGCCGCGCGGGCTGCTCTACGCGAGCCTCGATCTGTTGACGGATGAGCCGGCCACGGCGGCAACGGCACTGGAAGACTTCGACCGCCGTTTGCCGGACCTGTTTGAAAAGTTGCGCGCGGGCGATGTCGTGGTGATCACCGGCGATCATGGGCGGGATCTCACCAGGCCGGCCAAAGTCCCCACGCGGGAATATGTTCCCTTGTTGGTGACCGGCCCGAAGTTGTCTCAAGGCGTGAATCTTGGTGTGCGAGCGTCAGCCGCCGATTTGGGTCAAACCATCGTTGAGGCGTTGCAGGCTGAATGGTTGCCCGACGGGGAGAGTTTTTTTGAAGCCCTTCGCGCAGGATAAGGATCTAGGTCATGTCGTTTGAGGCTAAGCTGAAAGCGCTCCATATTGAATTGCCCATGGCCCCGAAGCCCGTGGCAAACTATGTGCCGGTCGTTCGCGCCGGTGATCTTCTGTTTCTCTCCGGCGTGCTGCCGTCGCGCGATGGACAACTGATCCTGACCGGCAAGCTCGGGCAGGGCATCACGATCGAGCAGGGGATGGAAGCGGCGAAGGTTGCGGCATTGAACGCATTGGCCATCGTGCGCAGCGAAGTCGGGTCCCTCGATAAAGTGAAACGCATCGTGAAAATGGTCGGGCATATTGCCTCAGCTCCGGGCTTTACCGATCAGCCCCAGGTCCTCAACGGGGCCTCCGATCTCCTCGTGCAAATCTTCGGTGAAGCCGGCAAACACGCCCGCGTCGCCGTCGGCGCCGCCGAACTCCCCCGCCAGGCCCCCATTGAAATTGAATTGATCGTGCAGGTGATTCCCTAGCCAGATCAGCAAGCGATGAAGCATCTCCAGGCGGCTTTCATCAATCTCGCCTCACAGTGTGGCCGCTTTGCATACCTCTGCGCGTGTGGCGAGGGTTTGCGTAGACAGGGCTGAATTGAGTGGTCGGAGGAATACGGCTGGAGGTGCCGAGCCTTTCGTCGGTACGACGTGTCGTATCACTCTTGCTGAACTGCTTGAATCCGCTCAGCTTGATTCTGTCTCATCCCGGTGTATCGCTCAAGTCCATGGCTCTGCAGACGAGTCCTTCCGCATTGGCCACGCCTGCATTGAACAGGGCGTCGTTTGTTGGCCTATCAATTGCTTTCTTGCCTGCACGAATGGCGAACATCTGTGCTGGTGCCCCTTCTTTGGAGGGGGTGATCGTTTTGTCATTGCGAGGCACGATGCGGGTTTACTACAATGCGGCTCCCTGAGTAGCTGGTTTTCGCCAGTCGGTACAGGCGCTAGGTTTCGACTGAAGAGCAGTAGAGAGGAAACGGTGAATGCTATCATGCTGATAACAAGTCGCGCGTTGAAAACCTGGCGTCCGGCTTGCACTCACTCACTCACTCACTCACTCACTCACTCATAACACCTGTACCGCTCCGTCCCTCGATCCTCATCCCTTCTGGTTCATTCCATCGAATCGACATCGACCGTCCGGTCGGCGTGGAGTCATGCGACCACGTCTGGATCGGCCACAGATATGACAGGCCAGTGGCGTGGTCTGTCTTCGTCCCGAATACGACCTGACGCAGGTGAGATAGGCGTCGCACGAAGATCGAACAGCATTCATCCATATTTATCCAGGAGTCATCATGAAATTCTCGCGAATCGGTAAGAGGCTGATGCAGGTTGCCTGTGCGCTTCCGTTGTTATGTGTTCTCGCAGCCTGCAGCTCTGGCGGTGATGGTGGTGGCGGAGGAACAGCGCCGGCGGCTGCGCCGTCGGTGGGAGTCTTCATCGATAGTCCGGTCCAAGGGCTTGGGTACACCTGCGTGCCCTCAGGATTGTCCGGTCTTACGAATGCCAGCGGCCAGTACAACTATCTCCCTGGGGACACCGTCACATTCAATCTCTATGGCCGGACGATTGGGGCTGCTGTGCCCGCCGGTCCCGTAGTGACAGCCCTGTCGGTCTTCAATGCGACGAGTCTCACCGATCCTCAAGTGGTGAACTTGTCACAGTTGCTGCTGACGCTGTCGGGCGGAGCTCCTGCTCCAGGGAATCCCATCGTGCTCCCGGCGAATGCGCCGGCCAATTTCCCTGCGACCATCGATTTTACTGCCGCGGGTTTTGATACCTCTTTCCAGGGACTCACGCTCGTCTCGGAGGCCACGGCCACCACGCATTTGCAGGCCAACTTCTCAACCCTCTCGGTCACATTGGCTGGTGCCGGGAGTGTGATATCGAATCCAGCAGGGATCAACTGCGGCGCGACCTGTTCCGCAGATTTTTCCAACGGCACGGCTGTGACATTGACGGCAACCGGGGCCGGATTTACCGGCTGGAGCGGGGGCTGCACGGGCGCCGGCGCCTGCGTGGTGACGCTCAATGCCAATACAGCAGTGACCGCCACGTTTATCGCAGTGCCCGTCAATACCAACTTGACGGTGACTAAGGCCGGCAATGGAACGGGCACGGTGACATCGAGTCCAGCAGGGATCGACTGCGGCGCCACTTGTTCGGCGTCACTCGTTCAAGGGACGGTGGTGTTGACGGCGACTGCGGCGAATGGCTCGACCTTCGCGAGCTGGAGCAATGGCACTGGGAATGCGAACTGTACGGGAACCGGAACCTGTTCCATTCCCCTGACCGTGGATTCCACCGTGATTGCCACGTTTACACTGAATGCGGTGCCTGTGTCCGTGACCGCCAACGTCGCCTCAGGAAACGGTGGAAGCGGGACGATTTTGTGTAGTGCCAACGGTGGGGGGGCACTGCCATGCGGAAGTTATCTGCCAGGTACGGCGATGGTGTTGACGGCCACTCCCGATAGTGTCTCGAACTTCACCGGCTGGAGTGGCGCCGGGTGCTCAGGCACAGGGACCTGTAGTTTCACCGTGACGTCGGCGACGACCGTCACCGCCAACTTCAATCGGCCGGTCCTCACGGTCCAAGTGGTTGGAACCGGATCAGTCTCGTCCAATCCAGCTGGTATCGATACGTGTAGCACAAACTGTTCAGCGCCCTTTAACAAAGGCGCGGTGACGCTCACCGCCTCTGGGACTGGGTTCACCAGCTGGAGCGGCGGCGGCTGTTTAGGGACTGGCGCCTGTCTCGTGACGCTGGATCAGAATACAACGGTCACGGCTACGTTTGGAGGGGGAGGTGTGTCCACCTCCGCCAGGTATCACTTCTTTACGAATGCGGGCGGTTTCCCTCCTAGTGCGGTTGGCCTTTTGATGGCTGTTGATCCCGCGGCTCCTGCTGCGACACCGACGACTGTCGCCACAGGAGTTACGAAAACGATTCTCCTCTACAGCAGTACCTGGGACGCTCCAACGACGTCACTCACCAATCTTCTGCCCGTGTTTCAGATTTATGCCAGCAACGGCAGATTGTGGCGAGTCAATGTCGCCAAAAGTAGTGGCGTACCGGGGAGCGCAAGCAATCCACCCGTGCAAATATCCAATGAGTCCGCCGCGACTCAGGTCTGTACGTTTGATGTGGTTTTTGATGGGACAAATCCCAATACGCGCCGGATGTTCTATGAACTTCCGGGAGCGGATGGGCTATGTGGTTTCTTTGGGTTGGGCGGTACGAACGCGGACAACATCACCAAGTTCGTTTCCGTTTCAGATGGTGCTGCCGTTGCACCATCAGTCTTGCCGACAGGCCTGACTCTTCCACATGATCGAAGCTTTGTGCGCGACCTGTCATCGGGTATTGCCACGCACACGTTCTTGACCGATGCGGCTGCCAGTAACACGTTGAAGATCATGAACCTCGCCACTCAGGCCATCACGCCAATCCAGGCAAACATAGAGGACATTAGATTTATTGCACAAGACACCTCCAACAGGGTCTTTGTGGAGAGCTTTCCAGCGAGTACTATCTATGTCTACACGGTGTCTTCGAACACGCTGGTCCCACTTCTAACGGGAGCGTCGTTACAAGCTGGAGCCAGCTCGGATGGCACAAACTTCTTTGCGACAGACTCGACAGCAGGGATTATCTACCGCATTCCACTGACAGCGACGGCAGCAGGACAAGTGACACCGATTTTGAACGTGGGGGGACCGACTAGCGCTCATGTTGCCACGACAAACCGTGTGTATGTGCTTGTGCCAACGTCAAATGGCCCCTCGATTATTTCGGTTCCGAAAACCGGAGGAGCTTCGAGAGTCGATGTCCCGTCGGTGGGCGATCAGTTAATCTACCCATTGCTTGTCTCTGCAAACGGACTGTTCTACTACACGCAATTCGACCCCTTCACGATAAGTAACCCAACGACCGGTGTGCTCAGCGACAGTGGAACGACGGTGTCTTCATTCCCCAACACGACGCTAGCCGGAGCAGGCGCTATCGCGCTTCCACGGTACAACCCGAGAGGTCCGGTGCTTTCTCCGTCGAAAGTCCTCATGTCTACTCTCGTGGGTTCGACACTCAACGGAGGGACGATGACAGCCATTGAGGCGACAACGGGCCTTCCCGTGACGAACTTAGGAACTGTGCCGGCTACCACTCCGGACCTGGTCTCATCTCCTGCAACGTTTTTCTTTTCCGATGTGGTCGACAGCGCCTCACTGGGATTTGGATTGCTGAGTGGGAATGCCATGATTTTCTTTCTCGATACGGCCATTCCCAATTCGCTCGTGCAAGTTCCAGTAGCGCCAGGTCAGTGGTGGCTGTCTTATGCAGCGCCCTAAGGGGTCGGAGCCTTTAAGGCGAAATGAGCCATTTGTAGAGACCAATGGAGAAATCGCTATGCGAGCATCTCTTGTGTTGACCATCGCCATGGCAGGTGTACTTGCTGGCTGTTCAAGCGAGCCCAGCGAGGCTGATATCAGAAAGGCGTATGAGGCTAAGTTCGCGGAGGCCGGAAAACTGGCCGGAGGCCTTGCGCCCAAGTTGCATGGTCTTAAGAAGCTGGCCTGCGCAAAGTCCGAAGGAGCGTCTGGATATAACTGCGACGTGGAGATGGACGTAGAGGTGTTAGGCATGCGGCAGAAGAACGCCGGGAATGTGCGTTTGGTAAAGGGCGATGATGGCTGGATTCTCATGCAAGGGAAGCCCTAGTTTTTACGAGATCACAGGATGGCGTCTTTGTTCGTCCTGTCATTAAGGAATTCATTGTCCGGTTCACTCATCAGGGAGGAATCATGAGGATTCATCGACGGTGGTCATCCTGTGCCATTGTGCTTGCCGCGCTGTCAGTCGTGTCTTGTGCGGAAGGTCAGTTCGGACAAGTGATGCAGAATGTTGGGAAGAGCATGGCTAAAGGCATGTGCGCAGAAGGGAACGGCCCTGCGAGTGCGGCCCCTGAGTTTTGCCTGTATGTGACCGAATTGCGTCTTCTTGGGCAAGATACTCAAGCTGATGTCAGCTTGTTACTCGTGAACCGTACTGGGCGCAGAATCTTCGTGTCAGTCCCAGATAACTTATCGTTCTATCTCACTGATAGCAGTGGGGCCAAGTGGAGTGCAGGGCATGGTGACTATCGGGGCATTCCAATGCGTGGATATGGGCCCACTCTGCCCTTGGAGCCTGGGGTTGATGCGCCTATTTCAGTGCAGTTTCGTCGACAAGGCCAAGCCCCTGGCGATCCAAGTTTCTCACTTCGTGGAGAAATTGCAATTTCAAAAGTAGACTCACGGGGCGAACCTGTCGGCTATGAAATGCAGGTTGCCAGAGGGTTGAGTATTTCGGGCATTCGTTTAGTGCAAGAATCGCAGCAACCAGCACAGCCCTTACAGCAGAAGGCTTCAAGTGTTCCGCCACCAACAGTTGTTCAAGGGACATCGCCAGGTACAAATGGCGCTACGATTCCTGCTGGCACCCGCGCAGTTGTTCCACTGGCATTAGCTACGGCCTCAAATTCTGTCACAGCGATTGCTGGATCGCGCACGTGGGATGGATTGGATATTTCAGGATTTAGGATTGGCATGATGGCCGAAGAGGTTAGTCAGAAACTAAAGAAAAATGATTTGCCACTCGTGATTCAAGAGTATCACGCGGAACTATCGGATATGCCTAATACGAAGTTCTTCTCTCATGTTATTGGAGTAAGTAAGAACCGTGACGTAATTGTTGGCGAACTTGAGCTCATTGCGGCCAGTTTTGCCCCTACTCCTAATAAGTCTATCGTTGGGCAGATCTCACGGATTCGTCGATATCCAAATGGCCACCAGGCGACCTTTCAAAACACAAAAGAAGCGCTTATGGAGAAGTACGGAGCACCCTCATTCAAATGGATAGGCCAAAGCGTCGCGATGTTTGAAGAGTGGACTTGGGTATTTGATCGGGATGGTGTTCAGATTGCCCCACCAAGTCTGGATCGACAATGCCATCTTGCCATTCAGGCCGACCTGCAGTTTCGTAACTCTAACTCACTATTTAATCCACTAAGCCAGGCGATGGACCAATGTGGACGTGTGCTGAGTGTCCGTATGCAGATAGACAAGGCTAACCGTGTCTGGCAGCTTGAAAGTTTTATGATGGATAATTATTTTGTCCAGGACGCGCTTGCCAGAACGACTTCAATGGTATCTGATTTCAAGAGCAAGCAGCTGGAAAAACAAATCCAGGGCGCAGAGAAGCAGGGGAAGCCCAAGCTCTAATTAATTTGTAAGGGTGGTAGCGTTAAACACTGCGTGCTTAGTGTTAGGCAGGGTGAGGCATGAGGATGAGTAGCAACTGTCTGGTTGTGAGGATGCTTCTCACTTCCGTCATTCTCGTGATGCTGGGGTTTGCGAGTTTGGTCTCTGCCGAAAAGAATTCGCTTGTGGGGATGTGGCTGCTGCAGGAGTCTGGCGGGAAGGCCAGTCAGACTGATCCTATGCTGGCGGCGGTAACCGGTTTTATGGGGAAGACCATCACGTTCACGGACAAAAGCATGGAGGTGAATGGCCAGTTGCAGCGGGTGGAGTATGAGATCAGTGGCCATGAGGTGATTGTGTGGGTGGAGAAGAAGGGCAGCCGGTTCATGGTAGCCGGTCATACGATGACGATGCTCTTGCCGAATCCGCTCACCGGGAAGACCACCGAAATTCTGTACGTTCGCACGACGAAAGAACAGGCGGCGTTGGCAGCGAAGCGGTCAGAAGCGCACACGAAAGCCCAAACTGGAGAAAATGCCAAGGCTCGTCAGAAAGAGGTGCTGGCGCAGCTCCAAGGGCGTTGGTATGCCAGGCTGGTTGAAGAGAATGGGCGAAGAACATACGAGTTGTTTGCGATCAGCCGGTCGAACCTGAAAGAGGAAGTGGTCTTCATGATTCAGGGCGACCAGTTTCTGTCTTTTGAGAATGGCACACCCACGCCCTTCTTTTCCTTCTCGGTCAATCCGTCGCCAGACCCGAAGACGCTTGAGCCGATGTTCTTCGACGCGCACCATATCGACGTGACATTCACCACTCCGGCCATGAAAGGCCAATCGGTGGTGGGGTTGTATCGTCTCGGGAATCTCTTGGGTGACGAGACATTGGGTATCTGTTTGGCTAAGTCGGGCGACAGGCAGCGGCCTCGGGGGCTTGGCACCAAGCAGGGAGACGGACGATTATGCCTCACGCTGGTTCGATCGAACCTCGATGAGCATGTGCCCGTTGCGTCAGCTGCAGCATCACCGAAAGCACCAGACGTTCGCTATCTCACCGAATTGCCTGACCCTCAGAACGTCTTGACTGAGATTGCGGGGAAGGATGGCGTCGATACCGTGGCCCGCCAGGTTGGGGCGTTTGAGATTCTTGCCCAGGTCGTTAAGCTGCGAAGTGATGGGAGAGTGTATCGGAACGAGCTGACCCCGGAGGAGCTTGCGAAGTTCGGGGGGTATCAGGGGACCCGGAGTCGGCTCATTACTGAACAAAATGCGAAGTTCGATCCCAACTGCAAGGGGCCGCAGTGCGACCACCCCACATTCTTCAGACTCTACAATCATTATGGGTTGTCGAAGGAGTTCCGACAGCACGTCTTCGATCGGTTTCTCTCCAAGTCGTGGCAGGACGAGCACCGACCGTTTGACGCGAAGTAGCGGTACTGTAGGGCGTACCTTTCATGACGTGTCGGGAGCTACCGGGTACTCCATGTGAAGCTGGCGAACGATGAGTACGGATCTGAAGGGGAGGAAGATGCAAGGTCAAGCAATGCCCCCATCTCCTTCCCGTTAAGCTCAGCGGTGCTCTTACTGGCGAAATGACCAACTCATTCCTGTTTGCCCATAATCCTTAGATCCGTGAGATATGAAAATGGCGAAAACTTCCGAGGTCACTCTCAAAGGAATGAAGTTTGAGATCTACTCGCTAACCGGCGAAGTTAAGGACTCGAGGAAATGGACTTCCACGGAGGTTTCAGGTGAGGGAGGAGGTGGGGGTGGTTACGTGCAGGGCGGATCCGGGTACGTATCCACTCAACCGGTAAACATCACGTCGACAACTACCACCCACGATCAACTCTTTGTTCAGGGTTCAGATGGTAAGGAAATCTGCGTTGAAACGAGTAATGCCAATCTTCAGGTCAGGCCTGGTCACATTGTTTCGGTTGTGTGGGGTATCAAGAAAGGGAAAGATCAGGGGTATTATTGGACAATCTTCAACCACAATACTGAGAAGACCAACTGGCTTGATGTATCGTCTTCTTTCTCGCCGAGGTTCTTTGGACAGGGTAGATTTTGGTGGATCATGGCAGTTCTTGTGGGAGTCTTTGGTGCATTAGGGATGGTCGGCGCAACGCGTGATATCGACCCGGTGTTCATCAACGCTGAGAAGATTGATAGCGACATTGCTTTTCGGGTCTTCTTGGCTGGTATCTTGATGGGCGTTTGGACGCTCTGGATTCAGCTGCGGATCAGAGGCCGCGCAAAGCAATTCAAAAAACACTTCGCATCCAAGATACTTCCTCTACTCATTGAAAACACGGGTGAGGTCGTTGCGTGACTTGACACTTCTGAGCAGATGAATGAAATGGCGGGGAGGGATTGATTCCCTGATGCTACCACGCTGTCTCGCAGCCCCGTCTCGTCCGACAACCCTTGTACTCTCTGCGCTGAATGGCAAGACTAGCGTGCCGCATCCTCGCTGATTGCTTGTCGATCAATATGCCTCCTGAAAGCCTGGCTTGCTGAAACCGCGCATAGAAAGAGATGGGGTCGTTGCTTGACCTTGCACCTCGGCGCAGGGCCGGGGCTCAGAGGGGACGTCGCCAGAGGAGCGGGGACCCGTCGAGGCTCAGTGAGGAGGAAAGCGGAGACCGACCGAGTCCGCGAGGGAATTTCAGAAGCCCGCCGCTCGGCGAGCCTGAACGGGTCGCTTCGAGCAAGAAACATGTACTGGGAGTCTTTTTTAGCTTTCCCGCAGGCGGGCAGCCGGGGAAATCGTCATCTTATTTCCTTCGATGTGAGAGTCACACGGCAAGCGGCGTGATCGAAAAAATCGCCCGTAGCGTGCCGCTGTTGCGGTATCGCCTTGCTTCAAGGTTGCTCGCACATCGTCCAGCTTATAGGCGTCAGATACTGAAAGGTAGGGGGACCATTCGTCTTCGGTGATGACCAACTCAACATCGACCTCGGCGAGATAGCGGCCTTCGTGAATCAGTTTGGTCCGTTTCTGCGTCCTCATGTCCGCCTCCTTGTATAACCCTCCTGCCACACAGCCGGATCTGGTTGATAGACCGTGACAAGTACCACCGGTTCCGTGCTGCCTTCCTATTTTCCGTCGCGGAGGGTGAGAATACCTCCCTTGATGGGATGAAGGAAGGGGGAGCGATAATTGGGCGCACGTGCTGCGGGAGTGCCGAATGGTGGATAAAAATAGGTCATTTCAGTAGACTTACTTCTGATAAAGTGTGGCGTTGGTGAATGATATGGGATTGGCGCAGCAAGCTGGCCGCTGATCGTTGTCCAAGTGCTTGGGTTGAGGAATAGAGAAAAATTAGAGGAGACGCCATGATCTTTACGATTACCATTACGCGTGATGAGGATGGGGCCTACATTGCTGAATGTCCGGCGATTCCCGGATGCGTCAGCCAAGGCAAGACAGAGGCAGAGGCTCAGGATAATGTACAGGATGCGATTAAGCAGTGCCTGGAAGCACGTGCTGAAATGGGGATGCCTCTGACGGTGCTCACTCGTCAAGTGGAAGTCATCGCCTGATGACTCCGGTTCCCATTCTCTCTCCATCCGACGTCATCAAACTCTTTCAGCGCCTTGGGTGGGAGGTGGTTCGCCAGAAAGGCAGTCATATTATTATGACGAGGCCAGGCCACCTTGCCACGCTCTCGATCCCCAATCACCAGGAAGTCGCCCGAGGCACGTTGCGTAGTCTGATCGCAAAGGCAGGGCTGACCGTCGAGCAATTTCTCGCAGC
>ERZ1292633.4214-Hain-H41-02um-R1-4214-length-13460-cov-7_pt1 | contig 13460 bp, 9 predicted proteins | sample MGYA00564406_ERZ1292633 | MGnify/ENA primary metagenome ERZ1292633 (study PRJEB36523, sample SAMEA6512639) | groundwater metagenome | collected 2019-01-08 | study: AquaDiva: Metagenomics assemblies of 32 groundwater samples
CCCCCCCCACCCCCCCCCCCCCCAATGCAAAATTGCTTTTTTTGCAGCAGAAACCCGTGCAAAAACAGACCTTTTCGCCGCTATCTGCGGAGTCCCCTTCAGTAGCCCGGCGTGTTTTGCCACCCTGCCATTTGCCTGACTTCTTATCTTTCCCACAACCCTACAGTGACCTCTCCTTTTTCAATCCTTTGTCCCCCGCAGGCGGTCTCATGACTGTTTTCGGAAAGGATTGTGGTGGTCGCAGGGCACTGCGCACGCCGTCGTCACGAACGACCCTGAAGCCCGTTGCTTCAGCCTCATCGCGTGCCGCCGCCTCCTGCCTGGCAGCAGTGATCATCGCGGCGTGTGCATTAGTTCTCGCGATGGCGCCGCCCCATATTGTCTCGCCGTTGGTCCCGTTTCGCGCCGCAGACTCCCTACCGTATAGAAAGGCCACGGCGGGATGGCGCGACCTCCCATTTAGTAAAACAGCCTCCGGAGTCGACGACTCGGCCGTTAGCGTGATGTTCCAGCGATGGCACCGTCGAATCATTCATCCAGCGTCGACCTTCTTCGTCCTAGGCGCGCTCAAGTATCGAGCAGGCATCAACACAAATACGTCAACGCCCAGTGCCACATTGACCAAGGATTCTTCGCTGTCAAAATCGGGAACACTGACGTTTTCGTGGTCTCCGACGCCGGACATGACATCTTCGCGGAGTGCGTCGACAAGCCATTCACAGTCGTTGTCTGCCTCTCGCACTCAGACCGGTGCGTCACCGAGTTCCTCTGCATCGCCATCGGGTGACGCTTCATTGTCGCAGTCCACACGCCGTGGCTCATCCTTATCCAAGTCGCGAGCCTCACCGTCCATGACGACCACGCAGTCCATCTGGTTGACGTACACCGGTTCAGCCGACGTGTCAGATTCGCGGTCGGCGCCGACCGTCGATCTCACGATGTCGCGGACATACTCTTCCGACGTCACCGACTCCAGGTCGATGCCAACCGTAACGGTACCGATGAGTGCGTCAGACTCCAAAGATGCCACCGCGTCCCGCAGCCCGCAGACAGCGACGGCCACCGTTTCGCTATCGTTCACCGCAACACCCTCTCGCTCCCTGGCGGTTCGAGCGACGCGGTCGACATCGGTGTCCTGGTCGCGAGACGGGTCTTCGTCGTTCAAGTCGCCGTCGATCAGCTCGAGTCACGATACTGATTCAATTTCCTTGTCGCCAACAACCAGTCAACGGCTCACCGATTCACGACTCAGCTACACGCTGACCGGTTCAATTTCTGCCTCCATGTCGCGTGATGTGACCGGCACGCCGCGGACGGTGACCCAAACCATCTCGGCGTCGCTGACGAAGAGCCCAATCTTCACGGCGACGCGGTCGATGCCCCTGACAGCCACGCGGTCGCTCGTGGACACACGCTCTGCCTCGCGTCGCACGAAGGAGCTTTCTCTGACCCGCAGCGTGCCCACGTCGTCGCTGTCCCTATCCGCCTCGACGTCCGCCAAGGTCACCGTGAGCGGCATGAGCGTGTCCTTCGCGTCCATGACGATGACCAGCTCGTGGAGCTCCACCGCGTCCGCGACGGTCACGACCAGTCTGTCCCGGGACAGCACAGCGACGTTCCGTTCCTCATCGCAAACAGTTTCAGGCACCACATCGAACACGACAATACCGACAAAGTCGATTTCTGTGCGTACGTCGCCCTCGTCGTCGCTCAGCTTGTCGAGGCCGTCGATAACGTCGTCGAGGGACGCGACCGAATCGTGGCGGACGGGATCGCCGAGCATCACCGAGTCAGGCGGGTCCCCGACGGTCTCGTCGACGGCATCTGATGACGTTTCCACCACCCGCTCTCCTGGCTCGGCTTCGACTTCGCCGTCCGCAACGTCCAGCATGTCAATAATGCCGACGGCGACGGCGGAAAAGTCTGCGTCGCCTCGCATCACGATATCCTCGTCCGTGACTGTGAACTCGCTTTCGTACGATGCTTCTTCGACAAAGTCGAGGTTCAGTCCCACATTTCCGACGGAATCCGTGTCTGGGACTCGTTCAAAGGTCAGTTCGACGATTTCAGCTTCAGACAGTGGTGGGTCACTTTCTGGATCAAGAGCGGAGACTGCCACTGAGAGCCTTGCCGCGGACACGCGCTCCACGTCGTGGTCCGAAAGTGCCGGCTCGCCCTCCCTTACCGAGGAGCGCACCGCGACACGATCGCTCCCTCACGTAACGCGATCCGCGTCGGGCCTTGCTTCGCTGTCGCATGGATCGTGGTCCGTCAGTCTGACAAAGTGGTCACCTAGCGAAGCTCGCTCCCTGTCCGCAACCGACTCTGCCAGCGGCCAACTGCAAAAGCCCGAGTCGAACACGACGTCGGCGACCCCGTCGAGTGACGCCTCCGCAACGCGAAGCGTAAGCCGGATGACCGCGACAATGGGTCGTGGCCAAGACCCCGCAGGAGGACCAGGCGGGAGCTCCCTGACAGCGACGGAAACATTTAGCGGCAAGTCGCCTTCACTGAGCCCCTCGCCGGAGTGGACCGCGACGGGAACGAGTGAGCCGACCGGCTCCGAAACGCCATCGGCCAACACGCCGACGGTGTCGCTCTCGAACAACCCCACTGCCACCGACTCCGAGCAGCCAGTTTCAGTCTCCGACACTACGTCAACGTCATGGTCGAGATTATCGGCGACAGTGCTGTTCAGCGACTCGGAATCAGTCACCGGGAGTCCGTCGCGTGGCACAATGGACGCGTCCGAGTCATACAAATCGTCTTCATACTCGCGGGATGCATCGCTGTCAAAATCCGTCAGCCGCAGCACCGACGTCACCGTCACACCGGATAAGTCGATCACTGCACGTCCAACGCCCTCGACCTCCTACTCGGCTGACGCCACCAGCACCGGCAGCCGTTTGATGGTTCCGACACGGTCGCGAACGTCGGACTCGACGGGTTCCCGTTCATGGCCCTCGATGTCTCCTACCGTGGAACAAACAGCGAGTGCGCGAAGTGTGAGCCGATCGCTGGGCACGCCGTCGATGACATGGAGCGGCGATCCTACCGAGACGAAGTCAGATCACACGCTGTCTTGGAAGAACATCTCGGAGTCGGCATCGACGAGTCTCACGGACCCCACGAAGCCGCACAATACAGAAACGGTATCCGAAACGCTGCCCACCCCGCCGGTCACGCAAACTCGGTCCGCTGATGGAACCAAATCATCGACGAGGAGTCGCTTTTCACCATCTGATTCGTTCACCTCGCGCACCATGTCGCGTCGTTCGCTCGAAACGACGATTTCATCCACTTTTGATGACACACCTTCCAGCGAACTCACCGAAACGATACGGTCGCTTTCCGAATCGATTTCTTACCGACAGCCGTCCGCCACCGACTCGATTACCAAGTCGCAGCCGCGTGCCGTCACGAGAACGACGACACCGACCGCGATTCCAACGGACTCGTACTCCTTGTCGCGGCCATCCACGAGCTTGTCAAGAATGACCGAGTCTCCGGCGGCATCGGAATCCGACTCATTTTCGGACAGCTCCTCGGCAAACATGACGGCGTCCGATTCACTTAACCCATCGCCGACGGAATCGGTTTCCTTTTCCTTGAGGGATTCGCACACAGGGAGTTTTCCCACGAGTTCGGCATCGGTGTCCCTGAGTCAACCATCGCTGTCCCTCAGCGTGTCGGCCAGCGTGCCGAGAAGTTCCACTGCCGTGATCACCGAATCGTCATCACCCTCGTCGTCGGTTAGCTTTGCATCGATGACCGAAGACACGACCGGCAGCGTTTCAACCCGCGAAACGCCTTCCTTCTCGCTCTCGCGAGCGTCCATCTCCGTGTCGTCATCCGGATCGTCGTCACTGAGTGTGACGATGACGGGAATGACCAAGTCGCGGCACCGCGTTAGCAACACCACGAGTGGGTCGGTCTCGTTGCCCACGACGTCCGCGACCCTCAGCGTCGACGTATCGAAGACCTACACGGGCAGCGCGGACGTGTCGCTTAGTGTCTCGCTCATACGCACCCACTCACACACATACACCAGGGATCGCACAATCACCAAGTCGAAAAATTCCCGGACGGCGTCGCTTTCCACGTCCTCAAGCAGCACTCCCGGGTCGCGCACCGCCAATGTGACGGTGTCCGAATCGTCATCCTTCGGCCAGGGAGTGACGTGGAGCCAATCGCGCACGCGGCCGTCGTTCACGGTCACCGTTCACCACGGCAGCCTGACGACCAGTGCCGCGTTGTTGCCCACCGAATCATGGACAGGTACCAAGGATGAAACGCCCACGGCCACCGAGCGGCCGACGAGGAGCGAAGGCGCCTCCCTCTCCCTTTCCAGGGGAACGCAGACTCTATCCGTCGACGCGACCGACTCGGCCTCCTTCGAGCAATCCGCATCGCTGCCACTGACCTTTTCGCCGACGCTAACGCCCCCGCCAACACCTACGCCGACGCCCACCGAAACTATCACCCCATCCGACACGGCCTCCTTGACGCTGCAGCCCACCAGGAGCTCCAGCTTGTCCAAGGACCAGTCGCAGTCGCTCACCGTCGATCCCACGAAATCGATGGAATTGCTTCCCACTGCATCCGCAATAAGCACCGAAAGTCCTTCGGCATCCGCGACCGTCACGCGGAACTCGCACGAGGTCACGATGACCAAAACTTCGTCGAATCCATCAGCGACGCTTTCTCGCGACAGCACGATGACCCTGTCGGCACGCGCCACCCCCTCTCCCACGCGAACGCCGCCCCCCACCGTCACGGTGTCTCGCACTCCGCAGCCAACGTTGTCCACGTCGGTGACCGTCTCGCTCTCCAGGTCCGTTGGCACGCCGTCTGGGTCCTTCTCCAATCAGGTGACCGCTTCCCCACGATCGCAAACGGCTTCGTCAGACGCCTCGCGATCCCTCGCGTCGCTATCGCTTTCTCGGGACATTACCTTCTCGCGCACGGGTACGGCGAGCGTGAACCGGTTCACACCCGGCGCCAGCTATATCACGGCGCCGTTCTCCAGCATCGACTTGCTACCGGTGAGAACGCCGATTCACGTGCGATTCGTCAACTCACCGCCGTACCTGCCCGGGGATCGAGCGGGGCTGGTGCCGTACTCGGAATCGTGTTCCGCTCCTTTGGAGGACGGCGGAGGCCCCAATGCGCATATGATCGCGATGGTACCGACCATGCGCACGACGAGCGCACTTACGCCTCGTCCAGGCAACTTCACCGTTCCGATGGTGCTTGATATTGGCTACTACAAGGTCTGTGTGAACCAGGCGATCGACGCCATGGTGTGGCTCGAGGTGCAATCGGCGAGGCAACTTACCTTCGGACCTCGCGTGATGCATTTCAGCCAGCCTGTGACGCCGGCGCTGTTTGTTGCGGGTCCGATTCACACCGTGCTGCCCATCGCGGGAGGGCGCTTCGACGACGTCATCCGTTTGCTTCCCTTCGGGCTGCCTTGCACCTCGGCGGCCCCCACTCAGTTCGCGGCCGTTGTTGCCGTCGGGGATATAGACCTCACCGTCGAGTTCACGGCCCAACTGGCGGGCGACTTCTCCATATGCCACCAAGGGTTTCCCCTCGCCGTCTCGTCAAGTGCGCCCGCGGTAGGAAAAATGACCATCGTTGGCTACGCCGTTGATTTCAACATTCACGCTCCCATACCGCTCGGTGAGGGAACGACGATTTTGGCTAAAACTGCGCTCAACATCTCTTTCGACGGCTTCGGCATGACCGCAACGGACACGTTCAAGCTACTCGAGGTGCGGCCGCCGATGACGTCGTCGGAACTACCCTTGTCACTCAACGACGATCGATGCGACGAGAGCATCGCCGCGCAACGAACGGCGCTCTACAACGACACGGTGCGAAAAATGACTCTGTCTTTTGCCAACAGTCGCCAGGTATCGAGCGGCGTGAGCTCCACCGAAGGTTTGATCTACGTTGAAGTGGTGGGAACGGCTTCCTATGCCGGATCGTTCGCCGTTTGCTACTTGTATCTGGGTAGCGCATCGGCGAGGAGGTCGCACTTCGTCGGTATGATCGACATCGTGGCTCCGGTGGCCACGGATGTGCAGCCGAGAGGCGAAACGTACGCTGCGGGCAGTGACATGAACCTCACGTTTATCGGGCCGGCGTTGACGCCGGCGTCCGACGTCGCCTTCATTGTTCCGTTGGCGGCTTCGTGCCGCGATGCAAGGTCGCCGGCGACGCAAGGACAGTCGTGGAATGCGTTGACGTACGACACGTCGCGTAAGGCTTGGATCGCTTCTGCTCCCAGACAGCTAGGGACATATGTTGCTTGCTACTCATCGGCGGTCGCCAAGCCAGTGCGCGTGTCCGATGCAATCTTCATCGTCCAGGAACGGTTCTACGTCCACCCTCCGGCGCCCGAGGTGTACGGGTCGCTGCCGTCCAGCTTCGAGGTCGCTGTCGAGGTCGGAAAGCAGACCGCTGTGATTCTATCGGGCTATCAACTCCTTGCCACGTCAGCGGTCGCCTGGACTGTCTCGGCGGACGCGACATGTAGCGATAACACTCCCACAGTGAACGACGTGTCGGCTTACGATCCAGTGGCGTCGACGTCCTCCTGGGGACTGCCACCCAGCACGATCACGTCGGCCCGTATCCTGGTTGTGTCATGGCTGCGCCGAGGGCACTTTAGACTATGTGTCCGGACGGCGATCCTGGGTAGCATTTTGACATCAGCGGAGCTGTTCAGCGTGTTTCCGCGTCCACCCAGCCAGCTCGCACCCCTACAGGTTGCAGGAGACGACGGGTCGGTCGAATTCACCGTGACGGGCGGCTTGGAGGTCGATTTGAGGCGTGACGCGATGGTCGAATGCACCAATCCTGACAGGCCGCTCATCGCCGCGGCGCTCCCACGGGTCGACAATGCATCGGCCGCCGCTGCTCTTCCCAGTTTGCAATTCAACTGGTTGCCCATCATGGCCGTCCGCCGCATCGCGCTCTGCTTCCGCGCACAAATGTACGTGCGCATCCGAGGCGCGACTCTGCCAACCACGCCAGTCTACGCGACCGCGCAGACGTCCTTCGGCATGCCCCTCGAAGCGCTACCCGCCCTCCGGGGATCCGTGTGGGTGCCACCGGTGATCCTCTTCGGAGAAGCCACAACCGGATCGGCCAACGGGAGTTTCGCCTTGCAACCGCAGGACTCCATCGTGCTCTGCGACACGCTGGCCTCAGGCCCATTGTCGAAGCAAACCCGCACCACCCCTTTTTCGTGGCAAGTCCAGCCCGACCAGGTTGGCGTGTATCAAACGTGTTTCCGCTCGACGGCGACGCCAGCGTTGGCGAACACCACCCGTTTCGGTCCCCCTGATCGGGGACTCGTGGTGGTTCCCGCGCTCGACGTCATCGACCCGCGTATTCTGGTCTCAGGTCGGCCGGCGCTTGTGGCGCTCATCGCAGTTCGCGGGAGCTCCGTCGCGTACGTGACGACCGTCGTCTTTGACCCGAAGCAACGCTCGTGTCGGACCATTCCGAGCAACGCCAGTCAGGGCCTGCTCGTTTTCAAGGTCAACAGCACAGCCGACGGCGCCGCGTCGGCGATCGTCACGATTACGGCGCGCGGCGCCCAACAAGTGTGCTATCAGACGTCGCTGAGCGGTGACGTGTTGCTCCCCTTCGCGCGAACCATTGACCTTTCCCCGGTCATCACGTCCATGTCGCTGCTGACGGCAAACGGCACGTCCACATCGGCCGCCGTTTCGGACGACGGATCAGTGCGGCGCGCCGCTGTCGCGGGTTGCCCCACGAAGATACTGGCCGTGGGGTCTGGCGTCGACATGGCTTCCGGGGACCGGTTTTTTGCCTCTCTCGACGAAGGCTGTGGGCTGGAGGTAGCCACCATGACGCTCGCGTACGAGCAAACATTGCCCCCCGGCGTTACGGAAGGCGTGATACTGACCGTGGTGGTGCCCGATGCCGATGTCACCTACTACTTGTGCTCGGCGTTGATCGGATCACCAACGGCGAAGAAAGGCTCCGCCGTTTTCGCACCTCCGTTCTCTGTGACACGAACCCAGGTAGTCACGAGCGACGGGGCGACCGTCTCTGGCTTCGTGATCGGCGCCGCATGCGTGGCATCGGGCAACAACGCCACCTACGAGTACACGGTCGCAACCTCTCCCGACAGCGTGCCGCTCGCCATCGATGATGTGACGCCGCAAGCCGCCGTGACCGTCTCACATTTACCGCAGCCCATCGCCTACATCACGCTGATCATTCGCGACGTGTCGCCCGTTACCGGAGAGCGACAGCAGCACGCGACGAAAATGGCGTATCCCGCCGCGTTGATCGCTGTTGCCTTTTGCGCCGCCGTGCCGCAAGGCGTGTCGCCACGGCCTCCAGCGTCGAAGCGAAAGCAGTTTGCCGAGGCGTATTTCATCGTGTATAACTTCGTCTCCCTGTCATGTGCCACCACGGCGGCCACGCCGACCTCGCAGCGGCCGACAGGTGCCGTCGGTATCATCAACGGGCTGATGGCGACCGACCCGGCGTTGCTCGTGGATCCCGCGTCCATGTTGCCCACGCTGGTCTCGGCGTTGGCCTCCGTGGAGAACCCCGTGCAAGTCGGCTCCACGTTATTACAGTCAACGGAAGGTACGATCCTTCCGTACGGCGACGCCACGGACAAGACGTTGGAAGCCCACGTCGCCGCCACGATGAGCATCCTGAGCATGCTGCAGGCGAATGCCAATTCCCTCAGCGCGGATGACCACGCCCAGCGGCAGCAACTCATCATCGACCGAATGTTTCTGGTATCGAGCGTTCTGTGCGCCAAGGGAACCAGCGAGATTTCGGCGACGTCGAACGTAATAACCGCGGCCAACGTTCAGGGCGCCAGTGCCACCACGAGCGCGCTAGTGACGTTGAGCAGCACGAGTGCCGTGCGCATGTCCATGCATGCGCTCCCTCCCAACGGCCAAGGGTACTGCTTTGTCGCCATCGGGATGAGCGGCCGCAGCCTCGGGATGGCGTCCACGGCCGCACGGTCGAGTCAACGACGGTTCGGTGCGTTGGCCGTGGTCGAGGCCACGGGCACTCTGGCCGCCGAGACGGTCACGTCGTTCAACTTGCCGCTGTTTATCCTCGCAGTGGACCCACTCTCAACTCGCGTCCCGAGACCCGTCATGGACGTCGGCGCGATCGTCTACATCTACAGCGTCGCGCAAGTTCCTGCCTTTAGCCCATACCGACCGGTCGTGCAGCTTTTTTCCTTCACCAATACGACCGGCTGGCAGCCAATCCCACCTGAATCCATCACGCTGACGTTTGATAACGCCAAACGTCAGGTGACCATGGCGATCGCGCGGCCCGGTGGATCCGAGATGAAAGTCAGCGGCGTCCTATCTTTCGCCCCGGCCGACGCGGCGCCTGCAGTGGACGCTGTCGTGGACCTGCCGGTGGTGCTTATCACGCTGGCGTCGGCCTTCCTCTTCATCGTGGCAGCCTTCGCGGGCTTCGCCAGAGACAAGGTGCAAGACGCCTCGAGTCCTGCCGATCCGCTCGCCTTCTTTTCTGAGCACGGCGGCTTGCGTATCTGGGACGCGCACCGATACACCGCGGTCTTCTCTCGGCGGGCGCACTTGCCGCCTGGCACGATGAATCGCGTCGGGGCCATGTTTGGTCACATATTCGTCATCGCCATTGCCTCCTTTGTGTACGCGGCCAGCCACCAGGCGCCCGGCCTGATGTGGGCAGGGGTCGTTGGGGGCGTGATCGTGGAGTGCGTCGCGGTGCCGGTGTCCTCGTTGGTCAGGTTGGTGCTGTTCCGCACGCGGCAGGACACCGTCTCGTATTGCTGCACCGGCGCCGCCATCGTGGGTGGGTCCATCGCGGCAGGGGTGACGAAATCGTTTTACATTACCGCTGCCGTCGTTGCCGGCGTCGGCGTCGTCACGTTCCTCTTGTCTGGCTTCTTTCTGCGTTCGCACGGATGGTCGCTCCGGCCGCAGCCTGCTCTCGGCGCCCTAGAAACGGCGGCAGGGTGGTGTCTGCTTCTCATCGTGCTGGGGGGCATGCTGGGCCTCGGCATTTACTTTGGCTTCGTTCGGCTGATGGCCTACGAGGTACGGCGCTCCCTGGTGGCCCCGCTCACGTTCATCTTCGCTCTCCTCGCGGATCTCCTGGTCGTTGAGCCCCTGAAAGCGGTGGTGACCCGGGCCGCGGCACTTTCGTCAGCCCAACGCGAAGCGGCGTCCGACATCGACGCTGAACTCGGTCGCCGTCGCGCCGAAAGCGAGGAAGCGCACCGCGCCCGCCACGAGGACGCAGCGATGGCGGCGAAAGTCAGAAAGCAGCAGAAGAAGGCGGCTGCTGCGGCGCGCACGCCGACCTCGGTTGCCAATTCGGCCATGTACGACGATATTCCCGACGAAGACGGAGAGGTTTCGAAGCTGGGCAGCTCTTTTGGAGAAGGTGGCACCGGTTCCGATGGCGAGAGCGACTTCGGACCGACCGTGGCGGCCACCGAGACAGGCCTCACGGAAGACATGGGCACCGTTCGGGCCTGGGATGACGACGCCGAAGAGGCGAAGCCGTCAACGCACGACTGGCGGCCGAGAGAATGGCAGCCCAACCCACGTGGTGGTTCTCCCGCTGTGACGCGGCCCGTTTCCTCCAGATTTCAAGTGGCCGTCCCAACCGCAACCGCTTCGCGACCGCAGCCAGCCTCCAGCGTGGAACCACAAGACGACCTCTCCGAAGAGGCGGAAGACGCTTTCTCCGAAGTAGGCGGCGCGAGTGACTTCGATGAGCTGGGAGATCATGACGATGACGCTCTCAGTGAAATTGGTTCAGACGATGCCTTTGGTCAGTCGCAAGCGGAGAATGGCGGCGCGCTGAGCGAGCTCTCGCTCGACGATGACGCCTTCAAAGACGACGACGAAGACAGCAACGACTTCAGATCGGTCGCTGCCGAAAGGACGCCACGGCTCCCACCAACAGGTACGGCGAAGCGCAGATAGCCTCGCGGTGGAATCCTACCATCCCCGCCGCGGTGTGTCGTGTCGAGCGGCAGCAGCGACGCGGGATCGCTCTATCGCCGAACAATACATCTTCCGCTCCTCCCCTTCCCGTTCATCCCGCCCCCCAATTCCGTACCCTTTAGTTGTTTTCGTCCCACTCTTTCATAGCGACTTCACTCACACACTATCTTTTCTTCTCATCCCCTTTTCGAGTCCCCGCGGCTCTCTCGATCTCTCGCCCACTTTTTTTCTTCGCTTATCCCTATCCTTCTCTCCATCCATATGCCTACCGTTCGTCTTCCCTGCCGTTTCCCACCCGCGCCTCCCCTCGGCACAACTCCGAGGCAAGAGGTCTCACGCATTCCCCTTTCTTTCCCACCCCCATTCAGCGCCGCCGCATGGCGGAGACAGCGCGCCCTTTCTCATGCGCCTCGAAAGCGCCACCCGGGGTCAGCTTACTTGCGTAAGACGAGTTAACGCGTTTGCACTCGTGTTTGCCGCGCACCACAGGATCCGCCCCACAGTCACGATCAAAAAGGTACGCAAAGCCATTTACAACGAATGCAACTTTGCCGCCGGGTAGCATTCGGACAGGTCGGTGGCGTTCGCGTGTCCGACACGGGACGTCGCCGCGATCTTCAACGCCGCCGCCTTTCCTCAGGCGTTCATGACGGCTTCGCGGTGCAAGTGGCGGAGGGCACGACAGCGGTCGCATGCCTTGTCAATGCGAAACGCTTCGTCGAGGCCTACGGCTCCCGAAAGACCGACGACTACAACTTGGGTAACACCGAGGCGCCAACCGTGCTTTCCAACATTACGTTTTCAGCGAATCAGATGACCACGGCGCAGATGGTCATCGACCGCCGCTGTCACGGCATTCCCTTCGTCATCGACGACCAGCGGGCGCTCGACGCCGTCGTCCGGTATCACCGATGCAACGTCGAGGTCACTCACGTCGAACGCTACATGGTCCCTTTCTGGTTAGGAAGCACGTCGGCCGGAGGGCAGTTTAAGGCCGAAGTGCTGCAGCGGAATCCGACGACGTTAGAAGACTACCTCGTGTGGAATCAAACGGCGCCGTACGATTTCGCCTATCCCTTTGGTGACCATTTTGCCTTCAACCAGATTGCGGCATCGTACGTCATGCCCAATTCCGCGCTCGAAAAGTGCCTCTCAGGGACGCACATCCCGTCGATGCTCATCAGTCGGTACGAGCTGCGCGAAGAAATCGAGGCGATGAAGGTCGCTCCCAAGCTGCTCCCCTTCATCATGTCTACGTCCACGGCGTCGGACGTCCTCGCGTCGCGCCTGACGAAAGATAAGGTGGAAACGTTCGCGCAGCGAGAGCTGAAGAAGTACCACGGTGGCATGTTTCACGCCCGGGTTATGTTTCTGAGTCTCATCATCGAGGCCCTGCGGATCCGCCCGGTGTTCCTTCCCATGTACAAGTTGGTGATCCGCACCAGGCACTCGCGGCGGACATTGCCGGTGTACGTGTGTGGAGCGACCGGAAATTGCGATGGACCTGTCGTGACGGAAGACCGAATGCGAAAGTGGTCCATCGGCGGCACGGTGGGCACCGCGACGTTCGCGCTCGGATTGATGGCGAGCCCCGCACCAGAACTTTGCGCCGTGATTGGCGTCGCCGCAGCGTGGGTCGCGACGAAAGTGTACTACCTGGCGCTACTGGGAGAGGCGGCGAAGCGCGTCGCGCTGGACGAAGTCGAGGCACGCACGAAGGAGGCGATGAACGCCAGGCAGGATGAGGCGGGGTACAAATGGACGGTCGAAGACGAGGAGAAGCACGAGTACCAGTGGCGGGAGGAGCTGCGAGCCAAGGCGCGCAAACGCGCCGACTTTGAGCAACGAGTACGTGACGAGACCGAGCGGGAGGAAGCAATGCGGCAAGGGAAGGCATACTTTGCCCGGAAACGAAAATCGGCTCCCGGGACGATTGAGCGTGACCCGCTTGGTTACTACGCGCTCCTGGGCCTGGCTGGGAAGGAGACGACGGCTACCCCTCGCGAGGTGGCTCAGGCGTTCCGCAAGGAAGCGCACAAACACCACCCGGATATTGCCCCTGAGGGTCAGCAGGAGGCGGCCAACCTCAAGATGCAGAACATCGTCGAGGCTTACACGGTGCTGCGAGATGCGACCCTGCGGCGCGAATACGACAACGGTTTGCTCACGAGTGCCCCAGGGGCAGCAGCAAAGTCCAACAGCAGCGGTCGTGACAACCCCACTTCAAACGCGAACGCGGGTAGCGGCAGTGGGCGCGCTGAGGCAGCTCGTGAGGCAAAGGGACAGCAACAGCATCAGGAAGAGGCTCCTGCCGGCGACAAGGCAACGGCGTAAGCCGTTCCAAACAAAGTTAGGATGAGTCGTGCTCCAAGGAGAGGGGAGTGGGGATGGCATCCGGTTCCAGCCGCGTTTATGTGTGCACTTTTTGTCACC
>ERZ1292633.4217-Hain-H41-02um-R1-4217-length-13452-cov-4_pt1 | contig 13452 bp, 3 predicted proteins | sample MGYA00564406_ERZ1292633 | MGnify/ENA primary metagenome ERZ1292633 (study PRJEB36523, sample SAMEA6512639) | groundwater metagenome | collected 2019-01-08 | study: AquaDiva: Metagenomics assemblies of 32 groundwater samples
GAGCCGTACGTTGCCGATCCGAAAAATCCTTTTGATTCGGCTCCGGATAAGCCTGAAAGTACAAGCACGGGTTATGATTTATTTAGCTGGGATCTCGATCCAGTTTCGCCGTGGTGGGATCGCGTGAAAGAATGGTGGGATAAGCAAAAAGAGATTGTAAATTCATATAAATTCGGAAAATCCGATAAAGATTTTTACGAAGGAATGGATGCCAAGAATAAAAAAGCTGGAGAAAAAATCAAGGAAGAGATGGATAAAGTGTATGAAAATCCGCTTGCGGCTGATTCGCTGGAATTCGGGAATATTTCGTCAATTGAGCTTGAAACGGATTCGCCCGTTGTTTCCGCGGGAAAAAGAATCAGTGTGCGGATTAAATTAAAAGACAAGGCCGGAGAAATTGTGGATGATGAGATTTCAAAAGTGACGGTTGCTTTGGAAGGGGAGGGTAGTTTTGCTTTGGATTTAGCGGATGACGAGCCGGATGTTCCCGGACAGCAGATAACTTTGATTGGAGGGACTAAAACGGTCGGGATTGTTACGGGAGAGGCAAAAGGAAATTTAAAAATTACGGCTCAAATTCAGGGGTCAGATACAAAGGCTGAAAAATTATTGATAGTTGATCCCGATGCGAGATTGGATTTAAAAACTCCGGTTACGGGTTTGCTTGCTGATGGAAAAACTGTCGTAAAAGTGGAAGTTTCAGCTGTTTCAGGCGATGGAAAAATTATTTCGGGAGCGAGCGGAAAAGTTTCTCTTGCTCTTTCGAATCCAGAAATGGGGAAGTTGGGCGCGGAAGAAATAGAGTTAAAAGACGGCAAAGGCAGTTTTAACTTTACTCTCGGAAAGAAAAAGGGTGATCTCGCGATAAATGCGGCGACTGATGCTTTTGATTCGGGAATGTTGAATTTTTCGCTTCTGCCCGGTCAGCCTTTAAAAATTAATTTAACGGCTGATAAGGAAATTCTGCCAGCTTCGGCGGGTTCGCAGGTAAAAATTACGGCGGGGCTTTATGACGCCAATGATAATTTGGTTGATACGAATTCCGCGGCTAAAATTTCTTTCAAATTAAGCGATGAGACGAAGGATATGGGCTCGCTTTCAAGTTTGGAAGAGCAAGTTAAGGCTGGCGCGGCTCAAGTTTTCCTTTTGCCTGCGCCAAAAACAGGGAATATACAAGTTATTGCAGTTTCGCCCGGGCTTATTTCCGGCGCCATTACTATAAAATCCAGAAAACAATTCGGCGCGGATGACGTTTTAAAAATGTCGCCGAACGCGCTTACGGCGGCTTTGCTTGGAATTTCAGCCGGCGATCCTACTCGGAAAAATTATTTGGGCGGAGCGTTTGTTATGAACGGGAAAACCCAGTCCGTCGTTTCTTTGACAGCTGATCCGGTGTTCTATAAAAAGCTGTTTGAGGTGAAAAGCAACGGTGGAGTGGATTTTTCGGAACCGAATAGAATGAGCGCGAAGTTTTTGCCGGCCAATAATTTTACTTTTATTTTGCGGGACAATGCTCTGCAGGAAGATATGGCTCAAGTGACTGTTTATACCGTTAAAGAAGGTCAGTTTGAGGTGACTGATACAGATAATCCGGAAAAACTTGCAGATGGAATTTATTTGAGAAAAATTGCTTCGGATGAAATTTATAAAGTTGATAAAGCGAAAGGCGCGCTTCGTTTGGTGAAAAATGACAGCGAAAAAGTGGAAGTGCACACAAACGGTTTTACGCGGATTTTTGATAATGATTTTTCCGTAAAACCGGTTAACGGAGATTTTTTGCGCATGCAGATTTTGGATAAATCCGAACCGGTTGCTGAAATTTTCTTTGTCCAGCGTTTCAGCCAGGATGTCTTTATTCAGGATAAAGTTCTTTCTGCTCCGGGCGTTTATATTAAGCCATTAACTTCGTTGCCGAATATTCTTTATAAGAGTTCTTTTAACGGGAATAGTTCCGCAAACCCTAATGGAATTTCTTTTTATGATAAAAGCGAAGAGGCGTCTGGACCGAATGCGCCCGGATTTTCTTCTTCTTCGCTTGATGATTCTTTAAAACAATTTGGAGTTGGTTTTACGCAAGATAATAAATTCGCGCTTTTGTTTTCAGGAGGAGAAATGTTTGGGGAAGCGAATCGTCCTTTTGCTTCCGATATTGGAATTGTTCTTGGCGATCCGACTGTCAGAATTAATAATAAAAAAACAGGAGGTTTTTCTAAAGATATTGGGAAGCTTGTTTATGCCGGTTCGGCCGAAGTGCGCGGGCTTCTTGGTCTAGATTACAATACGGATGGTTATGAGGATATTCTAGTGGTTTCCGGAGACGGCAAAGTTCGTTTGATACAGAATAACGGCGGATACGACCAGCTTAAAGATCAAGGATTTATTTTGGATGTTAAAAATGGAATTCAGGATTTTACAAAAGCTGATTTCAATAATGACGGGCAAATGGATTTGATTATTGCGGGGAAGGTGAGTTGTAAGAAAAATGATACTTGCGTTGATGTTTATGAAAATCAAGGCGGCGCTTTTGTCCGCAACAATTTGCATTTTAATGAGACCGCAAAAATCGTTACGGTTAAAGCGGAAGATTTAAACGGGGATAAATTTCCGGACATTGTTCTAGCCGATGCCACCGGAGATATAAAAATTTTATATAATCACAAAGGTAAGTTTGATGAATTCACGCAGTTCGTCGGCAATATCGGTTTGCAAGTAGATCCTGCGAAAAATTTGATAAAGAGCGTGCTCATTCGTTATCAGGGAATGACTACGAAAAATCCAGCTGATCCGCAATCAATCCAGAGCTATAAACAACTTGCGCTTAAAGACGGAACGCAAGCTGATTTTATTTATGCGGATTTGGATGCGAGCGCATTTTCGCAATCTACAAAAACCGGAGAAGATTTAAACGGCGGAGTTTTGCAGGCCGGGGATCGTGTCCGCTACAAAATTATTCTAAAAAACAATTCAGCGGCGCTGAAGAACGATATTTCTTTGAGCGATGTTTTTTCCGATCAGGCGGAGCTGGATATGGCTTCCATAAAAGCAGAAACCGAGCCTTTGCCGAGCGACTTCACGCGCAAAATTCTTTTTAAAAACATTTCCGTGCCGGCAAAAGGAAGTACGACGGTTGAATATGAAGTTATTTTTAAAGGTGATAGCGCATCGTCAGACAAAATAAAAATAGTTTTTTCAAATAAATTTGAAGATAAGGATGTGTCGGTTAATACGGCTTTAAAATCCGATAATCTGCCGGATATTTCAGTTACAAAAGAAGGAAATCCGACAGGACAAGTGCGTTATTATTACACTCTCGGCGCCGATACAAACGGGATTGTACAATTCGGAACGGCAATGTCGTCGCCGCCGGAACTGGAAACCGCCGAATCGTTTGAGAAAAAAACAGGATTGAAAAAAAGTTCTGTCGGCGAAGAAGAAGTTGAGGAATTAGATACAGATGCATTAGATGAAGACGAGGATGTTTTTCCGCCTCCCGCTTCTGCGAAAAAACAATTGGATGAATTAACTTCAAAAGATTCCGATAATGACGGGCTTCAGGATATTATTGATGATATGGAGCTCGTTGCAGGTAAGAAATTGGATGCAATTGCTGATGCTGTGGGGGGCGCAATCAATAAATTAACATGCGATGCGGGATGTATTGCTTTGCCTATGAACGCCGCGTTTCTTGCCCCGGGATTCTGGAGCATACTTGGCACACCTGATGGATACGACATTGGTACGCCCATTTTTGGCTGGGGCGCGCCATTTTTGACAACCACTTATCCGCCTATGCCGGCTCTTTCTACCGGCGGTGGAAGATTTTATGTTTCGCCGACGCTTACGGGCGGAGTTGGTTTTGCAGTTTGCCTTGGGACTTTCTTTTCGGCGAAAAATTGCTATGCGTTCGGCGTAAATCCGCTAGATATGATGTTGCCCGGAGTTTGCGACTCCATAAACGGAGGAATTTCCGGAGCTTTGGCAAAAGCAAATGATGCGATTGCAAAAGTAAATGAAGGAATGACTGTGACTTTAAGCGGAAAGGGCGCGTCGGTTGGAGCCGGATCGCGCGAATCGGAGGGTAGCGGAATGGTGAATTATTCTCTCGGCAGTTATGAAACGCCTACCAATAAATCGGTAAATGTAAAAATTCCGGGTTTCCCAAGCCTGATAAACGATTGGTATACGGCGCAAATGGAAGAAATTGTGGACAAGGCGCTCGCGATTCCGGACATATATTTAATTTATCCGAGCGGTGATTCCATTTTGGGCGCGTTTCAACCTACCGAAGCTTTCAGTCGCACAGGAAATTTCATGACGAATTTATTGTCGTACTTAAACAGCATTCCTTTAATTGATATTCAAACGCAGGAAGTTTTGTTTAAAGTTCCTGCATTAACGCGCAAAGAAATTGAGATGGCGAAAGCTGACGCGAAGCAGTGGGTTGAAGATGAAAAATTGGAGTTAGATCGTTTTATGGCGACGATGGCTTGTTTTGGAATTCCGCAAGCTGTAGGCGCCGTGACCGGTTTGGAAGTCGGGACTGACACTCCTCCGGTTTCCGCAATAGGAAATCCCGAACTTTGCAAATTTGTAAGCCTTGAAATGAATAAGTTGATAAAGAGCGTGACAGACAATATGAAAGCGCTGGACGAATGGATTTTATTTCCGAAAAAAATTCTGCAGTTCCGCAATGTTGAGGCTTTTTATTTAAACCAAATTATTGATTATCTTGATACCATTATCAAATTTTCCGGCGGTTGGGCGAAGAAAAATACTGCGATTGTAAAACAGTGGAGACGCGCCGTTAGACAGATAAAAGATGTCATAGAAAACTGGAAGGCGATGCTGGAATTGATGATTGAATACAATGAATCGTGCGATAAATGCAAAACGGAGCGATATAGTTTGAAGGATTTAATTTTAAAATTATTTATAGGAATTCCGTCTCCGCCGGTTATTCCGATTCCGAAATTGCCGGATATTATTATTGATGTTTCAAAAATTCAGGCTGGAGCAAGGATTCAGTGGCCGGATGTTAAGTTTAAGCCTGAAAGAATTACAATTCCGCGCCTTCCGAGAATTCGTCTTGGCATAGATTTGACGATTCCGTTGTTTAAATTGATGATACCTGCGCTTCCTGTTATTCCTTCTCCGCCCGAACTTCCGAAGCTCCCATCTTTGCCGCCGCTTAATCTTCCGCAATTGCCGAATCTTCCGCCCGCGCCGACAATGCCGGGTTTGCCTGGTCCGATAAAATTAACAATTAAAATTTTTAAGAAAATAGTAAAGATTCTTTGTCTGATACGTCTCGGATTTTTGCCGACAGACGAGTTTTTGCTTAAAACAAGGATTGAAGAAATTACGGCGCGCGGGCTAACTCCGCTTTTGCCAATTGATACGATGTTTACGATTCAGACGCCGCCGATTACGGTGACATATGTAGATCAGCTGATTATAACGGCGTTTTCCAATTTTCAATTTGAAACTTCGTATGTGCAGGATTTGGTTGAAGGAGTTGCCGAGAAAACAAATAAATTTTCAACGAATTTTGTTAAAGGCATTAATAAATTTACAGACGCGCTTTCTAAGCAGATAGAAAAAAATATAAGTCCGAAAATTCAAATAAACGTGCCGGGACCGGAAGGAAAACAGTTGAATTACAATGATGATGAGGCGTTGGCGCGTGAGTTATCTTATCTGCTCGGAATTGATGCGACGGAATTGGTTTCGCTTGGGCGGCAGATGAGGGAGGGAGTGGATTCTTTGAGGCTGGAAGGCGAAAATCGCAGGATAAGCGCCGCTAAAGAGCCGAAAGAAGTCAGGCTTGAAATGAAAACGGAAAAATTTGATAATTCTTTAGTTGCGCGCGGAGATGCGGATGATGATTATGTTTTGGACGACGATATTTTAGGAGAACAAGTTAAAAGATTGAAACAATATCGCGATGGGCTTTTGGCCGGTATTTCCGAAGGAAGCGCAGGTTCTGAAATTGATGATTTGAGTAAATTTATTACCAATCAGCGTTCGCCTTTTATTGCGGATAGTTTAAAAAATTACGTTGCAGAAAACGATTCAGGAGTTTTATCCGACGCAAAAGCCAGAGAAATTGAGGTAAAAGTTTCGTCTCCTCCGGAAACCCCTGCGCCGGTTTCCGGTGCGATCGGTGCAGGTGCAAATATTCCGGGTTCCGGCGGACCGAGCGGAGTCGGGCAGATAAAGGACATCGGACTTTTTTATATTGATGAAAAAGGAGAAAGCGAACGTCTTATAAATTACACGCTTGAAGCGGATTCTCCTTCAAAGCTTGCCGATATTGATTTGGATAACGACGGCGATTCGGACAAGATTTATTCATACGGTTCAAATGTTTATATTAAGAGTAATGGGAGGGAAACTGCCGAAGAAACACGTCCTACTTTCCGACCTGTTGATATTGAATTCTGGACTATTTTTGAACTCATGCCAAAAGGAGGAACAAGCCCTCTAAATCCCAAGGTTTTAAATGAAACGGCGCGGGAAGCGAGTTTTAGTTTCAGCGGGATAAATTTAAATAACGCAGAGACTGCCGGCTACGAAGTTATCGCTAAAAATTCTCCGTTTTTCTTTGAGGTTGCCGGGAAACAAAAAAACTTACGTTTGCATTTATTGCCCGAGCCGGAAAATAAAATTGAAGTTGCTGACGACTCTCCTCTTAAAAAATTCTCCGAAATTAAAACGGTTTACGCAACGCTCAAATCCGCTTCCGGAGCGGCAATGTTCACGGGACAAAAACGCGATTATGCGAGCGAAAGCAGTGGGAAAGTCAGCGTTAAAGCGGGAGAGATAATACATCCCCTTAAAAAATCTGAAATCAAATTGGATGATTCCACGTTTGAAATAGACACGGATGTTTTGTTGCCTATCCCTGCGGAATTTGCCGATGGCGTAGATATTGAAATTAAAGACGGTTTTGTTGAAATTATTCGTTCGGAAAAATTCACACAGCCAATTGCTGTTGGAATGGCGCTTACTTTTGGGGATAAAATAGAGGTTTCCACCGGCGCTATAAATGTGAATTATCCGCGCGGAGGAGATACAAATATTAAAGCCGGAGAAACTTATGTTCTTAATAAAATTGAAGATTTAAAAAATCCAACCGCAAATATTCAAGTTGAACCCGCGTTTTATTTCGCGAAGATTTACGCATTTGATGTTAACGGAATCCGCTCAAACGGATCCGAGAAATTTTTGATGGCGCCGCAAATTTGCGGCGACGATGATCCGCCGTTTGCCAATTTCGGGAAAGCGCAATTCCAGGTTGCAGTAGGGAAAACTTTGGAGTTGGACGCGAGCAGATCCTTTGATTCCATGAGTAACATTGTGGATTATTCGCTCGATACGGACGAAGGAATAAAACAACAAACCGATCCTAAATTTATAATAGGTCCGTACGAAGAAGTCGGTCAGAAAAAAATGAAATTAACCGTTCGCGATGAAGCGTTTAACGAGGGGTTTCAAGATATTACGGTTGATGTTATTACACCGATAATTGTACTGGATGGACCGCCGCTTAAGAGCAATATTATTTCGGGTTATGTTGAGCCCGTTGAAGAAAATGTGCCCATTACAATAGCGAGAAAGCGCAGTGGTAAAGACAATACCGGTTGGGAAATTTTAAAAACTCCATCCGCTGATTCCGGCGGGCAATATTATACAAACGCCGACGGAAAATTTGTAATTACAGATGCTGATTTGCGCGATGTTCTGGTTGTTAAAAATATAGAAGGAATAGCGGTCGCCGAAATAAATACGAAAACCGGAGGTGTTAAAATTCTGGATAATCTTTATGAGCAGAGAGTTATTCCGATGACTCCGCCGAGTATGCCGACTCGCATAGGAATTTTCTTTAAAGCCGATTTGTCTATAGACAACCCTTTAACCTATGTCTATTTTGTGCCGGACGTGAATACCGATGCCGTGATAGATGGCGCCGATATTATTTATAATTCAAAAGCGCTGAATTACATGAACGGCGTGCATATTAAGCCGTTGGCTGATGCGGGGAAATCTGGATTTAATTTTACAATTCTGCCTGCGGACGACGAGCATATGCCGGGTGCCGCAATAATTGAAAAAGATAAACAGAAAATAGCGACAATTGACGTTAACGGAAATATTTTATTCTCGGATTCTCTCGTAATGATGAAGGTTAAAGAAGTTGAAAATCAAAAAGATCCGGTTGTTTTTGAAATGTATTATGACGCCAAACTTATTGCGGAAATTTTCATAGCGGCGCATTTGAAAAATAGCGATGAAGTGATAATTGTTGATGCTCCGAAACTTCCGCCGAGGCCAAAACCTACCACGTTAAACGGGATTAAAAAAGCGCAAAATGCTTTACTCCAGCCATTTACCGATATCGTGACGAATGATCCGAACGATCCGTTTATAAAAATCGTTGAAAATTTATTCAAGCGAAATATTATTGCGGGCTATCCGAGCAATGTAAAAGGCGAGCTTTTATTTAAGCCGGATAATTTAATAAATCGCGCCGAATTTACGCAGATTACTTTGAAGATGCTTTGCATTGTTCCGAGAGAAGAAGCTAAAAAACTGCCGTCGCCTTTTTACGATATTTTGGATGAAAAATTATGGTTCTATCCGGTGTTGAAAGAGGGGAATATCCGCGGATTTATTAAGGGTTATGTCGGCGAATCTAAAGAAGGAAAAACTCCGTTTAAGCCGGCGAATTTTATTACCCGCGCCGAAGCGGCAACGGTTGTGCTCGCCGCGCTCTACGAAGAGCAAATAATAGATTTAAGCAAAGTTGATTTTACGCCTTCAACCGGAGCTCCGTGGTATGAAAAATATGTAAAAATCGCGCAGGATATCAGGCCTTATTTAAAGAATCCGAAAGATGCCAGTACGCGCGCATTTTTGATAACGGAAAATGAGGCGAAAAATGCCAATAAACAAATTACGCGCAGAGATTTTGCGATAATGGCAGATCGCGTGCTTTTGGTGTATGACTGTTATGATTTTGATATTGATGACGACGGATTAGAGGACAGTTGGGAGCGCGATAACGGGAAACAGCCGGGAACGGGATCAGGATTGGATGGCGCAGGGCAGAATTTTATGGCACCAAATGAAGATCCCGACAACGATAAATGTACGAATATTAAGGAACAGGAACTCGGAACAAATCCTTTTGACGCGGACACGGATAAAGGAGGAGTGGGCGATTGCTTGGAGGTTGAACACGGGACCGATCCGGTTAATAATCCTTTTGACGATATGCCCATTATTCAACAGCCTCCAAAGGAAATCATGAAAAATGAAGAGGGAATTTTCATTTTAAGGCCGTCATGCGGAGATGTTTGTCCGTGCCGCGCCATTCTCGGTCCGGCCACCGATTTGCAAACGGGAGATACTTTATTCGCAGGCATAACGGGAAAAGGGGGAATACCAATTTACGCTAAATCAAATGAAGAAACGTATTGAAAAGAAGTCAGATATCAGAGGTCAGAAATCGGGAATGCATAAAATTCTCAAGCTGATTAATGTTGTGTTGGTTTTTTTAATAATTATAAGCCTCGCGGTTGAAGTAGTGATGGTTACGCGCGTTGTTACAACACCGCAAGTTTTGGCCGTGCTACAGGGGGAAGAAGCGCCCGCCCAAGCCGAACCGACCGAACCGACCGAACCGACCGCAAATGAAAAAGAATTAGAAAAAAAGTGCGTTAATGAACTGAAAAATTTTATGGCGGATAAACAAGTTGAATTCGGCGAGTTTATAAATCAGAATTTCCGATCGGAGAAACCAACTTCCGAACTTTTGCCGAAGGCGATTGAAAAATACAGGCAATACAGAGCGGAAGTCAGGGGAAAAGCTCAAGAATTAATGAAAGATAGCGCTTTGGGAAAACTTACGGCGGATGCCGCAATAAAAGAGGCTCCGGCTTGCGCCAAAGCGGTAGAAGAAGATTTTACGATCATGAAAGAGCTTCTGAAACAGCATGTTGCGAATAACGCGTATGCTAAAAAATCAACGCGGTTGCTGGATCAATATAAATTTTTAAATTCGCGGTTGGGCGAGCTCAATTTTACGATTGCGCAAACATACGGTTATTTTGCCGCACTATCGCAAAAATTACCCTGTTATGCAACAACAAAATGCGTAAAATAATAATTATAACAATCCGGAACCTGTTTATATTGGTCATCAGTGTAAGTCTGGTGGTTGCAACCCAATCTATGCTCCAGCGCGTCCGCGCCGGGGACAATGAGTCAGTGTACGATGCCGATAAGATTAAGAGTAAGTATCATGAAGCCATCAACGATATTTTTAACGATAAAATAAAAGTTTTGGTTGCGCTTGGGAACAGCCAAATGGAAAGTGATTTTAAAAAAATGCTAAAGCTCGTTTCTCCTCCGGAATTTGAAAAAGATGAAAGCGGGCAATTGATAAAACGCAAAGAATGCGATGGGGAAAATCTTTCAACATATTGCCTCGCGATGGCTTCTACCAATAAATATTTCGTTTTTCGCGCAGACATGCTGAAAGCGAGGGAACAAGAAAAGAAGGCGGCCGCGATGCAGTTTAAAAATCAATTTGGAAAAGAGCCGAAAGAAGCACAGCCGGAAGAGATTTTAGTGGAACAGCGCACTCTTTTCGGTACCATCGGAGACATGTTTCAAGGACAAAAAGCCATGCAAGGTTATGGTGAGGCGCTAAATGACATTGACCGCGAAATAGATATCAGTCGCCAAGCCATTGATCAGACGCTTAAAACCTATAACGAAATGCAAATGGCGCTTGTTATGCACAGTAAATATAAAAAGATTATAAAGTCTTTGGAAGATTATCGAGATAAAATTTCGGAAATCCGCAAAGAAGTGGATTTGTATCCTTTTACGTTTTTAGATCTAACTACAACGGCGTGCACATGAAAAAATATTTAATTTTAGCGGTTCTCGGGAGTTTATTGTTCGGTACGGTTCTGTATGCGGCGAATTCCGACGATAAATTGGTTATGGATGTCATAGGAACCGCGGGTACGGGCGCAACGTATGATTTAAATCCTTCCAAGATTTTTAAAAGCGATGCGAATTTCGGTCAGGATTTGTATGAAAATACTTATAACCGCGTTAGAAGCCAAGGATCGGATATTGCAATACAGCAATTGTTGGCGGAGCGCGAACTTTCCAAGGAAGAACTGCTTATTTTGATTCCGGGAGCTAACATTGGCAAGCTTTTAACGCAGGATGATCCGAAGGGGAATTTAACGGCTAAAGATGTTGAAGACCGCAGACTTGAACTTACAAGGCTTCTCGCCGAGGAAAAAGATCTCGCCGATTTGCAAGTCGCGGCGCAAATGGATATTGAGCCGACTGAAATTTTTGCGAATGGAGATGAAAGCGATTCCGGTTTTGATTTGCTTGTTGATTTGGGAATTATTGAACAGATTTTATTTGCAAAAACGCAGACTGTTTTTGGCGGAGGCGGTCCTGGCGCACCTGCAGGAAGCAAGGTTGTTGATGTTGGAGAGGCGGCGAAAGAAGAAGCCGCAAAAGAAGCGGCAGCTAAAAAGGAGGCTGATAAAAAGAAAAAAGCGAAAGAAGAGGCGGCAAATTTGGGGAGTGGCATGCCGGAGTCGGGAATGGCAGGAGGAGAAGGGGAAGCGGCGGGCGCGGTCTGCCCTTTAAATCAATCTTTTGACGCTGAAGTTAAAAAAGCGATTGTGCAGGAAAAAGCCTTGGAAGCTGAAAATGACGATTCGGGAAGCGGAAAAGGAAAAGGTAAAAAGGGAGATAAAAGCGGAGGAGTGGGGGGATCCGGCGGTGAAAATGGGGAAGGTAGCGGTGCGGAAGAAGGAAAGCCTCTTGAGCCGGAAAAAGCCGCAGATTGGAGCAAACCCAAACTTTGCGATGGACCGTTTTGCTTAAAAATAGAAGCGAAATATAAAACGGAAAGTTCATATCTTGCGAATGCGAATTGCGTCGCGTGCCATTTTGAAAAAATAAACGATGCGTTTAAAAAAACGCTTGATCATAATTTGGTTCCTTCTAAAGCGACCGGAAATCTTTTTGAATTGCCGAAATGCAAACGTTCGTTTTTGGGCTTGAAATGGAATTTTATTATGTTGCCGCAGCCGATTTTGACTCCGCCGAATGACGATTTGATAGTCAAAGGCGACATTATTAAGAACATGATAGATTTTTATGAAAAATATTATGATAATCCGGGCAGATGTGAAAAGTCGGTCGGAGGCGCGTGTAAAAAAGACAAAGGTCTTAAACCCGATCCGGACATAGAAAAAGAAATTGCGCAAAGAAAAATGGAACAAAAAGCTTCAGGCAAAACTCCGCAGGAATTATTGCGTGATATCCGTATTGAAGTTTCCGCAAAGAAAGCGGAGGCGGCTAAACTAATGGAAGAAACGCGTTCCGCGAACGACACTGAAAATCAAGTAAGCCAGTTTAAAGTTTTGCTTTCGGAAATAGATATGATGAACGGATATTTTGAGGGTTTTGAAAAATTATATAAAGATTTAATATCGGGCGCGGACGATTCGCCATGTAAAGTTTTATCATCTAAAGAAGCGTGTAAACAATGAAATTACCAATGACCAAAAAATTCTTCAACCCTCAACCCTCAACCCTCAACCCTTTATTCAAAATATTCATTTTATTTATGGCATTTTTCATTTTATTTTCTACGCAAATTGTGTACGCGCAAGAAGGCTATAAAAAAGAAAATGTAAAAGTTTTCGGGTCGGAACCGATGGCTTCCGAAAGCGATAAAGGCAGGAATTTACTAACATGTTTTGAGCGTTGGCGGGATTTTCTTGCCGCAGGAATCGGCTTTCAGGATTTCAGCGATTATTGGCGCGATTTTTTCCTCTGGCCTTCGCATTTTGCGGACGTTATGAATATACAAGATCAGTTGAATAGAACGCGCTATTCGGTGATGTCCGCATTTTTACGTTGTGACTTGAATAATCTTAAAAATATAACCGAGGCTTATTACAGGCTCGAGGCGGAACTTTATTTTGTGCGGCATTTTGTTGATACGGACGGAGGATTTTTGAAAGTTTTGACCGAAAATGAAGGGCAGAGAGATAAATTTGCCGAGGAGATGATTGATTACATGATTTTAATTAAACCGGCTGACAATAAAGATAAAGAGCGTGCGCTTTATAAAGGATATTTTGATTTGTTTAATGCGAAATATGCCGGTCGCGCGCAACAATACAAAAATTTTAAAGACGATGCTCTGTATGCCGAATTGTATGCTAAATTTTTAGAATTTCAGAGCGTGATTAATGACTTTAAAAAGCTTGGTTCGGAAATGGAAGAGCTTGGGAATGAAGCTATTGTTGAGCCGGCAAAAGCAATAGGAGCTGCCGCAACGGCTTTTTATAATAATCCGGGCAAGGCTTTAAAAGAAGCCGGTGAGGCAATTTTGAA
>ERZ1292633.4218-Hain-H41-02um-R1-4218-length-13449-cov-31_pt1 | contig 13449 bp, 12 predicted proteins | sample MGYA00564406_ERZ1292633 | MGnify/ENA primary metagenome ERZ1292633 (study PRJEB36523, sample SAMEA6512639) | groundwater metagenome | collected 2019-01-08 | study: AquaDiva: Metagenomics assemblies of 32 groundwater samples
ATTAATTCGCATTATTTAGACACTGCCATGACTGATACCGACATCCTTGAATCGTTAAAGAAAAAAGAAGATGAACTGGAGCTGCTCCTCCAGGAGGCCAGGGGGAAGGCCGTGCAAATAAAGGAGAAGGCTCTGGATGAGAGACAGAATATCCTCTCCTCCCTTGCGGTCGAGCTTGAGGCCCAGAGGGAGGCGTTCAGAAAAGCGCAGCTGGCCGATTTGGAGACAGAGGTCCGGAGGATCAAGGAAGATGCCCACAGGGAGGCGGAGAGGCTCAATGCCGAGGCAGAAGGGAACATAGACAGGGCGGTTGAAGCCGTTCTTAAGGTGATAATCCCATGATCCAGAAGATGAGCAAGGTCCGGATCATCGGCTCCAAGCTGATCATGAACGAGGTGGTCGAGCTCCTCCATACCCTCGGCACAGTTCACATAGAAGAGGTCCCCAGGGAGACCGGGCTGGGAGATTATTTCCTGAGAGAGGCCCCTGTGGACAAGGACAGGGTTGCTCTGAAAGGCCGGCTTGAGAAGATCCTTGATAAGCTCATGACCCTGACCATCTTACTCCCCCCATCCAGCACAGTAACCGATATCCGGTATCCCATCTCCAGCGTGACCTCCGATGTGTTCCTGGAGGCTTTGGAGAGACTGGAGACAGAGGCCAGGAACCTGCAAAAAAGGGAAGTGGAACTTAAGGATGAGCTTTCATCCCTCGGCAGATATGAAAGAATCCTCAGGGGCCTTGCCCCGCTGATAACAAGGTTAGAGGGCATAAAGGCCTATGAGACCGTAGGCCTTACCTTTGACAGGAGCAAGGCCGGAGTCATCCCACTCCTCGAAGAGGAGATAAAGCGTATCACAGAGGGCCGATACGAGCTATTCGTCAGGGACATAGACGAGGAGACAGCAGGCATCGTCATCGCATATCCGAGGACATTTGCCAAACCGGTAAAGGAACTGATAACAGGGGAGGCCATAAGCGAGATAAGGTTGCCGAAGGATTATGAAGGCCTCACCTTCTTCGATGCCCTCACCATCATGCTTAAGAGGAAGGGCAATATCCCCAGCGATATGGAGAAGGTATCTGCCGCCATCAAAGGGCTGTCAGACAGGTGGTATTCGGAGGTAAGCAGGCTCATGGAGGTCGTCCGGGACGCAATTGACGAGATAAGCATCCTACGGTTCTGCAGCGAGACCCACTACGCCTTTATCATCACCGGTTGGATACCATCCCCTGACTTCCAGTCCCTGGTCAAGGCCCTCAGAGAGAGATTCGAGGACAGGGTGATCGCCACGGAGAGCGAAATAAAGGGAGAGGAGATAGACCTAATACCGGTCTACCTCAAAAACCCCAGGCTGCTAAAACCTTTTGAGGTCTTTTTAAACGTCCTCCCTCCGCCCAAATACGGCTCCGTTGATCCCACACCTTTTGTGGCCTTCTTCTTTCCCACATTCTTCGGGCTCATGGTGGGCGATATCGGATACGGCATCCTCATCTTATTTTTTGGCCTTTACATGAAGAGGAGGTTCAGGGAGAGGAAGGTACTTAGAGACCTTGGATACGTCATGACCCTGTCCAGCATATTCTGCATAGTCTTCGGTTTCTTTTTCGGTGAGTTCTTCGGCGACCTGGGAGAGAGGCTTGGCATCATCCACCCCACAGTCATGGACAGGACGAAGGCCCTGACCGCCTTCCTTGTCATGGCCATCGGCCTGGGAGTCGGGCATACCATCCTCGGCCTAATAATCGCCATAGTAAACCATATCCATAGGGGAAGAGGAAGGGACGCCCTGGCAAAGGGATCATCCCTCGTGTTCGTCTTAAGTCTTCTGCTTGTCATCGGAACTATGACAAGACACTTCCCGCCGGAGCTTTTACCCACCGGCGTCATTGTCCTGGTTACGGCCCTGTTCTTCCTCATATTCTTTGAAGGCATCCTGGGGCCGGTAGAGGCCATGAAGACCATAGGGAACATCATATCCTATGCCCGTATAATGGCCATAGGCACAGCATCTGTGGTGCTGGCAGGGGTTGCCAACAGGATGGTGGAGCTCACGGACAACCTGGCGCTGGGTATCGTGGTAGCGTCCATCATACACCTTCTAAATGCAATCCTGGCGGTCTTCAGCCCCGCAATCCACTCCATCAGGCTGCATTACGTGGAGTTCTTCAGCAAGTTTTATCAGACAGGGGGAAGAAGGTATGAGCCGTTCAGGAGGCATGAGGCGGAGGCCTCTTCAGAGGGTAAAGGGCATGAAACATAAACTAAAACTACGGAGGTAAGATATGGAAAAAGGACTTATTGCACTGGCGGCAGCCCTGGCTATCGCCATCCCTGCCATTGCAACGGCATGGGCCCAGGGCAGGATCGGCGCAGCCGGGGCGGGCGCCCTGGCAGAAAAACCTGAACTGAGCGGCACCATCATTATCCTGGTTGCCATCCCCGAGACAATGGTCATCCTTGGCTTTGTCGTAGCCATGCTTATTATAAGATGAGCCAGGAAGAGCTTTTAAAAGCGCTGGAAGAGGATGCTCGAAGAGAAAGGAACTCCCTTCTCAATGACGCGGAAGCAGAGGCAGGGACGATAAGGTCTGAAGCCCTTGAGGAATTGAAGAAGCTCAAGGAAGCGGACCTTTTAAAATTTAAGGTCTCTCTGTCCGCTGAGACCGCAAAGGCAACCAATGACGCAAGGGCATATTCGAATGGCATTATTTCCGCTGCAAGGAATGCCGCCATTGCCACGGTCAGGGAAAAGATTGAGGATGAGTTTAAAAGGCTTCCTCTAAGTGATGACTATCCGGAAATCCTCAGGAGGCTCTTCATGGAGGCCCTGGAGAGCATTGGTGAAGTTAAGACCATCGTCTTCGTCCCTGAAAGAGACCTTCCGATATTCCGCAAGATTGATATCCTGAAAGAGAGGGATGTCAGGCCTCTAAACATGGATAGTGGAGTGATGATAACAAGCGAGGATGGCAGGGTGAAGATAACAAATACGACTATAACGAGACTTGCCAAAGCAATGCCTGAATTGAATGTGGAAATAAGAAGGGTCTTATGGGATTCGAATACCTGAACGCCAGGGTAAGGGGATGGAGGTCCAGACTGCTGAAGAAGGCCGACTACGATCTCCTGTTGGCAGTGCCGACCATAGCCGATCTCTCTGATAAATTGAGGTCGACTCCCTATGCCGCTCATATAGAGGCAGCCAGGTCTGTCCTTGGGAAGCAGCCGGAGGCAGACATCATAGAAAAGGGGTTGAAGACCGGTCTGCAAAAGTCTATTGAGAACCTATGGAAGAACATCCCCCCAAAGTCCGAGGGCTATTTCACGGCGGTCCTCTCATACTGGGACGTCTATAACCTGAAAACGCTCTTGAGGGGTGCAGACAAAGGAGTGCAGCCGGAAGAGATATTCAACCTCCTGCTCCCCGGAGGCGCCCTGGACGAGGGCGCCCTTATGGAGCTCAGCCAGGCCAGGGACTCAAGGAGTATCGCAGAGTTCCTTGAGACATGGGGAAGCCCCTACGCAGGGCCCATCAGGGACAATCTGGAACAATACATGAAGGACAAAGACTTGATGTCTGTGGAGCTGGCCCTTGATCGCTTCCTGTATAACCACGGCCTGAATGCAATCGTGGGGAAAGGGGCCGATGTACTGGTTATCAGGGCGTTAATACGGGACAGGATCGACCTGACAAACATAGCGACCCTTATGAAGCTGTCTGGTGAGAGAGTCTTGGCGGCAGATCTCTATTTTATTAAGGGCGGGCTGCGGCTTTCCGAAGAGGCCTTTAAGACCCTTGTTAATGTAAAAAAGATGGCAGGTCTTCTGAAGGGCCTGGCTGAGAACCTGAGCGATTTTAAATGGAGAGAGACCGTATCATCCATAGACCCTGAAGAGGGGCATCTGCTCCCTGGGAGACTGGAGGGCTTGGCTATGAATAATTTATGGAGAGCTGCGGTTACCGAGCCCCTTGGGATAGCCCTCCCTGTCTATTTTGTCCACGAGAAAATAAGAGAAATGCGGAACCTGAGGGCCATTGCCTTCGGGGCGGCATACAAGGTGCCGGAGTATGAGATGAGGAAGCATGTGATTTATGTATAGAATCCTGATAATGACATCCCCTGAGGTGGCTACTGGATACAGGCTTTCCGGGGCGGACGTCTTGGAGTTCAAGGAGGATGAAGCAATAACATCCTCATTGGAGGAGATCTTCAAGAAGAAGGATTACGGCCTCCTGGCGGTGGAAGAAGGTATGTTAAAGAACGTCCCGGAGGATTTGATGAAAAAGATCGCCAGGGAGGGAATACCTGTGGTTGTGCCTATAAATACGCCAAAGGGATGGTATGGGGCGGAGACTGCCGAGTCCTATATCGCCAGGATCATCAGGAAGGCTATAGGTTATGAGGTGAAGATTAAGAGATGAAGAGGGTTATAAGCAGGATCAGGTGTCATTGAATGTATGAGATAAAGGGAAAGATCTGCGAGATATCGGGTTCCACGGTGATTGCCAAAGGGATGGTCGGTGCAGGGATGCACACAACCGCCCTGGTGGGAAATGACGGATTATTGGGTGAAGTCATACGAATCCATGGAGACAGGGCCACCATGCAGGTATATGAAGATACCACCGGGCTTGGTCTGGATGAAGAGGTCATCTCCTTCGGGAAACCTCTGATGGCCGAGCTTGGGCCTGGACTCCTTTCAGGGATATTTGACGGTATCCAGCGTCCCCTGGAGGCCTTGAAGGCTGCATCGGGCGATTTTATCAGCCGGGGGATCAAGAGAAGGGCGCTGGACAGCTCAAAGAAGTGGGACTTTGTCCCGAAGTTAAAGAAGGGCGATACCGTGAGTTCCGGTGACATCATCGGAGAGGTGCAGGAAACAGAGAGGATCGTCCACAGGATCATGGTCCCTCCGGGGATTACCGGGACCATCGAAGAGATAAAAGAAGGGAGTTATACGATAGATGAGCCTGTGACGCTCCTGGACGGAGGCCGATCTGTCTCCATGTGTCAGGAGTGGCCCGTAAGGAGGCCACGGCCGGTGAACGGAAGACTGAACCCCGATACCCTGTTCGTGACCGGGCAAAGGGTGTTTGACACACTCTTCCCAGTGGCAGTGGGAGGGATGGCCATTGTCCCGGGCGGATTCGGGACAGGAAAGACCGTGGTGGAGCAGAGCCTGGCCAAGTTCTCGAAGGCAGACATCATCGTATACATCGGGTGCGGAGAGAGGGGGAACGAGATGACGGAGGTGCTTACCGACTTCCCAAAGCTCCTCGACCCTTTTACAGGCCAACCCCTCATATGCCGCACATCTCTTGTAGTAAACACATCCAACATGCCGGTGGCGGCCAGAGAGGCCTCCATCTTCACAGGGATAACCATTGCTGAATATTACAGGGACATGGGTTATGGAGTGGCCCTTATGGTAGATTCCATATCCCGCTGGGCCGAGGCTTTGAGGGAGATATCCTCCAGGCTTGAGGAGATGCCGAGCGAGGAGGGTTATCCTTCATACCTGGGGGCAAGGCTGGCCGCATTTTACGAAAGAGGCGGGAGGTTTACGTGCCAGGGAGGTCCTGAGAGAACTGGTTCCATGACCATTATCAGCGCCGTTTCCCCTCCGGCGGGGGATTTGTCTGAGCCTGTGACCCAGGCGTCCCTCAGGGTATCCGGCGCTCTTTGGGCCCTTAACACAGACCTGGCCTACAGAAGACACTTCCCTGCCGTAGACTGGAACATATCATTTAGCCTCTATTACGAAGGTCTGAAGGGCTGGTTTGCCAGGGAGGTCTCTTCGGCCCTGCCCTCCCTCAAAAATGAGGCCGTGGCAGTCCTCCAGAAAGAGGGTGAGCTTAAGGAGATTGCCCAGTTGGTAGGGATAGAGGCCCTCCAGGATTCCGACAGGCTCACCCTTGAGACAGGGGGGATTCTGCGGGAGGTCTTTCTGAGGCAGAACGTCTTCAGCGCCACAGACGCCTTCTGCCCCATTGATAAGCAGTTCCGGATGCTCAAGTGTATCCTGTCATTTTATACTGTCGGTCTTAATGCCCTGAAAGACGGCTTATCTCTGGACAGTGTCCTGTCATGCCCGGAAAAGGCCAGCCTCTTCAGGATGTCTGAAATGCCCGTGGAAGGTTTTTCAGAATGGGCCCTGGGATACATAGAGAGTCTGAAAAAGAGGTTTTGTTTATGAAACTCGTGACCAGTGAATACAGGACCATCAGCCGGATATCCGGCCCCCTCCTCTTCCTTGAAAGGGTCCGGGGCGGCCGCGTTGGAGAGATGGCCGATGTCCGCCTCAGGAGCGGAGAGATAAAGAAAGGCCAGGTCCTCCAGCTTATGGAGGGAACTGCGGTCATCCAGGTGCTGGAAGGAACCGCAGGGATAGACGCCGAAGACTCCAGCGTATATCTGAGCGGAGAGGTTGCGAAGACAGGCCTTTCAATCGACATGCTGGGGAGGACATTCAACGGCATCGGAGAACCTATAGACGGGCTCCCGCCTGTCATCCCGGAGATGAGGCTCGACATAAACGGTCTCCCGATAAACCCGGTAGCAAGGGAAAAGCCTTCACATTTCATACAGACCGGGATATCTGCCATTGACGGCCTCAACACCCTGGTCAGGGGGCAGAAGCTTCCGATCTTTTCCGGCTCCGGCCTCCCGGCCAACGAACTTGCCCTCCAGATACTGACCCAGGCCCAGGCCCCGGGCTCAACCGGTGACGAAGGGGAAGGAAGGTTCTCCATCGTCTTCGGCGCAATGGGGATAACGGCAAGGGAAGCCATGTTCTTCAGGAAGGGGTTTGAAGAGAGCGGGGCAATAGGGAGGACAACGACGTTCATTAACCTGGCCGACGACCCGACCATCGAGAGGCTGTTCACTCCAAGAATATCTCTTACTATGGCTGAATACCTGGCTTTTGAGAAGGGTCACCATGTCCTCGTCATCCTGACAGACATGACCAACTACGCTGACGCCCTCAGGGAGATCGGTAGCGCGAGAGAGGAGATACCCGGAAGAAGAGGATATCCGGGATATATGTATACTGACCTTGCCACCATATACGAGAGGGCCGGCAGGATAAAAGGGAAGAAAGGTTCCATCACCCTCATCCCGATACTGACCATGCCGGAAGATGACATAACCCATCCCGTCCCCGACCTCAGCGGGTATATAACCGAAGGACAGGTCGTCCTGAACAGGCAGATGCACAGGAAGGGAATATATCCACCCATTGATGTCCTCCCATGCCTTTCAAGACTGATGAACCTGGGTATCGGTTCGGGCAAGACGAGGGAAGACCATCGAGGGGTGGCAGATCAGCTATACGCCTTTTACGCCCGCGGGAGGGACGCAAGGAAGCTGATAGCCATCATAGGGGAAGAAGGCCTGAGCGGACTTGATAAAAAATACCTCCGCTTCGCCGATGAGTTCGAAAAGAGGTTCGTGTCCCAGGAGGGAGAGGACCGCTCCATATCCCGGACCCTCGACATAGGCTGGAAGCTCCTATCCATGATACCGAAGACAGAGTTTACCAGGATAAAGGAAGAGTTCATCACAGGACATTATTATGGGACCTAAATCCTGCAATCTGCCACGGACTAACACGGACACCAACAGTAGGCGCTTCTAAGCTAAAGCAGCACAATGATAGATACAGCTTATATTTTAAATTCACCTGAAAGGTTTTTATTTATAAGTTGTTGAAAAATCAGGTATAGTCCGTGAAAGTCTGTGGCTAAATGTATTTTTTAGGAGGGGAGAGCAATAGGTGGAACAGGGCGGACAGACCCGGATAGAGCTCCTGAACCTCAAGGCCCGGCACGGCGTGGCTTTGGGAGGGGTGCAGCTGATGAAGAGCAAGAGGGAGGCCCTGATGCGGGACTTCTTCAGGCTAATGAAGGACGTGGTAGACACCAGATCCAACCTCACCACCGAGACCGAACAGGCCGCCAACACGCTGTTCCTTGCGCTTGGCACAACAGGGAAAGATGCCCTGTCATCAGCGGCCCTTGCCTGCAAGAGGGAAATCTCCCTGGAGATTTACATAAAGAACGTCTGGGGAGTGAATGTCCCCGAAATCGAGGAGAAGCCCATGGTCCGCTCCATAGAGGCCAGAGGGCCGTCTCCTGTTGGTGAAGAGTTCCTGGTAAACGAGACGGCCAGGAGTTTTGAAAGAGTGCTTGAAGCAATCCTCGCAACAGCAGCCAGGGAATCCAGACTCAAGAGGATCGGTGAGGAGATATATACCACCACCAGAAGGGTAAACGCCCTCGAAGAACTGCTGATACCCTCCCTTAGAAAGGCGATAAGGAATATAGAGAGAAGCCTGGAAGAACGGGAGAGGGAAGAGATATTCAGGCTGAAGAGGTTTAAGATGCGGCAGGGATCTAAAACCGCATAGATGGATTACGATATCTCAATAACTCAGGAAAAGATCATAGAGGCAGGCCTTCCGGTGGAGTTGGCACAGAGGCTTGCTATTGGACGGTAGCATACACCCAAACTCTCCCGCTCTCCCTCGTATTCTCTGTTCTCTTCACAAGCTTCTTCTTGTAAAGGTTTAAAAGCCTTGTCCCGCTTGTATTGGCCGGGAGCTTCAAAACCTCCGAAAGCTCCTTTGCTGTAATATTCCCTTTATCAAGTATAAGGTTTAAGGTCTGTTTCAGGTAGTTGTCAAGATTGCCGATAAGGGTTTTTGCCTTATTTTTCAACTCTCCCATCACAGCCAAATCCTTCCTTTCAAGGGCGACCTCAATGTTTTCTTTTTGATTCTCATTAAGGCCGGTAAGGATTATATGCCTGTCCCCGTATTCACCACTGATAAGCCTTGAAACAAGCTTCGCCACTATCTCATCGGCGCAGGAGAAGTCTATAATCCCGATCTTTGAGAAATCGAGGGCGACTACAGCCCCGTCTTTTTCTTTTGCGATATCCTTCTCGATCCGCTCTCTGACCTTATTGCCAGACGGCCTTGTGACAAGGTCTGACGAGCCGTTGCCGAGTTCATCTTTGAGGAGTTTGTAGAGGTCGTATATAATCATGGTGTTTATTTCATCAGCCTAAATTGAGTTATATCTATTGTGTTAGTCGAATAAGACAGTTCTACATTCTCTTCTTTGAAATTAATAAAAATATCTATCGTAGGTTGCTTGTACTTAGTATCTGGAATTACTTTTTGGATTTCATTGAAAGGAATAAATAATATTCCATCTCTTGGAATGAGAAGGAAACCCTCACCGCTCTGTAAAGAAGCTTTAAATTTGTCGCGAAAGGTAATCTGCCAGCCTTTTTGTTTTTTACTGCCGGGGCGTATAAAAACTTTTTCTCCATTTACTATGGCTTTGTCTGCACGCCATTCGTTTAATATCCAACCCTTTTTTTCTAATATTTTCTTCAAATCATCTCTAAGTATTTCTTCCTGTCCAGGTTTTTCTATAAGCTTTGTAATGAGGTTTTTCTTCATTAGGAAAAAGTCAAACTCCTCCCTAAAAGCTTGAATCATAGACTTTTGCTGTGGGTTATGTTTCTGCAATTCTCCTTGCGCCTTCACATTGTATTTGTTCGCCTTGAATAAATTAATCAGATGGAGTTCTATCGCTTTTCTTACTACGGAATCGTTAAAATCAGATTGCGTTGCAGTTCTGCCATCATTGATAATTAGAGCCCTATCCCAATCTTTAATTTTATCTTCCGGCGTGGTCATGTGTGTTTTCAGTCTGTTACAAATATCCTTAGCCTCACCGACATAGACCTTCTTGCCATCAAAAAGGATGTATATGCCAGGATATTCAAGGTTACCCCATTCCTTCTTGACCACTTCCAGAGCCTTTAATGATCTTGGAATGTCCCATGAACGCAAGTGCCCGCCTGTTGTTCTGGCTCTAATTATTTCATCTCCATTTTTTATGTCTTGCTGATATCCAAACCTATCTTCCATTGTTTCCTCTTCTCCTTCCTGTTTTTTTTAAAGTAATTATGGTTTCTCTGAGCTTATAGTTTCTTACCTGGCCAGAAAATCTGTTTCTTGCTTTTTCTATCTTTTCAATATTAAGGCCAAGCTCACTCCCTATCCTGGCAAGAAGTAAATCCGTAGGGACATAAACGTCTGCAATAAGACTGTCACCTACAACCAATATAAATCGGCCATTGGGCTTGAGGGATTTAGCGACTTTATCCATTACCTTGTACATGTCATCAAAGTACTTGTGAACGATGTGCGGCATGTCGTTCCGCCTATAATTTCCTCTCCTCACTATACTTGTCTCAATCTTTGATTTAATCTCCTCCAGCCAGTCATTTGTATATTTAGAATCTGCTTGCGCAAACGCCCGTATCAAGCCCTTTGATACATTATCGCAAACAACAAGGTTATCCTTTACCTTCTTTGCATCCTTTGATTCCTTAGTAAAACCAAGCCAAGCCATTTCGATCTTGTAGTTCATTACATAATCAAGACCATTCATATATGGCGGTGACGTAATAATTAGATCAAAGTGGTCTTCATGCATGTGTTCCATTGCGTTCGCAAGGTGGACTTTACTCTCCGTCTTGATGTTCTTTTTGTAGTTCTTTTGGAGGATCATTAAATCGTTGTAAACCTCTTTAATCTTTCGTTCCATGAGAGTCCAGGGGGCATCATCAGGAACAGTTTTATTTTTCCAATATCCGAGACATGGGGTTCTTTTTAGGTTACTGCAATCAATTAATATAGCTGAAAAAGCAAGCAATATAAGGTCCCGTGCTTTCTTTTGCTCCTTCGTCTTTGCTGGAATACTGGCAATGCCGCCTTTGAGGAATTCTAAGTTTCTTAATACTTCTTTATTGAATTGATTTTCGGATTTAAGGAAATCGGGCGCAGGCGTTCTTACATTTCTGGGAATGGATGAATAAAGCTTAAGGAGTAATTCAGGATTAACATCCCATGAGTTGACCTTGGCATCCGCGATGAATTGAAGGAGGGGATTTAATTCTGTACCTACAGATTTATGACCATTTAACTTAGACTGGACAAGAACCGTTCCACAACCTGCAAATGGATCAAGAACAACCGGAGATTGATAATCTTCCTTGTACTGGTCAAGAACCGATTGGACAAAAGATGCTGAAAACCCTTGAATATAGGGAGCCCAGCGGTGTACGTGTTCCCCAAAATTTGGTGTGAACTGTATCGACTGCTTGCTCTCGACAATCTCTACGTCTAATTCTCTAAGATAAGATATCGAGTCGATATCGCATGCACCACCAAGCTTAGGAGAAGCGAGAACATTCTTGCGCCGAACGTCTGTCGTCTTGTTATCAATGACTGGTAGATTTAGTTGCATAGTATCGCCATTTACATCCTTTTTAAACAGATTTTAACCTCTCAATAAGATAACTTATATAACTTGTTGCCCTTACATTTGCATCGTGAGGCAGTGAACCATAGCTAATAACTTCAAGGGTTTTCAGTAAGGCTGCACATTCATATTCAGAAAGAGATGATTTGTAAACATCGGTCGCATGTTTTCTCAGTTCGGTTATAACAGCCATGACCTTCTTTAACTGGACCAATTCCTTCGCATCATGAGTCCATTCATTGACACGCCTATTTTTATAGTATAAAAACTCCTTCAAAAATGACGCTACAGTCTTCTCGTTGGAGAAATGCTTAATTCCGCTAAGACCTCTTATAATCATATCTAATTCAAGTGTGACTAAATCTTTTAGCGCATGCGTTTCGCTCGTTCGTGAAAAATCAATAAACACCGGCTTTAATATGCCGTCAAAATCTTTGACCATAATGTTTTCAGTATGGCAATCACCATGACATATTTTAGTCAGGCAACTTGATAATAATTGTTTCGGAATTGTATTACGGATTTTGTCTTCCAAGCTTTTCCCGTCGCTAAAATCTCCAAACCATCTGTGACAGACATTCTCAGATTCTATATTAAGTTTCCTTTTGTAGTCATCTATAAAGTCCTTTAGATATGTGCCAATCAGATCAATTTCTGAAAAAGATTTTAACTCCCATTTATCGAAGATTGAAAGAACATTTTGAATAAAGTCTTTAACTTTTCTTATACTAAAATCATTATCATATTTAGAGCAAATCATTTCTCTTAATGTTAATCGTCTTTCCCCTGGGCCAACAACAATATCCGTGACTATCAGTGAATAGGCTTTCCCTATATACCTTCGCGTATCTGTCACTTTAGAATAATCACCTTCTTCCAAATATCGTTCAACAAGGTTCATTACATTGTTCAAATCTTTCAATATCTTTGTTTCGCCATTTATTTTGTCTTCCCTATATATTTTTATGAAAACACTTTTCTCATCATTATCATCTAAGAGAGGATGTCCTATACATGCAATTGACCCTGATAATCCTTGACCTGGGAATTCTATAATAATACTGTTCTTATCTTTAAAAGCTGCTCGCATGAGAAGTAAAGCCTCTGTTGGGAACGAGACGTCAGATTCTTCAGCAAAGCATATATAGACGCGACTTGAATGTTTATCTGAGATATCTAAAGACTGCATTCTTTTTATTGAGTATTGCCACGCATTGTCGTCATATTCTATATAATATTGATTATTGAGGCTACGTATTTGACGTGGCTCAAGGTTTAAGGTAGGACTATATTTTGACCAGTCTTTAGGTGTATATCCTTCCAGGCTATATAAAATGTTGATATCGGCATCTTCTGGCTTAAAAACATTGCTCGCCATCGCAATAAAATCACGGACACTGTCGACCCACTTTTCATCTGAAGCCACTGTTACAATTAAACAAATTACCTTTGCGCTCCTTAGATATTCTTTAAATTCATTCTCATTTTCAGCAATATGTAGGCCTAAGTTTTGAGCTTCGCAGAAACCCTTAAGTGGCTCTAAGTTCCGCTCCCTGAGCTTGTAAACAACTACTGTGGGTTTTTCATTCACAATAACTCCTTAATCTACAACCGAAAAGGGGATGCTTAAGCCTTTCCCTAAGCGTTTTTTACACACACATTCTTCTTTGATATTTGAACGTAATTTCATAGTGCGCTTAGTTTGCAGATCAAAAAGCAAAGAAGAATACGAATCCACGCCGTTTTCGGAGATATAATCTAAAAAAACCATCATGCCAAGAGAACTGGCAAAGCTGGTATAACTTATTACAGAGGGAACATGGTGATCGCGTGTCGGCACATATCCTTCACCGCGTCTTGATTCGTATTCCTCCGGCGACAAGTGTTCAGCACTGATCATTTCCGGCCTCACAATCTCTTGGCAAAACAGGCAGGGCAACTCCGGGCCGATCAATGTGGCTCTTGCTGCGCCGCCAATGACATTGTCGTGATCACGTTGCATGCCAACACCAACATCAATGACCGGAATATAACATTGATAGGAGAGCCTGTTGCACAAACATTTTCGCTCGTTAAAGCACTCTGCAAAAAATCCTGC
>ERZ1292633.4221-Hain-H41-02um-R1-4221-length-13445-cov-6_pt1 | contig 13445 bp, 5 predicted proteins | sample MGYA00564406_ERZ1292633 | MGnify/ENA primary metagenome ERZ1292633 (study PRJEB36523, sample SAMEA6512639) | groundwater metagenome | collected 2019-01-08 | study: AquaDiva: Metagenomics assemblies of 32 groundwater samples
CCCCCGCACTAACGATGTGCATCCAGGATTGACAATTATCCGTGCGAACGTTCTCCGGCCCCCAGGCCTCCAAAATCCCATCCAAACCCCCCGGGGCGGCCAACAGATATCCACCCCCTCAGAGGATGACTGGACGCGCGCCCTCCGGTGGCGCCCGACTCTTCTGTTCAGGTTTCGGTTCGCGAAGCAGCGCGGTCATCGCAACCTACTCGCTTGTATTGTTTGTTTGCGCTACGACGCTCTTCAATGTCGATGACGTGCTCGCCCAGGTGACTCCTACAACGAGCACCTCCGTCACGGCCACCGCTACATCGACGACCACGTCCTCTGCACCTGTTGGCAGCTCCTCCAGTCCCACGGCGGCGGCACCACTGCCGTCCTTTGGCTGCGTTTGCACCCGGGCACTTCCGTATCCCAGCATCTGTGCCCCAGTGGTGCTTGCGTTCCACAACACGCCGTGGACTTCCGTTTTTAATAGCTTTCTCGTGGACGATTCGCAGCATGCCTCAAGGGTGACGACGACGGCCGGAGCAGTGGCGGCCGCCGCTTCCAACATTCCCTACACCTCCTTCATCGTCGTGCACAACGTCCCAGTGGCGACCATCGTGCTCGATCTCGTATTCAACACACAGGCCAATGCCACCTCCTCCACGGCGTCCCGGTCGCTGGCTGCCACCAACTTTCTGCGAGAAGGGGCCGACATTGCCTACGACATCGACAGTGACCCCATGCTGAACATGACCGTGTCCCTCATGAACAACTCTCAGCCCGGTCTGATGACGATTTCGTCCGCAGCGATCATCAACGTTCGGGGAGGACAGTACGTCGTTGAAGGGCTGATTGTACAAGGCCCCAATGGCGCGACTGGCCGTCTGCTCTTTGAGGTACGGGGCCTCGGCCTGTCGATTTTTTCGGGATACTTTGAGGTGTACGTACGACCGTCGAAGCCGACCCCCACCACCACGCGCACCTATTTAGACTGGCAGCCCGGTAGTCCGTTCTCCCTCACCTTCGGAAGCAGCTCGGCGACCCGCGTGCCTCACCTCGTGGTCGGCAAGCCATTGCCGACCATTGTCGTGGCGGTCGTCGATGCTGGCGGCGGACTCGTCACCTTCTACGACGGCGAGTTCATCACTGTGACAGCGAGCTATGTGGCCGCGGCGGTCAACGCCTCGCTAGGTACGGCGGCCCCGACGCAAGCGGTGATCGCGAATGGGGTCGCGGTGTTTCCCTTCATTACGTTCCCCGCCGGGACGGTGCTCGACACGGCGGTGGCCCTCACCTTCCAGGGTGGCGGCAACCAGCTCAAGTCGCCAGCGATGCGGACCGACCGTGTTCACATCAACAACTACGAGCTGGATTTCGAGCTGCGCGCATCATACTTTCCCTCTCGGTCGCTCCTACCCGGACGCGCCGGCGGTGGGTCTCAGGCCCTCTCCGATTCCACGGGCGGATCGAGAGTGCCATTTTCGGACATTCCAGCCACCGTCTTTGCGCAAGAAGGGAAGCCCATGCCGCGCGTCATCGTGCGTTTACTCGACAGCTTGTTGCGCCCGGATCATAGCACGTCCGGCATTTCGGTCACGGCTTGGTGCCCTAACGCCCGTCTTCGCGGCAACGTCGCGGTGGCGCAAAACGGTGTTGCGGTCTTTGACAGTCTCACCTTCGTCAGTCGATTTGTCCGCACTCCGGTGGACCGCGTGACCACGCATGAGATCGTTTTCACCGGCGGGGTGCAGAACACCTGGCCTGTCGCGGGCCGACAACTGCTCTCGCCCGCGATCAACGTGTCCTCCGTGGGAGCGCTGGCCAAGCCCGTCGGGATGCGCTTCAGCGAGCAGTCGTTCCTCGCCGTGGAAGGTGAATTAGGCGTCCAAGTGACGGCGAAGGAGATCGTGCGACCAATCATTGTCGAAATCATCGACATTTCCGGGCACGTCGTCGCGAATTCGGGACAACCGGTGCTGGTGTCCGCCGTCCCGGATGCCTCGCTCTCGGGCACGAGCCTCTTGGCGACGAACAATGGCTATGCGCCGTTCGTCGACCTCGCACTGAGGCCGGTCGGGGACGTCGCGGTTGCGACGCTCACCTTTTCTTCGCCCTACGGCACGGTGACCTCCGGCCCGATTGCGATCCTACCCCGGACCGCGAGGGGCGCATCGATCGCGTTCGAATCAAGCCACATCTCGTATCTCCAGGCTGCGGGCCAGCCCGCCGTCGCACTGCAGTCCCAAGCGTTGCCCACCGTGGTGGTCAACGTGCTGGACTCGTCCGGCGACATCGACCTCGCCGCAAACGATGTTGTGGTCACGGCGACAAGCAGCATCTTTCTCGTAGGTGCCAAGTCGGTGTCGTACCGAGGGCGAGCCATGTTCAGCGGGCTTGCACTTGGGCAGGCAGGTCAGGCGCCCATTGTGTTCACCGCCTCGTCGCTGCTGTCGCCGGCCCTCAACGGCGCGACGCTCACGACGGGCCCTGTCACTTGCGACGCCAGCTACATTCCTCTCCGCTTCCTCGCCTTCGATCCTCGGGGCCACGTGCGATACCCCGGCCACCGTGCCTCAGTGGCCGTCAGCTTCGCCATCCCGCCCTTCGCCGTGCGGGTGTCGTCAAATCGCTATCAGCGGCCAGCGGGTATGGCACACGGTGTCCTCGTGATCGTCGCGATCGCCACGAGCGGGGTGTTGTCCAGTGATCGCGCTGCGGCGTCCTCGGCGACGGTGGCACCCTATTCATGGATTCGCACGCGCTTCGGGGACCGCACGCCCTATTCTATCGTCGACGCGCAAGGCATCGCGTGGTTCAATGACACCGTGCTCGGCGGCGCACCCGTCGACGCCGTGCTGCAGTTTCGTGCCTTTCCCGTTCGCGCTGAAGTCGGAAAGAGTTTGCAAGAGATGGTTGCAGGCAATGCTGGCGCCTCCGACACCGCTCCGCGGGAAGGTCAGCAAGCGCAGTTAACGGCTGATGAGCGGGCGTTGCTGCAGGACGATCTGCGCGCGCCCATTTTCGGACAGGTGCTGGAGAGCGGCCTCCTCCAGCTTGTCTACTCTCCCCAAACGCCACTCGATCTGTTCGTGGTGGCACCTGGACAGCGAGGCACGCCTTTGAAGTTGTACGACCCCCCTCCGCCCAACGTCTCTACCACGGTCGGCCCGAGCACAACGACCACCACTCCACCTCCGCCCACCCCTGGCCTGAACGGAAGCTCTACCACGACACCCTCACCCACCTCGCCTGCCGCGGCGGTCCCCGAGCCGGTAGACGTCGTCATTACGGCGAGCAACTCGGGTTCGTTGTCCGGAGGGGCCGTTGGCCAAATTCAGTTCACACCTTCTGCACGCATTGGTGTACAACTCGCGCTGGTGGCCGCCGGCGATGTGGCCGTTTTGCCGCTGACGGACGAGCAAGCGGCTGTGACAGTGACCAGTTTGTCGGCCGTCAATACGTCCAGAAGAGCCTACGATGGAAAGCTCGGTACAGGGGGCTACTTTCGTACGGTCGGCAGCGGTACTGATACCCTCGGCGATCCCGCTCGCGCGACGGTCGCCACGTTCACGGATTTGCAGCTTTCAGAGGAAAGCTACATTGTGGGCGCGATCAGCGCCTTCACTTTTACGTCCTCTGTGTCGTCGATGCGGCGACGCGTCGCTCCCTTCGTGGTCGGCCCGATGCTCAATCTCGTGCACCGGAGCGACGCCGACGATCCCGTGGTGGTGGCCGAGGTTCTGCGCAACCCGTACTCGTTTCAACCGGACGCGTGGATGGAAGCCTTGCGGGACCGCATGCAGGTCGACCGCGACCGCTTGGAACTCGTCCGGGTCCGCCCAGGTGGCACCGCCGTCGTCGGCCGGCAGCTCGAGTGGCTCGGCACGCGCGTCGAAATCAAGATTCTCCCGCCGACAACGGCCAGCGTCACGAAGACGACGTCGCAGGACTTGGTGAATATATTCTTGTCGCTCACCAACCGCCAGGTGGTGGCCCAGAAAAATGGCCAACCGCCGTCGTCGAATGACCAGAATTGCAGAGTGCTCGATATTCGCAGGGTCATGGTCAAGTCGGTGAACGACACCTCGTCGGGCCCCTCGTCGTCGAACCCAACGAGCACCACATCGTCACCGGGCACCCCTTCTGCGCCGGTGATGCTGATATCCTCGTCGGTGTGCGATGTGTACCGCCTGGAGGAGCAACTCGTCGCGGCGAAGCGGTGCGTGGCGACGTCACTCGCGTCGAAACGGTGCGACTGCCACGAAGGTTTGTTCCGGGTGATGGGTCGCCCGTGCCAGGACGTCACGGCGCTGAAGTCCATTTGTTCGCAACTCTGGCGTTGCCGCAGTGCCCTCATCGAAGACGTGTGCGCTGAGTTTCGCGAAGAACTCTACGTGCAGTACTTGCGGGTGTTCGGCTACTGCGTCGCGGCGGTGGCCACCCTCGTGCTGCTGTACATGTGGAGGAGCGGTACGATCAAGCGGTGCCAGCGGGCAAGATTGGGCGAAGAGTCGACACGCGATACGCTTGCCGCACCGCTGAAAGAGCGGCTCACTTTTGAAGATGGTCTGTGACCCGACCGACCGACCGGCGGGGTCCCCACGGTGTGCCGATGGATGGTGACTCGAAAGTACCGTACACCCTTCCCAGTGGATGTGACAAGTTTTTTCACTCCTAGCCCCCCCCCCGTGCCTCAGAGAGACGATCGCACAGGACCTTCCTTTGCTGCTAGAAGTACCGCCGGATGATGATCTGCCTTTTTCCTTGCTCTCACACTCGATTTTGGAATGAGTTTCCAGACGCAGTGTGCTTTTTTCTTTGCGTGTTGATTGCCACGCTCCAAAAGGATTCCACCTTGCGCGAGTGCATGTCGAGTGGTACCAGCGCCACGACGTCAGTGACGAGCGACGAGACGTCAGAGTCTACCGTTACGTCAACGTCGTGTAGTGGCACCACGTCGCGGACGGACGCGACCACGACCGGCTGCTGGCTATCACGGCGGCATCGCAGACGGCCAAGTGCGGACTCCTCACCATGCCGGGGAACGGGATCGTCCTCCCGTACTCTGAAGTTGTCCGTTCTGGAGACAATCACGGCGGCCGAGACGCTTTCACAAATTGTCACCGATGGCCAGTCGCTCGCGTCGAAAGCCCGCGAACGAGCGGAGCGGCTCGCGGCGCGGTTCACCAGGTGCCACGTACCGGTGGCGGGTCTCTCGCCGTCCATGGAGCAGCACGATGGCATCGCCAGCTGGGTAGCTGGCTTGATGACGTTGCAAGAGCTGACCGTCGCACGGCTTCAGGCACCAGGCAGCGCAGATGACGCTCGACAATGCGAAAGCTTGGACGCCGCGCTGGCGTTTGCATCCGACGTCGGGCTGTGGATTGCCTCATCGCTATCCCGACGCTTTCTCAAAACGGACGCGACGGTCTCCGACGCGGAAGCGCGCCGTATCCGAACCCCACCGGTGACGTTCAATGAGATGACCGAGGCGATTCGCGAGGCGATGCAAGGCGCCGCGGCGGCGCCAGGCAAGACGCCATCGCCTCATCGGCCGCCGTTGCCGGATTCGATGACCGCGTGGCGCAATCTCGTCGGCCACCTGCTGGCCTTTTCGGCCATGTGTTCCGACGCGGAGAATGGCGCGCATCGCATTGCCGTTCACGGGTGTTTGCTGCCTCGAGGGGCCCTGGCTGTGAGGGCCGAAGACGAAGACGCGCCACCGCCTGCCGACGGACAGCCACCGCGGCCGCCGCTCCCGGCGCGATTTCGAACGCTGTGGAGCGGAACTCGTCATTTGCTGGAGCACGTACTTTGCCGCAACGGCGACTGCAAGTCTGCCTTACGATTCGTCACGTCGCCACCTCCTATCGGCGCCTCTTCTTTCGACGTGGCCGACACCGACGTTTCGTCGCCAGAGGTCGTCGTTCAACTGCGCCTCCGCGTTGCGGCGGTCACGGCGATGGAGAGTGAATTGCTGCTGTTATCGCAGCGGTGGCTGCAGCGCCGCAAACGGCAACGCAAGCTGGAAAAGGCGATCGAAGTGCTGCCCGTGCGGAGGCCGCCGGGCGACTTTCCCCGATCGGTTAAACTCGCATCCGCTTCCGAAGACACATTCAGCGGCGACATCGGGTTTTCGCGGCTTCACGATCGACTCTTCATTGATGTGAACGACGCGGAGTCGCGCTGCACGACCATGCTCGCCGATGCGGCACGGTTGCAAAATGCGATGGATCAGTGCACCGAGACGCTTCGAACAGCGCTTCGAACAGCTACGAACGCCGCGCGGAGACTCTTCGCCTTGCACTCGGAAGCCGTTGTCGTGGAACGCTGCGCGGCCGAGAGTCAAGCCGAGCTCCGGCGCACGTGGCTCCCGGCGGTGGCCTCTGCGTCGCGGATCGTCGACTTGTCGCTGTGCGTAGCCGCATTGTACTATCCAGGTCGCGGCAGCGGAAATACCGCAGCAGCACATCGGAACGATCGAGACGGCGACTGAGGGACCAAGATAAACGAGGGTAGCCGTTTAGCGATCGTTGAACGTTTCCTCCATTCACTACGTTGAATTACTGCACCTGAGATCGACACAAAATCAACTAGCGTGTTGCTAAATTCCGCAATCTCCGCGCGGACCCCCTCTCTCCGACCACTCTTCTGAGTCGTCGTTCCATTCGCTCTCCTCACCTGATCGCCTTATGGCCGATCCACCCACGGCACCCATCACTGCCGCACCAGTGGGCGGCGTCGCAGACGGGGCCGCGGACGCGGGCGAATGGAACGTCATGTCGTCTGCCCCGATCGTGGTGACTCGCTCTTGGGTGTCACTCCTCCACCGCGTCTTCAAAGTTTCCTTGTCGGCAGGGGCGGCACCGCCTGTCGTCGGAGGCGCGCTGCGTGTCTCGTTGATGAATTCGAACGGCGAAACCTCCTCTTCGACGTCACCGGCGTCGGATTCGGCGGCGGCCGCCGCCTTGGAAGCGGTTCTCACCGCGGCGTCTAAGCGCGATCCGCCGTTGCAGACGGGGGGAGTCGATGCCGATCAGGCGGGGCGCCACGCCGTCCATGCCGTCGTCGTTCGCGGCGTGAAGCTTGGTGGAGTCGAGTGGGAGTACACCACGTGCCCAGCCACAAGCAGTGCCAAGGCCATCTGGCGCAAAGTACCTCCGTATGCGAAACCGTTTCCGTGGGACGCGCACGAACTCGTCGTTCCCGCGGACTTATACGGGTGTCGCCTGCGGGCCGCGTGCGTGCTGATGGACGTCGACAGCGACGCCCCTCTTATGCACGTCATACCACCCTTGCCCGGCGCGACGACCGCGGCGAGGGGCGAGGAGGCTCCTAGTTTGCTTGTGATGCGCAGCGAGCCGAGCGATGAGGTGGGCTTGGAAGCCAGCATGCAGCGATTCGTGGGTGCCGCGTCGGTTGCGCCGCGGTTCGGCTTCCATTGTCAGCAGCATGGCGCCTCACGGACGGGGCTGGTCGTGTTGTGTGACGGCGGGGAGCGGCTGCGGGACGGAGAGAATGCCTATTGGCGCCTCGATGTGCGACGGGTCACCGACGCCGACGGACGGTCTACGTCGGAGGAGGCGTCGTCCACCGGGAGCGGCGACTTCCCCATCATCGTGTCCGGTTGGTCCGCGTCGTCGATTGCTAGTGGCCCGTCCTCGAGGCCGGTGACGCTGCCATGTGAGCTGCTCCCAGACGATGAAACCAGCCTTCGACTGTGGTACTTACCTGCGGCATCCAGCGAGAAAGGAACGCCGGCATGGGTCAGCGTGGACGTGTCGTTGAGGTGTCGCCAGGACCGAGACCGCGCGTGCCTGGGTCTGCGCGCATGGTCAAGCCAGCCAGGCGCGGCGGCACCACCCTAGGTAAGCCGCTGGCGGCGGTCCCCCCCGCCAAAAAGGCGCGTCACAGGTCTGTAGATTGCGTTTCCCGTTCACCATGAACGAAACGAAAGGTGAGCAGCGATCCACCGTGGCATGAGTGCTCCCACGACCAATGTCGCCGTCCCCCTTCTTCTGCCTCTTTGGCTCTCCCTTCTCGAGAGCGCGATGGGATGTGACCATCCGCGCAAGTGCGGACGCGTGTTCTCCAATAATGTTGCTGGCCAAGGTCGTGCGCCGGAGGAGAAGGGAGCTGCAGTGCCCGTCGGAGTGGCCTGCTGCTGCTGGGGTGCGTCGATATGTGACCGACTGCGCGACGTCAACAACGAGGGCGTTGCATCACGAGGCGACGACCGCCGATGAGGCGGCCGCTCCGTCGATGTCGGTCGCCTCATTGATGTCGGCGCTGCGGTCCGCCACCTCCCCTGGTGGTGCCACAGGGCCGTTCCCGCGGTCCGCCGTCGGCCATTGGTTGGGCTCCTTGCGGTCTTGGAAAGCGCCCCCCTGTCCTCCGCAGAGACACGCGGCGCCGCCTGTGCGACAAGGCGATCCGGACAGCACCAACGAGGCACCGCGTCGGGTGCACGTTGGGGACGGCAACGAGGGGATTCTCATCGTCGCCACGAGCCCTGAGCGGTTGCGACCCACCGCCGCGCTTCCGCGTCAGGAATTCTTGCAGCTGCTCGCGGATGGCCTTGAGTCCCTGTCGGCGGACCACCTCGCTGAGGTCGATGGCGCTGGTGCGAGTCGCGCCCTGGTGGAAGCCTTGTTCGCTCTCATCGACGCACAGGACCACGTCCGTGCGGCAGCTTGGCTTCAAGCGCACGATCAACGTTACAAGCGAGATGAGGCCGCTACGCAAGACGGTGCCCTTGGGGTGGCGTTTCTCTGCGACTGCCTATCGCTATTCGCAGGTGGCTCCTCGTCAACGTTTGCCGTTGACACCATGTCCGCGACGTCAGGCACGGACGACGATGTGCTGGCCCGGTGTGTATTTCACGTGGTGCGCCTTCACGCCGGCTGGACCGTTCGCTGGGAGGCATTGTCAACGGTACTTGGTCGGCTGATGGAGCAACTCAGCGACGGTGGTGCCGACGACCGTCTTTGTGCCGCGGTCAGCCTGGCGCTGCTTCAAGGATTGGGCACCGCGGCCGTAGCGATCGAATTGCGCTTGTCCCACGAGACGCATACGGCGGTGACGTCCGCCGTCGCCGCTCGTCTCTCGGACATGGTACCGACGACCACCGTCTCGTGGGCGATCGCGCGACTTGACGCGGTGGTCTCTCGTGGGCGCTCTCTGCCAGCCGTGTTGCTGGACTGTGGCAGTCGACGCTTGGGTGCAGGGCGGCGCACGGAATCTACCGTCGCGGTGCTTATTGGCCTCGGACACTGTGTGTTTCAGTTGTCCGATGAGGCTCCCCGGCAGTGGACGCCAAGCCAGTTGGATGTGGTAGCAACGTGGCAGTTGCAGTGGGACATTGCTAAGCTATCGCGAGTTGCCCTATTGTGGGCGATCGAGCTCGCGGCGTCGCTTGCCGTGGCGGCCGCTGGGGACGCGGCGTCGCCTGGCTATCTTGTGCAGCTTCCGGTCGATGTGCGGTTCCCTTCGCCTACGTTCATCGCTAGCGCGCTGCTGTGCGTGCCCTTGCTGCACCGACTAGAGCGACACTTGGGAGGCGCCGAGGCCAGTCCGACGGGTCGAACCGCGGGTGCGCCGGATGGTGGCGGGGTGAGCGTCGCGGCTTCGCGGTTGCTTTCACGACTGCTCCCTGCGCATGTCGTCGCCACACTTTTAGGCGACCCTCCGCAGCCTCTCCGCTCCCAGACGGCGGCCATCCCCTTTCGACCGAATCATGCAGGGTCGATGGCGTCAGGCTATCCGGCGCAGCAGCAAGTCACGGCTCTTTTCGTCGCTCAACTCGTGTCGCCGATGCTACGCGCGCTCGGCAACGTAGCCGCGCCGGAACATACCGTCGCTCCAACGTCGTCGACCTTTACCCTGCTTTCCCCAATCAAAGGCGCGGCGGACAGCAACGTCGACATCTGTCATGACTCCTACACCGGGGAGGAGCCACTCACGTCTCGCCTTTTCGACAGCGGCAATGCTGATCCCCTCTATTCGTTTGACGAACTCGTCAGCAGCCTGAAGCTCGCGGTCGTGGCAGTCCCCGATCACCCCGCCGCGGCGAGGATTTGCCGTCGAGTGTGCCACCATCTCCACTCGTTGTCACACAGCAACGCCGCCGGCATGGCCGACCCTGCAACGCTCCTGAGGATTCTCCACTGTGCCTTCGGCCCCTCAACGCCGCTGCCGATGGCCTCGATGCTACAGCCACGGGTCATCGAGGTGCTCGCCGCCATTGACGTGAACGTCGCCAGAGCGTGCTTCTCGCATGGCGTCTCCTGGCGCACCTCAACGTTTCTTCTGGGCGCCGCCGCACGCGCGTGTCAGGCGCAGTTGACCAGTGGAAGTGGTTCCGACGCTCAACGGTTGTCAGTCGCTTCCGCGCTGCTGACGTTGTTGTTCGCGGGAGCGGGATGTAGTGATACTGCTGCCGCGGAGGGACAGGGCTCATCTCGCGGGGTCGATCATCGACGACGTCGGGACGCGGTGACGGTGGCCATTCGCCTGCTATCCGACACGTTGACATCACCGTCCACGTTGATCCCTGTGGCCCCCCTCGTCGCTGATCACGACCCGCCCTCGCCGCCGATGCGTGAGATGTCGATGTCACAAAACGATGATCGACACCCCACCCATAAGGTTGCCGCCAGCCTCCGCAAGCTGAACGTCATGCTCCCAACCTTGTCCCAAGCACTGGAGGCGTTTGGCCACGACGGCGACGACGATGCGAACGAAGGAGAGTCCATGCGCGGACATCCCACGACACCGCCATCCGATGCCACGCAACGCTCAACCGGAGCACGGGACCGCAGCAACCGCGATACGGCGCCGGAAGTCGGAGGGGCGGAGTGGCAGCGTTTGCTTCGCCGCTCGCTCAGTCCCGACGATGGGGAAGCCACCCGCGGTTGGTCCCGAGCCATGTCGCGCTTCCTGCTGGCGAACGCGACAACCGCGGATGGATCGATTCGTGCCCCCCTTCGCCTCCTGTGAAGTAGCCAACCATTCGGCCGTTAGCTCAGCTTTGGCAAAGGGGTATTTTCCCTGGTCATTTCTATCACAAGAGGAGGGATGCGTTGTTGACTCTGCCTCATACCTTTCCCCCCTTTTTTGTTTGGCGTTTGTTCAGGAACCAGCGTCCTTCCCACCAACGCCGATATGCGAGGGTGGATAGCGAGGCACTGGCGCAGCGGTACGCCGCCGGCGCCGATCAAATTGGACCCGCCAACGTACGTCATCTACGCGGCGGGGTCGCTGCTCATGATGGTGTCCTTCGTGGCCCTTTGGGGATTCGACGTCGAGTGGCAGTCGTATGGGATGGAGAGTGCCTTACCCCCCGCGACCCCGTCATCCGCGGGCGGTCGGGACCTTGTGGAGTGGACGTGGCGGCATCACCACACGTCGGTCACATTTCCCCGCGCGATGCATCTTTTTGAGGGGCTGTTTCTCGGTGTGATCGGCGGAGGGGCCAATGCCACGACGACGGCGGAGCCGTTCGACGAATTTGGCGTCAACAATACCGTGGATCCCCCCAAACCCGGTGTCAATGCCGCGGGGGAAACAATCCGAACGCAACGGTGCCGACTTTCGGTGGAATCGATTCATCTGCGCGACGCGTCTCACACTCCTTGTCCGGCAAGCAGCATGACCACGAGACATTCGGACCACGCTGAGACGGGTCCTTCTCCTTCCGGCTCTTCCTCCTTCACGTCCTCGTGCTGGCTGGCGGACGGGCTGTCACCCTACTGGGCATCCGAGCTGGCGATCGGTGTGGACTATGTCCTTGCGTTTGCCGCGCTGTTCGTGGCGCCGACCGCGTTGGTCGCTGCCGGCGGATCCATCACGTGGGTGAAGAAATGGAGGCGAGAACGCCGACGCAAGGACGACGTCTTACCTCCCCCTCCTGGCGAGGGGTCGACGTAGAATGGTTGTGTTCTTGGACCACCCAATATCGTTTCGTTGGTTCCCATTTTCGAAATTGAACTCAGGAAATCATCGATTATTGTTGGCGGCCATTTCCCTCCCTAAAGGTGGTCGTGATCAGCGTATGTGTCCAGTTGGCAGCACGTCGAAGAGGACATTATGTCTCTCGGCCATCGTGATATGCTGCCTGGCTGGCGGCATTTTCCTGCTGCGTTTGGTCATGCGGGATACGATTAGCTTCGATGTGTTCAGTGCCATGGGGCGTGATGCCGCGACCGTGGATCGTCGCCGCGCTGCGCAGCAGCTGGTCTGCCACGCCCGCCGGCACGATATCATCGGCCACCTCGGCATGCTCGAACGTGTGCTCGGTCCAGTACTAATGGTTGGGGTGAACGTGACAACGCCCTTCCGTCGCGACGGGCAGAGCCACCGACCCGGAGGTGGATCGGTTAGGGACCCCACGGCGGCGGTGTCGGCATGTTTCAACGATCCCGTGATAAGGCGTGCGTGCATCGCGATGTACAACGTGCGACTGGCGTCCATCACGGCACTTGGTCTATCCTTGGAGAACGCGACGACGTTGGCCCGTGAGGATGCGGTGCGGCGTTTGCACGACTCCTCAAGTCGGCCAGGGGTCCGCCCTTCGTGCACCGCTGAGGTGTCGGACACCGTTTCGGTGGTTCATGTTGGAAGCGACCTCGGCCTGTCGCTGCCGTTTTGTCGCTCCTTGCTGGAAGCCGCGCCGATCATCGACGCAGTCAATGTGTGGCTCGCGATCTTGCTGCAAATGCTGCAGACGCACCACGCACCGAAAACGGTTTCGTTCGGCACAGAGCTGGCGATGTCTCCGTGCGACTGGGATTGGCCTGGCCTCACTCACGAGTGGCAGATCGAGAAGCGAAGGCTGGACAAGTCGCTGTTCTTCGCTCTCTATGCCGCGCCGGGCGACGACAATCTACCGGGGTTCGACGCCAGCGATCAACGCGTCGCCGCGCTGGCGATGTCGGATAGCCGTGTCATTTTTGGTCGGCGCGTGGGTCCCCGCGAACTTGGGAAACCGTCGGATGTTGTCGTCGCATCGCCTGGCGAACGCGATGACGGGAAGGGGACCCCGTGGCCGTCCGCTCCTACCACAGCGGCCACCCAGCGTGTGGCGGAGGTCGTGTTGCGTACGCTAGTTCAGCTCTCGTGCGTCATACCCGGACATCCCTGCGTGGCGGAGACACCGCGGGCGGGGGGGCTTCCACTTACCGAACGCAGCCGGTTGTGTGGCCTTCTGCTGTCCAGTTTTCGCCGACGACTGGCCCTTTTCAAGTCGATTGGATCGTCGTTGCGAGACGCGTCGCTACGACACTCTATAGGAGAAGGCAATTTCGCCGATGACGGAAACGAGGCACCGCTCCAACACGGACTGTCCACGACGCTCGTTCCCCGCCAGTTGCACTTTGTCACGTCCGACGCGGCACGACCGTTCCTCATGCCCATGCTGAGGTGGTTTTGGCAGTGGCGACGCTATGAGCCAGAGTACC
>ERZ1292633.4223-Hain-H41-02um-R1-4223-length-13438-cov-6_pt1 | contig 13438 bp, 13 predicted proteins | sample MGYA00564406_ERZ1292633 | MGnify/ENA primary metagenome ERZ1292633 (study PRJEB36523, sample SAMEA6512639) | groundwater metagenome | collected 2019-01-08 | study: AquaDiva: Metagenomics assemblies of 32 groundwater samples
CCCCCCCCCCCCCCCCCCCCCCCCCCCCCCCCCCCCCCCCCCCCCCCCCCAACAAGCTAGCACCGAAACGACTGCGATTCGGCTGCGATCATGGGGACGCCGCTGGAGTTGAGGGGCCTGCTGTTTTTGGACTCGCGGCCTCTGCTGGGGCCTTCGATGTTTGGGACTCAGCCTTGGCGGGGGCCTCCGGTGAACCGGGGTCATTGGCGACGCCGGAATCCACTTCGCCGCGGATCGCCGCCGCACATTCCTCATCCGTCGGCAATGGGACTTTGCACGAAGCCAGCGAATCTCGTCGCCTCACGTCGAACCCTTCCGTGAACCACGGGTGGCCTAAAATATCTTCCACTGTGTACCGAGCCGCAGGATCCGTCACCAGAATTTTTCGGATCAGATCCTGTGCCGTTTCTGGAATTTTGTGCGACATGTTGAAATCTCCGCGTTCGATTTTTCGAAACAGCACCGGCTGACTCTCTTCGTCGAAGGGCAAGCGACCCGAGAGCAAGGCGAACAGGACGACGCCACAGGACCAAATGTCCGCGATGAAGCCATTGTAGGGTTTGCCTAGGATAACCTCGGGAGCGACGTAATTCGGAGTGCCACACACCGTTTCCATTAAGCATTCGGTCGACCCTGCGGGCTGAAAATTGGACAATCCAAAGTCCGCGATTTTCAGGACTCCATTCTGATCGAGAAGCAGGTTTTCTAGCTTGATGTCACGGTGAGCAATCCCATTCTGGTGGCAGCACGCCAAGCCGAGCATGAGCTCGTGGAAATACTTGCGCGCCTCGGCTTCCGTGAGGCGTTGCTTCCGCTGCACGAGCTCCAACAAATCTCCCCCTGGCACGAGCTCGACGACGAGAATGTAATAATTAGAGGTCTGCATGACTTCGCGCAGTCGCACAATGTTTTCGTGACTCACCTTTTTCATCATGGCGATTTCGCGCGAAAGCTGGGCTTCGAGGCGGTCGTGGCGTACCTTCTCCTTTTCAATAATCTTGAGGGCCCACGCTTCGTTGGATTCCAGGTCGACCGCGTGCCTTACTTTGGAGAAGTTGCCCTGCCCCAGAGTCTTTCCGAGTTCGTACTTGCCAATGCGACGCTTGGGTGGCATTTTTCGTTGGCGGTGCGGTCAAGAGAAAAATATAAATACTAGTAAAACTTTTCAGTTGATTACCTTCACTTACGTGTGTGTTTACAATGGAGAAACAGCCGGGGGTTGGACTTCAAAGACAGTCACTTTTGCGCCCCTCAGACAGGATCCACCACGCAAACGACACCACACACGAAACGCACGGGTATGCGGGGCGGCTCCTTTCATAAGAGATGCCCGATCATTGGCAAATCCACAGGGCCACACCGGGGGGGATTTAACTCACACAGACCAAGAGAGAGAGAGGGGAAGTAGGAGAAAAAACCCCGACTCTCATCCACTCGCACAAAAACATCATCAGCCGAATTTCTCCTCTGGGCTCCCTTTTGATCTCGGAACACAACACATGGGCGAAGATGACGATGCACCTTGATATCTCTCGCATATTTCGACACGAAGTTCTGAAGAAGCCCCCTCTGTCGTTGCCATCCGTGAACTCTTGTCGACGCCAGGCGGCGGCGAGCGAGAGTGCGGGACTTTAGTGCGGAGCGTCGACGCTAACGAGCTGACCTTGCATCGCCGCGAGGAGCTTGTCGATCAAACTCTGAAATTCGAGAAAATCTCCACGGCCGCGGCGGCACTCCATTAGGTAGATGCCTGGTGCTGTGGTGGCCGTGAAACTGATCCCGAACGTGACGAGACCGGTCGCTCCGTTGGTAAAGCCCTTCAACTCGTTGGCCGCCGGCGCCGGTGCGCGCGTTGGTGGCATCCCGAGCAACCTTTCCAGCACAATCGACACTTCGTCGATTGTCGCTCGCACCAGAACGCGTCTGACGAGGCCTTTGTTGGCCGCAGGGTCTTGCTGCGACGACAACGGTGTCAGGATGCCCAGGGTGAGTTTGTTGACAATGTCAAAGGCGTCCAACTTGATGGGCCCTGTCGGTGCGGCGGGTGGGGCTAGATTTTGGGTCGGCGGTGTCAAGGACGAACCCATTGCCGGGGACGTTCCGGGTGCAATCGCGTGATCCACTTGGTCTTGAGTGGGCGCCGGAAGCGCGGCGGCCAAGGCACGAGTCCGGTTGATGTCGAAATCAATCACGAACCATGGATGTTGTAAAATTTGCGCAATCGTGTACCGCTGCGATGGTTCCACAACCAGAATCTTGGAGATGAGGTCCTGTGCCAAAGGTGTGAAGCTGCGGTCCATGGAGTACTCACCGCGTTCGATTTTGTTGAACAAGGCGTTCATGTTCTTATCCTCAAACGGTCGATATCCGGCAAGCATCACAAACAAAATCACCCCGCACGACCAAATGTCCGCGACGCAGCCGTTGTAACCCCTTTCCTTCAGCACCTCAGGGGCCACATAGTTGGCCGTGCCGCAAGGAGTGACAAGCAACGCTTCACCGGTTTTCGGCATCCAGTTCGACAAACCGAAGTCACTAATTTTGATGACATCATTTTCGTCGAGCAATAGATTCTCCGGCTTCAAATCTCGATGCGCGACGCCGTTCTGATGGCATGCGGCGACGCCCATGATTAATTGCTGAAAGTACTTCCGAGCCACGCTCTCCTTCAGCTTTCGTGACGAGACGATTTTGTCGAACAACTCCCCGCCCGACACCAACTCCATCACCATGTAGACATAGTGCTGCGATTGCATCACCTCGCGCAGCTGGACGATATTTTCGTGCTTGAGCAACTTCATGAGCGCGATTTCCTTCTTTAGTTGCTCGACGCCATGATCCTCTTGTAGCTTCGCTTTTTCAACAATCTTGATGGCCCAAGTCAGGCCGGTTTCGGTGTCTATGGCTTTGCGCACGGTTCCGAAGGAACCCTGACCGATAACGGCTAACAGGTCGTACTTTCCGACCCGCTTTGATGCCGACGCCATGATGATGATGATGATGCAGAACCGAAGGGGGAGGGCTGAGGGGTGAGGGAGGGGGGAAAAAACCAGATAAAGGCTTGAAAGGTGGAAAGAATTGACCTGTTTGCAGATGATGTTGGTGGTTGAATTGTTTAAAAACGACAAGAACGGCGTAACGCGTGAACTTGGCTGCACAGATAGAGGAGTTCTTGTTCCCCCCGCGTCATTGGGACGGCATGGCAGGTACGTGATACGGCGGTGTGACACCCTTGACGATCAAAATGTTCCCATACTTCCCCGTTTCCCCCGTCATCACAATGACAAAGGCCTTGCGCGCGCGCTCGTAAAAAGCGAACCGATCAACCGATCGAATCGGTGGTGGGTTTCCGACCGCGGCCCTGATCGACCTCTCGTACGACGATTGAATGTCTGGATCACATGTGTCCCCGGGCACGGGAGACATCATGACGAGTGGGTCGTCGATGTAGGTGTCCAAGGGGAGCAAGCGCAGCACCGCGTCGAGCAGCGGTGCCACGGGGACGCCGTCCATCCTTACACAGTGTCTCGCGTTGCAAGACTCACCAGGGAAGTGGGCGTCTGCGAGCACGATGGAGTCACCGTGGCCCATGCGCGAGAGCAGCTGGAGCAACTCAGGACCAATGAGCGGTGGAATACCGATCAACATTTGACCGGATGCTTAAACGATTTGTTTTTTTCTCCAAAGTTTGGGAGGGAATCTGAAGGAAGAGAGACGACCAAAAGGTGTAACGGTGCAACTCTACAGGAGCGATCGGGTCCCGGACTTTTTCTCCGCCCCTATATCGGGAAACCCCACACACCACACCCACTACGCATCGTGACTTCTGCTGAATGTTACATCGCGTCGGTGGCGGAACCTGTGTTTCCACGCATCCTCGATGGCTTCCCAGTCGCGATCGTTCGATTCGCCCACTTCACCGTGGTTTGCTCCGTTGTCGCCCTCTGCCTCCTCTGCCTGCTGCTCAGAGGGAAGTTGGCTGCCACATTGATTGCAAAACTGACCGCGAGCCGTCGCTCCGCAAATGTCACATGTCACAGGTCGAGGCAACCGGGAACCACACCCGCCGCAGTGGTTGCCAGTTTGTCGCCTCGTCTTGCAAAATTGACATGTAAAACTATTCGAGTACACATAGTGAGCGGCAGACGACGCTGGAGGGAACTCGCCGTCATCGTTATCGTCCTCACCGCTGCGGCCTTCGTCGACCATGTTCGCTGAGGGGCGACGAATAGCGGGATCGACTGTGTGAGACAAGCCCGCTGGATACCTCCTCGACGCGGAAGCCGCGGTGTCAGACCCCCGTCCGGAAACAAACCGCTCGAGGACGGACTTGAGCGTTCCGTGCCGTCGGCGCGCAGCTTCCAGCACCTGATCGGAGTGAACGGGCGAGTGCGCGAGCCAAGGGCTGGCACGAGGCGCCGAAGGATCCTCGTCGTGTTGCATGTACATCATGTGGGAGGCAGCGTTCAAATGCACCGTCGTATACCCATGCGTGTCGTCGAGCAGAACACGACCCCCTCGCTCGTCGTGCAGCGGAGCGTGGACAGACCGGGAAGCAATCTTTGGTCCTAGTCGGCTGGTGGTCGTACGATGCGGCACCTCCACACTTGACTGGATGTTTGCTGCAGTGGCCTCATGGCCTTGCAAATCGTCGAGGCGGACGCTGGGATCGGACCAATGAGGTACGATATGGCCCTGGCGGAGGGAGTGCCCAACCATCGCATTGGGAATCGACGACGGCACATTGCGGTCCGAATTGGCGGCGCCTCGCCGTTGTGGCGCTGCGTCACTGCGGAACCATTGGTGAGTGCCGGCCATCCTGGGCGGCGCGTGTTCGCGCGACTCGCTGCGTCGCCGAATATTTTGTTCTGGGTGCTGTGCGAGCATCCAGGGCGGTGGTTGCGGAAGCTGTCGTTCGCTGCGGTTCGCATGCCCAGTGAAGGCCGCGGTCACGCCAGGATTGCCGCTTCCAAATGAGTCGCCCCGTGAGGGCCGGTCGACGCTCGCCGGCAGCATCGAATCGTGCGTTGATGTTGAAGGGGGGGAGATACTCCCTACGACGCCAGTGAATTGTGTACTGTGTTTTTTCCCGGGTTTTTTTGACAAACGTGTAACGTTTTGATTGTTTGATTGTGTGCGAACAGCATAAAAGAAGCGCCATCACGCCGTTCACAGCCGAAAGAACGCAGTCGGTGCAACTAACACCCCGGTGACCGGTCGCACTTTGGCGTTACGTCTTTTGTGGGGCTCCAAAAGCAAAGGGATTTACCCCCCGTGTGCGTTGTGGACGACTCAACGGACCGGAGTCGTCAATCCCAGGAGCTTGTCTGTCAGTTGCGCCGTCGTTGGAGTGCTTGGCCGACTTCCCCACAGTTCCACCAGTTCCTGCGCGTGAACTTCCTTTCGCTCAAGGAGTGCTTGCGTCAACCTATCCACCTTGCTGCGATTCTCAGACACGAGTTTGTGCGCCAAGGCATAGGCCGCGTCCACGAGCCGTTTGGCCTCCTTTTCTGCATTCATTTGAGTCGTTTCCGAAAAGTGAGCGAATTCGCGACCTTGTTGAACTTCCTGTGGCTGAAACGCGAGGAGGCCAGTGTTCTCGCTCATCCCGAACGACATGAGCTTCTTCATGCACAACTCCGTGGCCCTCTGCACATCGTCCATTGCCCCGACGGACACATCCCCATCCAATAACACTTCCTCGGCGGCGCGACCCCCCATCATGACCACGAGATCCGTGAACAACGTCACATTGGTTTGATATTCATGAAATTCATGCCCTGCACGTTGCGTGAATCCTGCAGCGTTACCACGGGGTGTGATACTCACCTTGAGCACCGCGTTTTGCTGCGGAAGCATAAAGGCGGTCACGGCGTGGCCACTTTCATGAATGGCCGTCCGCCGCGTGGCAACGTCGGACATGCGACTCCGGTGCTTCTTTCCGACCAAGGTGTTGTCGATGGCCGTGTTGAGGTCGTCGAATGTGACTTTTGGCTTCCCCGCCACGCCTGCGGCCAGCGCCGCCTCATTCACGATGGTCGCGATGGTCGCCGGGGAGATGCCAGGCGTCAACTCCGCTAGTTGCCGCGCCATTGCGACGTTGCTCGCGTTAGGATCGGGCGCAACCGACGTTTTCGCCTCATCGGAAGTCGTCAGCCGCCCAGTGGCGTCCCCGGTGACAACCTTGTTGAGATAATACTGAAAAATGTCCCGTCGAGCGGCCACATCGGGCATTTCCACGTCCACCTTCCGATCAAAGCGACCCTCTCGCAGCAAGGCCTTGTCGATGTTGTCCAAAATGTTGGTTGCAGCCATGACAACAACGGGCGCGGGGCTTTCCCCAGTGCTGAGGCCGTCAAGCTCGGCGAGAAGCTGGTTGATGGTGCGGTTGTCCTCGCTACTCATGCCATTGCCGTTTTTGCTCCCGCGCGAGCCCACGGCGTCAATTTCGTCGATGAAAATGATGCACGGGGCGGCAGCTCGTGCCTCGGCAAACAGTTCGCGGATACGCTTGGGGCCCGAGCCACTCACAATTTCAACAAAATCCGCACCGTTGCAACTGAAAAAGGGGACTTCCGCCTCTCCGGCGACGGCCTTTGCGAGCAGGGTTTTCCCGGTTCCGGGCTCACCGGTCAAGATGCACCCTTTGGGAATGCGGGCTCCCAATCGCATGAACCGCTTTGGATTCTTCAAAAAGTCGACGTACTGTTGGACGTCGCTCTTCGCTTCCGGGATACCAATAACATCATCAAATTTCGTGCCTTTCACGTCGATACGAAATTCTCTTTTTTTGATCGGCATCATCATTTCCATCATGTCCGACAGAGGATTCGAACCTCCCTTCTTAGTGGTCGACGCCGCAGCCTTTGTGCCGAACGACATCGCCGCGCGAGGGGACATGAAGTACCACGTTGCCGCCAGAGGTACGCCGATCCAAAGGAGGGGTCCCAAAGTGGGACGCAACCAATTGTCTGTTGTTTCGTAGGCGCGGCGCTTGCCCTCCTCACGACCCTTCGTGTAAAGGTCGGTGGCCATTACTTGGGAAAACTGGAAAAATGCGTTGAAAACACAATCATCAGGTAATAAACGTCCACGACAGGAAAAAGATCGGAAGCCGCCGCGCATGCCATCGTTGTGATTACGTACCCCCCTCACCAGCCTTCGTTTCCGTCCGTTGCACTCTGTGGATCACCTCAGCTGCGCGGCGGTACGGCATTTCCATCGATCCCACCAGCGACAAGGTCCCTGGAGGTGGCGGCGGCGCAGCGCAAGGGGGCGGCGGCAACACGTGAATATCGGGCCGATCTTCGTTCATGACCGTGACTAGGGCAAGGATAGTGCCCCCCCCGATGACGAAGTGCGTGAACGGCGATGCAACTCGGAAGCCCTTCGACATGAATGGCCTGCGTGAGAACAGTTTCATTGCTGTCGTGACGACCCAGATACTAATTGATTCTTGAAATACTGTACCGAAAGTGCAAGTCTTAAAAACCAAACATTTCCTTCGGCACAATCAACGGCGAAACAACTTTGATAAAAAATTTGGTCGGTCGATGACTCCTGTGCGTCTACAGCGGGTTGACCGCGCTACACGGGTGCTGAAACTGTTGCATTGTGCTGAATGGTAGCAACAATAGCAGATTGCGATTGCGATGCCAGCATGCCTTGCTGCGCCCCCGCCATGAACAAACACCCTGGCGGAAGGGGAAGAACGGGCTCACGTTGAGGGTTGTTGGACACCAAGTAGGCGGCTAAGAATTCTAATGGGTCGTCGGGGCGTTCGGCAGCAACTGCCTCCAAACCGAGCAGGAGTAGGGGAAGCACGGTCGCTTCCAGATACGGTCGATTTGGTAACGCCTGTACAGGCATCGTCGACGACCACGCCACGGCAGCCTGCTCGGCCGCGAGGCCCTGTGCCATGTCATCGTAGTACTGGGCTTCGGATGGATCCATTTGGGAGGGCGGGGCTGAAAAGAAATGCCCGAACTGTCGTGTGAAAAGAAAATGTAGCCGACAATCGGAATTGTACACCATTTTTTTATTTACTCATGATGAACGTTGCTGCCGAACAGCCTGTGCCAAAACATTTTCCAATCAATCAGTCCTCCGGTTTTTCGTTGGTTAAGTCGCTCTCGCCGTTGCAAACTTGGACATCGAATTCCTGTAAGCGACTTCAGAGAGATTATCGTTAAACCTCGTCGGCGGAGCTGGTCTAGTGATCAGGCTTCTTGCGGAATGAACAACCCTCGGTCAGCTTCGCCTTTCCGCCCGTCGGACGCGACAAAACGGTGCTGCAGCCTTGGCAACCTACCTGGGTGGACGCATGGCTGTACACCTGCGTGATGTTGAAGCACGATGGGCAGCGAACGTCCATAAAGAAGGCGTTAGGCCCTTGAACCAGACGGCGGCGTTTGTGTGCCGCGCGCTCCGTGCGGAGGCTCGGGTTTCTGAGGTCCGAGTCGAAAAAGCCCATGGTCGGTTGCGGGTGAGTGTGTCGGTGACTTTTAATCAATCATGAACAACAACGTTTCATTCAATTGTTGGTGATGATTTAAAAAAAAAACGCGGAGCACGCGTGCATAAACAGCCACGCAGCATTCGCAATGAAGCAACTATCCCCCGCATGAAAACAACGCCCACACAAAGCAAAGAAATAAAGGAGGAATGAAAGTGAGCTCGGCAAGAGCGAAGACAGGGAGAACCGCGAAAGGTGGGAGGGGGGAAAAAAGAGTCGATCATCGTCGTGGGGTACTACTGCGTGCGCGAAAGCAGTCAATGCAAACGCGTTCATCCTTTCCCGTTTTGGTTTTGAAACGATTGGCCGCACAATTGCCACAGTAGATGAAACCGCAAAGTCTGCAATGATGCCGGCGATTCATCAACGAAAAGACAGAGTTGCACTTGTTGCATGTCGGGGCGTCGGCATCCTTTTGCCAAGGCGGCTCCACATCCGAATCGTCGCTGTCTTCGTCGATGGTGGGTTGCGCCCTTGGTGGCAAAGTAACGGGAACACCGCGTGGAGCTGGAGCGTTGCCAGGCGGCAGTTGACCTGTTGCACGGTACACCGCAATTTCTTGGGGGGTCAACACACGGACAGGTCGAGAACCGCTCGTGCCGGCGCTTGCCGGGCGCGGCAAAGTCGCTGCAGATGTGATGATTGTGCCAGGTGGGGGCGCGCCCTGACACATTGAGCAACGCGGACTATTCATTGAATTTGCGAAGGTGCACGTTCCGCACGTCCATGTTTGGGGGGCTGCTGGGATCGGCTGGGCAGTGACAGTGGGCGCCAAACCCGGGGGGCGGGCGGTTTCGCACATCTGACACTTTGCACCCGAAAGCGGGTTTCCGAACGTACACGTCGGACAATTCCATGTGGTTGGTGCTTGCCGTGAAGCCGAAACCGCGGGTGTCGTTGGTTGAACCGATCCAGGCATCGGACTTTCACAGGCTTTACACAGATTGGCTGCCATTGAATTTTGTGTCCCGCAGCCGGAACAAGACCAGCGTTCCGGTACGGGAGCAGGACGTGTCACCTGGGGGGACGGAACAGCGCTGACAGTGCGCGGTTGCGGGACGGGGCGCTGCGATGATTGCGAAAATCCCGGCCGAGGATGATCGCACGCTTGGCAAGCGTTGATCGTCAGTGAATTCCTCAACGTGCACTGTGTGCATGGCCAAGTATCACGATCTTCGGACTTTTGTTCTTCCTTTCGCTGTTCGCGTTCAAGTTCTTGACGTAAGCGCCTGATTCGTTCTAACTGAATTCGATCTTCTTCCTCGGCCGAAGTTGCAGTCGACGGAACCGTCGAAGGCACAACGGCTGGGGCTTGTGGCATGGTTGGCACCGCAGGCGCAGGCACAGGTTGCTGTGGTGATGCGTATTGTGTCGTCGCTCGCAAACCTGGATGTGTGAATCCCGGCATTGCAGCATCGTCCTGGCCGTTTGGGACGTAGAAATTCCCCGGTTGAACGTAGCCGGATTGAGCAGGTTGACTGTAACCCCCAACTTGCGGTTGACCATACGTTCCAGACTGAACAGAGGGTGCGTACTGCATCGGGCTTGCTTGAGTGACGTAGATCGGCGGTTGTACTGGATAGGTGGGCACTTGAGAGTAAACTTGTGCTTGTGGTTGTATGACAGGCTGCGTCGCCTGTGAAGGTGCGTAGCCAAAGAATGCGTCTTGACCCACAGGCGGTGGTGGAGGCCCCGGTGGTGCTGGTGGAGGCGCCACTTGCGGCTTTGGTTTGCCGAAGTCGAACAAATCGTCTAGTACATCCCGGACAGGAGGTGTTGGCTGAGCTGTCGACGGCGTCACTTGCGGGGCTTGCACATATTGGGGGGTCGGTGCAACGGCTGGCGATTGTACGTACTGAGGGGATGCCGCTGTCGGCGGGACCGCCGCGGGTTGAGACGCATAGTACTGCGCAGGGTAACCCGGCGGTGCGTACACTGGATAACTCGTTTGCGGGTAGGCTTGCGCAAATTGTGGCTGAGGTTGATACGCCATTTTCGAATCTTGTGTGAGTCACTGCCTTTGTGATTGAACGTAGCAATTGCTGTGAGTAACGCGTATTTTTCATCTCATCGGTTGAACATCGCCAAATGCATTTATCTGAATTCATTTAGTTCTCACCATTTTTTACCGTTGCACCGCTGTATTATCATTGTTGCTTGCAATCTGCTTGCTTGGGTGCGGGCTTCGCGCCTCCACCACCACCACCACCGCCTTTCTTGCGAATTACCGGGGTGGGATCCTCTTCCTCCTCTTCCTCTTCTTCTTCGTTCTCGTCGTCGTCATCATCATCTCCTCCAAAGTTCATACCCGATGCCATTTGTGCGATGCTTTCACCTGTGAAATAGTGCACCGCTCGAGGAATCAATGCGTCCTTGAAAGCCACACCTGCTTCGTAGTCAAACTCAGGATCGATGTCGAAGTTTTCTTCGTCGTCTGCCGCGGCGTCTTCCGTGTCGGGATCCACGGGCGAAAAGAATCGAAAAAATGACGGAGATTTTTCTTCTCGTTGCACAACACGAATGCCCTTGCCTGTTTTGCTACGCTGCTTTTTTTGCTTGATTTCGATTGTGAGGTTGGTTTGCGGACTTGTCCAGTTGATTGCGCATCCTTCAGACTTGTCGAGCACATCCGAATCATCGCCGTCCATTCGATACGTTTTTGACAACATAGAGTCTGAAAAGAATTTATTTGCCCCAAAGGCAAACTTCAAAACGAAGCCTTTGTCAGGATTTCCATCGATGAAATCGGAAGTCACGTCCTCCAAGAACGCAAGTGCCTCGGCGTCGCGCTCTGTGATGAGCGATTCCAGGACTTCATTGTTGCGCATCGCGGTCAACCAGAAATTGGTAATGCCAACTTCTTTCTTGGACTCTTCGCCAGGTGAGACCACACGAGCGGCCTTCTTCTTTGGTGCTGGTTTCTTGGCCTTATCATCTTCGTCCGATGGAACCTCCTCAACAGTTGACGCTTGAACATCCGTTCCAGCAGCAACTTCCGCCGCCGTAGGTTCGCGAAGACCTGAAACGATTTGAAGACGCTCGGTGAAAAGCGGCTTTGACTTTGTGGCCAGCTCCACGTTGAGTGCTGCCAGCTCAGCGTTCATTTGCTTACGGAGCTTGCGTATTTCCACGTTGATGCCACGTAGTCCATAAACGGTGACGCGTTCCACCGGATCCATTCCATTCATTGCCGACACCAAATCGAAAGGCTCTTCTTCTTCTTCGTCTTCAATAATTTCATCTTCGTCGTCCTCCGGTTCTGGATCAACATGTTTCTGGGGCGGCACGCGTTTGGACATGAATTCGATGGGGTGATGGGTGAAAATGTGACGCGAAAGTCCTTGTCGGAAAAACCCGGAAGCGGTAAGCAACAAGAATCCGTGGTGACAGAGCGTCAAAGTGTTTTTCCCATTCAAACTCATTTTCACGTGTGACCGAACTAGTTAATTTGCCCTCGAAGGGGAAGCAAACTCAACGCGAAGCAACTTGTCGTTAATCATCGCCGTTTTCAGTTTGTGAGCCGCATCAGCGGCGGCCTCCTGCGATGCAAAAGAGACGAAGGCGTAAGGCTTTCCTGGTGGTACCTTCACAAAAGCCTCATCGACAACTACTCCCCAGTTGGAAAAATCTCGCACAACGGACGAAGCAATCGCTCCCTCAGGGAGATTTCCAACGAAAAGAGTCAACGTTCGATCCTCGGTCGCTCCGGCCAAACGCACTTGCAAAGCGTTGGTTTGAGGTGGGATCGCACGTCGGTTGTGCAACGCCTGGATAGCTTCCATGGCTGGCTCACGAGAGGAGTACCGCACCCAGCCACAACCCTTCGACCGGCCTTGCGGATCTCGCATGATGCTCAATTCCAGCACTACACCAAACGGCGAGAAGAATGGTCGCAGCACGTCTTCTGTGCAAACCGCAGGGATTTGTCCGACGAACAGCTTTGTCATGAGCAATGAATGTGAGAGAAAGTGTAACCTGGTCGTCTGGCAGAGGGGAGGGTGCACTTTTGTGTAATTTCCCCCTTGGGGTAAAGGTCAGTCCTTGGACCTGAAATCCAAAGTGCGGGATCAGGTCAAATATTTTTGCATCTCTCACTCGTTCCTATCTCCGCTAACCACTCTGGTTATATTTATACGTGGCATCACAGCAAGCAGTGTCGCTGAACCGACCTGAACTGGACGGTCGGCGGACAAATTCAAACATTTGGCGTCCTCGTTCCTTCCTTCATTTTGGTTTCTCACGAAAAATGTCTTTCGTCGTCAGGAAAGGCGTCCTGGTCCTCCACTAAAGTGAAGGCGACTCCGCCGAGCCCGCCGTTCACAATTGGGACGGTGACGTCTGATCCGCATGGACGTCCTACGGCTCGAGGACCTCCGCCGACCCAGGGCATTTCAAAATATTTCAATAGTTCTAACTCTATGGTGGCCATATTCGCCGCTGCCTGACCCAAAGAAGCACGCCCTCACTCAGTCGATTGGGGCAAATTATTCGCCACAACATTTCAGAAGAATCGTTTCATCCACGCTTCTAAAGGAGTTCACAACATTAGTCGGTCCACCAACCCTGAATAGGGGGTGATTTTGTCCCTGTCACGCACACGGCAGTACCGTGAGCACTCCCCTCCCAAAGCAACGAAAGGACCGTCATCTGAGGATGGCTCCGACTGCACCAAACCATGCGACTCGCAGACGCAGCGGAAACCCCCTCATAGATTTTGTTCAAAATTGACCTCCAAATTGCGGTATGGAAAAACAAAAGGGGGGGGGGATGGAGCGACCCTTTTGACAGTTCTGTAGGATTTAGGAAGACCGTCACGAAGTATTCCCTCAGCGTCGCTTTTAGAAAACAAAAGGGAATACTGTTGTTGTGGGGATCTGACAATCACAACATAAGTCAGCTCCAGATGTAGCGCCCTATGCTCTT
>ERZ1292633.4224-Hain-H41-02um-R1-4224-length-13438-cov-6_pt1 | contig 13438 bp, 11 predicted proteins | sample MGYA00564406_ERZ1292633 | MGnify/ENA primary metagenome ERZ1292633 (study PRJEB36523, sample SAMEA6512639) | groundwater metagenome | collected 2019-01-08 | study: AquaDiva: Metagenomics assemblies of 32 groundwater samples
GTATCGTTGATACCACAGCTCTGTAACCCGCAGGCGGCCGTTGTTTCCCCCGTGCGTCGTATCAACCAAGCCTGCTAGACTTACCTAGGGGAAGGCCAGAAGGGAGCCCGCGTGGCATTGCCTTTGTTGCCATGGGTGGGCAAAGCACTTCCCTATCGCGCGATCAGGCACTATGTGCGCGGCAACAGCGGGTGCTCCCGCAACTCCATCCTTCAAGGGTTCGTCAAAATGTTCACATTCCTGCTCGTTGTTCAAGCCATCGTCGCGGCGGCGCTGATAGGCGTCATCCTGATGCAAAAATCCGAAGGCGGCGGTCTTGGCATGGGCGGTAGCCCGTCAGGTTTCCTGTCGGCGCGCGGCGCGGCGGACTTTTTATCGCGTGCTACTGCCTTTCTGGCGATAGCATTTGTGGGACTTAGCGTGGCTTTGGCGGTGCTTGCGTCGGTCAATCACAGCGGTAGTCGGGTGGACGCCAATGCTGCCACGGCAACGCCGTCTGTGACGGGTGCACCTGAACTGCCCGTTGCTCCCCTTGACGGTGCGGTTCCGATAGCGGGGGGTGGGGTGGCCCCTAACAGCGACCCGTTGGCGGCCGCCGCAGCGGGTGCGGCTAACGCCTCTCCGCCTGCGGAAAAGGGCGTTCCGATCCAGCAATAATCCACGCAGCGTGGATGATTATACCAAAGGTGCGTTTCGCGCTTGCCCATTTACTTGCTTGCACCGACTCGCAATCACCAGCTAGGCGTTTTCTCCCATGGCGCGGTTTATATTTATCACCGGCGGCGTGGTCTCCTCGCTCGGCAAAGGTTTAATGGCGGCAAGCCTTGCGGCATTGCTGCAAGCGCGCGGATACCGCGTGCGGATACGCAAGTTCGATCCCTATCTGAACGTCGATCCGGGCACGATGTCGCCCTATCAGCACGGCGAAGTCTATGTGACCGATGACGGCGCGGAAACCGACCTCGACCTTGGTCATTACGAACGCTTCACGGGCGTTTCGGCGCGCCAGTCGGATAATGTGACGTCGGGGCGCATCTATCAGCAAATCATCGCCAAGGAACGGCGCGGGGACTATCTGGGTGCGACGGTTCAGGTCATCCCGCATGTCACCGATGCGATCAAAGCCTTTGCTTTGGCCGAAACCGAGGATCTCGATTTCGTGCTGTGCGAAATTGGCGGAACTGTGGGTGACATTGAATCGTTGCCGTTCATTGAAGCGATCCGCCAGCTTCGCAACGATCTGGGGCGCGGCAACACGGTTTCGGTGCATGTGACACTGGTGCCCTATATCGCGGCGGCAGGTGAGCTGAAAACCAAACCAACCCAGCATAGCGTGCGTGAACTCGCGGCGCTGGGGGTGCAGCCGGACGTATTGCTGTGCCGCTGTGAAAAGCCGCTGCCAGCGGGAGAGCGCGCCAAGATAGCGCAATTTTGTAATGTCCGCCCCGAAGCAGTCATCCCCGCGCTTGACGCATCGAGCATCTATGCGGTGCCACTGCAATATCATGCCGAAGGACTGGACGCAGAGGTGCTGCGCGCTTTTGGGATCACCGATGCGCCAGAGCCAGATGTGTCGCGCTGGATCGACATCATGGACCGCGCGCAAAACCCCGAAGGCGAAGTGACTATCGGTGTCGTCGGTAAATATGTGGCGCTGCCCGATGCCTATAAATCGCTGAATGAGGCGCTAGTGCACGGTGGCCTTGCCAACCGGGTAAAGGTCAATGTGCGGTGGATCGACGCCGAACTGTTCGAATCGGACGGGGACGATCTGGCTGTCAAGCTAGAGCCGCTCCACGCCATCCTCGTCCCCGGCGGATTTGGCGAGCGCGGCAGCGAGGGCAAGATTGCAGCGGTGCGCTTTGCGCGTGAACGCGGCGTTCCCTTTTTTGGAATATGTCTCGGCATGCAGATGGCGTGCATCGAAGGCGCACGTAACACGGCCGGTATTGCCGATGCGACGAGCAGTGAGTTTGGCCCCGGCGGTTCGCCCATCGTTGGCATCATCACCGAATGGATGAGCGAGGAGGGGTTGCAACAGCGCCATATCGACAGCGATATGGGCGGGACGATGCGGCTTGGCGCCTATGAGGCGAGGCTCGACGGCAACAGCCATGTCGCGGCGCTCTATGGCACCATCACCATATCGGAACGGCATCGCCATCGTTACGAGGTCAACACCCATTATATGGGCGCGCTGGAGGGCGGGGGTTTGCATTTCAGCGGCATGTCGCCCGACGGCGACTTGCCCGAAATAGTCGAACGTCCCGACCACCCGTGGTTCATAGGGGTGCAGTTTCACCCAGAGTTGAAATCACGGCCATTTGACCCGCATCCATTGTTTGCCGGGTTCATTGCCGCAGCGGTCAAGCAGAGCCGCCTCGTTTAACGCCCATCCCCCCTTGCTGCGCATCACTGAATGCGACATTGTGGGCAAAAGGGGAAAGCGCGATGAAGGGTAGCGAGCTTGTCGATCTATTGGCGCCGGGCAGCCTGTTCGCTGGTGCGAGCGCAGAACAGCTGGACGCTGTGGCCGCGCGCGGTCAATTACGGCACTATGCACGCGGCGATGCCATCATGCATCAAGGCGACCCCGGCGACAGTTTCTACATCCTCATCTCTGGCGTCGCACGGGTCTCGATTGTCGCTGCAAATGGCCGCGAAATCACCCTCGACTATCTCGAAAAAGGTGCAGCCATCGGGGAAATCGCGGTGCTTGACGGTCAGGAACGCACCGCGAGTGTTGTCGCGCACGAAGCGGTGACGGCTATGCGGCTCGACCGCGTGGCCATTCGTGACGTCATTCGGGATCGCCCCGATTTTGCCTGGCAGTTGCTGGGCCAGATGGCGCGACGTCTGCGTCAGGCCAACGCAACGATTGAGGGTGACCGCGCTTTTGCATCGGGCCCGCGCCTTGCACGCTGTTTCGTACGCCTGATGGCGATGGGTCCCGATGGTGCAAAGCTGCGTCATGACCTCAACCAGACCGACCTTGCACATTTTGCAGGGATGAGCCGCGAACAGATTAACCGCCAGCTTTCGGTATGGGTTGATTCGGGGATTATTGCGCGTGACCATGGCCGCGTGACGATTATAGACTCAGCTATTTTGCTCGAAATTGCCGAATCCGGGGAATGAAGTTGATTGAGGATCGTTAGAAATACGAAGCCCTCGGACCGCAATTGCAATCCGAGGGCTCGCGTGACGAACTTTTGCCCCTCCCCCGAAGGGCCCTCCCATTGGGAGGTAAAGTCTGTCAGGCACTCTCAAGCCCGATTATCTGGCGAGTTGCCTTATTCTCCCTGAACCTGACCGAAAATAGTGAATCGGTTGGGAACAGTGCGCAGGACTATTGCGACAATGGCGCTCTGTCATCCTTTTGGAGCCAAGTTGAGGACGATTTGACATGCCCTGTGCTAATCCTGCAACAACGGGCGTGGCATTGCCATGCAGGATGCTATCGCCTAGGCAGCGGGTTCACGCCTTGATGGAATTGCCCCCGCGATGCTACCCAACGCCTATGAGCGCCTGATCATCAAGCGCTACCTGCTTCCTGTAAAGGGCGAAGGCTTCATCTTTATCGCCGCTATTTTCAGCTTCATTGCTGTGTTGTTGGGCGTCGCGGCGCTGGTCATCGTGATGAGCGTGATGAACGGCTTTCGCGCTGAACTGTTCGATAAAATCGTTGGACTGAATGGCCATGCGGTGGTGCAGGGCTATGACAATCGCTTACCCGATTGGCGGCAAATCCTCGAACAAGCGCGCGCAACACCGGGGGTCGTCTCCGCCCGCCCACTCATCGAACAGCCGATGTTTGCGAACCATGAAGGGCGCGCCGAAGCCGTGCTGGTTCGCGGAATGGCGGTCGCCGACATTCGCAGCAACGCTGCGCTTGGCGGCAAGGTGCGGGCGGGCAATCTGGCATCTATTGACGTGGGTAGCGAGCGGATCGCGATTGGCAGCGGCCTTGCACAAAAATTAGGCGCGCAGGTCGGTTCGACGGTGACGATCATCAATCCGTTAGGGCGTTCAACCCCGTTTGGCACGGTGCCGCGTGAAATCGGCTATACCGTTGGCGCGATATTCGAAATAGGTGTGTTCCAGTTCGATGAAGCCTATGTCATCATGCCGATGGCGGATGCCCAGACATTGCTGTTGTCGGGCGATGTTGTCGGGATGATCGAGATCAAAACCGAGGACGCCGACCGCGTTGCGGAAATAGTCCAGCCGTTGGCGCAGGGCGTTGCGGGACGCGCCGTCGTTACCGACTGGCGGCAGTTAAACTCCAGCTTGTTTGAAGCCTTGGCGGTCGAGCGTGTGGCGATGTTCGTCATCCTCTCGATCATCATCCTTGTTGCGGCGTTCAACATCGTCTCCTCGCTGATCATGCTGGTGCGCACCCGCACCCGCGACATTGCGATATTGCGGACTATAGGTGCCGACAAAGCATCGGTGCTGCGGATATTCCTGACCATTGGCACGACCATTGGCGTGCTTGGCATGGTTGCGGGACTTGGCGTCGGCTTTGTGTTCCTGTTTTTCAGGCAGGGCGTGGTCGATGCCATTCAATATGTTACGGGGCAGAATCTGTGGGATCCCTCAATCCGCTTCCTCACTGAATTGCCATCAAAGCCTGACCCAGTGGAAATCACATTGATTTGCGTGATGACGATCATTTTCAGTTTTCTGGCCGCGCTCTACCCCGCATTAAAGGCCGCCAATACCGACCCAGTGCAGGTGCTGCGTTATGAGTGAGAGGGTTCTCGCCCTGTCGGTTCGCGGGCTGACGCGCTCCTTTACGCAGGGCGACGCAGTGATTGAGGTGCTGCGCGGCGTCGATCTCGACCTAGCGCGCGGCGAAATTGTCGCATTGCTGGGTCCGTCCGGGTCGGGCAAATCAACATTGCTGCAAGCGGTCGGCTTGCTCGAAGGCGGATTTGGCGGAACGATCAGCATCGACGGTGAGGCGGTGGTGATGCTGGATAATGCTGGGCGAACGCGGGTGCGACGCGAACGGCTGGGGTTCATCTACCAATTCCACCATCTGCTGCCCGACTTTTCCGCTCTTGAGAATGTCGTTCTCCCGCAGCTGGTGCTGGGCACTTCGGCGGATGACGCGCAGGCACGTGCTGCTGAATTGCTCGGAGAATTGGGCCTCGCCGCGCGCCTTGATCATAAACCGGCCAAATTGTCTGGCGGTGAACAGCAACGCGTTGCAGTGGCGCGCGCGCTTGCCAATCGGCCAAAACTGATTCTGGCCGATGAACCGACGGGTAATCTGGATGAAAAGACTGCCGATCTTGTGTTCGACCAATTTGTATCGCTGGTGCGCGCGCATGGATCGGCGGCGCTCGTCGCCACGCATAATGAGCAGCTGGCCAAGCGGATGGACCGTGTGATACGATTGCATGAGGGTATGCTGGAGTGAGGTGAAGCCGATGATCAGGAGCATGATGGGAATTGGCAGCACGGCTGTCGCTTTGGCGTTTGCTGCGCCATTATCGTCGCAAACAGCGCCGCCGCCGAGAACTGCACCGCCCCCCGCTTGCACGACGCCGCAGCACCGGGGGTTTGATTTCTGGGTTGGCGAGTGGACCGTCGCACGCCCCGATACCAATCAGCAAGTCGCGCATAGCCGCATCGAGCGGATGCACGATGGCTGCGTCATCCGCGAACAGTGGATACCCAATAGCGGCAGCGGCGGCAGCAGCCTGTCACATTATGACAGCGCGCGGCGGACATGGCGACAGTTGTGGCTCGACAGCAGCGGCGGACGGGTGGAGTTTGAGGGCGGGCTTGTCGGCGACGAAATGGTGCTGACCGGCTTGTGGCAAGGCGTCAACGGGCCAGGGCAAGATTCGTTGGTTCGCATGACCTATACGCGGCAGAGCGATGGCAGTGTGACACAGCGCGGTGACGCGTCAACCGATCAGGGCCGCACCTGGGTACTCAGCTTCCTGTTTGTCTATCGGCATGAAGCCGCAACGGAGGTTCAGCCATGACAGCATTATCCGATTTTTCCGTGGCGTTGCCAGGCGGTTCGCCCGAAGCAATGGCGGCGCATCTGGGCAAGGTGTTGCTGGTGGTCAACACTGCCTCCAAATGTGGTTTCACACCGCAATATACCGAGCTTGAGGCACTGTATCGCGACTATAAGGATCGCGGGTTTGAAGTGCTCGCCTTCCCATGCAATCAATTTGGCGCGCAAGAACCGGGCAATGCAGCGGAAATCGCCAGTTTTTGCTCGCTAACTTATGATGTTAGCTTTCCCGTCTTTGGTAAAATCGACGTCAACGGCGGCAAGGCCGACCCACTGTGGAAATGGCTAAAGCGCGAAAAAACTGGCCTGTTGGGCATTGACGCGATCAAATGGAACTTCACTAAATTTCTGGTTGATCGTAATGGCAAGGTGGTCTCGCGCCACGCGCCGACGGTGCGCCCCGAATTGCTGCGCGCGGAAATAGAAGCGCTGCTTTAGCCAATCAACCACTGGTCGAATCGTTCCATACCGTTATGGTGACGGCGATGGCTCACGCTCCCTTTGTCCCTTTGCGCATATTTTCGAGCTACACGATGCTCGAAGGGGCGTTCGAGCCAAAGGCCATCGCCAATGCGGCTAATCAAAGCGGGTTTCCGGCCGTGGCAATTTGTGATCGCAACGGGCTGTATGCGGCGATGCAATTTTCTGACGCCTGCTTCGCTGAGGGTGTGCAGCCTATCATTGGCGCGTTGGTCAGTGTTGCACGACCAGGCTGCGATGCTACGCGCCCGATCATAGACTGGCTGGCGCTGTATGCGCAGGACGATGGCGGCTATGCCAACCTGTGCCAGTTAGTCAGCATGGCGCATTTGTCGCCTGAAAACGGTTTGGAGCCACATGTCAGCTTTGCCCAACTTTCTGATTTCAGCAGCGGATTGATCTGCCTGACGGCGGGCAGCGAAGGCGCGGTTGCGCGCCTGTTTGCCGATGGCCAAACCACCGCTGCAAATGCTTATATCGACCAGATGCAGGCGCTGTTCCCAGAACAGCTTTATATAGAATTGGCGCGGCGGGGTGATAGAATTGAGCAAGCGGCAGAGCCGGCGCTGATCGAACAGGCATTGGCCCGCGATTTGCCCATGGTGGCGACCAATCCCTGCTGCTTTGCCGATGCTAGTTTCCACGCCGCGCATGATGCTTTGTTATGCATCGCGCAGTCCACTTATGTTGAAAGCAAAGATCGCCGCAAAAGTTGCCCGGAGGCGTGGCTAAAGCCTGCGGAGGTGATGGAGGATTTGTTCAGCGACATTCCCGAAGCATTGTCGAACACGATGGTTATCGCGCAGCGGTGCGCGGTGCGCGCACCGGAACGTGACCCCATATTGCCGTCGATTGGCGGCAGTCGTGAAGATGAAGCCGCGCTTTTGCGCGGGGACGCCGAGGCCGGACTTCTGGTCCGCCTACGCCGCTATCGCCCAGATGCTGACGATGCCACTTTGCGCGGCGACTATGCACTCTATTTCGACCGATTGAACTTTGAAGCCGATGTAATCGTCAGCATGAACTTTCCAGGCTATTTTCTGATTGTTGCTGATTTCATCAAATGGGCAAAATCGCATGATATTCCGGTGGGACCGGGGCGTGGATCGGGCGCGGGATCGCTGGTTGCATGGGCGCTGACTATCACCGATCTGGACCCGATCAAACTGGACCTGCTGTTCGAACGTTTCCTAAACCCCGAACGCAAGTCAATGCCCGATTTCGATATTGATTTTTGCGAAACGCGGCGCGGCGAAGTCATCCGCTACGTCCAGCAGAAATATGGGGCCGACACGGTCGCGCAAATTATCACATTCGGGACGATGAAAGCCCGCGCAGTGCTCAAGGATACCGGCCGCGTGCTCCAGATGGGCTATAATCAGGTGGATAGACTTGCAAAGCTCATCCCCAACCTTCCTGCTGATCCGTGGGATTTAGAGCGCGCGCTGAATGGTATTTCCGAACTGAACAAGGAATATAAACAACAAGATGGTGTGCGCCGCCTGTTCGACCTCGCACGCAAGCTGGAGGGGCTGCCACGGCACAGCTCAACCCACGCAGCTGGCGTGGTCATTGGCGACCGCCCACTGGCCGAACTGGTTCCGCTCTATCGAGACCCGCGTTCAGACATGCCCGTGACGCAGTTTGACATGAAATATGTCGAAGGGGCGGGTCTTGTTAAGTTTGACTTCCTTGGGCTTAAAACGCTGTCCGTATTGCACGAGGCCGTGCGGCTTTTGGCGGCACGCGGAGTGAAGGTAGACCTTGATACGATCGCTTGGGATGATCCAGCGGTTTATGATCTGTTGCAACGCGGCGAAACGGTGGGCGTGTTCCAGCTCGAATCCGAAGGAATGCGCCGGACACTCGCGGCGGTAAAACCCACTGCATTTGGCGACATCATTGCTTTGGTTGCCTTGTACCGGCCTGGTCCGATGGACAATATACCCAGCTTTGGGGCGCGCAAAAATGGCCGAGAAAAAATTGCGTGGCCGCATCCGTTGCTCGAATCCATCCTCACCGAGACATATGGTATCTTTGTCTATCAGGAACAGGTGATGCAGGCCGCGCAGATTTTGGCCGGCTATTCTCTGGGTAGCGCGGATAAATTACGCCGCGCGATGGGGAAAAAAGATCAATCGGGGATGGATGCCGAGCGCGAAAATTTCATCCAAGGGTGTCTTGCTGTCAACGGCATAGACAATGCAAAGGCAGGTGCCTTGTTCGATTTGATCGACAAGTTCGCGGGCTATGGTTTTAACAAAAGTCATGCAGCGGGCTATGCGTTGCTGGCCTATCAGACGGCGTGGCTGAAGGCACATTATCCGCATGAGTTTTTTGCAGCGTCGATGAGTTTTGACAACGACCAGACCGACAAATTGTCGATCTTTGTCGACGATATGCGGCGGTTGGATGTGGCGGTTGCGCCGCCATGCATTAACAGGAGTGTCGCAGGCTTTTTGGTAGAGCCAAATGGTGATGGCCTTTGTGTCCGCTATGGGCTTGGTGCGCTCAAAGGGGTCGGCGAAAAGGCAATGGGGAGCCTTGTTCACGAACGTGCGGATAATGGTATTTTTGCCTCGCTTGACGATTTTGCCGAACGCGTTGACCCGCGCCTGCTCAATCGTCGCCAGATGGAATCTTTGGCTGCGGCGGGTGCATTTGACGGGCTAGAGGCCGACCGTGCCAGTGTTTTTTCTGGGGCAGAAGTGGTGCTAGCGACGGCCAATATCGCCGCTGACGCGCGGATTACGGGGCAGGGCGGCCTGTTCGGCGGCGATGTGGCGGCGATGCCAGCTGTGCAACTGCCGCGCGCTGAAAGCTGGTCGATGGCACAGCAGATGGCGCGAGAAAAGGACGCGTTCGGATTTTATTTCTCGGCGCATCCTGTGTCGCGCTATACTGCTCTGACCGAAAATTTGCGCGCGCGCAGCTATGGCGAATATGCCGCAAGCACGCCCGCGCCGCCCGGAGAGCGCCGCGCCGGGGTGATGGCGGCACTCGTTGAAAACGCGAAATGGCGCACATCGCAGCGCGGTAATCGTTACATGCAATTGACGATGTCGGACAGATCCGGCCAGTTTCCGGCCAGCTGTTTCGATGAAGCCGCCTGTGCGATGCTTGAACAATTAGGCGATGAAAGCGGCTGCGCGCTATTACAAGTCGAACTGGATTGGCGCGAGGGCGAAGAGGCGCCGCGCGTTGCCGTTCGCAGTGCAACACCACTTGAACAGTTGATGACAACCAAGCCACTATCGTTGATCGTGACGATCGACCGCGAAGATCCATTAGCGCAGATCGGGCACCTGTTCGGCGACGATAATCAATGCGAAGGGCAAGGCGAGGTGATTATCGCCATAGCGCCTATTACCGAAGAGCCACCGTTGATCAAATTGCGGATTGGTGGCAAATATCGGCTAGATCAAGAGGTTGTGCATAAAGTGGAGCGTCTGGCCGGGGTTACGCACGTCAGTCTGGTGATGCAAAAACAGGTGAATCGCGCAGTAAAATAAAAACTTGTTCGCGTGCCTTGGGAGGGGAGAAGATGATGCTATTTGGAGGGATGCAAAGCCAAGCGTTGGTTGTGACTGGCTTGATCGACCATGCGGCGCGCGAACATGGCACGCGCGAAATTGTGACATTGTGGGCCGATGGCCGCGAACAGCGCAGCAATTGGGCCGAAGTGCATGTGATGGCGCGCAAGATGGCGCAGGCGCTGCGACGTCAGGGCATGGCCAAGGGCGACCGCATAGCGACACTGGCGATGAACCATCTGCATCATCTGGTCAGCTGGTATGGCAGCGCAGGCATTGGCAGCGTCCTGCACACTGTCAATCCGCGCCTATTTGATGAACAGATCGTCTATATCATCAACCATGCGGCGGACCGAATTTTGCTGTTTGACAAACAATTTCTGCCCATTGTCGAGCGGCTGCGGCCGCAGCTTAGCAGCGTCGAGCATTTCATCCTGTTCGATAGCGAAGGGGAGGGCGGATACACTGGGTTCAGCGAATGGATTGATCGTGAAGACGGACATTTCGCATGGGTGGATATGTCCGAAAACGACGCGTGCGGGCTATGCTATACCAGCGGCACCACGGGCAATCCCAAAGGCGTGCTGTATGAGCATCGCTCCAACGTGCTCCATGCCTATGCCGAGATGCAGCCCGACCTGATGGATTTATCGGCGCGGGCGGTGGTGCTACCCATTGTGCCAATGTTCCACGCCAATGCTTGGGGGTTGCCCTATGCCTGCGCAGCCTCTGGAGCAAAGATGGTTCTGTCCGCGACCAATGATGCCGTGTCACTGTGGCGGTTGATCCGCAATGAAAAAGTTACGCACAGCGCGGGCGTGCCAACGGTGTGGCTGTCGATGTTCGCCGATATGGACGCCAATCCCGGACCAGGTGGGGGTGGCGATTATGGCAGACTGAAGCTGGTGGTGATTGGCGGCTCTGCGGCTCCGCGCGCGATGATCGAACGGTTGATGGGGGCGGGCATTCATGTCGCGCACGCATGGGGGATGACCGAAACATCGCCGATTGGTACCATCGGCGCGCGCCCGTATGATTGGGACGAGATGAGCTTTGACGAACAGGTTGATATGGTCTGTAAACAGGGACGCGTTCCGTTCGGGGTCGAACTGCGCACCGTCGATGATGATGGCAATAGCGTGCCGCGCGATGGCAAAACCAGTGGCCAATTACAGGTGCGTGGACCGTGGATTATCCAGCGCTATTTTGATGCGGAGCATGATGCTTGCGACGCCGATGGCTGGTTTGACACAGGCGATGTTGCGATTCTCCATCCCAATGGCGTGATGCAAATCACCGACCGTGCCAAGGATGTCATCAAATCGGGAGGCGAGTGGGTCAGCTCGATTGAGCTGGAAAATGCCGCCGTTGGCTGTCCCGGCGTGGCCGAAGCGGCGGCGGTGGGCGTGCCGCACCCCAAATGGGATGAACGCCCGATCCTGCTCGTCATCCGCAAACCGGGGAGCGACGTGAGCGCCGAGGAAATTACCACTCACCTAGGAAATCATGTCGCAAAATGGTGGCTGCCCGACGAGATTATCTTCGTCGATAGCTTGCCGCACACCGCAACCGGAAAATTGCTCAAACGACAGTTACGCGACGAATATAAGAACTATCGCCTGGCGTCGTTGGGGTAGAAATCATCTATCCCTGACACCCAATGTCAGTGATTATTGGAAGGAGCGATCATGGCTGATCAGGGCAAATCCTTTCACGCGCACGTCTATTATTCCGATGCGGAACGCCCAGCGGCGGCGGCGCTTCGCGACGAATTGATGCGCCTGAGCATAGAGGCGAGTGATCTGCACATCCCTTATGTGGGGCGGATGGTCGATGGTCCGGTGGGGCCGCACCCGATTCCCCAATTTGAACTGCATTTCAATGAGGTGTCGCGCGCGGGCGTGATAGCGATTATCAGCGCGGCGAGCCTTCGCGCGTTGATCCACCCGTTGACCGACGATGATATGGCGGATCACACGTCGCTGGCACAGTGGATCGGTGATCCGGTGGTGCTCGACCTGAGTGTGCTCGACCCGCTGGGACAAAACAAGGGCGTGCCGCGTTTTGGCAAGCGTGATTTTTAGAGGCCGGGTGGTTTAGAGAAGCCGCATCTGGCCACCGCGTTCAGGCGGGACGAAGGCGGTGAGGTCGATGTCATAGCCGCGATGGCCGAGGCCATAGATGCGCCGCGCGCGGTTAAACCGCGTGCGGATGAGGTCACCCCATATCCCGCCGCCGTGCATGCGTTTGAAATAGCGCGGGTCATAATCGCGCCCACCGCGCAAATCGCGGATGATGGCCATCACCTTGCTCGCGCGGTCGGGAAAATGGACGGCCAGCCATTCGCGGAACAGTGCTGCTACTTCGTGCGGCAGGCGGATGATCGTATAGCCCGCGCGGCACGCCCCCGCTGCCGCCGCTTCGGCAATGATATGTTCAATCTCATGGTCGGTTATGGCGGGAATGATCGGCGCGACATTGACCTGGGTTGGCACCCCCGCCGCCGACAGCGCCGCAATCGCCGCCAGCCGTTTGGCGGGGCGGGGCGCGCGCGGCTCCAACTTTCGTGCCAGCGCAGGGTCCAGCGTGGTGACCGATAGGATGACATGCACCAGGCGCCGCCGCGCCATGTCGGCCAGCAAGTCAATGTCGCGGACGATGCGGTCCGACTTTGTGGTGATGAACAGCGGGTGGCCTGTTTCGGACAGCAGCTCGATAATTTGCCGCGTCAAGCGCCAGTCGCGCTCAATCGGTTGATAGGGGTCGGTGTTGGTGCCGATAGCGATGGGGCGCATGACATAGGATGGCCGTGCCAGTTCGGCGCGAAGCAGGACCGCCGCATCGGGTTTGGCGAACAGGTGCGTTTCAAAATCAAGCCCGGGCGAGAGATCATATCGGGCATGGCTGGGCCGCGCATAGCAATAGATACAGCCATGTTCGCACCCCCGATACATGTTGATCGATTGGTCGAGCGGGATGTCGGGTGATGTGATGCGGTTAATGATGGTGCGGGCGTGGTCAACGGTGACGGTGGTGCGGGGGCGCCCACGCGCGCCATCAATAGTTTCGCGCTCATCGAGCCAGTCGGGGTCATCGACGCGCTCGGAAAGCCCGAAACGCAGCGGAACATGGTTGGACGGCGCGCCACGGCCCGGGGTCGATTGTGGGCCGTTAGGAGGGAAGGGTGGCGCGCCGTCCATGGCCCATAAGTAATGGCGTTAACAGAACATAGCAAGAACAATATGATGATGAGGGGCTCATATCGCTGTCACTGGCCTCGACCCTCGCTTTTCAATCATCGCGTATAACGCCTTTGGCGCGGCAAGTGGTGGCGGACTGGCCAAAGTTGACAAAGTTGACACCAAGGAACGGCTTATTTCGGCGA
>ERZ1292633.4225-Hain-H41-02um-R1-4225-length-13438-cov-5_pt1 | contig 13438 bp, 12 predicted proteins | sample MGYA00564406_ERZ1292633 | MGnify/ENA primary metagenome ERZ1292633 (study PRJEB36523, sample SAMEA6512639) | groundwater metagenome | collected 2019-01-08 | study: AquaDiva: Metagenomics assemblies of 32 groundwater samples
ATAGGAGGTTTTACTAAAGCTTTAGGGCCGGTATTATGTTTAGCAAAGTATTCAGGTAAATCAGCCACCGATGCTGAAGACCACACTTTCGAGAAATTTTCAAATCCCTTAAGCGGATGATCACTTAAATAAAATCCCAAGACTTCTTTTTCATTTGATAAAGATTGAATGCGTGTCCACAGCGGGGTTTTAGCCAGCACCACAGTTGTTTCCTCCTGTGTACCCAAATCAAACAAAGAGGCCTGACCTAATTCTTTATCTTTCTGCATTTCATTAGCACGATCTAAAAATTGCGGATAACCAACTGATAATTGTGCCCGGTGATAACCGAAATCATCAAAAGCTCCAGCCTTAATCAAGTTTTCGATCACTTTTTTGTTAATTCGTTTAAGATCTACGGCATTAAAAAAATCTTCAATTGAGTTAAATTTTTTATTTTCGCTAGAGTTACGGGCTTCAAGTATGGCATCAACCGCCGTTTGCCCGACACCCTTAATCGCTCCTAGACCAAAATAAATTTCATCCTCATTTGCGGTAAATAAGTAATCTGAAAAATTAACATGCGGCGGCCTGACTATAAGCCCCCGCTTCTGCGCGTCTTTTACATATTTAACAACTTTATCGGTGTCGCCCACTTCAGTAGATAACAAGGCTGCGAAAAATTCTGCGGGATAATAATGTTTAATCCATGCCGTTTGTGCTGTGATGACTGAATAAGCTGCGGCATGGGATTTATTAAAACCATAATCTGCAAACTTGTACATGAGCTCAAAAAGCTCTTCAGATTTTTTCTGATCATGGCCGCGTTCGGTTGCACCTTTAATAAAACGGACTCGGTGTTGTTCCATCTCTTCTTTGATTTTCTTACCCATGGCTCTACGTAGCATATCTGCTTCACCTAGAGAGTAGCCCGAAATCAACGAGGCAATACCCATAACCTGCTCTTGATAAACCATAACGCCGTAGGTTTCGCCTAAAACTTTTTCTGTTTCAGGCAGTAAATATTCAACAGGGCTTTCTCCATTTTTACGCTTAGTAAAATCAGGAATATTGGCCATAGGCCCGGGACGGTATAATGAGGTGATCGCATAGATATCCGCAAATACCGAAGGCTTTATTTTACGGGTGGCATCTGTAATTCCTTCACCTTCAAATTGAAAAATCCCTGCGGTGTCGCCTCTTGATAATAATTCATAAATTTTAGAATCATTAATATTAATGTCTCGTTCGACAATATTAATACCCCGATTTTTCTTAACAATTTTTAAAGCCTGGTTGATATGAGTTAATGTTTTAAGCCCTAAAAAATCGAATTTAATCAGACCGATCTTTTCGGCATACTTCATATCATACTGAACGACATTCTCATCATCAGCACCCTTATACATCGGGGCATGTGCGGTCAGGTTACCATCTGCAATGATAACACCGGCGGCATGAATTCCAGCATGCCGAACCATACCCTCTACCTTTAACGCCAAACCGATTAAAGTATCTACCGTGGGATTTTGTTCCATCATTTCACGGAGACGAGGTTCGGCTTCTAATGATGCAGTTAACGTAATTCCTAACTTATCTGGAATCAGCTTTGACACTGCATCCACATCAGCAAATGTCATACCCAGAACACGTCCCACATCTTTAATGGCCGCTCGCGTTTGCAGTTTTCCATAGGTAATAATTTGTGAAACTGATTCAGGTCCGTATTTTTGAGTTACATATTGAATAACTTCTTGTCTTCGATCCTGGCAAAAATCGATATCAAAATCCGGCATAGATACACGTTCAGGATTTAAAAACCTCTCAAAAAGAAGAGCATAGGTGATAGGATCTAAATCAGTAATACGTAAACTATAGGCCACCAGAGATCCCGCTCCTGAACCCCGCCCCGGTCCCACTGGAATATCATTATTTTTAGCCCAGTTAATAAAGTCCATGACGATTAAAAAATAACCGCTAAAACCCATTCGATCAATTACACCTAATTCAAAATCTAACCTATCAAAATATTCATTCTTTCGATCATTCGAAATTTTATCTTCGGTAAATCTTCTTTCAAGCCCTAATTTTGAACGATATTTAATTTCTTCTAAAACCGTACGTCCAGCTTCTGTCGGGAAACTTGGTAAATGATAAATGGCCTTACCTTTATCATCTTTTAATTTAAATTTAATATCGCAACGAGTGGCAATTTCAAGCGTATTGCTAACAGCCTCAGGAATATCTTTAAATAAATTCTGCATTTTATCTGCAGATTTAAAATAAAACTCTGAACTACCCAATTGATGTCTTGAATCGTCAGATAATGTTTTATTTGAACCTATGCAAACAAGGACTTCTTGCGCAATTTGATCATCAGCACTGATGTAATGCACATCATTTGTTGCCACCACGGAAACTTTTAAAATTTTAGAGGCTTCAAGTATAAATTTATTAACTGCATCCCATTCCGGGCGGGTTTTACACATTTCTAGATACAAACGATCATCGAATATTTCTTTAAGTTCTTTAATTCTTTTTAGGGCCGCATCCGGTCCTTCTTTTAAAAAGGTATCCGCAACTTCACCGCGTAACCCACCGGTTAAACAGATTAAATTAGAATTATGTTCCTTCAGCACTTCGTTATCGATACGAGGCTTCCAGTAAAAGCCCTCTTGATAACCGATCGAACTGAGTTTACATAAATTCTGATAACCTGAAATATTCTGCGCCAGTAATACTAATTTTCGAGGCCCCAAAGAAATTTCAGAAAATTTTTGATTGGGATCCTGCTTTTTTTCAAGCCGTGAATGCGGAGCCATGTAGGCATCAAGCCCCAGTATAGGCTTTACAGCTTTATCCATGCAGGCAAAATAAAACTCAATGGCTGCGAACATATTTCCGTTGTCAGTTAAAGCCGCTGCTGGCATTTGATACTTGGCAGCTGAGGCTGCAATTGCTTTAATTCTGCAAGCTGCTTCTAACAGTGAATATTCAGAATGTGTGTGAAGATGAACAAAGCTCATCAACTACTCCCACTCAATTGTTGCAGGAGGTTTACTGCTTACATCATACACAATGCGATTAATACCGCGAACTTGATTAGTTATATCATTTGATACTTTTCGCATAAATTGAGATTCAAAGTCGTACCAATCAGCCGTCATGCCATCAACTGAAGTTACCGCGCGTAGTGCGAGTACATTTTCATAAGTTCTTCCATCGCCCTGCACACCCACCGTTTGCACCGGCAATAACACACAGAAGGCCTGCCAAATATTATGATACAAATTTTCGCGTTTTAATGAATCAATAAAAATGGCATCGGCTTTTTTTACGATGGACAACTTCTCACGGGTGACTTCGCCCATAATACGAATGGCAAGCCCTGGCCCCGGAAACGGATGACGAGAAATAAACTCATGCGCAAGTCCAAGATCTTCACCCAACCTGCGGACCTCGTCTTTAAATAAGTTGCGTACTGGTTCCACTAACTTGAGTTTCATTTTTTCAGGTAAGCCGCCCACATTATGATGGGATTTAATAGTATGGCTTCCACCTACTGAGGAGACGCTTTCAATAACATCCGGATACAAAGTTCCCTGCGCTAAATATTTAATTTTATCTTTAAAAATGCTGAGTTCTTTATTTATTGTTTCTTCAAAAACCTGAATAAATAATTCGCCAATTTTTTTACGTTTTTTTTCAGGATCGCTGAACCCGCTCAAAGCAATACTAAATTTATCTTCAGCATCAACACCGACTACATTCAAACCTATTTTTTTATAGGCACTCATGACATTTTCAAATTCATGCAGTCTTAATAAGCCGTTATTCACAAAAACACAGTGAACTCGTTCAGCCCCCAAAACTTTAGTCAGCAAAGTCGCCACAACAGATGAGTCCACTCCACCACTTAAGGCACAAAGTACATGCGTGCCCTCTTCGACAGAAGTTCTGACATACTTTTCAGCCGCCGCTAAAACTTGTTCATGTTTCCAGCTAGGCGCGGCCTTACACCAATTTGCAAAAAACTTTAAAAACTCGGTACCATATTCTGAATGCGAAACTTCGGGGTGATACTGTAGCCCCATAAATCTGCCAGTAGATTGATTTGATATGAACCCGGCTATATGTTCTGCGGATCGCAAAAGCTCATGGGCTCCAGCAGGGATTTTTGTAACCACGTCTCCGTGGCTCATCCAAATTTTATGAGTGAGTGGCCATCCCATCTTAAGTTCTTGATGAACCGACTTGGTCCACGACACTTCTGTAAGGCCATATTCTCGAGTTGTGCCTTTTTCTACTTTTCCGTCAAGTTGATGTGCGATCAACTGCATGCCGTAACAAATTCCTAATACCGGCGCAATACTCAAAAGTTCTTTTACATCCCGCTTGGGGCTGCTTTCATCATAAACAGAATTCGGGCCACCACTTAAAATAATTCCATCGGGATTAAATTTTTTAATATTTTCTAAAGACTCATTATAAGACTTAATTTCAGAATAATAGCCCAGTTCTCGCAAGCGCCTGGCAATAAGCATCGTCACCTGTGAGCCAAAATCGAGAATTAAAAAACCCTGCTTTACACTACTCAAAATATCATCCTTATTCTAAACGATAGTTCGGCGCTTCTTTAGTTATACTCACATCATGCACATGGGATTCTTTCAAACCCTGCCCAGTGATTTGTACAAATTTAGCTTTTGCCTGTAACTCTTCTATATTGCGCGCGCCTAAGTAACCCATACCTGATTTTAATCCGCCAACAAGTTGATGAATAATACCGCTGGCATTTCCTTTATAGGGAACTTTACCTTCGATTCCTTCAGGTACTAATTTATCCAGATCATACGTATCCATTTGTCCATAGCGGTCTTTAGAACCTTTTTCCATGGCGCCAATGGAACCCATTCCTCGGTACATTTTATAAGTACGTCCTTGATACAATATCGTTTCGCCGGGAGATTCTTCTGCTCCTGCTAATAAATTACCTATCATCACTGTATTAGCACCCAGAGCCAGCGCTTTAGCAATGTCGCCTGAAAATTTAATCCCGCCATCGGCTATAATAGTTTTTTTATATTTTTTTGCGCTAGCAGCACACTGCATGATGGCAGAAATCTGTGGAACACCAACACCAGCCACAACACGCGTGGTGCAGATACTACCCGGACCAACTCCAACTTTAACAACATCAGCGCCGTTTTTAATAAGCTCTTCTGTGCCTTCGGCTGTGACCACATTACCCGCTACAATAATAACGTCTTTATATTTTTCATGAACGTGTTTCACCATACCGATAACATTTTTTGAATGCCCATGGGCTGTATCAATACAAATAATATCGGCTTTAGCTGCCACCAAAGCCTCAATCCGCTCAAATGAATCGGCACCCACACCTACAGCAGCACCTGCGACTAAACGACCTTTAGAGTCTTTAGTGGCCTGTGGATAAGCTTCGGCCTTTTCAATATCTTTAATGGTGATAAGACCTTTTAAGCGGCCCTCTTTATCAACTACAGGTAACTTTTCAATACGATGTTTTTGCAGAATCTTTTTAGCCTGATCTAAAGTAGTACCTTCACTGGCGGTAATTAAATTATCTTTAGTCATAATATTCTTAATTGGTTGATTCACATTGGTTTCAAAACGTAAATCACGATTAGTCAAAATTCCTACAAGTTTACCTTGAATCGTAATTGGAACTCCACTGATTGAATATTTGCTCATCACCTGCAGAGCTTCACTAACATAATGGTCTGGAGAAAGAGTAATCGGATCCTGAATCATGCCGCTTTCATATTTTTTTACTTTTTCAACTTCGAAAGCCTGAGCTTCAATAGATAAATTTTTATGAAGAATACCTAGGCCGCCATTCTGGGCCATAATTCTAGCGATTCTATTTTCAGTTACTGTATCCATGGCGGCAGAAATTAAAGGCGAGTTTAAAAATAGATCTTTTGCAAAAAAAGTTTTGGGAGTTACCTCAGTCGGTACAATATCAGAATATTGCGGAATCAGCATAATATCATCAAAAGTCAGTGCTAGTTCAAATCCGGAGTTTTTGAAATTAGAATTCATTAAGAGCCCCCTCTAAGAATTTTTTAGACACCCTGATAATGTAACTTATTTAGCTCTGCTAATATAGTTTATTTAGCCGTACTTTAATACCATGTTTTATAGAGTAAATAATTGTCGGCGGACTGCTCCAAAAAACTCAGTTCTTCATCGTTTAAGGTACGCTTCAATACAGCAGGCCTCCCCACTATCAAGGACTTGGGAGGAAACTTTTTTCCTTCAGTTACTAAGCTACCGGCCCCCACAACCGAATGCTCGCCTATTTCCGCGCCATCCATTATAATCGAGCCCATACCTATAAGACTACCGGTGCCTACTTTGCAGCCATGTAAAATTACATTATGGCCTACGGTCACACGATTTCCTACAACACAGGCATATTTACCAAAAGTTCCATGTAATACACTTCCATCCTGAATATTTGTTTCGGTACCTATAATAATAGGCATAACATCCCCGCGTAGTGTCGCATTAAACCATACAGACGTTTTAGCTCCCAAACGCACATCACCGATAATCTGCGCGCCTTCAGCAACAAAAACATCTTCTCCGAGTTTTGGGGCAAATCCTCTGGCAGTAACTAAGGGCATAAGTTTCCTACATTAAATAGTGATGAGTTTTTACTAATGAAAGTGGGTTTTGAGTTGAATTCTGAGCCCTACCAATAATTTCAGCACTCATAAGCTTAGATCTATTAATAAAATTTTGAGTTGCAAAAATCGGAACTTTCATATGAATACACAAACTCATCACCTCATCAGCTCTGAATTTCAAACTCTGGTACTGGCTATGGCCCTTCATATACACCCGCACATATTGGTGCACAGCTTTGATCTCCACAAAAACACAACGTTCTAATTTAATATCCAAACTCTTCAGTAATTTTTCTGAAAATTTGTGTGTAGTCGATTCTACAGACTGAGATGATTGAGTTAAAGCAACGCCGGCTTCAAGTTGATTAATGGGCACAGGCAAAGTTAGATCCCCCGACTTGTCTTTTAAAATCATAAACGGAAGTCCGGCATCGTTTGATAAAGACAAACCATAAGGCAAAAGCTCAATTAAATCGGCTTCTGCAAAATTTATATTTTCATCCTGAGGCTTTGAAAAAATAATATCGGCAGAAATATTAAGTTGTTGATTAAGTTGTTGATTGCTTTTGTCGGAACTCATTATTGCACTAATTCCCCTCGTAAAACATTCGGAGAGGCAAATGTAATTTTCACCGGTACAGTTTGACCGATTAAACTTTCACTACCGATAAAATAAACTAATTTGTTTTGCGTACTTCGCCCCTGGGCCTTTCCTTGCTCATTGATCTGTTCGACCAATACGCTCAGCACCTGTCCGTCATATTTTTTTGCTAATTCAAAGGCCTGTTTCTCGTGAGAATCAAATAAAGCATTGAGCCTTCTATTTTTCACTTCTTCAGGTAAATGATCGGTAAAAGCCGCGGCCTTGGTAAAGGGACGAGGTGAATACATAAAGGCGAACATGGTTTCAAAACCCACTTCTTTTACAAGACTAACAGTGTCTTCATATTCAGCTTCAGTTTCTCCGGGAAAACCAACAATAATGTCAGTTGATAAAACCAAATTCGGAATATATTTTTTCATTAAATTTATTTTATCAATATACTCTTCACGCGTATAACCGCGGTTCATACGATCTAAAATGCGCGAGTTCCCGCTTTGTGCCGGCAAGTGCACATATTCACAGATTTTATCCTGGTGATCAGCCATCACATGCATTAATTTTTCATTAAAATCTTTAGGATGCGAGGTCGTATAACGTATACGCTGTATGTCAGTATCTGTAGCTACCTTTTTTAACAAATCCGCAAAGTCTGATCCATCTTCTGATTCGTAAGAATTTACATTTTGGCCGAGTAAAGTGACTTCGCGGACTCCACGCTTAAATAAACTACGAACATCCATCAGAACATGCGAAAGCGGCCGAGATTTTTCGCGACCACGGGTGTACGGCACAATACAGAAAGTGCAAAAATTATCGCAACCCTTTGTGATGTTCACAAAAGTCGAAACTCCCGGATTACGCACCAGGGTTTCTACATGATAAGGCGCACGATGTGTAAATTTGGCATTGATCACTTTTTCTTTAGATTCAAAAGTCTGCGCCACCAGATTAGGTAAGGTGTCGATATTATCAGTACCGAAAACAAAATCTATCATCGGTTGTTTTTTGATAAGATTTTCTTTTTCCTGCTGACCCACACAGCCGCCAACGCCAATTTTCAGGTCAGGATTTTTTTCTTTTAATTTTCTATAACGACCGACCTCAGAATATACTTTGTGAACGGGTTTTTCGCGTATGGAGCACGCATTTATAATAATTAAAGAGGCCTCTTCAGGCTCTTTAACCACCGAAAAATTGGCCATTTCTAAAAGTGAATACATACGTTCGGTGTCGTTTACATTCATCTGGCAGCCATAAGTCGAAATATAAACGCCTCGGCCTTTGCCAATATCCTGATTGACTTGAGGTTTTGAAGGCTGGTTCAATATATTAATATTATCGCTATTCGATTGATTTTCGTTCATTGGGTGAGTTATAGAAACAACTCGAATTTCAGTCAACATAAGTAAGGAATTTGCTATGAATCCACGTAAAAAAGAGTCAAAAAAATGGTCGGCTATACCTTCGGAGTTAGCCAAACAGATAAAAGCTGTTTTTGAAGAAAGTTTTAGCGCCCATCTAACGGGAAAAAGCCTAAAAGTTGAGGGCCGTATCTATCCGACTGAGCTATTGATGCGCATCGGCATAAATACTAAAGGTGAACTAAGGTTTCAAAACTTCGAAGTTTCCATCGATCACAATCCGACTACTCAAGATACCATCCAAAAAATCACTGTTGCCGTTGATGCCCTTGCCAGCCTAATGGTCGATTACTTTGATAAAGAAGAAAATAATGAAATGCCTCTAACCTGGCACGAGTATCCTTTTGATAATGAAAAACTCTGGCTGCAGTTTTCAAGCACCAATTCTGATATAGAGCAGCAAGCCAACAAACTATTGGGTATCGATGAGGAAAACGCCTTGTTAGTTGAAACTCTTGAAGATATGGAAGAATTGCAAATTCCCGAAGAAGATGAAATTCCTGAAGATGAAGATATCGACACCTCAAAGCCCAAAATTTTCAGAGTTCCAACTGATAATCCAAAAGATACTGTTAAGAAAAAGAAAAAAAGCGAGATGCACTAGTTATTGTGCATGAGTCCGAATTTCTAGCTAGCTTTTAAAAACTTAATCTCAAGCTTTTGTCCGGTGGCTCCAAGAACACGAAAAAGCACATCCAAGGAGATATCACTGGTGTCTTTTTTTAAAATACGGGTGATTCTTGCTCTTGAGGTTTCTGCCTTGGCTGCAAAATCAGTAATAGTCATATGACTAATTTTAAACATCTTAATAATCTCTTCTGTAACTGCATATCGGATCTGCCACTCAATGGCCTTAGATTTTGGTAAATTCAAAGCAGAAGCAAGCTCTTCTGCATTTCTTGATATCAATGGCTTAACTTTTCTCTTAGATTTTACCATTTTACTTCTCCGATCGTTCAATTAACATTTCTTTTAATCGCTTCTGACCAGTCACTTTATTTTTTCCGTATTAAGTTTTTTAAAATATTCTGCCGTTAGTTTTTGCAATTCTTGTGCCGTTAAGTTTGGATTTAAATGAGACAGGCGAGCTTTTTTTATTGTAAAAGCATCTTTAAACATCTGATCTGCAGTTTCTAATTTTGTTTGTTTTCGTTTCACAGTAGACCTAGAAATCCCCGTCGTCATCCATGCTTGGAGCTTCGCCGATTCCTCTGATCTCATCGGCAAATGATTGCACTTCATCTTCGCTGTCGTTTTCGCTATCACTCAATGCATTTTCATCTAATTCCAACTCTTGAATAACTGATAAGAAATCTTTTTCGGTTTTAAGATCTTTTTTAATTACTTCCATGAATTTATCCGGATACCTAGATGTTAAATCTTCAATGTATTTTTCAAGTTTACCATCATTAAGAATCACCTTACGGATTTGGATTTTCTTCCAAAGTAATAGATAATGATACCGGCAGTAGACATCCACATTGGCCACTTGGTCGCAATCGCGTACTTTACAAAGCCTGCGGCCTTCAGAATCAGTTAAATAAACCTCTTCATCTTTTTTATCTAAATCTTCATCGTCATCCGTAAGCTCTAAAGCGGTATCATCTTCTTCGTCTTCAACGGCTTTTAGATCGTCTTCATATTCGGCAATCTCGCTTTCGCCGAACTCATCGTCACCGATCAAATCGGCTTCATGATCTTCCTCAGATTTTTTTTCAACTTTTTTAGATTTTGCCTTAATCTTAGGACCCTGCTTAACACTAACTTTAGTTTCAGGCTTTGCAGATTTTCCAGGCTCCTGAGCCTTTGCGTTATTTTTTGAAGAAACATCCGCTGTTTTTGCCGGTATTTTTTCTTTTTTTAAATCCGTTTTTTTAGATGCAACCAGCTTAACTGGTTTTACGGCTTTTACTTTTGCCAATACAATTGGCTTTTTAGTGGCCTTTTTGTCATCTTTTTTAACAACTTTAGCTGTTTTAGCAGGTTTAGCTTTATTTTTAGTCGGTTTTGGTGTTGGTTTTGATTTTGCCATAAATCACATTTGTTGGATTATATGAGAATAGTCAACTGCTTTAATGTTTAATTTTATTTTATTAGAACTCAGTGCTAGGATTTGTTTTTTGAAAAGGAATTTTTTATGGAAAAAGTCGTCATTGTTTCAGCTGCTCGAACTCCGGTTGCTAGTTTTCAGGGAGCTTTTGCTAACCTCCCCGCGCCAAAACTAGGTGCAATTGCCATTAAATCTGCACTTGAAAAATCAGGTTTAAGCTCAACCGATATTAACGAAGTTATTATGGGTCAAGTTTTAAGCGCAGGAGTAGGACAAGCTCCAGCTCGTCAAGCCGCACTTTTTGCTGGAATTTCAAATTCCACCCCCTGCTTAACAATAAATAAAGTTTGTGGATCGGGATTAAAAGCTGTGATGCTGGCCAGCGACAGTATACGCTTAGGTCACGCAACTATTGCGATTGCCGGCGGACAAGAGAATATGACTTTGGCTCCTCACCTTTTAGAAAATTCCCGCAGTGGTTACCGCATGGGAACTCAAACTATCGTGGACTCAATGATTAAAGATGGGCTTTGGGATCCTTATAATAATTTTCATATGGGAAATGCTGCTGAAATCTGTTCTAAAGAATTTTCTTTTTCTCGCGAAGCACAAGATGCATTTGCAATTGATTCTTACAAAAAAGCCCAAAAATCTATCGCGGATGGAAAATTTAAAAATGAAATCTGCGCGGTTACTATCGAAACTAAAAAAGGAAATATCATTATTGATACAGATGAAGAACCAGGCAAGGCGATGTTTGATAAAATGCCAAGTTTAAAACCAGCTTTTGAAAAAGACGGAACCATCACCGCAGCTAATGCTTCAAAGCTTAATGATGCAGCAGCCGCCTTAGTATTAATGAGCGAATCTGAGGCCAAAAAACGCGGGTTAAAACCCCTTGCAACAATTTTATCTTATGCCACATTTGCACAGGATCCTAAATATTTTACGACGGCTCCAGTTGGCGCTATTAAAAAGTCATTGCAGATGGCCAATTTAAAAATTGCCGAAATTGACCATTATGAAATTAATGAAGCTTTTGCCAATGTAACAATGGCCGCACAAAAATCATTAGAAATCCCCGCTTCAGTTACTAATATTCATGGTGGTGCTATTGCTATCGGACATCCGATTGGTGCCAGCGGCGCACGAATTTTAACAACACTAATACATTCATTGCATACCAATAATTTAAGACGTGGCTTAGCCACTTTATGTATTGGTGGCGGTGAAGCGGTTTCGCTAATTGTCGAAAGAAGTTAAGATGTCAAAAAAAGTCTACCCAAATGCAAAATCCGCAATAGAAGGTGTTCGAGATAATATGACTCTGCTCGTAGGTGGTTTCGGTTTATGTGGCATTCCTGAAAATTGCATCGCGGCCCTGTTTGATTCTGGTGTTAAAGGTCTTACTTGCGTCTCTAATAACGCCGGCGTGGATGATTTCGGTTTAGGTTTGTTACTGCAAACTCGTCAAATAAAAAAAATGATGTCCAGTTACGTGGGAGAAAATGCCACTTTCGAAAAACAATTTATGTCGGGCGAACTAGAGCTCGAATTCTGCCCGCAGGGAACCTTGGCAGAAAGATTGAGAGCCGGAGGCGCCGGTATTCCAGGATTTTATACGCCCACGGGTGTTGGTACAAAAATCGCCGAAGGTAAAGAGATCCGCAAATTTGATGGCCGTGATTATATCTTAGAAAAAGCCATCACTGGTGATTTTGCTTTTGTTAAAGCCTGGAAAGGCGATAAATTCGGTAACCTTATTTACAGAAAAACGGCTCGTAATTTTAATCCAATGATTGCCACCGCCGGTAAAATCACCATCGCCGAAGTTGAAGAATTAGTTGAAATTGGCGAATTAAATCCTGACGAAATTCACACTCCCGGAGTTTTTGTACAAAGAATTTTTAAAGGTACAAACTATGAAAAACGTATTGAACAAAGAACCGTTCAAAAGAGAGTCTAAAATATGCCATTAACACGAGAACAAATTGCTAAAAGAATCGCTGAAGAAGTTCAAGATGGTTATACGGTTAACTTAGGAATTGGTATACCAACCCTGGTTGCCAATTTTATTCCTACATCAAAAAGTGTTATGTTACAGAGTGAAAATGGGCTTTTGGGAATGGGGCCATTTCCAGTTGAGGGATCAGAAGATGCTGATTTAATTAATGCCGGAAAACAAACTATTACAACCACTCCAGGTTCAAGTTTTTTTAGCTCTGCAGATAGTTTTGCAATGATTCGTGGTGGTCATATTGATTTAACAGTACTGGGTGCAATGGAAGTCGACCAGGAAGGCAGCATTGCCAATTGGATGGTACCTGGAAAAATGATTAAGGGTATGGGCGGCGCCATGGATTTAGTGGCTGGCGCAAAAAATGTAATCGTTGCTATGCAACACGCGGATAAAGAAGGTAATTCTAAACTAAGAACCAAATGCACGCTGCCCTTAACCGGTGTTAAGTGTATAAAAAAAATTGTCTCTGATTTCGGTGTAATTGAAATTACTCCGAATGGTTTTGTATTGCTTGAATATGCTCCTGATATGACGGCTGAAGCCGTCTTAAAAGCCACTGAAGGTAAAATGACTATACATCCTGAATGTAAGAAGATGGTATTTTAGGTAGATTATTTAGGTAACTATTTAGGTAACAGTTCCCTTTTTGATCTACATAGCGTTCAAATAATTTAATTGGCGCAACAATTA
>ERZ1292633.4226-Hain-H41-02um-R1-4226-length-13437-cov-68_pt1 | contig 13437 bp, 12 predicted proteins | sample MGYA00564406_ERZ1292633 | MGnify/ENA primary metagenome ERZ1292633 (study PRJEB36523, sample SAMEA6512639) | groundwater metagenome | collected 2019-01-08 | study: AquaDiva: Metagenomics assemblies of 32 groundwater samples
GCTCGTGAGCATCGGAGCGCCAGAGGATGAGAATGGCAGTGATGACCGTGATAATAGCGTAGATTAAGAGGTAGTTCAGTAATAGTTTGGTCATATAAATTCCTGAAACCACAGATGCACACGGATAAATATTGATTTATCCAGATAGTACTATCTGTGCCTATCTGCGTTTATCTGTGGTTACGCCGCCTTCTTAATAATTCTATAGATTGTTGCGATAATGATAATCAGCGTTACCCAAACCAGGCACTGGACCAACCAGTCCGAATAAAATACCTCGGGGTTATTCGCCTGCCAGAATAGCCAGAATGGGTTAAGCAGGACCAGGAATCTCCACGATGCCCCGGCAAGTTCCAGAACCAGGTAATATAAGATAGGGCCGACGCCGTAAAGCAAGAATATAGCCAGGTAATAAATGAGTGAGCATCTAAACGAGAGCAGGGAAATAAAGACCGTAATTAATAGAAGCAATAGGTTTGCGCGCAATAATATTCCCAAATCAGCATTGCCCAGATGGGATGCCATAATCGTCAGCGGTAAGGAGAGGATGAGGAAGATGATAAAGGTGCGATAAATCGCACCGCTACTGTTATTTGTAGCGGTCGGATTTATCCGACATTCTCCATTTATTATTAACGGGAAGAGGATAATAATGAAGAAGAGTTTGGATGACTCTATGAACAAGACCAGCGCGTTGGAATCCAGGAAGTGAAAGGGCTGTATCCGGCTGATAAACAGCGCCAGCAGGGCCAGGGTTAGCCAGAGCCAGATAAGGATGACAAATAGATATCTTTTCATAGTATAGGAGAATACGAACACGAATATCACGAATGGGACGAATGTCACCCCGAAAGCATTCGGGGTGTAATTCGCTTTATTTGTGTGACTCGTGTTTCTCTTTTATTGTTTCTTGGTTCCCTCGTGTATAGCAGCCAGACCGCCCAGCAAGTATTTATATTTACATTCCCCAAAGCCGGCTTCAAGTATAATCTCAGAGAATCTGTCCGCATCATAGAAACGCGGGATGGTTTGGGACAGATAGGCGTATGCCGACCCGGAGCCGGAGATGAGCGAGCCGATGGGCTTGACAAAGGTCTTGACAAAGGCGTGGAGCATGCGTCTTAATAACAGCGATGAGGGCTGGCTGGTCTCCAGATTGACAAACCTGCCTCCGGGTTTTAAGACCCGTTGGAATTCTTTCAGGCAGGCCAGAAGATTCTGGCGCGAGACGTTTATATTACGGGTGGCAAATGAGATGGTTACCAGGTCAAAGGTATTGTCTCTGAAGGGAAGCCGGATGCTGTCCGCGGCCGTGAAGCGGACCGACGAGGTTCGTCTCTGCCGGGCATATTGCAGCATCGGCAGGGTAAAATCAGAGGCCATAATCAACGTATCTTCTCCGGCGTATTTATTTAGATAGTGGGCCATCTCGCCTGTGCCGGTGCAGACGTCCAGCCATTTCCTTGATGCGGAATGTGGAGTGTTGAGTTTGGAATTGTCAGCCGCGGCGAAGCGGGCGGTGTAGCGTCTTATGGGCGTATCAAATCCCAGGGTGAGGATATGGTTAATTAGTTCGTAGGTAGGTGGGACGGACGAGAATATTTGCTGGATACCTTTATTCATTAAATATTATAGCCACTAAGACAACCCCCTTAATCCCCCTTTATTAAGGGAGATTAATTCGTCCTACTCCCCCTTAGAAAAGGGGGGCGGGGGTTGTGCCTTTAGAGCCCTTGTTCATTAATTACAATTCGGCGTCTTTCAGAGGCGAGACGCGGATAGCCGCCAGTCCCTGGACCGGGCAGACCTTTTCGCACAGGCCGCAGCCGATACACCGTTCCTTGACCACATAAGGATATTCCAGCCCGTCTTTGACATAATGTTCTATGGCTTTTTCCGGCACCGGGCAGAATTCCTCGCAGGTCAGGCAGTGTTCTTTATTGACATAGGGGATGCACCGGGTGGTATCAAAATAGGCCCGGCCGATTTTCCATTCCTGTTTGTCCGCCAGGTCCATGGCCGGAATGGCCTGGCTGGGGCAGACCTGGCCGCAGGTATTGCAGGAATAACGGCAGTTGCCGATGCGCGGGACCAGGACCGGAGTGAACATGGCATAGAGCCCGCTTTCTCCGAGCAGGGGCTGGAGTCCGTTGGTCGGGCAGGCCTTCATACACTCGCCGCAGCGCTGGCACTTGGCCAGGAATTCTTCTTCGCTATCGCGGTCACTGCGGTGTTCAGAATGGGATACGCCGGGTGGGCGCAGGCGGGGCAGTGATGGCCCCAGCCGCAGACCGAAACTGCGCTTTAATAGCGGAACTGATAATATGGACAGTCCCGATGCAATCAGCAATCCCCGGCGGGCCGGCAGGAACGAGTCCCGCTTGGATTTGTCCCTGGTAAACCCTAAGGACACCCCGTTCTTGGCGCATTTCTTGACGCAGGCAAAGCACTGGATGCATTCCTCGTCGTTCAAAGAGAAATCCTCGTTAAATACATCGGTTTTGCAAACCGCCTGGCAGCGGTGGCATTCGGTGCAGAGATGCCGGCCCACAATCAGGTTCAGGAAGCGCCACTTGGACAGCAATGCCAATAAAGCGCCCAGCGGGCAGATGTGCCGGCACCAGAACCGGGCCTGATAGAATGCCGCCAGCAGAATCCCAACCAGAATCAGGAAGAAGATGATGGAGTTGTGGAACAGGACGCTGTGGGTATCCAGGATGCCGATGTCATTGAGCGGGCTGATGAATGATTTCAGTCCCAGCGCGTTAAATGCGCCTTTTAATAGGTAGTCCATGGCCGGGTATAAACTCAGGGCAAAGCCCTTGAAGGCAATGGTAATCGGGTCGAGCCAGCCGGCGATATTGACGCCGAAGACGGCCACAATGATGATGGCCAGCAGGATAAAGTATTTTATCTGGCGCAGATAGGGACTTCCCGGACTGGTATTTTTATATTTGGGGTTGGTGATTTTCTTGAAGATGTCCATGGTCGTGCCCAGCGGGCAGAGCCAGCCGCAGAATATCCGGCCCAGGAATATGGTCAGGATGATGATTACGGCTGAGGCAATGAACGCCATTTGGAATGTCCGGCTGGCGATGATGGTGCTGATGGTTAGGAGCGGGTTGGAGATAAAGAAGAGATTAACCGGGATGATGCTATTGACCGGCTCGGGATAGAGGAGCAGTAAGAGAAACAGCGCCAGAAATATCGTCTGAATAATACGTCGAAAGAGAATCATAATATTAAGTAGTCAGCAATTCTTTTTATTCCCCCTTCGGAAAAGGGGGATACAGGGGGATTTAAATCTCCCCTAACCCCTCTTTTTTAGGTAGCAGTTCCGCTTCAGCGGAATACTGCTACCTATATAACTGGCAGTAAAACTGCCAGTAATCAAAGAGGGGAAAACGTCGGAGTCGGAATAAATCAGTTATCAGTAAGTTATATTATCTTCTCCACAATATCCATCTTAGCCAGGTCTATTTCGCCTAAGCCCATATCATAGGCGGCCTGGACGCAACTGACGTTCTTGCCTTCCAGTGAAAACGGTTTCAGGGTGCAGGCGTAGCTATCCGCGGCCACCGGGTCAATAGAAGCGATAACCTTTCTCACGGTAACCACATCCTTGAGATTCCCTCCGGTCGGTCCGTTCCTGACCAGGACCCTGTAGGCATCGATGATAGTCAGATGCGGCTTGATGACCGAGAGTATCTCAGCCATCTTTTGCCCCAGTTGGTGGTGTAGTTCCGGGCGCTTTCCGCCGGTTACGCCCATCAGGTTCTTGATGCCCAGGGTTAATTTTGACAGGCCGTGATTCTTGGCAATCGGGATATTGATGAAGACGTCGCATTCCAGGACATCCTTGGCAATGAGTATTGATTTTAATTCCTTGCCATCCGGAATTTTTACCTCTTTATATTCCTTGGGGTCGTTGGTCAATAACACGACCTCGGCTTTATTCCCGATGAGGGCTTTCTCAAAGCCGCAAATCTGGAAACAGTTTTTGGGGTCATTGCAGGTGCGTTCTACTATCTTCACCTTTTTGGCGCCGGCCTTAAAGCACTCGTTGGCCAGGGCTACAACAATATCAGGATTGGTCGTGGCGGCGGCTTCAAGCGGCTTTTCCCAGGCCATATTGGGTTTCAGGACCACCACATCGCCTTTCTTGACGAATTTAGCAATTCCGCCCAGGATGCCCAGGGCGGCCAGGGTTATTTCAGCGGGTTTGTTGCCTTCAACCACGGCTACCATCGGCTTGGTGGCGGGCTTTCCGCCAGAGGCGGATCCGCCTTCGGCGGACTTTTTATCCTCAGGTTTATCCTGGCCGTGGACCGGTAAATAACCTGAGGTGGCTACCCCGATACCCAGTATAGAAAGAGATTGTATGAATTGTCGCCTATTTAGGTTTTTCATAATTAACTCCTTATTGGATGTCCTGATAAATATTACTTTTTATAATTATACCACGGTTCAGAAAAGTATCCACTTAAATTCACCAATCTTTGCTGTTCAGGTTGCGAGGTAAATAATATAATGTCGGCTTAGCTATTCGTTTAGATTAATCTGCAGATGATTAATCTGGCCTAAATCCGCAACCCCCAGCCCCATCTTTTCCGCGGTGAAAATGTGTTTGGATGCGGGTTGGAGTGACGGGAGTTTTTCTTCCTGCCGTTTTTTATCTATAATATCCAAATGGATTCTATCTAAGGCAACCGGGTCACGGCTAAATAAAAGACTGTTTCTGCGCCACAGGTCCTTTGGATTGTTGGGCATTGGGCCGCCGGTAAAACACCCTTCTAAAGCATCCATGATATGTAAAATTGTTTTATCTTTAATCGCCGGATGGCTATAAATTTCAGCAATCATTGGGTCGCAATTAAACTGATGAAATCGGGAAACCTGGTCCAGGCCGCCCAGAGTCACATTGACCAATGCCCCGGTAATTCCCTTGACCGTATTATTTTTTAATATCGGAATATTGATAAGCTTGGTAATCTGCTTGGTTAGAATAGTGCAATATTTAGAGGATTTGCCGGGTGGGTCTGTTTTAGCGCTGTAGGTCACCTTGTCATCAAAGCCATCGTCAACCGTGCCGAAACAGCGGACTCCTTTCTTGGATGTATTAATCTTAAAACCCGCGCCGGTTAATAACGTATTCATTTTATCCCAGATAATAATATTATTTTCATCAACCCCGGCTAATTTAAGGCCCTCTACTACTTCGGCCACTACGGCCGGGCGGGTGCAGCAGTTCATTTTACCCATAGCGCCCATCGCATTAACTTTAATCCCGACCACATCTTCAGGGGTGACTAAACTCTGCCAGACAGTTTTCAGGTCAGATTGCCCGGTTATTTCCTTAAGGCCGGCCTTGAAGAATTCTTTAATAATTTCCGGGACTGGCTCTGGTTTGCCCTCCGGCCAGACATTGGGGCTGATCACTTCAACTACTTTAACCTTAGGCGGGGGTGTTTTAGTCGTATCTTTTGAACCTTGCGCCAATAAATTAAAAGGCAGGGATAGCGCGCTTAATGAACCGATAATTATTACCGAAGTATCCTTAATGAATTTTCGCCTGGAGACCCTGTTTCTCATCTTATTTCTCCTTTTTAAATATTTTATCTAATTCATCCTGCGCGAATTTTACAAGTGTTGCAGATGTTCCGGGGTTATTTGGATTAAATGTGTAAACCTTCAGGTAATAATGTGCCTGATAGCAATCTATGAAATTCTGGTCAAGACAACCGTCTTCACCAAGGGCCACTGGGTTACCCGTAGTGCTTTTGAGGGTATCGTAGACGGTTTTTGCCCCAATCCGGTCTTTCATTTCGTAACGCTCCACAACAATTGGATGCTGAAATTCAGGTGAAGCATAGCGATATACCTTGAGTCGTTCAAAGCCGTGCTGTAAAAATAACTCGCCTGCTCCATTAATATAATCGCAAAGGTCTATTCCTTCAAACAATTGTGTTGCCTCGGACTGTTGCCATAAATTTTTGGCGGTCTCCCTGCCTGCGTCAGGCAGACGCACAGGGTTTACCAATCCATTCTTACAGCCATTTAAGCATATAAAACATAGTATTAAATTTAATACTAATAACCTGTATTTTTGGATAATTTCCCTGTTCAGTCCTCTCATAAAATCTCCTTTTAAGTAAACCTAAGATGATGCAAGCAAATTAGCCATATTATGTCAAGCAACTCTTGACAAATAGGCGGTTTGATGTTTTATATAGTTCTATGTTAAAACACCTGTTGGTCCTGTTAGTTGTCCTGATGGCGGCGATTAATGCCGAGGCGCAGCAGTCGTCTAAAGATGCGCCGGTTACTCCGACCAAGCCGGCCCTGGTCTATGTCGTGCCCATCAAGGGGCCGATAATGGATAAGGGCTTGGCTTATTTTATCCGCCACTCCGTTGAGCAGGCCAAGGAAGAAAAGGCGTCTTTGATTATCTTTGAGATAGATACGCCGGGCGGCGCCGTGGGCGGCGGCGAGGAATACACTATCGGCATCTGCAATTCCATAGACCGGGCCTCGCCCATTACCACGGTGGCCTATATTACGCACTGGGCCTGGTCAGCCGGCTCGCTTATCTCCATCTCAACTGATAAGATTGTGATGAAACAGGTGGCTTCTATCGGCTCGGCTGAGGTGGTCGGCGGCGAAGAACAACATCGGGAAAAATATACTTCAGCCATCAGAACGGAATTCAAAGCCCGGGCCGAGAAAAAGGGCTATCCGGCCAATCTGGTGATGGCTATGGTGGATAAGGATTTGGAGGTGCACGAGGTTCTGGTGGATGGCGCGCGGCAATTCCTGACGCCCCAGGAAATCCAGGAGGCCAGGAACAATGGCAAATTAGTGGAAGAGATTAAGTTGATAATTGCCAGCGGTAAATTACTGAATCTTTCCGCGGGCGATGCCTTGAAATACGGCCTGGCCAGCGCGATTAAGGATGAGCGGGCCGAAATCCCGCCCCTGGTCGGCATCACTAATTTTACCTTTAAGGAAATCACGCCCACCTGGTCTGAACATCTGGTAATGTATCTGACCTCGCCGGCGGTTTCAGGTATTTTGATACTGGCCGGATTAATTGCGGCCGGTATGGCATTCAAGGCGCCCGGAACCGGATTGCTTGAAGCCGTTGCCGTTATCTGTTTCGGATTAGTTTTCTTTGGTAGTTATCTGGTGGGACTGGCCGAGGTTACCGAAATCCTGATATTTGTATTAGGTGTCGGTTTATTGGCAGTAGAATTATTCTTGTTGCCCGGTTTTGGCGTATTTGGTATTGCTGGTGTTGTGCTTATTTTTGTCAGTTTAATACTCTCAATGCAGAGTTTTACTATACCGGATGTGCAAACTGCTCCCTGGCAGTGGAATATTCTTAAAAGTAATTTTATTGTTGTGGGATTGTCATTCAGTTTGGCGGTGATTGTCTTTATTATCTTAATCCGTTACCTTCCGTCGGTGCCGTTCTTCAGCCATTTGATTCTTTCGGCTGATGTGAAGGCCTCGGCCGGATTCAGCAGCGTGGCAATGGATGCAGCGCCTCTTTTAGGCAAAAAAGGCGTGGTCTTTACGGCCTTAAGGCCGGTGGGTAAGATAATCATATTTGATGCCGGCGGCAACCAGACCGGCCAAACCATTGAAGCGGTGACCGAGGGCGATTTTATCAATAAAGGCGAAGCCGTGGTGATTATAGAGATTGACGGCAGCCGGATTGTAGTAGAGAAAGCCAAAGTATGAGCATAGAGATAATTATCACTATATATTTTGCGGCCCTGGCCATATTGGTTCTGGAGGTCTTTGTTCCGTCGGGCGGGGTGCTGGCCGTGCTCGGAGGTTTAGGCCTGCTGGTCAGCATATATTACGGATTCCAGATAAGCCCTTTCTTGGGAATTGGGCAGATTCTGGCGTCAATAATTGCCGTGCCGTTGATGTTCTTTTACGGGCTCAAGAAGCTGACCCTGAATAAGAAGATGGATACCGAAGAGGGGTTTCATTCAGATAAAAGCGGAATGGATTATCTACTTAATAAGCAAGGCGTTGCCCTGACGGCCTTAAGGCCGTCAGGCACGATTATTATTGAGGGTAAACGGTTTGACGTGGTGACCGAAGGCGAGATGATAGACAAAGACACGCCGGTAAAAATAGCAAAGATAGAAGGCGCACGGATAATTGTTAAAGCAGTTCCGAAGTAGATGTAAGGGCAACTGTTACTCAAAAGTTTTCTATAGCAGATAAAATCCCCCTATTTCCCCCTTTATCAAAGGGGGATTAAGGGGGATTTAGGAAGACGTGATTCTAAAACAACCGCATGATGAAACTCTTGACCTGGCTGAATATTCCGCGCGCCTGAAGTTTGGCTACTTCAGAGCCCTCAATCCACCTGCCCTGGCATATCATGCAGGCCGAGACCTTTATGTCAGGCAGTTCCAGGCCTCTTATTGGCGACATATTGGTAAAGCAGGCCGGACACTTGGCGGGTGTCGTGGTTTCCTGAGGGTTTGCCGCTTGGGGCAGAGTGAATTTAATCTTATCGCCTACCGCCTTTTCCATCTCATTGATATTAAACCAGATGCCGCCGCACTTCTCGCATTGCCTGTAGCGGGTGTTTTTGGCGACGGTTTCGTAAAGTTTCTGGTCCTGGCAGTGCGGGCAGTTAAAATAGGTTACGGCCAAATCCATTTCGGCGTCGGATATTTGTGCTTCCTGGATTGCTTCTTCCGTTGAGAGAGTTCTGATATTCTTATTCATACTACCGCTCCTGTACCCTTCTAAATCAAGGGCAACGTAATCAAAACCTAAGTTCTGGAGTTTAGTAACAATCGGCTCTCTCTGGTTGACGAGGTTGGCTAACTGCGAGACCTCAACCTCAATCCGGGCGATATTCTGATGAGACCGCACCCGGCAGACCTTGAAATCCAGTTGGTGCAGGAATTCTTCCGCCTCTTCCACCCTTTTCAGCTTATCAACTGTGATTTCTTCGCCGTAAGGGAATCTTGAGGCGAGGCAGGCATAAGCAGGTTTGTCCCAGGTCGGGACATTGAGTAACTGCGAGAGTTCTCGAACCTCCTTTTTGGTTAAACCAGCTTCTGCCAGCGGGGAGCGGACCTTTAATTCGCACGCCGCCTTTCGTCCGGGCCTGTAATCTCCTTCATCAGAGAGAGTCGTTCCATCCAGAACATCTGGAACGTCTTCTTTATCGGCAATCTCCCGTAATTTCTTGAATAGTTCTTCTTTGCAATAATAACAGCGGTTTACGGGATTGCGGGAAAATTCCTCTGATGATAATTCGGAGGTGCGGATAACACGGTGATTTAGCCCCAATTGCCTGGCAAAGGCCAGGGCTTCTTCATATTCTTTTTGCGGATATGTCTCAGATACAGCCGTGACAGAAATGCTTTTATCTTTAAGAATATCCTGGCAGACAAAGGCCAGAAAGGTGCTGTCTACTCCGCCGGAATAAGCTACCACAACCGAGCCCATCTGGCGGATGATATCTCGCAGTTTCTGGTACTTTTGTTGCAGTTCTTTTTCCATTATGAGGTGCAATAATATTTTTAATTTCTCATCCCGCCTTAGCGGGACGGGGTGTTTTTATTAGGCGGCGGCGCAGGTTTATGTTTGCTGAAAAGAGACATAGTTTCTTTTCTTTCTTTACGGCCGGTGATAATTATATACAGAAAGATGAATGTCAGGACAGCCCCTAATGTAATGGTGATAAACCACTGGAATTTATGGGCGGCTTCCGGCGGCGGATGGGCCACCTTGGTGATTTTCCGGCCGATGATAAATGGCGCGGCGTTAAAGGTTTTGCCACTCCGGCCTTTTGCCCGGGCGTCTAATTCGTATAATGCGATTTTCAGAAACGCTCCTTCCACTTCAACCTCATCATTCTGGGAGCGGTCGTCCGTCAAATTCTTTAACGGCTCTGAAGGTTTATCCATAAGATGGAAGAAGTAAACCTCTTCATTGGAAGGATTCCCAAGCATCCCTGAATAGTAGGTGTCCACGCCGGCCGTATTGGTTCTTAATGTATAAGGGTTCAGGAATAAGAGGGCGCCCTTGCAGCGGATGATTTCTCCGCGGTATTTTTCAGGGGTTTTCATCAAGTCCTCAAAGGTAACTTCCGGCCTTACTTTGGCGGAAATCTCATCCGGATAGAGGCGAGTAATATATTTTAGAATTACATTATAAGGAGCATCCTGTTCAATAGGCGTACGGTCTTTGACGTTGTCCAGTTGACCTTCAAATCTCTTTATTATTACTAACGGGGTTTGGGTAATCGGGGCCGGAACAACAGGAGAAGCAACCTCGGGTTCCGATGGCTGGTTGTTGGCCGGTTGTTCTGGCTTTGTACTTTGGCCGAAGATAAATGACGGGGATATTATTAATGCCATCAAGCAGGCGACGGTATAAATTCTCATATAATTCTATGACGGCAACTGGTTACGGATAATAAACCTGAATATTTTATCGGTGTCTTTGGTCGTAATCTCCTTGAATTTTAATCCCATGCTGCAGAGGTGGGCATTTTCGTCGATGGTTTCAATCCAGGCGGCCCGGGTCAGTGTTTTTACCGGTTCTTCTTCATTAGGCAGGGAAAAATTAATCCCGATAACCATTCGCTGCATCAGGAGTTCGGGTATCCAGCGCGCGTCCGGGATGGGGCCTAATATCATAATACCGCCGCCGCTGATATTGGTGACTTTGCCCTGGTAGATTTTGTCAAGATTCGGGTCTGGGATACCGGAACCTAAGAATTTATAACGCACCAGCAATTCGCTCCGGATACGGATATACTCGCGTCTGTCTGAATCAAATAAACTCGCCATAATTTAGTTCTCCTTTAACCGAAGGTAAAGTTCTTTTAGCATTAACAGCCGGCAGCCTCGATGTCGCTCCGCTTAGCGAGGCGACAGTCCCGACATACGTCGGGATAAGACCCAGTAACATTCCGTCTTCATTACATTCGGCGCAACTAACTGGGTCTAAACGGAGAGGCTGGGATTTGAACCCAGGGTAAGGGAAAAACCCCTACAACGGCTTAGCAAGCCGCCGCCATCAACCACTCGGCCACCTCTCCTTAGAGTCAGTTAGGGACGCAACGACTTACTGACTCTTATCCCGACAGTTTTTGTCGGGATTAATCAGTCAGCCACATTATAGTTAGCGAACCATTTCATTATCAATAATTAGCCCGTCTGTCAAGAAACTCCCAAACCAAAATAGAGGGCAATATTTTATGTTCCGTAATAATAATTAGAATAATAAATTACTTGATATTTCCATATAGCAGAGTATAATTTTCACTATGCCAGACCAGATAAGATTTTCGTTTGATAATCTAATCTCGGCTTTGTCGCTTTCCCTTGATTTACTTACCACTGAGACGATTAACCATCATCGCCGGGTCACTCTTATTATTGCTCAGTTAGCCAAAGACCTGAAATTAAGCGATGATGAATATACCAGGGCGTTTTACGCATCTCAACTCCACGATGTCGGCGTGGTTTCTTCCAATGATAAACTAAATATAATGAAGTTTGACTATATTGATAGCCAGCCGCATTGCGAACGGGGCAGTTCGGTCCTGCAGGAATCCGAAATCCTTAAGGATTTATCTTCTATTATAAGGCATCATCACGACCGCTGGCTTGGACCCAATAAATCCGGCCTGATTAAAGACAAGATTCCGCTCCTGAGCCAGATTATTTATCTGGCTGACCGCCTGGCCGTTCTTATCTCAAACAGCAAGTATGTCCTGGAACAGAAATCGGGCATTATTAACAAGATTAAAAGTTTCAGCGGGACATTCTTTAATCCTAATTTGGTGACATCATTAATCAGGGTATCTCGGCACGATGGATTCTGGCTTGACCTGACCAGCGGGATGATAGAACATCAACTCGTTTATTTTACGCCGCCTAAAAAGAGCGATGTAACATTGGACCAGGCCATAGATATCGCCCGTATCTTTGAGATTGTGGTGGATAACAAAAGCCATTATACCCATACCCATTCCCAGGGGGTGCGGAAATTAGCCCTGCGGCTGGCAAAAGAACTGAGGTTTAATGATGATGCTTTAAAGAAGATAGAAATCGCCGCATCCCTGCACGACCTGGGCAAGCTGGCCGTGGCTGACGAGATACTGGAAAAACCCGCCTCCCTGACCCCGACTGAATACAGCATGATAAAAAAGCATTCCTATTATACATATAATATCCTGAGATTGATAGAGGGTTTTGACGAGATTGCCAGATGGTCTGCCTTACATCACGAGCGGCTGGACAGCAGCGGTTATCCTTTCAGCCATGACCGGGATACGTTACCTCTGGGCGCCAGGATTATTGCTGTGGCGGATGTTTTTACCGCGCTGACTGAGGACCGGCCATACCGGCGCAAGTTGCCGGCTGACCAGGCCATTAGATTGATGGAACAGCAGGTCAAACAGAGCATTCTTGACGTGAGCATTGTTGATGTCCTTAAGAAAATCATACCATAAAAAACGCCGCTAAAAATATCTTAATCGCAGCCTCATTTAGAAATGTTGACATAGTTTTAATATTTAGTATAACTATGCACACTAAAAATACATTTGCCTATTTAGATAGTAGGTAACACATGGTGGGTGTAGCTCATTAGAAACTGTTAGCGACGAAGGAGCGTTACAGTTTCTTATCCCGCCCCAATTAGTATCGGGGGCGGGAATACGCACGGTGTTAATTAAGATGTAGGGGCTTATGATTAGCGCTGCAGATAACTTTTGGTGGGTGTAGCTCAAATGGTTAGAGCGTCAGACTGTGGCTCTGAAGGTTGCGGGTTCGATCCCCGTCACTCACCCCAATAATTACTTTCTCAATCAGAGAGGCGAGAGGCTGTCAGCCCTGATTACTTAGTGTAATCAGGGCTTTTTTTATCTCCTAAAGGTGTAAAGAGTTAGGGCGTTAGTTCTTGTCTATCTTCAAACGTAATCGCATTCCTCTTTTTAGGTGTGTGAAATTTCTCCAAAACAGGCCAACTGATCTCCCAAAAGGTGCGATTTATCTCTGATTCGACCTGTTTTTAGGCGCGCGTAGTTAATGCTATTTTGGCTATATTTACGAGGTTTATACCAATGCGAAAATAGCATTAACTAGGAATTGGCTTATTACTGGCTGGATTCCTCTATAGTTAATGGCTTATGGATGGGCTAGTTTTGTTGGGATTTAAGGAGCTTATTCCATAGTGCCTGCTGTTTATTCCAGTCGATTTCAGCAGTTACATCACGCAGTTTGTACTCAGGTATACTGAAGAGCGCCTTATCTTCTGAGAAAAGAATCTCCTCTTGGATTTTAGGTGAAAGAAGCAGCATATTTACGATCTGGCAGACCCTTGGGTGTATCATGCCAATCCAATTAGCAATTTTCTTTAGGCTACAGTTCCGTTCTTTGGTAA
>ERZ1292633.210-Hain-H41-02um-R1-210-length-78001-cov-9_pt1 | contig 13433 bp, 13 predicted proteins | sample MGYA00564406_ERZ1292633 | MGnify/ENA primary metagenome ERZ1292633 (study PRJEB36523, sample SAMEA6512639) | groundwater metagenome | collected 2019-01-08 | study: AquaDiva: Metagenomics assemblies of 32 groundwater samples
TGCGCGCCGACCGCCAGCCCGAATTCACCCAGGTGGATATCGAGACCTCGTTCATGAGCGAGGCGGAAATCACCGGCATGGTCGAAGCCATGATCCGCGATATGTTCAAACGGGTGCAGGGCATCGATCTGCCCGATCCTTTCCCGCGCATGACCTATGCGGACGCCATGGCGCGCTACGGCTCGGATAAGCCGGATATGCGCGTGAACCTCGAGCTGACCGAGCTCACCGATGTGATGCGCGAAGTGGAATTCAAAGTGTTCCGCGAAGCGGCGAACCTGAAAGACGGCCGCGTGGCCTGTCTGCGCGTGCCCAAGGGCGGCGAGCTGTCGCGCAAAGACATCGACGATCTGACCGAATTCGCAAAGATCTACGGTGCTAAGGGCCTAGCCTACATCAAGGTAAACGAGTTGGCGAAGGGCATGGAAGGCTTGCAATCGCCCATCGTGAAATTCCTGCCGGAAGCGGCGATAAAAGAAACGCTAGCCCGTTGCGGCGCACAAGACGGCGACATCGTGTTCTTCGGCGCCGATCGCACCAAGATCGTGAACGACACCCTGGGCGCGCTACGCGTCAAAATCGGGTATGAGCGCGGTCACGCCGTGAAGGAATGGAAGCCGTTGTGGGTGGTGGATTTCCCCATGTTTGAATACGACGACCAAGCCGACCGCTGGGTCGCGCTGCATCATCCTTTCACCGCGCCCATGCTCGGCCACGAAGATCTGCTGACATCCGATCCGGGCAAAGCTTTATCGCGCGCCTATGACTTGGTGCTGAACGGCTGGGAAGTGGGCGGCGGCTCGGTGCGTATCCACCAGGAAGCGGTGCAATCGAAAGTATTCCGCGCACTCAAAATCAGCGCCGAAGAAGCACAAGAAAAATTCGGCTTCCTGCTCGATGCCCTGCAATACGGCGCCCCACCGCATGGCGGCTTGGCCTTTGGCCTGGATCGCTTGGTGGCGCTGATGGCGGGCGCGGAATCGATCCGCGACGTGATCGCCTTCCCAAAAACGCAACGCGCCAACGATCTGATGACCCAAGCGCCGAATACCGTATCTGAAGCGCAGTTGAAAGAACTGCATATCCGGTTGCGGCAGGTTGAGGTAAAAACAAGCTCCTAAAAATACTTGAACCGCCAAGAGCGCCAAGAAAGTCACATTCGCTTTCCTTGGCGCTCTTGGCGTCTTGGCGGTTAGGAAGTGGATTTTCTGATCTAGGATTTATGACTACCCCCCACAAAATTCCGGTCTCCGTCCTGGTCGTGATCCACACCCCCGACCTGCAAGTGCTGCTCATGGAGCGCGCCGATCATCCCGGCTACTGGCAATCGGTGACCGGCAGCCTAAACCCGGGCGAGACCCTGCGCGATACGGCGATTCGGGAAGTCGCGGAAGAAACCGGGCTCGATGCCAGCCAGTTTGTGCTGACTGACCGGAACCAGCAGAACCTGTATGAGATTTACCCCGAGTGGCGGCACCGTTACGCGCCAGGCGTCGAGCACAATACCGAACATGTGTGGAGCCTCACGTTGCCAGGCCCCCTGCCAGTAAAGCTAGCGGAGCGGGAACATTTGCGCTTCGCCTGGTATCCCTACCAAGAAGCGGCGCAGCGCTGCTTCTCACCCAGCAATGCGGCAGCGATTTTGATGCTGCCGCAGTGGGTTGAATCAAGTTAAAAAAGGCTTTTTAACCACGGGGGACACGGAGGGCACGGGGAAAACTCAATAAATTGTGTGCCTAAACCATTGCAACCCACTAGGCGCAAAAGTCTTTGGGCTTCCCCGTGCCCTCCGTGTCCCCCGTGGTTAATAACCTTTCTACGCTATACTTTTCCTTATGTCCGACACACTGCACATCACGACCTACAACATCCACAAAGGCTTCTCGCAATTCAACCAGCGCATGATGCTGCATGAACTGAAGGTCCAGTTGCATTTATTGAACCCGGATGTCGTGTTCCTGCAAGAGGTGATCGGCGAGCATCGCGGTCATGCCGGCCGCCATCACAACTGGCCTGAGTTGTCGCAGTATGAATTCCTCGCTGATCAATTGTGGAGCGACTTCGCCTATGGCAAGAACGCCGTCTATCCGGAAGGACACCACGGCAATGTGATTTTGTCGCGCTACCCGATTCTGGAATGGGAAAACATTGATATCTCCACCCACGCCATGGAAAGCCGGGGGCTGTTGCACTGCGTGATCGACGTGCCGGATTGGCAGGAAAAATTGCATTGCGTGAATGTGCATCTCGGCTTGGGCGGCCGCGGCCGCATGAAGCAACTGCAAGCGATCCGCGACCGCATTCAGGAGATGGTGCCGGCGCATGCGCCGCTGTTGATCGCGGGCGATTTCAACGACTGGCGCATCAAGGCCGGCGAGTTCTTGGCGCGTTCATTGCAAGTGCATGAAGTGTTCGAACATCTGCATGGCAAGTCGGCGAAAAGCTATCCTGCCGCGATGCCGCTGCTGCGCCTGGATCGCATTTACTTTCGCGGACTGAAAGTGAAATCCGCGCGGGTGCATCACGGCCGCCCCTGGTCGCGCATCTCGGACCACGCAGTCTTGTCCGCAACTGTCTCCCGGATATGATCCCTTATATCGCCGGCAATCAACTCACTCTGCTCCAGAACAGCACCGAATACATTCCCGCGCTCGAAGCCGCGATCGACCGCGCATCCAGCCACATTTATCTTGAATCGTATATTTACGCCGACGATGCGACCGGGCAGCGTATTTCCACTGCATTGATGCGTGCTGTGCAACGCGGTGTCGCGACCCATTTAATCATCGACGGCTACGGCGCGCAGGACTATCCCGCAAGCGCCCTCCAGGCCTTGCGCGCGGCCGGTGTGGATGCGCTGATTTACCGCGCACAAATCTCCCCTTGGCGCTTCCGCCGCCAACGCTTGCGGCGTCTGCATCGCAAGCTCGCGGTCATCGACCAAACCGTTGCTTTCGTCGGCGGCATCAATATCGTGAACGATGCAGACTCTCCGGGCACCCCCCCCCAATTCGATTTTGCGGTGGCGGTACAAGGACCGCTGGTCGCACCGATTTTGCAGGAGATGCGTAAGTTGCACGCGCATATGCTGCGGATTCGATTGCGCCTGCCCGACACCGCGACCGTGCCGCCTGCTCCACTCCCGGTGGGCAAGATGCGCGCGGCATTCATCCAACGCACCAATCTAAAACATCGGCGCGATATTGAGCGCGCCTATTTACGCGCCATCGGCAAGGCGCATCATGAAATCATTCTGGCCAACTCCTATTTCCTGCCCGGTCGGCGTTTTCGCACAGCCTTGTTGCAGGCCGCCGCGCGCGGTGTGAAAGTAGTGCTGCTGTTGCAAGGCCGCATCGAATTTCGCTTCGTGCACTACGCCACGCGCGCCTTATACGATGAATTGCTGACCGCCGGTATTGAAATTCATGAATACCAGCCCAGCATCCTGCATGCCAAAGTCGCGGTCATCGACCAAGTTTGGGCCACGGTCGGCTCTTCCAATATCGATCCGACCAGCTTGCATCTCTCACGCGAGGCTAATGTCGTGGCGTTCGACCATGCCTTCGCGGCCACCCTGCACGCGAGCTTGTCAGCCGCCATCCAAACATCGTCACGTCGCATGCAGCCGCTGGATTTAGCGCGCAGGACGTGGTGGGAACGCCTGTTATCGCGCTGGGCCTATAGTGGCGTGCGCTTGCTGGCAGAGCTCGTGGGGTATGGCGTGGAAATGAAGTAACGGTCAAATGGCCCCATAAAATGAAAATCGCCATGACCGTTCCCTCTCTCCTAGCTCTCTCCCGCAAGCGGGAGAGAGGGACTTAGGCTCGCTTTGCGAGTTTCTCATTTAACGCGGAGTCATCCACCACTGCGCGGCTGGCGCGCGAAAATAAAAATAATCAAAAAATGCACGAGACCGATGACCACGCCGAGCCATCCGGTCACCAGCCACCAACTGTCCGGGCCGAAGATATTTTCGATGCCATGGCGCCAGAAATAACCCGCGCTGAGCGCACCGGCCACCCAAATCAGCAGCGCGATTGTTGCGCGCATGGGGGTTGAAGAAGTCATTGTTATTCTCCCTATTATTTTTCATAAACACGGCTCTTGAACCACGGGGGTGGAGCCACCTTCACCCCGACTACAACTGCTTCTGAAAATCGCGATAGTTCTGCTTCAAACGCGCTTTCACCTTCCGCCACGGATCACCCCAGGGCAACTTGCTGCGCATGAGCGCAACACACAATTTACGTTGCCCTTCTACATCATCCACATGCACAAACTCCGGTGCGGGGCCGAGGTGGCCGCGGCAATCTGGCCCGCCTTCTAAGCCTTGGTTGTGATAATTGCCCAGCGGCACCGCCAAGGCGATGGTGGGCAACCCGTACACCATCGCTGCTGAACCCTCGCAGCTGCCGCCATCCATGATGCGGCGCTGATGTTGCTGCGGCAGCACCTGCTCCGCCAATTCGGTGAGTATCTGTAAATAATCCGCTTGAAACGGCGTGCGCCGGTCACCCAGCCGCACAATCGGCCCCTTGCCGACTACTGCGCCCGGCAGAGTGCGCGATGCTTCCAGGCTCACGCACACCAGCGCCCGCCGTGCGGCTTGCAGCCAACCCAATTCGAAATGCCCCACCGCGCCGACCAAGCCCACCTCCTCGGCCCGCGTGAGCAAACCGATAAATGGTGGGCGCTGCTTCTGCCCCCGCTTTGCGAATACATCGAGTGCGGTAGCAACAATGCAATACACGCCGATCAGGTCATCCGCCGCCTGGGTGTAAAGCTTGGCGCCGCTTTTCCATACCGGCTTTCTAAATTTGAAACCGCCGAACAGCGACTTCGCACCCGGACGGCGTGGCGCGATCTGCTCAGCCTTCACGTGCACCTCCGCCGTACCGATCGCATAGCCTTTTGGATGCAAGCTTACCTTGCGCAATACGCCTTCGCCCGCCCAACCGTCTTCGGTCGACAACCAGACGCGACTGTCGCGCAATAACTTGGTGGGCGAACCGCCATGCCAGCGAATACGCAGCACATTCGGCTGCACCCAGCGCACACCATGAAAACCGGGGTGATCCATATGCGCAATGAATACGCGCAGCGGGTCATCGCTGCGCGCGCGCAAGAGGCGTTGATAATCGGCCTGTGATGCCGCGCCGACCACGATGTTGCCGATGGGGTCGGTAAAATAGGGAACGCCATTCCGATCCAGCACCTCGGTCACCCAGTTGATCACGTGACTTTCGCGAAACGGCGCCGTGGGCTGGGACAATAGCGTGGTCAGTAATGCTTCGTGTCGTTGGTGCATCGTGCTTCCTAGGCCGCAATCCAGCTATCGTAAATTAGCTGCCCTTACGCTTTTGTTTTCACGTCCTTGAAGATGACCTGATCGATACCTTCAAAGGGGTTGATCCGGTCGAGCAGAAGGATAGTGCGCTTCTCTTCCCCGACAACCATAGCGTAAGTACGATGGAGTTGGTAGCTGCCTGATGCCAGCAAGAGCGACTCCTCATTCTGGTAGGGGGGCTCTTTTTGTAAGTAGATGCCAGGAGTGTGATGGTAAGTTTGGGTATCGGCAGCGGTTTCCCATATGCTCATTTCGTTATCAAGCGGGCGCAGCATGGCGGCATGAGGCCGGTTCGATAAAATTTGAATGCCTGCCTGCGTATTTTCCACCGACTCACTCGCAACGCGACGAATCACCCCGATTTGCCAAGGCGCTGCACCGGGTTGAATGCCAATAATGGTGTGGTTTCGCACCCAATCTTCTTTCAGGCTGGAAATGATCACGCCATAACCCATCTGGCTGATATTTTCCACGACCCAACTCTCCGTCTCATCTTCATAAATGTTAATGCTAAGCGCTGAGGTCGGCGTCATCGCTTGAATGGCTTTCATATGCCGCGCCTTGTCCCGCGTCTTCTCGGTGACGAAGCCGTAGACCTTCATGTCCACTTCTTCTTGATAGGCAATACTTTCATTTGGCGAAGGGAGTGGCTTGGGCGCCGGATTCGGCCGCAATAGGGCGGACTGGGCAAGCTGTTCGCAGAGCGCGCCAAAGCTGTGCACCACACTGATTTGGTCAAATACTTGGGTGCGGTTCGCATGGCGTTTATCAAAATGATGGTGCTCATTGTGCACATCCATTTTGCACCAGCACTGCGATAAATGCGCCATGACTTCCAGCAAATCTTCACGCTTGTAGTGCGAGAAATCGATCGCCCCGAGCGTGGCAGGTACCCCCCCATGCTCTAATTGCTTTAGGCCGACGACCAATGCGCGCACCGCCTCGCCCGAGCCAAAACAGCGCGACATAAAATGGTGCTCGGAAACCGAGGTGAGCCGGACAGGGGTTTTGGGCTTGGAAAAATCCACATGAAAAACCGTACTGCCGCTCGGTATCTGCTCCCAACAAAACGTCCCCGCCAAGTTGTGCGTCAGCAAGTGCGCCAAGTCGATTTGTATCTTGGTCAGATGCTCGGGCGCGGCCACGGCCATCATGAGCAATTTCAACATTTCCTGCGCGATGCTCGTTTGCGCCTTGGCCGTGCTGTTGAGCGTGACCGGCAGCTGCAGCAGCGCACGTTCCTCTGCTAATCGAATCACGAGAAATATCTGATCCCAAAGTTCAGCGGGAATTGGGCGGTAGCGCAAATGCAGCCAATGCGCCTGAAGATCGAGCCGACGCATCGTGCGCATAATCACAATCGCGAGATCTTGGTCATTTTGCTCACCCTTTTGCGGCAAACTCTCAATACAGCGTAAATGCGCGTTGACGGTTGCTTCGAGAAAATCAAAATTCGCATTCCAAATGCGCTCTTCGAACGCTTTGTGCATGCGCGAGGTATCCGTGTATTGGCGGCGCAATGCGCGCTCATATTTCTGCGCGGATTGGTCGATGCGCGCCAAACGCTTCACACGCTCCTTTAGACTGATCCCCTCTGCGTTGGATAAGGCCAACAGCCAGTGTGTGAGTTCCTCCAGCGCCATTGCCGGATTATCAGCAGGGAGCTCCTCGATAATTCGCGTGACACCCGACTCCCGAGCTAAGGGATGGCTGTTTTTCTTATATAAATTGCTAATAAAATCAAGCATATTTAACTTATCACACAACTTTACGACCCCAGGAACGGAATGCCCTGGCAGTCTTTTAAGAAGGAGATAGGCAAGATGCGTGCCCAGGGGAAAAAGGGATAGCGGGAGGTGCTCGCGCACTGCTTACGCGGTTTCCGGCAACAGCCGCGCGCTAAGGGCTGTAAGCGGTAAACCTGGATCAGCTACTTGAATGGTGCTTTTTGAATTAGCGTTTGCCGCCGCCCAAAATAGATCCCAGCACGCCGCGAATGATCCGCCGCCCCACCTCGCTGCCGATGGCGCGCGCAGCACTTTTGGCCAGGGCCTCGCCCACACCCTGCCGCTTGCTGCTTCCCCCACCGAGCACGCCGCCCAGGATGTCGCCCCAACCGCCGCTATCTTTCTCTTGGGTTTGCTTGGCCTCGGTTTCGGCTTGCTGCGCCGCGCGCCCTTTGAGAATCTCATAGGCGGATTCGCGATCCACGGCTTTTTCGTAGATGCCGGCGACGAGCGAACTTTGGATGATTTGGCGGCGGGTGACTTCATCGATCGGCCCGATCTGGCCGTGCGGCGGCATGATCAGCGCGCGCTCGGTGACGGTGGGCCGGCCTTTTTCATCCAGGGTGGAGACCAGTGCCTCGCCCACGCCCAGCTCGGTGATGGCTTGCTCGGCGTTGAATTTAGGATTCTCGCGCATGGTGGTGGCGGCGGCCTTGACCGCTTTTTGGTCGCGCGGAGTGAAGGCGCGCAGCGCGTGCTGCACGCGATTGCCGAGCTGGCCCAGCACGCGATCCGGGATATCGAGCGGGTTTTGCGTCACGAAATACACGCCCACACCCTTTGAGCGCACCAAGCGCACGACTTGCTCGATCTTCTCCAGCAGCGCGTCCGGCGCATCGTTGAACAAGAGATGCGCTTCATCGAAAAAGAACACCAGCTTGGGTTTCTCCGGGTCGCCCACTTCTGGCAAGTTTTCGAATAATTCCGATAGCAACCACAAAAGGAAGGTGGAGTACGCCTTGGGTGATTGCATTAGCTTGTCTGCGGCGAGGATGTTGATTACCCCCTGCCCTTGGGCATCAGTCTGCATAAAATCTTCTAAATTGAGCGTGGGCTCACCGAAGAAGCGATCGCCATTCTGCGTTTCGATCTGCAATAGGCCGCGTTGAATAGCGCCAATCGACGCGGCAGAGACGTTACCGTATTCGGTGGTAAATTGTTTCGCGTTGTCGCCCACGCTTTGCAGCATGGCGCGCAGGTCTTTCAGGTCAAGCAGCAGCAGGCCGTTATCGTCTGCGATCTTGAATACCAGGTTGAGCACGCCTTCCTGGGTCTCGTTCAGATTGAGCATGCGCCCCATCAACAGCGGACCCATCTCGGATACGGTACTGCGCACCGGATGGCCCAACTCGCCAAAAACATCCCAAAACGTAACCGGGCAACCAACAAACGCATGATCCTGCACACCCATCTTGGCGAGCCGTTCTTCAATCTTCGGGTTCAGCTTGCCGGGCTGACTGATGCCGGAGAGGTCGCCCTTCACATCCGACATGAAGACCGGCACGCCTTGGCGGCTGAAATTTTCTGCCAGCACTTGCAGCGTGACCGTTTTGCCGGTGCCGGTGGCGCCGGTTATCACGCCGTGGCGATTGGCCATTTTGGGCAACAGAAAAACGTCGATCTCGGATTTTGCGATCAGCATGGGTTCGGCCATGGTTCAACTTTCTAAGTTTGGTTTATCAAACGGCTTTTGAACCACGGGGAACACGGGGTTCACGGGGAAACCCAAAAACAATTGCGCTTGAATCCTTTCGCCCGCCTGACGCAAGGTTAAATAAGACATCGTGCTGTTTTTCCCCGTGCTCCCCGTGGCCCCCGTGGTTAATCGCTTTTCTAATGATTAAGCATGCCGCAAATGGTAACATTGCACTGTTTTTTCTAGGAAGTTTCAAGCTATGGCCGGTCATTCCAAATGGGCAAATATTCAGCACCGCAAAGGGCGCCAAGACGCCAAGCGCGGCAAGGTTTTTACCCGCCTGATTAAAGAAATCACCGTGGCTGCCCGCATGGGCGGCGGTAACCCCAATGACAACCCGCGCCTGCGCCTCGCCATCGACAAAGGCAAAGCCGAAAACATGCCGGGTGACAACATCGACCGCGCCATCAAGCGCGGCACCGGCGAGCTGGAAGGCGTGACCTATGAAGAAGCACGCTACGAAGGGTATGGGGTAGGCGGCGCGACGGTGATGGTGGATTGCCTCACCGACAACAAAGTGCGCACGGTCGCCGATGTGCGCCACGCCTTCGCCAAGCACGGCGGCAATATGGGCACCGACGGCTGTGTCGCTTATCAGTTCAAGCACTGCGGGCAATTGGTTTTCGCACCCGGCACCTCTGAGGATAAAGTGATGGAAGCCGCCATCGACGCCGGTGCAGAAGACGTAATCACCAATGACGATGGCAGCATCGAAGTTATCAGCACCCCACACGATTTTCCTGCGGTGAAGGATGCGCTGGAAAAAGCCGGGTTGAAAGCCGAGATCGCGGAAGTCATCTACAAGCCCACGATGGAAACCGAACTCACCGGGGATGACGCGGTAAAAATGCAGAAATTGCTCGATGCGCTGGAGAGCTTGGATGATGTCCAAGAGGTCTTCACCAGCGCGGTTCTGGAGGAATAAGACAATCCGCATTCTCGGCATTGATCCCGGCTTACGCATCACAGGCTTCGGCTTGATCGACAAGACCGGCAAGCAACTCGCCTACGTCACCAGCGGCTGTATCCGCACCCCCGACGCCTCGCTGCCGGAGCGGCTCAAAACCATCCTCGACGGCCTCGCCGAAATCATTCAGCAACATCAACCCGAGCACGTCGCAGTCGAGCAGGTATTCGTCAATGTCAATCCCAAATCCACGCTGCTGCTGGGCCAAGCCAGGGGTGCGGCGATTTGCGCGGCGGTTTCCGCTAATCTGATCGTCGCCGAATACACTGCGCTGCAAGTGAAACAAGCCGTGGTCGGCAACGGCCATGCGGATAAAACCCAAGTTCAAGAGATGGTGAAGCGCCTACTGCAATTGGCCGGAACCCCCTCGCCCGATGCAGCCGATGCACTGGCGTGTGCAATCTGCCATGCACATGGCGGGTTGGGTTTGGGACAACTCTCAACCGCGGGCTATCGCGTGCGCAATGGCCGCTTGATCGGAGGTACACCATGATCGGACGCATTACCGGCGTCCTTGCCGAAAAACAACCGCCGCATGTGCTGGTGGATGTGGGCGGTATCGGCTACGAAATCGACGTGCCGATGAGCACCTTCTACAACCTGCCGGCAAGCGGTGAGCGCATCACGCTCTATACACATCTCACCATTCGTGAAGACGCGCATTTGCTCTATGGCTTCGGCACCGAGGCCGAGCGCCAAGCGTTTCGACAACTGCTCAAAGTCAGCGGCATCGGCGCTAAAACCGCGCTCTCGGTACTCTCCGGCATGAGCGTGACCGACCTCGCCAATGCAATCGCCGCACAGGAAACCGGACGCATCACCAAAGTGCCCGGCATCGGCAAAAAAACGGCGGAGCGTTTGCTGCTGGAATTACGCGACAAATTTTCGGCGGCGGTCGCCACGGTTACCACGACAGGCGCTGCCCCCTCCAGCGAGGCCGACATTCTCAATGCGCTTAATGCGCTTGGGTATAATGACAAGGAAGCGCTGTGGGCCGTGAAGCAATTGCCGGCGGAGGCCTCTGTGTCGGACGGGATTCGACAAGCGCTAAAGCTATTATCGAAGAGTTAGGCGTCGGGCGTCAGGATTCAGGCGTCAGGGGAAACAAGCGTGTCCAATGTTGTTCAATACTCCGATTTGAGCGTCTGGCAAAAGGCTATGAACTTAGTTGAAGAGATTTATCGTTTAACGCGATCTTTCCCCAAAGAAGAGCAATTTGGCCTAGTTTCGCAAATGCGCCGAGCCGCCATATCTATCCCATCGAACATCGCTGAAGGATATGGGCGTAAATCCACCAAAGCTTATGTCAACTATCTATCAATTTCGTATGGCTCGCTTTTGGAGTTAGAAACGCAAATTCAAATCGGGCAGCGTCTACTCTATTTGGATCGCCCTACTATGGAGAAACTGCTTGTGCAAACCAATGAAGTGGGACGTATGCTGAATGGCTTGCAGCAATCTTTAACACGACAATCTGTCGCCTGACGCCTGAAGCCTGAACCCATGATTGAAACCGATCGCCTCATCGCCCCAACCAATCTTTCCCCCCAGGAAGAAGCGGTCGAACGCGCGTTGCGCCCGAAGATGCTGGACGAATATGTGGGCCAGCAAAAAATACGCGAGCAACTCACGATCTTTATCCAGGCGGCGCGCCAGCGCAAAGAGGCCTTAGATCATGTGCTGTTGTTCGGGCCGCCGGGTTTAGGTAAGACCACGCTGGCGCATATTATCTCGCGCGAAATGGGCGTGAATCTGCGCCTGACTTCTGGCCCGGTGCTAGAGCGGGCGGGCGATTTGGCGGCGCTGCTGACTAACCTCGAACCAAACGATGTGCTATTCATCGACGAGATTCACCGCCTATCGCCGGTGGTGGAAGAAATCCTCTACCCCGCGCTGGAGGATTATCAGATCGACATCATGATCGGCGAAGGCCCGTCCGCACGCTCGGTCAAGCTCGATCTGCCGCCGTTTACGCTGGTCGGCGCCACCACCCGCGCCGGCATGCTGACCAATCCGCTGCGCGACCGCTTCGGCATCGTGGCGCGGCTGGAATTTTATTCACCGGCCGAATTGCAGCGCATCGTGACGCGCTCGTCAGGCTTACTCAATGTGCAGATTACCGATGAAGGCGCGTTTGAAATCGCGCGCCGCTCGCGCGGCACGCCGCGTATCGCCAACCGCTTGTTGCGGCGGGTGCGCGATTTTGCCGAGGTAAAGGCCGATGGTCATGTCACCCCTGAGGTCGCCGATGCGGCGCTGTCGATGCTGGATGTAGATAAAAGCGGCTTCGACATCATGGACCGCAAGCTGCTAGAAGCCGTACTCAGCAAATTCGGCGGCGGGCCGGTCGGGCTGGACAACCTGGCCGCCGCGATCGGCGAAGAGCGCGACACGATTGAAGATGTGCTGGAGCCTTTCCTGATCCAGCAAGGCTATCTGATGCGCACACCCCGCGGCCGCATCGCCACGCCCTTGGCGTATGAACATTTCGGCCTGAGCGCACCCGCGTCGGGCGCCAATCGCGATATGTGGGATAGCGCACAGTGAGCTTGGCGCAGGAACCCTATACTTTCTCATTTCCCGTGCGGGTGTATTACGAAGACACCGATTCGGGCGGGGTGGTTTATTACGCTAACTACTTAAGATTTTTGGAGCGCGCTCGCACCGAATGGCTGCGCGCAGCGGGTTTTGAGCAGCCTGATCTATTGCGTGACCATAATGTCATCTTTGTAGTGCGCTCAGTAGCGATAGAATATTTGCGTCCCGCGCAATTCAACGATGAGCTGACTGTCACCGTGCGCATGGAAAAGCTCGGGCGCAGCACGATTGAGGTATTCCAGACGGTTGAACGCGATGCACGACTGATCGAGGCAACGGTCAAAATCGTTTGCGTGGACGGTGCAAGCTTCAAGCCCGTCAGTATTCCACCCCATATTCGACAACCACTCGAAAGCTTGCAACCCGCATGAAAATCGAAGCGACGCCCGACTTTTCCTTTTTGACCATGATCGTGAATGCAAGCTTCATCGTGCAACTGGTGATGCTGTTGCTGCTGGTCGCCTCATTCATGTCTTGGCTGTTTATTTTCCAAAAGATGTTCACACTACGCATCGCGATCAAGCAGGCAGATGAATTCGAGAAAGAATTTTGGGGCGGCGCCGATCTCAATCATATTTTCCAGAACCTGACCTCGGGGCGCTTGACCCCACGCGGCATGGAAAAGATTTTCGAAGCCGGTTTTCGTGAATACACCAAACTCAAAAAACAATCCGGCATGGATATCAGTAGTGTCATGGATGGCACGCGCCGCGCCATGCGCGCCGCGTATCAACGCGAGGTGGATGCCTTGGAGCGCAAGCTCGCCTTCCTCGCCACCGTCGGTTCGGTCAGCCCGTATGTCGGCTTATTTGGCACGGTGTGGGGCATCATGAATTCATTCCGTGGCCTGGCCAATGTCGGGCAAGCCACGCTGGCGCATGTCGCCCCCGGCATCGCGGAAGCCTTGATCGCCACCGCCATGGGCCTGTTCGCCGCGATTCCCGCCGTGATCGCCTATAACCGCTACACCCACGACATCGACCGGCTGGCGATTCGCTATGAGAGCTTCATGGAAGAATTCTCGAATATTTTGCAGCG
>ERZ1292633.4227-Hain-H41-02um-R1-4227-length-13433-cov-6_pt1 | contig 13433 bp, 4 predicted proteins | sample MGYA00564406_ERZ1292633 | MGnify/ENA primary metagenome ERZ1292633 (study PRJEB36523, sample SAMEA6512639) | groundwater metagenome | collected 2019-01-08 | study: AquaDiva: Metagenomics assemblies of 32 groundwater samples
CTCTCCTCCTTTCGTCGTCGTCGGCGTCGGCGTCGTCTGTCCGCCGCCGGTGTCGTTCACGGTGGTAGTGGGCGCCACGACGCGTTGGACGTTCGACAGCCAAGGCAGATTCCGGACGAAGCCTTCCAGCAGGTACGCTTTCAACCGGTCCAGTCGCTCGTCATCCGGCGGCGGTTTTGTAACGCCAGTGTCGGCTGCCGCGGTCGTCGTCGCCGAACCCCTCGCAACGTCGTCTAAGGAGCTTGTCGTGCTCCTCGCAGGTGCCGAACCATGCAGGCTAGCCGCGGTGTGAGAAGCAGCTACCGCGGTCGTGGTGCTTGTCCCGGCGATGGACTTCGCCGCTTCCGCGGCGGTCCGGTAGTGTGACCAAGGGTCCACCGTCCGCCACCCAAGACCATAGACGAAGCCGTAGACGGCAAGCAAGAAGTTCGCGTCCTCGATCATCTTCATCACCGTCGTCCGTTCGTCATTCACCTCGTCGTAGGAAATATTCGAGTGGTACGAGCGTGCCCCAACATCCCTGGCGGCGGCGTTTCCTGCCTGCGCGCATTTGATCAGAAAGTGCGTGGTCGACGCGATGCCGCACGTTTTGGCATCGCGCGACACGGGGATCGGCAACGGCTGCTGCCATTTTTTTGGATCGTGACGTTCGTTGAGAGGGTCGTAACCGGCCAATTCGGAAAGGGCGCGATCCCGGAAAGCCGCGAGCAACTTCTGCACGCCTTCGGTCGCACCAAAACGCTGGTCGTACATGTACCTGGGTGTTGATTAATATAGAGAGAGAGGAGAGTGAGAGATAGAGAGCGCAGATGGAGAGAGTGGGGGGAGGCTATGCCCGTGAGCTGGCTATCAGCAACGTTCTTTTGGCGCGCAACATCCCAAAAGGCACCTTTTAACACTCAATAAAATCCGCCCACGAGTCAGTCGAAACCACACGACGTCAAACGTCCAAACTGCATCGAATCGACACGATGAGGATCGGCGTTCGGGGTTTGTCCCCGGCCACGGTCGGCGCGCGTTCCATCTTTCGAACGTTGTCGTGACCCCCGGTGACGGTGCCAAAAACCGTGTGCTTTCCCCGCAGCCAAGGGGTGGGCGCTGTCGAGATGAAAAACTGTGATTCGTTCGTGTTAGGACCGCGGTTCGCCATGCAGAGTGAAAATACCGGCATGTTCGGTAGCGTCCCATCGGCGGGAAATTCATCGGCAAACGGTCCACCGTAGATGGAGCGGCCGCCGGTGCCATCGCCGTTTGGGCAGCCCCCTTGTATCATAAAATTCGGAATGATCCGATGAAAAGTGAGGCCATCGTAGAACTTTTCCTTGCACAGGCCGGCAAAATTGGCGACTGTCTTTGGAGACAACTCCGGAAACAGCTTCAGCGTAACACTGCCTGCTGTGTTCGTGACGATCACGGCACTCGTTGGTAACGCTGCGCCGTCCGATGTGCGGTTCCTAAGGTGGGCCACGCCACCACCAGGCAGGGACGTCAGGAGGGTGGTGGTGCTCGTGGGGAGAACCGTGGTCTTCGTCGCGAGCCGGGGAGGAAGCAAGCGGCCGGGAAGGGATGATTGGAAGCGAAGCATTGCACCCTCCGCCGAAGTGAGGCGGCAACCGTCGCTAAACGCGAACAGCGACGTGGACACCGATGACGTCGTCGAGGTCGAGGACCGCTGAATGTCGCAGCGGAGCACATCGATGACGATGTGCTCCGTGTCATGGCCCACCTTCCCCCCGCCAGGATGGGCGGCGACGGGGACGTTGCTGCCCTGCGCCGTGGCCATCAAAATACCAGTCTTCGCATCTAGTTCGAACTCCGGTGCGGCTAGCAGCGCGCGGAGGACCTGATTGGGCCTGATCTCAAGGCCTACGACCGCACGCGCGGGGAGGAACAACGACATGAGATCCTTTCCGCCTTTCGAGGAGGGTCGATGATTTGGGACGGATGCGACGACGAAGGTGAATGGTGGATCGATCGCATGGTCGTCGTCGTCACGTTGGCTTCGAGGAGCGTCGTTGCGGGCCGCGTCCTCTTCGCGCCCGCCGGCACGCAGGGTCGGCGCCTCGCCTTTCTCAGCGAAGGATGCGATCCGCGAGGTTGATAACACGACGACGCCCGCCGGGGTGGCGCAGAGCAGCCAATCTTGTAACCCGGAATCCGCCGCGAGTAACGATCCGCCGCCGCTTGGCGAAGATGGCAGCAGCCAGTCGCTGATGACCACATTCGATGGCAGCGGCTGGCTCGGGTTCACTCGAGAGGCATTGGGGGGGGCATGCCCGGCAGTTGGAAGAAGACGATGTCGGCGATATAGCTCTTCGACGAAGCAACGTCGCCACGTCGCACCACCACCTGCACGTGGTCCGATGTCGCTGCCCCCCGCACGACGGTTGAGGTCGACCGCGAAACTCGCGCTGCCTTCGGTGGTGGTAAGCGGTGTGATGAGGGGCACCATCTCAGCGACGATACCCAGCCACTGTCGTACCCCTTCACGATGAGCTGCCGCGTCGCCTCCTCCCCCTCCTCCTCCAACTGCGTGGTCGGATGCACCACCACCATCCAACGACCGATTGATGGTCATCGCTGTGGGAAGGGGTGTGATGCTCCGGAGCTTGCCCGTGCGGAGGGACAGGGTTGCGAGAAACAGTTGAGCCGACACCGCCACTCGCGGAAGTCTCCCACCACCAAAAACATCACCACGCGACGACAGAAACTGTACCAGTGGGGCGGCGGGGCCAACATGCAAGACGGCAAGGCAACCTTCAACAAACGTCTTGCGGTACGGCTCAACGGTCGAGGTGGTGGTGGTGCGCTGCACAACCCGCTCGACACGCCGGTCTGTTCCCGGCACGGCCACGATGCCAAGGACGCAGTGCCCGATGCGCATGAAGAAAGAAAAATCCGTCGCGCTTCGCTTCGTCATGCGGAACGCGGTTTGTTCTTCCAGCGTCGTCATCGACGATATCGGAGCGGAGCGGTCTCGACTCGTGATAGCGTCGCCTCCTCTTCCTGCCGGTGGTCCTGTGGTGACAGGAGCCCTCAGTCGCTTCGCGCCAAGTAAGCCACCAGTGGCAGTCGTCGGCCCGCCTCCACCGAGGGAATGGAGCTGCGGGGCGGACGCCATGACGGGTCGCCACGTAAACACGTCGATGATCTCGACAATGCCGATCGCGTCGACGGCGGCGACATAGCGGCCGGCAACCAAATGGTGATCCGTGCCAACAAGAGCAGTCGTGAGGGCTGCCACGGATGCCTCGCTCGTCGCGACGGAAGCGGTGTATGGTGTGACGAGCGACAAGTACGTGATGGGAAACACTGACCAGGGTACCACTCGATGCACAAGTTCGTGTCCGTCCTTGAGTTCGCTCTGAGTGTTCTGAGGGAGCGGCTCCTCCTCCGCCGGCTCGCCACGAATCGAAGACGTCCCTCCCGAAGACAAGGGACGCACTGGGACGGCGAATAACAAAGGGGTCAGGAGCAGCGTGGCACCCGATGCCAACCGGCCGCCCGCATCGCTCCGGGGGACGTCGCTCGCGGCCGACAACGACGAAACAGACGCGGCAGCGGCGGACACTAGGAACCATGTGGACAGCGACGACGGAGCCGCAGCTCCTATTCCTCCTGGAAGCGTGACGCACTCCACGGCCGACGTGGAAACGGGGATCTGAGACGTCAAGAAGGCGGACGACCCCACGGCAGGGCGGGAGGGCAGGAGGGTCGTCAAGTCGACGCGGCGGATGCTCTCGAGGCTGAGCAGTGTGGTGCTGATGCTCGCGACGGCTACAAGATTGTGCGGCCCCGCCACGGCATGTAGCGGAAGTGCCTCCGCCCGAGAACCGTTCAGCCGCGCCCAAAAGCTTCGACGGGTGTGACTCAGCGGGGGCGCAGCGTTTTGAGGTTCGCGAACGACGAATTCAAGCCACGCCACGAGACGTCGGGAGTCCAAAGGATCTTCGCGCAGGCAACACTTTGCCAATGTGGTGCGGCGCACCAGATAGTGCCGCAACGCTTGCGGTTCTATCGGCGGAAATCCATCGGCGTTAGTCGTGGTTGTTGTGGTGTCGAGTGCCGCGGTGTCAGCGCTGTGCGCAACCATTATTGAACGATAGAAGGCGTCGGTTAAGTCGATCGACTTGATGGGGACGGTTCCCACTGGCAACTGTCGCCACAGCCACAAGATGCCGCCCGACGTGACCGTCACAGAATAAACGGCGGGGGAACCACCGCCACTATTGGAGGGTGCAAGAAGCGCGGGCGGGACCGCTTGCCTCGCGCGGCTGCGGTCGGGAATGACGGTCATGGAGGCGAGTACGCGGCCCTGTGTCTCCTCCTGATCCTCCTCCTCCTCCCAATCCACGCCGCCCGGGGCGCCATGTTCGTGGTGGTCACCGGTCGGGCCGTCGATCCGCGACGTCGACGAGTTGTTGTGATCATACGCCACGCGGTGCTCTGCGAAGAGAAGGTGTTTTGCGGCGTGCGAGGAGGTGCCATCGACGCCGACTGCCGACGTCTGAGATTTGTTACACCCCTCTTTTTCGTCTCCTTTCACCAAGAGGTTCCAATATCGCGATTCGGACGACGACTCCATCCATATGCCCTTTTGTTCCTTTTTCTTTCTTTGTCGCAACAAATTGGGCGGTGAGGGACGCTTTGTCTTTGTGTTTTTTGTGTCCGATGATGGGCTGCCGTTCAACGAAAGCAGTAACATTGGGAACCTAGAGAGACTGAGATAGTAGCAGGGGTTATTGATGGGTGCACCACCACCGTTCGAGGACGCTGTCTTCATCTCCATCCGATGAGTGCTATTAGTATTCACAACAAATAGATCGCTTCGGGGATCAAAGGAAAGGGATGGGCGAAGGGAGACTGATGAAAATGCGCTATTTTTTTCTACCTGTCCGCCTCGTCACCGGTCGTCAGCTGAACCGATTTAGTTTGCCAAACTAGAGAGATGATGTATCGTTTTTTCCGGCGATCGTTGTTACGCAATGCTGTGCTGCATGAAATCTTCCACCACCCTCCGCTGCGACAAGGCGTTCCAAAGGTGAAGTGGGTCGTCCGACAATCGAACTTCGTGTCGCGTGACGGCGTGGCGGATGATGCAAGATGGCTTGGCGATGCTGCTCGCGGTGGCAGTTCCGCCATCCACTTGCGACGTCGATCGCGTCCACCACCGCAATACGGGTTGGAGCTCAAACGATTTCCGCTCCTCCCGTCGGTAAGCAGGAACAGTAGCTGCCAACGGAGGAGCGGCGGGGGCGTCTTGGGGGGCCGCTTGCAGTGGGTGAAGGAGGTGACTCTCCGCGGCGCGGGGTTGACGCCTGGAGGCCACGATCTGTGAGTCGCGACGCATGAGCGCTTCCTCGGTCACCTTTCTCAATTGCGGTAACAGTCGATGCTTCGTGAAGGCGGCGTCTTGATGAGGACGACCCGCGGCTGCAAGTTCCGCGAGTTGGGTGCGGACACGACAATGACGCACGTCGGGGTCATCATCAACGTGACTGCGATTCCACAAGTTCGCGAGCGCTTCCTCACAGTACGTTTCGCGCTGCCCTTGCCGATGAAGGATGCCGACTCCTTGAGAGTCCGCCATGTACTCTAGCGAGAGGGTCGCAAAGGACGCGCCGGTCAAATGGAGGTGGGCTCCCCCCCACGTCGTGCCGCTCGGCACGCGGCTGGTGACTTGATCGAGCGGCACGTCGGTCGCGTAGCGAAATCCCCCTCCGTTCTCCTTCACGATGACGTCGCTGAGGACGTTGTGCATCTGAAATAGCGAAGATGAGGAGTTGAGGCGCTGCATGACCCTGTCCACGACGGCGGTGGCGTCCGCGACGTGGCAGGATGGACTGCCAGCCGCATCGGCCTCAACGCGTTGCCGCGGTTGCCGTTGGTATCGTTCGCGCAGTTGCCACACCAAAGTGCGGACGAGGTATCGGAAGCCATGGATGAAGCCGCCCGCGCTGCGCTTGTGATCGCGGAAGTGCATCAGCGCGCCGGCGACGTACAAGTGCGGTGTGCTCACGGACTCAAAAGCAGAGGTCACCTCGGGGTACGTGTCCGTTTCGTCGCGCGCGACAAACGCCTTGCGCCAGCGTGAGGCCACTTCGAGGTCATCGGCTTGCTCACCACGGTAGGGATCGTCGTTTCGCTCGGTCGCCATGAAGGCACGCTCGTCCATGACCCCTTCGTCATTCCGTTGGCGTTCTTCTTGAGAATGTCTAAAGCGACGTGTTGCATCGGGCGCGAACGGCTGATTGTCCCAGATGTATCCCAAGCATTGGATGATCCTGTCGTACCCTTGCCGACCGGCATCGTGATCCGACATACGCTGCGTGACGAATCTCGACACGTTGAATCCAGGACCCTGCGGCACCAGTCGAAGCTGCTTGGCATCCGAGGCGATCACCACGTACAGACGGCCCCCCGTGGTGTTATCACGGAAGACGTGCACCGGACCCACGCCGAAACGCGTCGCGGCCGGGTTGCGCTTCATTTTGCTCTCCATGAACTCCGCGACCTCCTCCATGGAAAACTTCGGCCGTAACGCGATGAAGTGTGTGTACGATAAGATGGCATCGTTTGACTTCAGCTGATATCGGTCTAGCATGCCTCCCAGACTGCTCCGCGGATCCCCCTCATAGCGGCTCTGAAAAGCAAAACGCACCGGGCGCCGCGATGCGACGTGGACCGACGCCGCGCGCGATTCCACGGCTTGGGCCAACTCGAAGGCACTGTTGCCCCCTCCGAGGATGAACAGCCGCTGATTGGTATACTGGACCGCGTCGGTCGGCACCTCGCCACATTGCTCGATATGCTGCGCGCCATCGACTGCGACGACTTGTCGTGGAATGGATGTGCCCGTGGCGAGGACGACGACGCCGCATTGAACGGTGAACCCTTCCTCGGCCGCCCCTTCCTGCGACGATGGTGGCGACTTCGCCTGCGGCAGGGGCTGCGGGTGGGCCAACAAGACGAATCGCGACGACGACGACGCTGCTTTCTCGGCGGCATGTCCATGCTCACCTGATTCATCACCAGCGCCGCCTGTTTCCTCCTCGCGCTCGTAAACCGCCGTGACGCGCGTACTGTACAGGACGCGCAACCTGTGCCGCTTCGCGAAATCGCCGAGGTACCTCACGAGGTCGTCCGCATGCGGGTAGTAGGCCTCCGAATAATTGCGGAACGTGAACGCAGGTTCGTCGAGGAGGCGCGCATCCAATGCGGCAATACCCGTCGACGTGAGTAGACTGTTCCAGTCGTAGCGTAAGTGGTAGTCAAGCGCCGCCTCTTTATTGCGGCCATTGATGGACGCCTCGCCGCCGATGTGCACCTTGTTGACGCTGAGCAGCTGCCGGTGACGCGGGTACCGCTTGAAGAACGTCCCTGGTGCCGTGCCGCTTTCGAGCACCACGTAGTTCATGCCCAGCCGCTGCATGAAGTAGGCCGCCTGTATGCCGCCGGGGCCCGCCCCGATAATGCAGAAATCGTGGCGATGTGCCGCCCGAGCAGGGAGCCGTTTCATTATTTCGCCTGTGCTGTCAGGATCATCGCCTGGGAGGACCGTGGCGGCTGCAAAAAGCGTCAGAAAGCACAATCCGAAAGCGGCGTTGGCCCACCTCGTCATTGTCGCCGTCGTGCTCCTCATCGCTGCGTCGAACATGGAGATGAGGATGAAATCTGAATCCCAAGGGCTGACGGAAAATGAAAATCGGCGTTGGGAGGGCATCCGTCAGCATCTTTTGTCATGTTAAGTGGCTCAATTGTTGACAATCGACGAATGGTGTAAGAACAAACCATTTTCAGAAGCGCCACATATTCCCCCCCGCAACACGTTTGAGTCCGGGAATCGATCGTCAGCGGGGTTTTTTCACTGCCGCTCGGTGGCACGCCGCTCTGCCGCTCGGGCGGCCTCCGCCAGCTGCCTCGCGCGCTGCTTTCGGATGGCCAACGTGATGCCCTCGAGCATTTCCGTCCGGATCTTCACAATTTCTTGCTCACTGAACCGCTCCCCCGGCGGGTTGCCAAGGAAGGCCCGAATGCGCTCAACGGCTTGCGAGTCGGAAGAGCAGCCTTCGCCACATGCGTTGACGGCGCATGCTAGCCAGCAAGCACACAAGTCCACAAGCGTCTCAATTTCGAGGAACTCGGCGACTTTTCCGATGTCAACCATGAGTTTGTAATCGTCTGGGGTCAATTCGTGAAGTCGATTGGGCTCTTGCAGCTTCGCCGCGATGTCAGGGCGAGTGCCACGGTGAGTCAGCAGCCACATCGCGAACTGATGGTCCCAGTTGCCCGTTCCTTCTCGTGCCGGTGGGTAGTATTCCTCAAAGGTCATGTTGATCAGCGGCATACTGGGATCGATCGCGGGCGGTGGGTAGACGAGAGTGATGCCCGATGACACTCCCCCTCCTGCTCCTCGAGAGGTCGGGGACTGGGCGCCTCCTGCAGCCACACCATTGCTCGGCATTGGCAGCGCCGGCCCCCCCATCGGGTGCCGCGCCAAGTAGTCGCACGTGTCCTGAAGCAATTCCTCTGATATGTTCGGGACCGGCAGCACGAAAAGGCCCTGTGTGTGCTCACCGGATTCTCTCGCGTCCCTCAGCACATCGTCGAACAACCGGCTGGTTTTGGCGGCGTCGATGGGGATCACATACGCACGATTGGGGCTGCGTTCTGCGACGAAGCCGCCGAAAAGGTCGCCTTGGGCGCCGCTGTATTCCTTCAAGCTGTCGACTTTGCGGACGAAAGGGTGCATCGTTTTTCGATCCGTTCTGGAACCGTCGAGCTGAAACACACAATACCAATGCAATCAGAGTGGACAGCCGTGCAGCCACAGGGGGCGACTCTGCGGAATCCGGTGAGTCAATGAAAAGCAGAAACCGCGGTACGAGGGGGCGGAAAAAACACATCCTCAGCAGCAATCAGCCAGTGCCACCCGACTTGGGAAGTGGAAGCCGAATAGCTTCTTTTTGCCGCGAACATGGGGAAATAATGATGTTTTTTCATACTTCCTCATCAATCCGTGCTTCGCTTGTAGCGGCGTTGCATCGCAATTTGTTCCCTCCGCTCCTCCCGACGTCGATCGACGGATTCACCGGGGGGCATCGTGGCATCGGCCGAGGGAGCCGCACCGACATCGAACCCCTCAAACCGCACCCGGGTTTCGTTCGGATCGTCGACGTCGAGGTCCACGTGAACGCGCTGCGAGATGACGAGCATGAGCAGCCCAGCGACCGTGGCGAATATGAGCAGCGACGTCGCCGTGGCCGCCGGCCGGCGGGATACGGTCCATCCATACACTCCATCCTCCGTGACCAAGACGACGTCGTTCGCGCCATCGCCGTTAAAATCCGCCACGATAGCGGGTGCGATGGCGACGGACGGCAACTCGATCGCGGCCGCCGGTTCACCGTTCTTCGTCGTCACGAATGAGAGATGCGTGTCGCCAACAATGCCAACGAGCGGCTCGTGGCGGTGGCGCTGATAGTGCAGATTCCTTACATCCGCGGGATCCGAAAAGGCATCGTGAAAGTGATACGCGAACAGGTGTGGATAGCTGACGACGTTCGTGTCGCGCTCGTCCTGACTGTAGGTGGTCGCACTGACCTCCCCTGCCTGACGCTTCGCCGGATCGAATGAGCTGCCGGTGTCCGTGCGCCAAGCGACTTCCTTCGTGCGGCCGCTAATGGCGGTCACCGTCCCACTATCGACGAGAAAGACACTATAGCGATGCAACTTGAATGCGTTGACGTTCACGGCTTCTCGCGTGTGAACCACAAGCGGTGTGACACCTTGAGTAGTTGCGCTCACCACATTGTGACTTCCGACGCGAGACAGCACGTCGCGATAATGCGCGCCGGCACCCCCATCCGCCGCGTCGCCAACGCCTCGGTAGTAGTCCCCGTGCAGCACATGCTTCAGGTACCCGAGACTGGCGATGTACCCCTCCGAGTCGCAAATCGTCGCCTCATAGAGGACGTCGCCTTCCGACAAGGGGGCGTCGGCCATGACGCGCCCCTTGCAGTCATAGACTTGCTCGACGGCGTGCCGTCCCGCCACCGTTTGGCGAGATCCGAACAAGGTGTCGATTCGCTCGACGCGGAAGTCATCATCAACATCGTCGTACGTCACGAAGGGAACGGCAGGTCCGAATGTAGTGATGGACTTTCCAGTGAACAAGTGCACCATGGTGACGCCATGGCGAGTATGAACGGCTAACACATTCGGGAGCGGTCGCTTGACCCGGTTCAATTTGGACGACGCCACCGCGTGACGGGGTTTCCGAGTACTCCCGAAGAAGCCCAGCCATCCGCGAAGCGTCTCGCCATGGGCGCTCGATTTCCCATCGGTTGCATCTTCGTGGCTCGACGCGGTGTCGGCAGTGCCTTGCTTGCGATCCTTTGGCTTCCCGTCTTTATCTCGGTCCGTCTCCCACGCGGCGGCCCGCTTTTTGGCCGATTTTTCGGACACAAACGCGTGCGGGACCATGGTGGTATGCCAGTAGTGGGACCATGAATGTGGCAACGTGGCGACGACCGATTCGCGAAACGCGGTCCAGTCTAGATTCTCACTCGCGGATTGCAGGTCTCCTTCGGAAAATTTAAACTGTTCCGGACGCAGTAACGTCGAATCAATCGATTTGGCGACATCGTCCAACGAATGACGCCAGCGGAGTTCGCCTGTAAGCCCTTCGAAGGCGCTGATGGTGAGTTTCTCGGCGTCATCGACGGACTTGGTCTTCACTGCCACGACTATGCAACCCACGTCGCCCGTGTAGATACGATCGGGAAGGACGGTGACCGTAGCTGACCGCGGCACCATGGTCGCGTAGTTCGGCTCGACGATGGCCTTGGACCAAACGAGGCTCAGTTTGTGGTCGAGCAGGTGCACGTAGTAGTCATCCGTGACGGCCACAATGTGCTGCGGATGACCTCGACGCCACGAAGGAGGGAGGTGGGCCTGGTAGCTTTGTGGCGCGAGTGAAGTTGCTGGCGCTCCCGGGATCAACGCAGCGGTCGACCCGCTGCCGGCAACATCGGCCGATGTTCGGTTTCCTGGAAATGACAAGAACCCAGCACCGAGGCCGATTATGGCCCCATTCAGCTGCGGCGACGAGGCAGAAGGTTCGATTTTCGTGAAAAATTCCGCCGGATTTCGCGTGGGGATTAAATATGTCGGTAAGAGGGACACGACACCCTCATCAGGAGAAAACAACAGCTGCGGATTTCCGTTACCACTGAAGTCATCGACCACGGGACGAGGTGGAATCCGGGTGCTCGTCCCGCGCGACCGTTTGGCAAAGAAACCGGTGTGCATCGACACGGATCCTTCCTGCATCCATATGAGCGCCGCCGCCATCGCGCAGACTACAAGCAGGAGAGCGTCGCGTAACCTCATTATGATGAGAAGGTTGAGAATGTTAATTCAAAATGTTTTTCTTTTCAGAGGGAAAGAGAAACCAATGGAGGCATCTGAGCAAAGAATTGACCCACCCAGATACTTCCTCGAACCCCCGAGACTAGCTTAAAATTGCACGCGAGCGGTCATTTCTCAACCGCGAGTGCCTTCCGAGGCAACTGAAGTCGGACGAAGAGGTCTCGCTGAGCCAGAGACCCTCCGATAGCAGCCAATTCCATTGCCGAGTACGATTGCCCAGCTGTGATGTGAGTGACTGGATGGTCGCCCAAAGTCCAAGCGATGACGGTGGCGATGCTGCGGAAAGCGGTCAAAGCGGTCGCACTACGACGCTTCGTGGGTGTCCCAGTGGGGATATTTAACGAATCCAAGTTTTCCAAACTTTGGCGGAAAAGGATTTCCAGGGCATTTTGGGCCTCTGCCTCCTCGTGGCCACGACGATGGATGTCAGCCGCACCGGAGGAGAGAAACAGCGCACCGCAGATGAGCCAATGTATCATGAAAAACAGATGAAAAGGTGATGACACGAGGAGGTCCGCCGGCGCCTCAGTAGCGGCCGTGATCGGACCAGACGACATTTGTGAAGGATCGCGACCACACAACTGTCCCATCGTCAACCTCATGGCATCGGCCGGCCATCCCGTCGCTTCCCCACATCGTGTCCAGCACGCGAGGAGAGGAGGCACCAGGAGAGCCACAAACCGTTTGGCCAGACCCACGAATTCGCACGCCTGCCAATGTTCGCTGGTCGTTGTTGTTTCGGATGTATTCATCGTCGACGCCGTGGAGCAGGCTGTGATCCACAATCGAGCCAACAACGACACTGTGTCGCAAAGTTGGAAAGGGTCAGAGTGTCCAATGATGTTTGCCGCCAGGTGAGCATCATACACGTTGCCGACGCCGTCCCACGCATGTCGAAGCTGCCGTAGTTGTTGTGACTCTATTACCGAAGTGGAGGAAGACAGGCGGTCATCTTGCCCATCCCTCCCCTGAACGGCGGGCGGACGAATCAGGAGAAGGAGGCATCGGTCGATCGACATCCAATGAAACAGCGCGACGTGCCAATGGATGTGGGTTCGCAAGTGGACACATGACTCCCATACCGCCGGCGGAATGCGCCTTCCGACGATGGCCACCGTTGACGAGGAGGAGGAGGAGGATACACGACGTTCGCAGGCGATGCGACCATCATCAGTGCCCTCAAAACACCGCAGAGCCACCGTTGGCACCTGCAGTACCTCGAAGCAGTGGCAGACGGCGTGGACCGCATACGGCACCGTGAAGCAGGGCCTGCCGTCGTTGAGCCAGGATGACGTCACGGGGTGCGCCAGGGATCCCTTCTGGTCGCGCCCCCCGTTGGATGTTGCCACACATTCATTCAGTCGGTCGCAAGCGGAGATCACAAGAAAAGACATTTTCAGACTGTTGCAGATTTGCGGCGACAGCGGATCGCTGCTTGATGGAAAATTGGCCTCCAGCCAGTCCACCAACGACACCGTCCTATCCAGCGTCCCCGTCAGGAGGTCGAGCCGCATGTCATCACCCTCTGTTGCCAGGGTCACGTTGCGGTCCGGATTCCTCTCGGTGGTTTCCTCTAACCCGAAGGCTAACAGCGAAAGCACGAAACAGCAAACGGCCGTCAATGGAGCGTCGTCGTACCTTCTCGCATCTTGATTGGCATTCATGGCGTCACTGGAGGCGGCTGCTGCCGCAACGATATCGACGAGGCTGGTGGTGGTGGTGGACTGGGATTGGGCGGACTGCGATTTCGATGGATGCGGGACGCGGGCCAACGCAGCGTGAAGCAATGCGGCCGTCATCTCGGCGGCGCCGTCCGGCCAAAAGAACCAAGACAAGAGCGCGAGCCGGGCACTGAGCGCATCGAATGGATTGTGCCGAATGTTTTCGCACGCGTGGTGCATCGCCAGCACGAACCGTCGTTCGCAAAACGCTGCACATCCCGCGATGTACCGTAGCTCCCAGGGTAGCAGCTTGACTGTGCGCGCTGTTCCATTCCCGAA
>ERZ1292633.4228-Hain-H41-02um-R1-4228-length-13431-cov-6_pt1 | contig 13431 bp, 12 predicted proteins | sample MGYA00564406_ERZ1292633 | MGnify/ENA primary metagenome ERZ1292633 (study PRJEB36523, sample SAMEA6512639) | groundwater metagenome | collected 2019-01-08 | study: AquaDiva: Metagenomics assemblies of 32 groundwater samples
CGTTCGTCGACTGATACGTTTGAATCGGCGAGTAGTTGTTTCTGAAGGCGTTAACCACGCCGGAAATATCGGCGAAGTCCGAATCACCGTCGGCATCGGTGTCGCCCCAGAGATACGTTGTGACGATCGCTCCAGCGGAGCGCGTCGCGCCCGACGGGAAATCACACACCGTATGCACGAAGTACGTCGTCGAAGGCCGGATCGGATCCGCGTGCAGATGAACCATCCCCCATTGCGCTGCGGTCAGGTACGCCGGCGTATCGCCGAGAAACCCATTGTCGCAGGCCCCCAGACACACCCCGCCGCCGGTGCAGTCGCCGTCGGTCACACACCCTTGACCGTTGGCCATACCGCCCCGGCACGACCTGGCACAATCCGCGTCGGACGAACAGAGCGCTCCGTTGTTAAGTCCGCCGGCGCAACGCGGTTCGACGTATTTGGACATGCACACGACGGCGGAGTTCGAACAATCGCCCTCAACGAGAATCGCGACCGGAACGTCGTCCTGCGTTGCGGGCGTTACCCTGATGTATCGCGAGCCAACCGCCGTCACCGATGGTTCGAGGCATCCGCCGCACGTATCGGTCGGCTCGTCGCAGCTCGACGGATCGGGGCAGGGATTTCCGGTTGTTGAAAAACAGGCGTTGTCGAACACGCATCCGAGTTGCGCATCGCAGCGCTGCGCGGAGCAGAACAGGCCGGTATCGCAAAGCGAGTCGTCCGGTGTGTTGCGACAGGCGCCGCCGACGCACGCATCGACGGTGCAGGGGTTCGAATCGTCGCAGTCCGCCGGCCCGGCGCACGACCCGCAGACGTTCTCGAAGAGCAATACGTTGCTTCCGGCCGTCGCCAGCACGTCCGGATCGGAATCGTGATCGACGTCCGCGCAGGCGACGGAACCGACGTTGACACCCACCGGCAGGGATTGCACCCTGGTGAGCGTCCCGTTGCCCGAGTTGGCGAACACCGTCACGTCGTCGGACCCGAGGTTGGCGGTGAGAATGTCCCGGTCCGTATCCCCGTCGATGTCGCAGCAGGTCAATTGGAACGGCTGCCCCGCGCCGGTGAAGAGCACGGGCGCACCGAACACACCGGTCCCATTGTTGCGCAGTACGGTGATCGTATCGTCTCCGCCGTTGGCGGTGACGGCGTCCGGGTGGTTGTCCCCGTCGAGGTCGCAACACACGACACCCCATGGAAACACCAGCGTCCCCGTCGAATAGGAGCCGATTTTGGTGAGCGTTCCGTCGCTGTTGTTGCGAAAGCTCGTGATGGTCGCCCCGGTCAGATTGCTTACCACGACATCCTCATCGAGGTCGCCGTCGAGATCGCAGGTATCGACGTAATAGGTCCCGTTCTGCGCGGTCGCGTAGTCCACATGCGGGGCGAACGATCCGTTGCCGTTGTTGATGAGGACCGACGCGCTCTTGCCCGTAAAGTTCGAGGTGACCAGGTCGACCCGGGCATCCGCGTTCAGGCGCAGGCAGCGCACGCCCCACGGCGCCAAACCCACGGCATACGCCGCAGGCGCGGATAACTGCAATACCCCGCCGCTCACTCCGTTGTTAAGCAGGACGTTGACCTGGCTCGGCGAGCGATTGGCCGTCACCAGATCGAGGTCGCCGTCGCCGTCCACGTCGCAGCACTCGATGTCCACCGGTTCGTCGCCCGCCGGATATTGGTGTGCCGCTCCATACGATCCGTCGCCGTTGCCGAGCCGCACCGTCACGTTGTCGGTGTCGGCGTTGGCAGTCACGATGTCGGCGTTTCCATCGTTGTTCAGATCACACGAGCGCACGCTGAACGGCGCTCCGCCGTTGGGAAGCGGTACGGCGTCGGCCGGACAGAATTGCGCCGAAGCGTTCGACGCCCCCGCAAATACGATTGCTCCCGCGTACCACAGGGCCGCGGCGGCACTGAATCTCATTGGTTGTTTCATCGCCGTTCCCCCGGGAAACGCGAGGGACCGCTCCTCGCGATGCTTGTGCGAAAAGAAAACAGGCGGGTCGACTCGACGCAGCGAATCGACCCGCCTGTGCGGGGGTGTGCCATTGCCGGCGCCCCCGGCAGCGGTAGAGCTAGACGCCCAGAACCCGGCTGACCGCATCGATCGCCGTCTGCAACGCCTGCGACGGCACGCGCGAGTTCAACAAACCGATCACCGCTGCGATCGCATCCAATAGTGCCTGTGGCATAACTGCGTCCTCCTCCGCACCTTTCGGTGCAACTGGTCTTGGGCCATGGCCCGAATCTGAAACTAGTCCTCGCGGGACGCGCATCCCAAAGCTTGCGGATATGTGGAGGTCCCCCAAAGACAACGATGATTAAATATAGGTACGAGCGGGTTTGAGAATCAAGCGCAAAGGTTGGCGACGCACAATTTTTTTCTGCTGTTACAATACGGTCAATATGAAAAGAGTACCACCCACACCCGGACGATCAGCCCGGGGGGTTTTTTTCGGACGAATTGTAAACCGCTGCGTGATGGTGGTACGCGTCTTCACTCCACGAATGCGCGGGCTTCGTGTTGTGCGAACGCAAAAAACGACTTGGCAACGGCCTTCTGCTGCGGCATCCGGCGATCGAACACGAATGAATCCCGGCAGGCGCGAGATCAAGCTGTCCGAGCGGCATGCGGGTGTTTGTGACGATATTACCGGAATTTTCTTGACACCGCGTAGGAGGCGAAGCTATCGTATCTCTTTGAGCCCTCCAATCATTTCCTTGTTGGAGTGTCTCGGTCGTCGGGCCTACGGTAGCGTTTTTGTGGGAGGTTGCGGCATGGTGCCGCAGATTCCTGTCGCGGTTCCTATCTAGAGGAGGCATGTACATGAAGAGATCAATCATGGGTTTGTTCACTGTAATGTTGGTCGTCGGGGGCGCGAGCATCGCGCGGGCCGACAGCGGCGCGGCGCACAAGGTCAAGCAAACTGCGCCGGTCAAGATGGGTACGTCGGGCGGCAGCGTCGACGATCACAGCAAGGCCTTTTGTTGCGGCGGGACGCTCGGTTCGGCGGTCCTTTACGATGGAACGCTCCACATCCTGAGCAACAACCACGTTCTCGGCCGATCGGGCAGCGCGGTGGCCGGCGAGGACACGCTCCAACCGGGCTTGATCGACACCGGGTGCAACGGGGCGAACAGCAACATCGTCGGCGACTTCGTTGGCAATCTCGTTCCGCTGGGCACGGCCAATGTCGACGCGGCGATTTCTCTGGCTCGTGCGAACATGGTAGACGCCAACGGAGACATCCTCGACATAGGCGTTCCGTGCAACACGACTCAAGCACCGGCCGTCAACATGCCGGTGATGAAGAGCGGGCGCACCACGGGCTTCACGACCGGATCGATCACGTCCATAAACACCTCGGTTTCGATCCAGTACCAGAAGGGCTGCAACGCGGGTAAGAAATTCACCATCACGTTCACGAACCAGATCGCCACGACCAATATGAGCGCGGGCGGCGACTCCGGCTCGCTGCTCGTGTCGGACGACGGCACGCCGAACCCGGTCGGTCTCCTGTATGCCGGCAGCAGCACGACGACCATCCACAACCCGATTCAGGACGTGGTGAACGCGTTTTCGGCGGGCGGGCATACGTTCACGTTCGCCGGAAATGCCTGCGGAGGCGCGGCGGCGGCGGGCGAGGCCGTGGCGTTCGCCACGCCGGTCGCCAACGATCTCCAGGCGGCGCTGCAGATCAAGAACAATCATGAAGCGGCGCTATTCCGGAATCTCGGCGTCATTGGCGTCGGCATCGGCGCCGCCGATGACAATCCCCTCCAGGCGGTCATCGTGGTCTATGTCGATAACACGCGCGGAAACGGCCGGAACGTCCTTCCGACGGAACTCGACGGCACCAAGGTGAAGGTCATCTACACCGATCCCTTCGTCGCTCAGTAGCTGACTCGCTCCAAGATCTGATTTGGGTTCCCGCGTTTCACTGGAGCGCGGGGACCCTTTTCGTTTGAGCGTCACGCGTCCCGGCACCTTATCCCAGAAAGGCGGCGGCACCGACCTTGAAGTGCTGCGATAAGGAAACGATGTGCGTTTTGGTCAAGTCTCTTTTGCCTGAGAGGATCATTGACGCCGAAGACTCGGCGACACCCAAGAGCTTTCCTAACTCCTTTTGCGTCATTTGTTGCTCGGCCATGAGATGTCGCAGTACGTCGGTTCCCTTCACCTTTGGCAGTTTCGGATCGTGATGGGTCTGTTCGAATTCGCGTATCAGTATCACAAGCGCATCGAGATATTGGCTTTCGCCGGCGGTTAGCTTTCGTTCCAGGCCGATTAGCCTGCCCGACACCTTCAAAGCTTCCGCATGCTGGGAGTTGCTTTGAACCTTCCTGAGTGGGAACGTTTGCACTAGAGTCAGGTAATCGTCTTTCCGGGGCGTAGCGCGGGCTGTAGGCATCGGAGTCGCTCCTATCCGTATCGCTTCTTCCACTGGTCTTTCGAATACTCCGCATGCGTGAGAACTTCTTCAACCTGCATGAGTTGCTTTTTGTAGCCGATCCGGGTCAACAATCGGTAATCGTTGCCACCCGCGTTGAACACCGTCACAACCACTTTTTTCCTACCGCTTCCGAGGACGACGCCATCGGCGGCGGGGTAGATCCTCTTGACGTCCGGGAGGCATTGCCAGCTTGCGCCCAGGACGACCGTGCGCCATGCTTCGAGCCAAGCCCCGACCTGCGGGTGTTTCTTCGCCGCTCGGTCAAATTCGATGGCGTTGAGCAACTCCACGCCTTCACATTATGTGAAGTATAGGCGGGGAAGTCAAGCGTCCCAAGTGTTTTCTCAAACGCCCCATAACCCTTCATGATACCACACCACTTTGACCTTTTCGAAGACCGACAGCCCTTCACCAAACCTGGCCCTTCTTAACCGATCGATATCCCGGTTATCATCATCTTATGGGCGTCGTCGTCGTTCAAAACGTCACCAAGCAGTTCGGGGTGCAGACCGTCCTCGAGGACGTGTCGCTGGAGATCAACGCCGGCGAGACGGTCGGGCTGGTCGGGGCGAACGGGGCCGGCAAGACCACCCTGTTTCGCCTGATGACCCGCGAAATCACGCCGGACCTCGGCACGGTCACGCGCGCCAAAGGCGTCGAGATCGGTTACCTCCGCCAGGAACCCGACGTCTTGCAGGATCGCACGCTCCATGAGGAAGTCGGCAGCGTTTTCGCCGACCTGCTCGCCCTGGAGTCCAAACTGCACGCCCTGGCCGAGGGCATCGCCCACGCCCACGACGACCCGGCGCTGCCCGGTCTGATGGCCGACTACGATCGGGTCAACAGCCAGTTCATCACCGCCGGCGGACATACCTTCGAGGCGCGACTGAACGAAATCCTGGGCGGACTGGGCTTCTGCGAGGCCGATCACACGCTGCCGATGTCGGCGCTCTCCGGCGGTCAGCGCTGCCGGGCGGCCCTCGCGAAACTGTTGCTCGAAGACAAGCCGCTGCTGCTGCTCGACGAGCCAACCAACCATCTCGACATTGATGCCGTCCGCTGGCTCGAGAAGTTTCTGGCCGGGCACCGCGGCGGAGCGGTCATCATCTCGCACGACCGGTACCTGCTCGACCGCCTCTGCACACGGATCATCGAAGCGGCGGAGCGGAAGATAGCGAGCTATCCGGGCAACTACACCAACTACGCGGAGACCAAGGCGTTGCGCGAATTGACCCGGCAGCGTGACTACGAAAAGCACGCGGCGTTCATCGCCAAGGAGCGCGACTTCATCGCCCGGCATCTCGCCGGTCAGCGCAGCCAACAGGCCAAGGGGCGGCGAACGCGGCTCGAACGGCAGCTCGCCGCCGGCGAGTTCGTCACCGACGCCCCGAAGTCCAGGCGTCCCGCCAGGATCGCCTTCGACAGGACCGACGCGGCCGAAGGGACAGTCCTGCGCGTCGACGAGCTCTCGATGGCCTATGGCGACAAGGCGCTTTTTTCGGAGTTGACCTTTCAAGTCCACGCCGGCGACCGCGTCGGCATCACCGGGCCCAACGGCGTCGGCAAGAGCACGCTGCTGAGGATCATCCTCGGCGAGGTCGCGTCGATCGGCGGCGAGTTTTCGCTCGCTCCGCGGCTTAACATCGGTTATTACGCCCAGGATCGAGTCACCTTTGATCCGCGGCACACCATTGTCGATGAAATCCGCGCGGTCCGTCCGGAGTTCACCGAGCACGACGCCCGCTCCTACGCGGCGCGGTTCATGTTTCGCGGCGATGACGCCTTCAAGCCGATCGGCGCACTGTCCGGCGGCGAGCAATCGCGCGTTCGACTCGCGGCCCTGATCCTCACGCAACCCGATGTGCTCGTGCTCGACGAGCCCACCAACCACCTCGACATTCCCTCGCGCGAAGCGCTCGAGGAAGCCCTGCGCGAGTTCGGCGGTACGATCATCGCCGTCAGTCACGACCGCTATTTCCTCGATCGCGTCGTCGAGCGACTCCTCGTGATGCGCCCCGAAGTCTGCCGGGTGTACGCAGGCAACTACTCGTTCTACGTGCAAGAGCTTGAACAGCGGCGCGCCGTCGAGAAGAGCGGAGGAATATCGCGCAAGAAGGCCAAACGTCAGGCGAAGCGCGACGCGAAGGGAGCTGCACCGCAGGCCAGGCGCTCGGCCTACGATCACCTTTCGATCGAGGAGCTTGAAGCCCTGGTGATCGAGCGTGAGACGCAACTGGCGGTATTGCACGAGCGCTTCGGCGACCCGGCCGTGTGCAGGGACCCCGATCTTCTCGCCGAGTTGCAGGAGGAAGCCGACGCCGTTTCGGCTGAGCTCGCCGAGATTGACGCCGCCTGGCAGGAACGAGCCAACGGGAATCGATGACGCTATCGGCGTCGCGCGGCGAAGCGGAGGAGGACGGTCAGGCGGTCGCAGACGAATTCGCGGAAGGCGTCGGCGTCGAGGTGCCGGAGTCGCAGCATGGGGCCGGCCATGAGCTGCCCCTGGACATCGGGCGAGTTGCGGACTTCGTGGAAGGCGATCGAATCGTTCGTAACGGTTCCCTGAAGCTGGATGCGATAGTCGCCCATGCCGAACTCGAAGGCGACTTCGCGACCGCCTTCGAGCAGACTCGACGCGTCCATCTGCATGGAGATGCCGTGGGTCGAATACTTTTCGACGAGTTCGACGAAGGCGGGAATCATCTCGCTGACGACTTTTTCGCGAAGCACCTGGATGGGTTCGGCCGGCGTTTTGATTTCGGTCTCGCGGGCCTTGCGCTCGCGCTCCTGAACGGCGGCGAGCAGCTTGTCCAGCTGGGATTCGGCGGACTGCGACTTGGTCGCGAGCGGTTTGAGGCTCGCAACCAGTTGCTGATAGGTTGTCGGTTCAGCTTTTTTGGTCACAAGTCGATCCCTGCATGGGTCGGAGCGCCATACCCGAGGCGCGTTCGGACGAGGGCGCCAGGCCGAATCGGGCGAGGCCGGCGTGATTCGCATTTCCCGCGATGTTTCTTTCGGACGAAGACGGGCGAGGCTTGATGCGCGGCGGGTTCCCATAACGTGACGCGGCGTGGGTCCGTGAAGGTCATCGCGCGGCGGGCGGAGGGGCCGGGGCGTGCACGGGTCGCGTTGACATGGACCGTGCGTACACCTAGGATTGGAAGGCGGGCATGTACGTACCGCACCCGACCGGACCTCCGGGCGGGCCGCGAACCGATCGGGTTGAGATTTCAAGATACCGTGGCGAATCCACGCGATATGAGCGTGGGGAGCGTTCGGCTTGCCGACACTGCACGTCCTTCAGGGCCCGGATAAGGGTCGAACGTATCGAACGCCCAATGAGGCGGCGGTCATCGGTCGAACCTCGGATCAAATCCATCTATCGGACCACAGTGCATCGCGACGCCACGCGGAGATTCGTCCGGTCAACGGCTCGTGGGTGCTGGTGGACCTCAACAGCTCGAACGGGACGTACCTCAACGGTCAGCGTCTGGTCAGTCCGACCGCCCTGAAACACGGCGATCAGATCAAGGTCGGCAGCACGGTGTTGGTTTTCACCGGCAAGGAGGAAGTGGAGGGCTTTACGGGGGCCCAGGTGATCCGCGACCTCGTGGACGTGGACATGTCCAGCGGGAGCGGGGAGTCGTCGATCCTTTCGGCCGTCGACGCGGGGGACAGCGTGATCCTCCAGCCGCCGGAGACGGCCGACGCGGTCATCGCCTGGAACGTGGTCTACAAGATCGCGGAGACGATCGGATCGATCACCACGGTCGAAGGGTTACTGGAGCGGCTCACCGACATCCTCTTTGAGCACTTGATTGCTGATCGGCTCGTGCTTCTCATGCGCGATCCGCAGGGCGGGGAACTGACGCCGCAGGTCGTGCGCTCGCGGACGCGTGATCGCGGTCAGCGGCTGAAGATCACCACGTCCCGGACGATCATCAATCACGTGCTGAAGACCAAGGAGGGCGTGCTCTGCGCGAACGCGATGACCGACGATCGGTTCGGGGGGGACAGCAAGCAGGACAGCATTCACCGCCTCGGGCTCAAGAGCATCCTCTGCGTGCCGATCCTCGTCCGCGAGGAGATTGCGGGCATCTTCCACCTCGACAGTTCGATGTCGCGGCATACGTATACGCAGGAACAGCTACGCCTGGTGGTGGCGATCGGTCGGCTGGCGGGCATGGCCATCGACAACTTGCGCCTTCAGGAGTCGCGCGTGCAGAACGAGCGTCTGGCGGCGGCGGGCGAGACGGTTGCGTATCTTTCGCACCACATCCGCAACATCCTGCAGGGGATGCAGGGCGGCGCGGACGTGGTCGAGCTGGGTCTCAAGCGCCGCTCCATCGAAAACGTCGAGTCCGGCTGGTCGCTGATCCGCAGAAACCTCAACCGCATATACGTGCTGGCGATGAACATGCTCACGTTCAGCAAGGACCGCCAGCCGAGAGTCGAGCTCGCCCAGCTCAACAAGATCGTCGAGGACGTGATCGCGCTGGTGCAGAACAAGGCCGACGAACACAAAGTCATGATCCTCACCGATCTCGACGAAATGCCCGCCGTCCCGCTCGATCCGGAGGGCATGCACCAGGTCGCCCACAACATCATTATTAACGCCATCGAAGCCGCTCCGCCGCAGGGCGGGCGGGTGAACATCTCGACGAAATACCAGCCCGCAGCCGCCTGCGTCTGTCTCTCCATCGGCGACAACGGACCGGGCATCCCGACGGAAGAAAAGAATCGCATCTTCGACGCATTCCACTCGTCGAAGGGTCAGGCCGGCACCGGTCTGGGTCTCGCCGCCGCGAGGAAAATCGTCACCGAACTCAACGGCGAGATCGAAGTCGAGAGCGCTGTCGGGGAGGGCACGATCTTCCACGTCCGCCTGCCCGCGGTTCATGTGCGTCTGGCCGACGCGGACAGAACCCATGCGCCGGGGTAGACGCCTGCGGTGAAATGAGAAGTTAGAGGTAAGAAGACTCAAATGATTCATGAAGGTTCAAGGTGAGTTCGGAATGCGCGCGCCACCCAGGGCTTTTGCTGGTTTTTCCGATCGACTGAACAATTTTCATTGCATTCCCAATGAGAAAAGTCTATATTATGGCTTTTGACAATTGGGCATGATTCCAAGAAGAGCTATTCATCCAACGAGACTTGCGGCTTCGCGCCGGTGACTCATCGACGCACTCCTCGGGGAAAGGACGCTACAGTGTTTCGCCACTTAAGCACGAGGGATCATGCGTTTATCATCGGTATTTGGCTTGGGTCCGCGCTGATCTGCCCTGTGTCGGCGGCACCGCCTCGGTCGAAGGCTGTGTCGGCTGTTGCCGAAACGATATTCAAAGGGCAGCCCTCTCCCGCCTCTGCAGTCGAAAGAGATCGATTCCCGGAGGTTCCCAACGATCCGCCGGCCACAGGCGAAATGCTCGGGCGAGGATCGACGAGCGCAGCCGCCGACGTGTCGCGCGGGGCGTTCACCAGCGTTCAGGTCAACGTCGACGCGTTCGGCAACAACATCGTCGGCGACGCGGCGAATGAGCCGACCATCGCCGTCAATCCGGCGAACCCAAACCAGATCGTAATCGCATGGCGACAGTTCGATACCATTCTGAGCGACTTTCGACAAGCGGGCATTGGCTACAGCCACGACCGAGGTCAAACTTGGACCAAGTTCACCCTCGATCCGGGACATTTCCGCAGCGATCCGGTGCTCGGTGCCGACGCTGCGGGCCGCTTCTTTTTGTCGAGCTTTGATGGCAATACGGTTGATGTTTGGCGTTCGCTGGATGGCGGCGTTAACTGGGCGAAGGCGAATGCCTTTGGGGGAGATAAGGAGTGGATGGCCGTCGACGATCGGACAGCCGGAATGGGTGCCGGACACATCTATCAGAATTGGAATGTGCAAGTCACGTGCTGCCCGCCCAAGGACTTCACCCGCTCGATCAACAACGGCGTTTCGTTTCAATTGCCGATCGCCATTCGGCTGCCGAGCATGAAGTGGGGAACGCTCGACACCGGCCCGGATGGGACTTTGTATCTTGCGGGATCGACGCTGGACGGGTGGGGACATTTGTTCACCAAGTCGAGTAATGCGAAGGATCCGGCCGTGACGCCGACATTCGATACCGTCCGCTCCGTTAACCTCGGCGGACATGTCGCCGGCTTCGGAATCAATCCCTCGGGGTTGTTGGGACAGACCTGGATCGCCGTGGATAATTCGACCGGGGCGACCGCCGGAAACGTGTACATCGCGAGCACGGTGGCCGATGTTCAAGACACGAACCCCACCAACGTGCGTTTTATCCGCAGCGTGGACGACGGACAGACTTGGAGCCAGCCAGTTCTAGTGAACGACGATCCGGCGAGCGGGGCATGGCACTGGTTTGGGACGATGTCCGTGGCGCCGAACGGACGAATTGACGTTATCTGGAACGACACGCGTAACGATCCCGGCAACTTTCTGACCGAGGTCTATTATTCGTTTTCGATCGACGGCGGCCTGACTTGGGCGTCGAATGTGCCCCTCACACCCGCGTGGAACCCGGGCGTCGGTTATCCGAACCAGCGCAAGATCGGCGACTACTATCACATGGTTTCGGACGACCTAGGAGCGGATCTGGCGTATGCCGCGACGTTCAACGGCGAGCAGGATGTGTATTATCTTCGTATTCCGCACGGTTGCAACAGCATCTGGATTGAGGGCGATTGCGATGATGGTGTAAGCTGTACCTTGGACCGTTGCGAACAAATGACGGGGCAATGTAGCCACGCACCCCAAGATGCCCTATGCAATGATGCGCTCTTCTGTAATGGTGAGGAGCATTGTGACGCCGCAACTGGTTGCCAGCCGGGGTTGCGCCCGAACTGTGACGACAATGTCGCTTGCACCACTGACGCGTGCAGCGACGCCGAGAAGTCCTGCACACACACCCCGAACGATGCGCAGTGTGACAACGGATTGTTCTGTGACGGCGAAGAATTCTGTGATCCGGCATTGGGCTGCCGCTTAAGCCCGCCGCCATGCTCAGAAGACCAACGCTGCGACGAAGACGCCCACATTTGCGAACCGGGACGAATTCCGACCGTTAGCACATGGGGACTGGTGATTCTTACGCTGCTCATCCTCGTTGGTGCGAAGGTTCGCTTCCCTCTCCGAACGCCATCAACGTGACGCGCGTCGCTCGGACGGGTGGCTCACGACGCAAGACTCGGGCTCGTCATCTCACCCCCTTGAAGACCACATAGCGCCAAATCCCGGCTCGCTTCGCAGCCTCTATGGTTCAGCCGCGAACGAAAACGGTCTTGGCGTGGTCGCGGTCGATGGCGAAGTCGGGCGGAAGCGGCGGGGGGTCGTAATCCGTCCCGCGACCCCCGCCGCGCCGGGATTTTGACTTTTTGACGTTTTGACGTTTGCCGCCCTTGCTTCCGCCCCGCCGCCGTGGTAAAGTCACGGTGAATCTGTGAGGAGATTGCCGTGGTTTATCGTGGCCATATTAGGGACGGGCGAATCGAACTAGATGAACAGGTTCGACTACCCGAGGGTGCGCCGGTCGAGGTGTCGCTCGCCGAACAACAAGCTGCTTGCGGCAATGACGAACCTGGTCCGACGCTGTATGAGCGCCTGAAGCCCGTGATCGGGTCGGCCAAGGGTCTACCGCCGGACCTGGCTCAGAACCACGATCACTATCTACACGGTGGTCCCAAGAGAACGTGACCGCACGCTTCGCCGACACCTATTACTACCTCGCCCTACTGAGCGAAAGTGATGCCGCGCACGTAGCGGCCACGCAGGCGTCACGGTCGTACCGCGGGCGTGTGGTCACCACGGCCTGGGTTCTCGCGGAAGTGGCGGATGCCTTCGCGGAACCCGTATTGCGTCCAAGCTTTCTGGGCCTCATGGAAATGCTGCGCGGCGACCCCCAAGTCACGATCGTTCCGCCTACCCAAGAATGGTTCGATCGTGGAATTGCCTTGTATGCAAAACGACTGGACAAGGCATGGTCGTTGACCGATTGCATCTCGTTCGTGGTCATGGAACAGATGGGCCTGAGCGAGGCCTTGACCGCCGATCGACACTTCGGACAAGCGGGATTCACCGTACTGCTCGCCTGATGCGGCGTTTAGCCCGGCTGACGTGTCCGCCGGGAATCCCCGCGAGCCAGGGTGCCTTCGTGCGGGCAGCCTCCCCCCTTATCAAGGGGGGACACAGGGGGGTCCAATCGAAAATCGGCAATCCCCCTTGTTCCCGCTCCGTCGCCGTGGTAAAGTCTATGTGCATACACGATCAAGAGGTGTCTTGAAATGACCGTCGAGCGACTCCAGGCCACTCAGCACGCCCAGCCGTTTCGACCCTATCGGATCCACATGGCCGATGGACGGAGACTGGACGTGCACCATCCCGATTTCGTCGCCCGCTCGCCGACGGGCCGCACCATCGTCGTCTACAAACCCGACGACACTTCCGAGATCGTAGACCTGCTCCTCGTCGCCAGTTTGGAAGTGCTTAACGGACAATCGGCCCCCAAGCGAACCGGGTGAGGGATCGCGATGCGACCCGAAGATATCCTCGAAATGCTCCGCAAGCATCCGTTTGAGCCGTTCCGGATTCACCTGTCCGACGGCGTGGCCTTCGACGTTCGCCACCCGGACATGGCCATCGTGCAACGATCCAAGGTCATCGTCGCGGTCCCCGGCCCCGAAGGACCCGACGGCCCGGCGGAGCGAACCGTCAACTGCGCGCTGATCCATATCACGCGCACCGAAGTCGTGAACGGCGCGACGACGCGAGGATAACTTCTCGCCCGCCGCATCGTTTTTTGAGGAGAATTGTATGCGTACCCTATTCTTCAGTCCCATGCGTGCCGCTCCTGCTGTGTCAGCACTGGGTTCCCCCTCTCCCCTTCCGGGAGAAGGCCGGGGTGAGGGTATGAAAGGTGCCACTGCTGTGTCAGCAGTGCTTCTTGTCTTGGTCGCC
>ERZ1292633.4229-Hain-H41-02um-R1-4229-length-13428-cov-5_pt1 | contig 13428 bp, 11 predicted proteins | sample MGYA00564406_ERZ1292633 | MGnify/ENA primary metagenome ERZ1292633 (study PRJEB36523, sample SAMEA6512639) | groundwater metagenome | collected 2019-01-08 | study: AquaDiva: Metagenomics assemblies of 32 groundwater samples
GATACTATCATCAGCGAACATTTTGCCTGCCCGGAATGCGGGGTTAATATTGAAGAAATAAGCCCCCGGGTTTTTTCTTTTAATAGTCCTTACGGGGCCTGCCCGGTTTGTAACGGGCTGGGTACAAAAATGGAATTGGATGCTGATTTGATTATACCGGACAAGTCATTGACCTTAAATAACGGGGCGATTGATGCCTGGCGGAAATCGGGACACCGCCTGGCCATTTATTATCATCATATTTTGCGGGATTTTGCTTACTCTTTTGATATTAATCTTAATACGCCTTTTTATAAATTACCGGAAGAGAAAAGAAGAATTTTAATGAACGGGACAAATAATCTTGATGAAAAAAAACAGAGCGCTTCTTTTGAAGGCGTTATCCCCGGTTTAGAACGGCGTTTTCGGAATACGACCAGTGATTATGTGAAAAACCGGATTCTTTCTTATATGAGTGAATTGCCTTGTCCGGCTTGTCAGGGAACGCGTTTAAAGCCTGAAGCCCAATCGGTCCGAATCGGCGAAAAAAATATTTCCGAAATTATCCAGATGGATATAGATCAGGCGGTTATTTTTTTTAAGAGTTTATCTTTCGGGCCGGAACACCGGCTGATTGCTCAACCGTTGTTAAAAGAAATTCAAAGCCGTCTTTATTTTTTGGTTGACGTCGGACTGGGTTATTTAACCCTGGATCGTAAGAGTTCCACTCTGTCCGGCGGAGAGGCCCAACGGATAAAACTGGCTTCCCAGGTCGGCTCCGGCTTGGTCGGCGTGTGTTATGTTCTGGATGAGCCAACCATCGGTTTGCATCAGCGTGATAATCAAAGATTATTAAATACCTTAAAGAAATTACGTGATTTGGGTAATACCGTTATTGTGGTAGAACATGATGAGGATACGATTAGGGCGGCTGATTATATTGTTGATATGGGGCCCGGAGCCGGTAAACACGGCGGTCAGATTGTTACCTCCGGAACATGGGAAGAAATACTGGCCACCAACCATTCCCAGACAGTCCAATATCTTAAAAACGAGTTAAAAATAGAAGTGCCGGCCAGACGGCGTCCGGTTTCTAAAAATTATTGCCTGGAAATCCAGGGGGCGCGGGCTAATAATCTAAAAAATCTTAATGTGCAAATCCCGCTGGGTATTTTTTGTTGTATCACCGGCGTTTCCGGTTCAGGTAAGAGCAGCCTGGTTGAAGAAGTACTTTATAAGTCCTTAAAACGGTATCTTTATAAAAGCCGAATCCATACCGGTGAACATGACCGGATTCTCGGGATAGAAAACATTGATAAGGTTATTGTGGTTGACCAGTCGCCCATCGGGCGGACGCCGCGTTCTAACCCGGCTACTTATACAGGGGTATTTGATGAAATTCGCCGTCTTTACGCGCTGGTGAAAGAATCAAAAATCAGGGGGTACCAGCCCGGCCGGTTCAGTTTTAATCTTAAAAGCGGTCGTTGTGCCGATTGCGAAGGGCAGGGAACCAAAGAAATTGAAATGCATTTTTTGCCTAATATGCATGTTGTTTGCGAGACCTGTAAAGGCCGGCGTTACAATCGGGAAACATTGGAAATAAGATACAAAGGCAAGAATATTGCCGAGGTGCTGGAGATGGAAATAAGCGAAGCGATCGATTTTTTCAGGAATTTCCCTAAAATTAAGCGTTTCCTTCAAACGCTGGAAGATGTTGGTCTTGGGTATATGGCGTTGGGACAATCAAGTATCACTCTTTCCGGAGGTGAAGCGCAACGGATTAAACTGGCGGCTGAATTGGGAGGGGTAAGCACCGGGCGCACTTTTTATATTATGGATGAACCGACCACCGGTTTGCATTTTTCCGATATCAGCAAATTACTTAATGTTTTAAACCGTTTGGTTAATACGGGAAATACCGTGCTGGTGATAGAACATAATATGCATGTAATAAAAACAGCTGATTATATTATTGATCTTGGGCCTGAGGGCGGTGAAGCCGGCGGAGCAGTAATTACGGCCGGTTCGCCGGAAGAAATAATACAAAATAAACGTTCCCACACCGGCCTGATTTTAAAACGGTATTTACATTGACCCCGTTAGAGATTATGGTATAAAATATAACATATTTAAAAATAACCATATGTTTTTATTCGGTAAGAAAAAATTAAGAAGGATTCAGCCGGAAAAATCAAAATCTATTAAAAAAATAGAAAACCGGATTAAATCAACGCGCTGGTCTACTTATCTGCTGGTAGTTTTTTTGTTTTCTTTAATCATTACCGGTACACTCGGGTCACCTTACCTGGCAACCTTAAGCCGTCTTACGGCGGCGGTTATTATCACAACCGTTTCTGTTTTTTTAATGTTTTTTTGTTTGAGGGCTCTTTATCCATCTTTGTTTTTAACGCCGGTTAAATTATTTTTCTTCGGGTTAATTTCAATCGCTCTCCTGGTATTATTGGGTCTTTTCTTGAAGTTCCGGTGGCCGCTTTATTTTTTGCCGGTTATGTTGACGTCAATGATTATGGCGATCGGTTATTCGCAGCAATTAGCAGTGCTAAATTTATTTTTCCAGATTTTTCTTGCTTGGCTTTTGGTAGAACCGGCTGATTTTTCAAATATTATAATTCACTTGCCCTGCGCCCTCGTCGGAATTATTGGTTTGACCGGTTTACGAGCACGGGCAAAATTGATTAAACTGGGCGCTTTAGCCGGTTTTTTAACACTGGTGATGGTTATTTCCAAAAAAATTCTGCTGGAAATAACCCTGGTAGATTTTTCTCAAAAAATAATCAACGAGCCGTTTCCAAATTCATTATTTCAAGATTTGCTGGCCTCCTTTGCCAATGGATTTATTTCCGGCTTTATTATTTTAGGAATACAACCGTTTATTGAGAAATTATTCGGCGTTTTAACCGATTTGAGTCTGTTGGAATTAACCGATATGAACCAGCCATTGTTAAAGCAACTTTCTCTGGAAGCCCCCGGGACATACCATCATTCTTTGCGGGTAGGCAATCTGGCCGAGGCAGCGGCTGAGGCCGTCGGCGCTAATTCATTGCTGGCGCGAGTCGGCTCTTATTTCCACGATGTGGGTAAGCTGAATAAGCCGGAATATTTTGTTGAAAATGAAACTGATACGGCCAGTAAACATAAAGATCTTGCCCCGACGATGAGTACGTTGATTATTACCGCTCATGTGAAAGACGGGATCGAGTTTGCCCGATATCACCGTTTGCCGGCGCCGATTTTTGATTTTATCAAATGCCATCACGGAACATCTGTTGTTAAATATTTTTACCATGAAGCGTGCGAGAAAAATAACGGCTCTAATGAAAACCAGGTCGCACCGGAATCATTCCGGTATGGCGGCCCCAAACCTCAGACTAAGGAAACAGGAATTGTTCTTCTGGCCGATTCCATTGAAGCAGCTTCGCGGACTCTTCCAAGTGTTACTCCGGCAAAACTGAAAAATTTGGTCCACGGCATTATTATAAGTAAGTTGCTGGATGGCCAGTTGGACCAAAGTAATCTAACGATGGGCGAATTAAAAAAGATTGAAGATACTTTTACCAGGGTGCTGGCCGGTATTTTTCACGCCCGGATAAAGTATCCTGATGAAACGGCCGTTTCCGAATCTCAAAATAACCGGTCCGTCTGAGGCGGAAACAGAATGATTATTGTCAATACCGAAAATTCTTCCGTCAAAATCACTTCGGGAAAAATTCGCCTGATTAAAATAATTCTTCAAATAATTTTACGAAAACACAGGTTGTCCGATGCTTATTTAAGCATTACGATGGTTGATAATGAGGACATAAAAAAATTAAACAGGCGTTATTTGAGACGTAACCGGGTTACTGATGTCCTGGCCTTTCCGCTCAGAGATTGGTTAGGCCGGGACCGGATCTTAGGCGAAATAGTTGTTTCGACGCAGCCGGCCGGATCTGAAGCGCGAAAACGTAAAATCCCTGTGCTGCAGGAAATTTTACGTTATTGTATTCATGGACTATTGCACCTGTTGGATTATAACGATCTTGACCGGCCGAGTAAGAAAAAAATGTGGGGAAAACAGGAATTTTTCCTGCTCAAATACGGAAAAAATCTTATTTAGTCCGTAGCCAGGGTGTAACTGGCTTTAGGCTGAACTAAGGGCGCCTAAATGATGAGTTCTTATCCTTAGGCGAAGTTCCTGATCTTTTCGGGGCGATTTTTTATTCATCGCTGGCCGAGAGTTTCCACGCTTTTTTAGCTCGCCGGCGGCTGATAATTTTCCGGCCGCCCTTAGTTTTCATCCGTCGTCTGAACCCGTGTTTTTTCAGGCGCTTACGAGCGTTCGGTTTATAAGTGATGCTCATAAATTTCCCTTCTGTCCCGTCCATCTCAGCGGGACGTATAAAAATTTGATAGATTAAATTTTATAATGGGCGAGACCCCGATATTTATCGGGGCACGGTTTCCCATTCCGCATTTGCGTGGGGCGGGAGTTGAACCCGCAAGCCTTGCGGCATAGGCTCCTAAAACCTACGTGTCTGCCAGTTCCACCACCCACGCAGGTGCGGGACGCGCCTGCTCCATTAGAAGTAGTCACGCCCGAACGGGATGCCCTCCCGAATCATTTGGCTGATGACTTCTAACGGGGTCTGCCAATTCTTCGCCCCAAAGGCGGACCAGCCTCCGTCGTGCCGCCATCCGCCCTTTAGAGTTACCGATAAATACCCCCGGCAGGATTTGAACCTGCAACCTACGGATTAGAAATCCGTTGCTCTATCCAATTGAGCTACGGGGGCGCATAAATAATGAGTCCTTTCCCCGAGCGAAATCCCGACCTTTCGGGTTTGAGCTACGGGGGCTGATAATAATTATAAATTATGAATGCTGAATTATTAAAGAAGCCATTCTTTCATTCATAATTTATAATTCATCATTTATAATTAAGAAATGCGCCCTGCAGGAATCGAACCTGCGGCCCGCTGATTAAGAGTCAGCTGCTCTACCGGACTGAGCTAAGGGCGCATCAATAGTGAGTCCTTACCCTTAAGTGAAGTCCCGACCTTTCGGGGCTGTCAGCCGAAGGACTGATCCCGCCGAGGCGGGAAGCTAAGGGCGCATCAATAATGGGAAAATTAAATACTTTTAGATTATAACCGATGGAGCAGGTTTTGTAAATAAAAAAATAAATAGGGTGAACATAAGGTCAAAAAACTTGATCGTATCAGCCATAGGACTGATTTCAGCCGCAGGACTGACTCGTCCTTTGGCGAGCGTCCTTTGACGAATAGGAAATTATTAGCCGTAGGACTAATCAGTCCTTTGGCTGATATCAGGTTACCTAACCCTGCACCACGTAGTCCGCCTAAGGCGGAGCAGGATGGTGATGGTTCACCAATTAGATCCTGCCCCCGCCTCGGCGGGGGCAGATTTTCCTTGACTTAACCGTATATTTTTTTTATAGTGATGAGTTAATTGCTTGTCATGAGGCGGCCGAATCTATTTGTCAATAGAGGGAGACGGTTATTTTGAAACAATCCAGTATTTCCCGGGGGAAAGGTTCTGGTGAAGGAGAACGTCATTCCCCGCCTTTGACGGGACAAGTAAAACACCGGGGCCTTTCTTTAAGAACCAAATTTGCCCTTTTTACAGCGCTGGCTATTACTATTGCTGCGATTATTTTAGTTATCACCGCTTATCAGTCAGTAAAACAGTCTGTCGAAACAGAAATTGATGAAGGTGGTATTAGATTGGTTAAAACCCTGGCCGCCTTTGATTTTAATTATTGGAACGATATGCAGGAGAAAGGGAAAAATCCGCTGGCTAAAATTATCGGAGAAAATGCCAATAAAATGGGCATAGAAATTCCTACTATTATAAATTTGCTTATTACTAATAAACAACAAGAATCCGTTATCGGCATTAATCTGGTCGGAGTGAGACTGGCGGATTCCCATATGCTTTATATCACACCGGACGGTATCGAAGTTGAAGAAGGTGAATACCTGGAAAATATTATCGGCTCAAGAATCAGGACCCGTTCTTATAAAAAAACAATTATTTCTTCCGAAGGTCTTCGGGAAGGATATATTTTATTATTTCTTTCTGCTAAAAAAATAGATGAAGTTTTAAACAAAGTCTTTGTGTCCTTTTTGGGGCCGGCGGTTCTGGCTGTTATTTTCGGCGCATTGGTGGGGTTTTTTATCGCCGGCCAGGTTACCAAATCATTGAAAATATTAATGTCCGATATGGATATTGTCAGCCGCGGTAATTTAGACCACCAGTCGTATGCTTACAGCAGCGATGAAATAGGTATTTTGACGCTGACTTTTAACCGGATGACTAAAAGTCTTAAAGTAGCCCGGGAAAAAGAAATAGAAGCTAAAGCGTTAGAACGCGAATTAAATATTGCCCAGCAAATCCAAACTAACCTGTTGCCTAAAAAAATCCCGGTCATCACCGGATACGATATCGGGACTTTTTATCGTCCCAGCCGGGAAGTAGGCGGTGATTATTACGACCTGATTCAAATTGATGAAAATAATCTGGGTATTATTGTCGCAGACGTATCCGGTAAGGGCATTCCCGGTTCAATGGTGATGACGATGACCCGCAGTTTAGTCCGGATGGAATCTACCCGGAATTTGTCTCCGGCTGATACGCTGAGAAAGATTAACCGGATCCTGGCGACCGATGTCAGGCGGGGTATGTTTGTTACCGCAATGTATTTGATCCTGAACATTAAAGCAAAAACAATTTTAGTTAGCAGCGCCGGTCATAATCCGCTGGTGGTCTGGCATCAAGCCCGCCATACTTATGAATTAATAAACCCGAACGGCATTGCCCTTGGATTTGACCGGGGCATAGTTTTTGAGAAGACGATCAAAGAACAATTAATTCAATTGTTTCCGGGGGACCGTTTTGTTTTATATACCGATGGGGTAATCGAGGAAATGAATGCTCATCAGGAAGAATTTGGCAGTGAACGCTTCTATAAATTAGTCGGGCAATTAACCGATCATCCTTCGGAAGTATTCATTAAACAAATCGTAAAAATACTTGATGGTCATAAAGGAGCCGCGCCGCAACACGATGATATTACTTTAGTTTCCGTAAAAGTAACCGTTTGATTCCTGTTTATCCGGCTTCTTGATATTAGATCTGGGGATGACAGGCAGGAAGGAATACATTAGAAATGATTTACGAACGAGTCGTTATTTCCAGTGATCTAAAATTTCTCTATCTAACAAGAAAAATTATTCTTAACATCCTTCGTAAGAGTAAATTATCGGCCGAAAACGAAAATAAAGTAATTATAGCCATTGATGAAGCCGTGAGTAATGTGATTGAACATTCCCATGGTTTCCAACGGCATAAACCAATTGATCTGGTTATTAATAGTAATGAGAAAAAGATACAAATTACTATTAGCAATAAAGGCAAATGTTTTAATCCCCGCACAGTTTGCAAGCCGGATATTATGGAATCCATTAAGGAAGGCAAAAAAAGAGGGTTAGGGGTATTTTTAATAAGGCAGGTAATGGATAAAGTACAATATTCATTTAAAAATGGACAAAATAAATTAATTTTGGTTAAATATATCACTAAATAAAGAAAGGGAAAGAGTAACCTTATGGCGGATTTTAAAATTAATTCTCAAAAACTGCAGAACAATGTGATTTTGATTAATGTAAAGGGATTCCTGGATGCGTATACTTACGGTGAATTAGAACAAGCAATTAATGATTTTTTCGGGCAACATTTGTATAAATTCATAGTTGATCTTTCCCAGGTTGACTATATCAGCAGCGCCGGGGCGGGAGTGTTTATCGGCGCGATCGGTCTTTCCCAGGAAAACGGAGGCAATATTGTTATTATCCGGCCTAAACCGAATGTGAAAGAAGTTTTTGATTTGCTCGGGCTTTCCCAGATATTTACCATTGCTAATTCCATGGAATCGGCTTTAAAAGTTTTTAAATAGTGGTGAAAAAGTTATCTTTATATTTAGCCAGTTCTTGCCTGGTTGGTGCGGCGACGCGGTATGATGGGGCGGCTAGTCCGATAAAATCTTTCATCTCTTTTTTACGAAATAAATCTGTTTTACTGGTTTGTCCGGAAATAATGGGGGGGTTATCAGTGCCCCGGTTACCCGCCCGGATTACCGGTTCTTTCCCCGCGTCCGGCGAGAAAGTTTTAGCCGGTCGGGCTTCAGTTAAAACCAAAAACGGCCGGGATGTAACCGTTCATTTTATTCGTGGGGCGCAATTGGTTCAGACCCTGATTAAATCATTTCATATTCACAAATCTTATTTAAAATCAAAAAGTCCTTCCTGCGGTTACGGCTCGGTTTATAAAGGAAACGGTGTTCTGGCCGCTCTCTTGAAAAAAAATAATATTCGGATTGTTTCTTTGTGATACTGTCAGCCAAAGGACTGACCCCGCTGAGGCGGGGAGCTAAGGGTACATCAATAGTGAGTCCTTGTTCTTACGTCCCGCTTCTTATCGGGATGGCGACAAAGGCGTCAACCGTGGGGGGGGCGCGATTATATCGGGAACCTTTCGGAGAGGTAAAAAATGAAGGTTATTCAATTGCCTTTTGGACGCGAACACAAATCAATTAAAATTGGTAAAAGCGTCAAGATTGAAATACTTGAGCCGGTTAAAATAAAAGCGCTGGCCGGCGTTACGCAAGTTCTTAATGAATCGTTGGATAATCCCATCGGCGGCAAGCCGTTTAATAAAATATTTTTACGAGGCGATCGCGTGGCGATTGTCATTCCCGACAAAAGCCGCCGGGCTTATTCCGGACCAATCCTGGATGTTTTATTAAGCCGTTTAAATCTTTTAGGGGTAAAAAAAAGCAACATTACGATTATCCTGGCCCGCGGTCTTCATCCGCCTCATACGATTGAAGAAATAAAACAATTAGTCGGCGACACCATAGCGGAAACAATAAAAATTGTAGACCATGACTCGGCCAAAACAACCGAGTTGGTTTTTGTCGGTACTACGAAACGTAAAACAAGAGTGGAAATTAACCGGGCGGCTGTTGAGGCGGATAAAATAATCGTGCTTAGTACGATTCAATATCATTATTACGCCGGTTTTTCCGGCGGCCGCAAGATGATTTTACCGGGGATTGCCGGAGCGGAATCCATCAGGCAGAATCATCAACTGGTGTTTAATCCGCCGCCGGAATCAGGTAAAAATCCCAAAGCGACCCTGGGCCGTTTAAAAGGCAATCCGGTTCATGAAGATATGCTGGAAGCGTCCAGATTTTTAAAGGCTGATTTTTCAATTAATCTGGTTTTAAATTACCAAAAGCAGATTGAAAAATTTTTCTGCGGCGATATTTTTAAAGCCCATCAAAACGGCTGTGACTATTTTGACCAAACCTACGCCGTTAAATTGAAAAAACCGGCTGATTGTATTATCGTTTCAACCGGTGGTTATCCGACCGATATTAATTTTATCCAGACCCATAAAACTATTGAGCAGGCGGCTCAAGGCCTAAAAACCGGCGGGTCGATGATTGTTCTGGCTGAATGTAGCGGGGGAATCGGGTCGGATACTTTTTTGGAATGGTTTCGTTATGCTGCACCTGAAGAAATAGAACGAAAATTACGGTCGTATTTTAACGTTTCCGGCCATACGGCGATGTGCGCTTTGATTAAAGCTAGGCGTTTTCCCATTCACCTACTATCCAAACTGGGTACCGACTTAATCAAGAAAATGCATCTGATCCCGGTTTCTGATTTACAAGAAACCGTCGACCGGGTCTTAGCCGGGCTTCCTGCTCATAGTCTCGTTCTTATTTTGCCGGAAGGTTTCAGTGTTATTCCGCGCTATTAGACTAAGATCCTATCCTAATAACACCGCCCCGATATTAATTCCCTCGGTAATCCGCCTAATCCGTCTAAGGCGGAGGACGGGGCGGTGAGCGAAGCCGAACCCGCTCGGAGGTATCGCGGGATTTCTCGTCCTCCCGGCCTAGGCGCGGGGACGAGTCCGTCCTATGGCGGGTATGTCCCGCTTTCAAGATGTTGGGGACACCGTTTAGGACGGGACTACGCAAGCCCCGCCTTAATGATAGTGACTTAACGATTTGTTTGTTATGCTGTCCGATGGACTCTCCGATGCCGTTGGATACGGAGTCCGATTCACATCGGACCGAAGAGTCATACGGACTCTTTCGGAGAACTTGTTTCAAGCAATCTCCATTCTTTATTAAAATGAGTTTTGAGACCCTGAAACGACGATTACTCTTCCGCCTCCGGTTCCGGTTACCACCGGTTTTAATAAAGGACGGTCTTCCAGATGGTCTAAATCGCGATCAAGTTCGCGCGGGCTGACATATCTTTGATCGGTTTAGTCTGACCGGACTGCGAATCGGTTAAACGGGTAAACGGCGTGAGTCGGGTGCGAGGTCGGTTCGGTAAGGCGGCAATCCGATAAAGACAATCCTGGTCAAAGTACAAAAAAAACCGAAACGTTTCGTTTTTTTTTACCTGAACTCGGCTACCCGCATATAATTCTGGGCGGTCCGAACCGAATCGGGTATTTTCTTTTTGTCACACGTTCTTAATCAATAAAATACAAACTTTAAATTTTTAAATTACATAACGGGCTGCTCAGGTTGCTCTTCACCAGACTCATAAATTTCGGCTGGTTTATACCCCGGTTGTTTAGATTTATCTAATTCCTGCTGATAGGTTTGAATGACCTTTTGCTGAATTAGTTCACGGCATTCCGTAGTAATCGGGTGGGCGATATCGGCGTGTAGTTTAGCCCGTCCTTTTTCATCTTTTTCCGCACGATTATCGTTTAGTTTAGCGCCGCATTCTGAACAATAATTAGCCAGTAATTCATTCTTGCTGCTGCACTTAAGACAACGGTCGGTAATCTTACGGCTGGGCATCGCGACAAAAACACCTTTTGATCCCTCAATTATCTTTAAATCACGTACCACGAAAGTATTATCAATCGTGATACTGCAAAATGCCTTCAATTTGTCATTCTTACGGTCCATCAACTTAATTTTAACCTCGGTAATTTCCACTGGGTTACTCCTTTCCCTCATAGTAGATAGTTTGTCGCTTTGAAAATTAACCATCCCGATTGTCCCGCCCCAGGCGGGGGTTGTTCGCTACGTAATTCTTTTGTTAATTTAGCCGCCTCCTTTTCCGAATTAACTAAGCCGAAAATACTTGACCCGCTGCCGGATAATAACGAATTCCGGCATTTATTTTTAAAATAACGATAAAATTGATTCAATTCCGGGTATAACCTGAAGGCAGTCCGGTCTAACCGGTTAAATAATTGTTCCCCCAGTTGGGCCGAATCACCTTTTATCAAAGCATTGTTAAAAATATTAACATTACTAAGTTGCTTTGTCAATGGTAAATTAAAATTCCTGTAAATCTTTTCCGTCGGACAAAAAATGCCCGGCCAGGCAATGACATAATGGAATTTTCGCTTTAGCTGAATAGGAAAAATTATTTCTCCCCGTCCTTTGACCAGAGCGGTATTCTGATAAATAAAAAACGGGATATCGGAGCCCAGTTTTTGGGCCAGGTCGGAGAGTTCCGGTTTTGACAAACCCAGTTTCCAGAGTTTATTTAATCCGAGCAAGGTCGTGGCCGCATCGCTGCTGCCGCCGCCCAACCCGGCCCCGATTGGGATTTGTTTGTGAATAAAAATTTCTACTCCCTGTTTTATGTGATAAGTTTTTTTAAATAAAGCAGCGGCCTGATAGGCTAAATTGGACCGATTGGCTGGCAAATCAGGGTGGTCGGTGTCCACGGAGATGCCGGCCGTCCGGCCGGTTTTTTTGTTTTCTTTAAACATTAACCGGTCAAAAAGAGTGACGGTTTGCATGACCGTTTCTATTTCATGGTAACCATCCGGTCGTTTAGCGAGCACTTCCAGAAATAAATTAATTTTAGCCGGGGCAACTAATGAAATTGATTTCATATTAATATATTATCAATCAATCTGGTTCGGCCGACATAAACGGCCAGCGCAACCAGTACCGGCCGCCGATTAATTTTGGTTATTTCGGTTAAAGTAAGCGGATTGGTAATCGCGATATAATCAATCCTGGTTCCTTTGGCCGAATTGATCATAAAGCGTATTTTTTTTATGATTTCTGATGAATATTTTTCTCCGTTTTTAATGAGGTTTCTGGCGTGACTTAAAGCGCGATAAAGACAGACGGCATTCTGTCGTTGGGAAGAAGACAAATATTGGTTTCGTGAACTAAGCGCCAGTCCGTCCGGGGCCCGAATAATCGGACTGATTTTTATTTTTAAATTCATATTAAGCAGGCCGGCCATTGTTTTAATCAGCCGCGCCTGTTGGTAATCCTTTTGCCCGAAATAAGCAATATCCGGTTCCACGAGATTGAAAAGTTTATTTACCACCGTCAGGACTCCCTGAAAATGGCCCGGTCGTTTCAGTCCGCAGAGGCGATTGCTTAAAGAGGGGATATCAAGGTTAATTTTAAGATTTGATGAATATAGCTCACGGGCGGTTGGGGCAAAAACCAGGTTTGCCCCGGCCGATTCGGCTAAAATAAGGTCTTTTTTTAAACGGCGCGGATATTTCTTGTAATCTTCTTGCGGGCCGAATTGAAGAGGGTTGACAAAAATGCTGGCTACGACAAAATCTGTTTCCCGGCGGGCGGTCCGGATCAGACTGAGATGCCCTTCGTGTAGGGCGCCCATCGTGGGAACAAGGCCGACAGTTCGGTTGCGCTGTTTTACCCGCTTAATTATTTTTTTTAACTCTTGAATGCGGCGGACTAAAATCATAACGAGTTTGATATAATGAAGTAATGGTTTTATGCTTAACCGGATGTTTTAAACGAGGCGCGATTTCAGCCAGCGGTTCCAGGACAAAACGGCGTTCGGTTAAACGGGGATGGGGTAAAACCAGTTTTTTTGTATTCATAATAATATGGTCATAAAATAAAATATCCAGGTCAATCGTCCGCGGTCCCCAGTGTTTTTTTCGTATCCGTCCCATTCTAGTTTCTAAGTTTAATAACGTTTCCAGTAAAGTCGTCGGAGATAGACTGGTTTTGATTTCAATGACGGCATTAAGGAAATCCGGCTGGGCGGTCAAACCTTCCGGGACGGTTCGGTAAAATTTAGATTGGCGGATAACTTTTATACCGGGCAGGGTCTCAATATTTTTGATTGCCTGTTTTAAATTAAGGGTTTTATTTTTGAGATTAGACCCCAGTCCTACATAGGCTTTGCTCAAATTTTTTAATTTTTTATAATTTGATTCGCTGTTGACCATGGCTGTATTCCCGAAGGGGGTTAGATCCTTCGTCCCCCGCTGGACATCAGGGGACTCAGGATGAGACTCTTATCCCGCCCTGGCTGGACAAGAGTGAATGGCACATAGTTAAGGGGTAACCATCCCCTTATTGTCATTCTGAGCGGAGCG
>ERZ1292633.4231-Hain-H41-02um-R1-4231-length-13425-cov-5_pt1 | contig 13425 bp, 12 predicted proteins | sample MGYA00564406_ERZ1292633 | MGnify/ENA primary metagenome ERZ1292633 (study PRJEB36523, sample SAMEA6512639) | groundwater metagenome | collected 2019-01-08 | study: AquaDiva: Metagenomics assemblies of 32 groundwater samples
ATTTCCGGCGGGGTGACCGCGTCATTCCCTTCACAGAAAGGGCAATTAGCCGGTTTGGGAGTAGGCGGCGGACTTTTAAAATCATCCGGCCGCTTCGCCCGTTCAGAAGCAATAATCACCCACCGTCCTAAAATCGGGTCTTTACGTAGTTCCGGCATAATTATTCCTAAGTTAATGATTACACAGATTTTAGAATGTGATTACACAGATTAAACCTACGATTCTGTAATCCCGCTTAGCGGGACTATTTTAATCTCTGTAATCTAGATGGAATCGTTGTAATCATGTCATCTTCTTTTTATCCCACTTTACCCTGGATGCATCCGACCAGAGAAATTCCAGGTCGTAAAATTTTCTAAGCGATTCGTGGAAAACATGAACCATTACATCACCAAAGTCCACCAGAACCCATGAACCGGTTTTATAGCCGTCCATTCCCAGAAACGGTAATTGGTTTACCGAAGGGGTCGGACGGTAATTTTCTTTTGTCGGCCGGATCAGTTCATCGGCAATGCCCTGGGCTTGTTTTTTATTCCGGACCGAGCAGATGACAAAATAGTCAACAATAAACTCTTGTTTTTTCAGGTTGAGAATAACGATGTCGTCGGCTTTTTTCTTATCCGCTAGCCGGGCGCAGGCAATCGCAAATTCACGAACTAAATCGGTTCTGATAGTAAAATCCCCCTGATTAAACCCATCCGGATTTCTTAAATATAAGCGGCCAGTAAAGCCAGCGAGGCCAGGGCGGCCGAACAACAATAAATTTGAGTCTGTTAACAATCCGCCATAGGCGGACAACAGTCTCAATTTAGAAGTTAGTATTATATAAACAATTTTTAAAAATTCAAATTAAATTGATAATTTTATCAGACTTCGGCCGGTCATCTCGGCCGGCTGGGGAATTTCTAAAATATCCAGCATCGTCGGCGCCACATCACAGAGTTTGCCGCCGGTTCGGAGAAATTTATTTTTATAATCATCCGCTACCAGGATGAACGGTACCGGGTTGGTGGTATGATAGGTATGCGCTCCGTTTTTGGTAAAATTTATTTCTTCAATATTACCGTGGTCGCTGGTCACCAGGATAACGCCTTTTTTCTTAAGAACTGATTCTGTAATTTTACCGACGTATTCATTGACGACCTCCATCGCCCGGGCCGCGGCTTTGACCACGCCGGTATGACCGACCATATCGCTATTGGCAAAGTTAAGAATAATTACCTGATACTTATCCGATTCAATCGCCTTTAATGCTTGTCCGGTGATTTCCAGGGCGTTCATTTCCGGTTGGAGGTCATAGGTGGCTATTTTAGGTGAAGGAATCAGGATCCGGTCTTCGCCGGGGAACGGTTTTTCTTCCCCGCCGTTAAAAAAATAAGTTACGTGGGCATACTTTTCAGTTTCAGAGATGCGTAACTGTTTAATATTATGATTGGCTAAAACCTCTCCCAGGATATTTCTTAAACGGACCGGTTGAAAGGCGGCCGGCAGGTTAAATTTTTCGTTATACCTAGTCATCGTGGTATAAAAAAACTTGGGAAAAACTTGGCGCGGGAATTCGTTAAAATCTGGTTCGGTTAAAGCGCGGGTGATTTCACGCGCCCGGTCGGCCCGGAAATTAAAGAAAATTACCGAATCATTGTCTTTAATCAAACCAATCGGTTTATCTTTATAATCAACTATAACGGTTGGTTTAACAAATTCATCGGTTTCATTGCGTTCATAAGCCCGGGCAATCGCATGAACCGGATTGGTTTGCCGATAACCTTCTCCGGACGTTAAGGCATCGTAAGATTTTTGAACCCGGTCCCATCTTTTATCACGGTCCATCAGATAATAACGTCCGCAAACGGTCGACACCCGGCCAAAATCCATCTGTTCCATTTTCTTGGCCAGCATATCCATAAAAGCAATGCCGGTGGTGGGCGGGGTATCGCGTCCGTCCAGGGCCGCGTGGAAAAAAACCTTCTTTGAATCAAGCCCGATTGTTTTAGCCATTTCCAGCAGGGCGAAATAATGGTCGTCTGAACTGTGGACTCCGCCGCTGGAAACCAATCCCATCAGGTGCAGGGACGTATTATTTTTCTGGGCGTGTTCCATGGCCCGGACCAATGCCTCGTTTTTAAAAAATGAACCGTCTTTAATGGCCTGATTAATGCGGGTGATTTCCTGCCAGACAACCCGTCCGGCGCCGAGGTTAAGATGCCCGACTTCGGAATTACCCATTAAGCCAGCCGGCAATCCAACGTCCAGGCCTGAAGCAGAAAGTTGGGTGGTTGGGTAATCCTGCGCTAATCGGTCTAAATCAGGGGTGGGTGTCAATCGCGGAATATTTTTTCCGGGCGGGCTGATTCCCCATCCGTCCATAATTAATAAAAAGACCAGACGATGACCCATAATTTTATTTTATCAAATGAACCGGTTGATGTCAACTTTGCTCCCCGATGTTCAGCGGGGAACGGCCGGCCGATTAGAGATTTTATAAGAAATCTTTAGACATTACAATATTTTATATAAGGTGATATCGGCACCATCTGAAAACAGATTGAATTATTGTAATTATTTAGCCGAATGAAATGAAACGAGAAGGACTGTCTTTTTCTGTCACCCTGAACTTGTTTCAGGGTCTAAAGGAGATGCTGAAATAAATTCAGCATGACAGCGTACCTTCAATCGGCTAAATAATTACGAATTATTATCTGGCAGGTTATCTTACATCTTATTTGCCTTCTACAATCTTTATTTCTTTCTCAGTTAAGTCGTAGATATTCTCAATTATAATAGATGATTGACAGAGGTTATCCCTTTACGGAATCCCGTCAGGGACAGGGCGTGGGATAGGCAGAGGTAAGAATTATTCTTAAATCTTATTTAAAAACGCGTATAAGTCTGTTCCTTTTAAATCTTCTATCTTAGTTACCTGAGCTACTTGCCAGTTTTTATTTTTACACCATCCATGAGGTCTATCGTCGTTAGGTCCTAATTGCGATAATGCAGGATATATTAATTTAACTGCTGCATCGGGAAAATAGTTTTCAGTTGCCCGCTTTGCGGATAGGAATATTTCAAAACCTAACTTTTTACATACTTCTATAAATTTTCTTCTTTCAGTTGTTTTAGGTTCTGTTTCTTTATCTATCCAACCACAGATTTTAATCTTTGTGCCTAATTTAGTTAATTGTTTTAATTCTTCTTCTCTCGTGTTATTTATCAGGTTATTCCCACGTAAGGGCCAGATTATAATATCTTGGGACTTTTTCATTTTCTCCAGAAATATTGAAAAGACTTTTACTTCATTTGGACCTTCAACAAGCAAAAGTTTCTTTACATCCAGAGATAAGAAATTAGCAAAGTTGAGTTCCCCTAAGAATTCCGTAAAGTTAGGTGTCTCCTCAAAAGGAGTAATAATGCTTTCTTTATTATTTATCTTAGTTACCGAATAAATCCTATCTGCTACAGAATGGGCTAACCCTAAATTATGAGTGGCAAATATTATTCCGTTTTTAGCATATTTTAACAATCTATTGATAAAATCAATCTGTAATTTAGGGTGGAGATTTAGTTCGGGTTCATCTATTAAAATAAAACTTGGTTTTTTGATAGCAGCGCTAGCAAACACCAATATAAATTGTGTTATCCCTGAACCCAAATCTGAAAGAGAATACGGCTCTCCATCTATGTTTACAATAAATTTCTTTTGTTCCGGAACGCTATCCACCCTGAATTTATTATAACCAAATAACTGTTGTAAATCATTTTCAACCTGAATAGATTTTTTTATCACATCTGAATCTGGGCTTGTCGAAAAAGAACGATAAGATTTAATGAAAGCTTCGCCGATGTCTATGTCATAATAATTTGCTTCGGCGCCTATATTAATGGTGTTACGGAAAGATGGGAAATAAATAGAATGTTCTAAGGTAGCAAGACTATTCCTAAGTGCTATTAATTCCTCTTTTTCTCCACCAAAATCTCCTGTTAATTCATTATGATTGATGTTTTCTCGAGAAACGCTTCTATCGTTAATATAAAACTTACTAATTGTTCGTAGAGAGCCTACTTTTTCTACTGTGCTAACTAATTTTGCTTTATTTACCTCTAAAACAAGTTCTATGTTATCCTTATTATATTTATGAAATATTTCAGAAGTATGAGAAATTCTTGGAACATTTAAATTAAACGGGTCCCCAATATGGGCAAACTGATTGAGTCCTATTTCTCTAAATAAGTTTCTGAATTCGTAGAATGATCTTAAAATATAAGATTTTCCTGAATTATTTGGACCAACAATTGCTGTTACCCCATCTTCTATTTGTATTTTAAGGGGGTGACTTGTTGAATACGATCTGTAGTTTTTTATTGTTAAATGCATGTTTTTATCTTCTCTTAATTCGCTATATTTTTCGGTGACATATTTTTTACGAGTATGTCTTATTACAAAACCCTTTCACACCTTGCCCTATAAGACGGGCAGGCATACAACGCCGGCCCAGTTATTTTGCCTTACGTCAATACCTCCCGATAATCTACCTCTATTCCGTTTCCCCGCCCCCGACGTAACGTCGGGACGGGGTCAGGATAAACCCATCCCTGTCTATCCTTTTATCTAGGCGAGTGAAACCCAATTCTGGGTTTTGGCTTTGTATCTTCTGTCATCAGTTGGCGTATCGCGTCGAAGACAATCTTAAACTGGACGTCATACTTTTGCTCTAATGCGTCAAGTCTGCGGGCTAATTCTTTGTGAGATGAGAGTATCCGACGTAATCTGGTAAATGTCCGCATGATTTCAATATTAACCAGTATTGCCCGGTCACTGTTTAGAACACCGGATAGCATTGCAACCCCCTGCTCGGTAAATGCATAAGGTAAATACCTTCTGCCGCCTCTTTTTGAGGTGACATTTTGGCACCTCAAAAACTCACTCTTGTTCAAGCGGAACATAAAATCTGATGGGAATCTCTTTAGATTTCTCCTGACCTGACGGGTTAGATACTTAGTTTCCACTCCGTAAAGCCGGGCTAATTCTTTATCCAATATTACCTTATGCCCGCGTATAAATAAGATAATGCCCTCAATCCGTTCTGCAGGAATGATAGATATTTTTTTCATAACCTGTCTATTAGGATAATCCAAATTAATTTTTTCATATCTTAGTTTTTATCTTGTTCATTCTCGTTTTCTATTATTGTAACGGGCTCAAATCCGGTATATTTATTGATGACATCTATTATTTCTTCTATCATTTCATTTAGTTTTTCACACCTAATGATAACTATCTTTGTATAAAACCGTCCATCTTCGGCTGTTTCAATTCCATCTAATCCTCCATAAGATTTTCCACTTTCTTTAAAACCGATTACTTTTACCCCTTTCATCTCTTCTAACCGTTTTTTGACAGTTTCATATGGAGTAACACTCGGCATACCCGGAACCAACTCAAACATTACTATTGGAGTAAATTCTTCCAATATGTACTGGATGCGTGATTTTACCTCAGGGTCTGGATGGTTCTTGTGTTTTTGCAGTATTGGTTTAATCTTTTTGCCCATAGCGATTAATTCTTTGGTCGCCTTTTCTCTCGTTTCCCAATCATCATTGTCAAATTGTTTGATAAGTGCTTCAATCTTCGCCTGTTCGGCTAGAGGTTTTTCCTCCACCTTTTCAATAGGTTCAGGTTGTGGAGAAGATGTAACACAGCCGACCAGAACAACCACAGAGAACACAAAAAGAATAAAGGTTTTCATAATAGTACTAACAGGGACTTGGACGAGACTTTTAAGAGATTATTTAAAGTCTCGTAAATATCTTTTCAATTCCCTGTTTTTATCTGTTTATTCCCAATTACAAACTTTAGTTTTGCGAGCGATTTCTTCAGGCTAAGCGCCTTTAGGTATATTATCGTCCAATGCCCAGATATCATAAGTATTTACATTATGTATATCTGCAGGCGGTGGGTTTTTACTAGAATAATTATTAGCATGATTATTGCGATAAGTTTAACTTTCATTTTAATACTTTCTGTTTATCTCTAACCGCATAAATCAATTCCTTATGTTGATAGATATCTGAATTATCTATCTTTGACCCGAATCTTAGTTTCTTGGGGTCAATCTTTTTGTCAAACTTGATGGGGTCTTTGAATAGATACGGTAATTCGGCAATGGCTTCTTTGAATCCTACTTTATCTTTGGATTGCTTAATAATCTCAAACTCAGCGTCCTGGAAAAGAGATTGTTTAGTAAAGCCGATTTTGTCTTTTATGGTTGGCAAGAAATCTTCATTGATTTCATATCCGATAGAATTGCGTTCCAGATTTCGGGCGGCCAGGGTTGTTGTGCCGCTTCCTAAGAATGGGTCTAAAACCGTATCACCGATGAAACTAAACATTTTGATAAGGCGTTTAGGAAGTTCCTGCGGGAACATTGCCGGATGCGTAGCCTGTTTTTCGCCCGCAAAGTTCCAGTGTCCATAAAAGAACTTATTCCATTCTTCAATCGTCATTTTTGATTTCTCACGAATGGTTTTAGAAGGATTGGGCGATTTTCCCAGTTTCTTAAATATAAGAATAAATTCGTAGTCAAGTTTGATGATACCGTTACGCGGATAAGGGAAAGAACCCATAATAGTTGCCCCACCGGTTGTGTGGCAAGTGGTAACTTTCTGCCATATAATTGCGCCCATATAATCAAAGCCGATCGTTTCGCAGAATTTGATTATCTCGGTGCGGATAGGAATGATTTTGTATCGTCCATAATATACCGAACGGGCAAACTGGTCGCCGATATTGATACACAGACGGCATCCTTTGTGTAAGGTGCGATAACATTCAGTCCAGACTACATTCAGGTTATTAATATAATCTTCATAAGTGTCATTGAAACCGATTTGACTGCCGTTTCCGTAATCTTTTAATTGCCAATATGGTGGAGAGGTAACAATCAAATGCACTGATTCATTGGATAATTCCTGCATCCGTCGGGCATCACTAATAATAATTTTATGATGTGTTTTCATATAATGAATGAAATTGTATAGGATGCGTTCCGGTTTGTCAAACCAAATGTCCAACTAATTTTTACAATCATTTTATAAAATCGTTTAGATTAGAAAATTTTGAGAGAGGGTTTCGGCCGAACTAGCCACAATTTATTGCTATAAAGTTTTTGGTTTATCTGCCCGATAATCAATACATCTATCGCCACAAGTTGATAGAGCCCTACAGGTTGATTTCAAAATTTTCGAAGGACTTCGGAGAGGGTGTTTTTTTATTACTGAGATAATAGGAGTTAAATACGATGAGCAACATTCTATTGATTGACCCGAAGTATCAATCCAGCGCTTTGTTAAGAGGAGTTCTGGCCTATCGGGACTACGGTGTTTCTGTTTCGGATAATTTTCATGAGGCGATTTGTAAAATAAATACCGGACTCTTTGATCTGATTTGTCTGGATGCCGATAATCCCGGCGAAAAAGAAAAGGTATTTATTCAGGAAGCAAAAAAAAACATCCCTGATTTACCAGTGATCGTTATTTCGGAATCTGATTCCGCTGTTATCGGGGAATGGGCTAAAATTATTAGCCGGCCGATTCGTCTCGCCGATTTTACCGCCGAAGTTTATGCTGCGTTTAAATCGCTTGAGAAAACAACCGCCGTTGTTCTTAAACATCGGGAAATAGAATTGTCGGTGGAATTAGAAAACCACAAGAATATTATTCCGGCCAGGGTTATGACCATCAGTCTTAACGGCATGCTGGTGAGGCCTGATTTCAATTCGCCGCAGCCGGAGCAATTTCAATCATTTTTTGCCAAAAAGATGGATGAAATCAATACGGTTATCAGGTTAAAAGAAGAACAGGTTTTGAGATTGGTCAGTCGTTTAACTTTTTCGGAAAAGGCGCCTTCCGAACGGCTCAAAAATGTGGGGTTATCTTTTACGAAAATAGGACCAGCCGAACAGCAGGTTCTGGAAACGCTTATTACCCAGGCGGCGTGAAATCAGGTTATTTTATTCCGATGTTGACATCCTTAAATCGGGCTGGTGAAGTCCCGTGTGACATTTCAGCCGTTTGCGGCGGTTGCCCTTTACCGCAACTGGCAACGCCCCAGAGGACCCAGTGTTGGTCATCGCAAATCGCATCACAAGAATTCCAAAATTCCGGCGTGATTCCCTGATAAGTAGGATTTTTGACCAGCCGAATTTTTTTGCCGTTTTTGATTTCCCACCCGATTTCGCATCCGAATTGAAAATTCAGCCGCATCTGGTCAATACTCCAGGACTTGTTTGTTTCCATCAGGATGCCGTGTTTGGTGTCTTTAATTAAATCATTCAGTTTCCAGGCACCCGGCATCAAACTCAGATTATTATTTCTAACCATCGGGATGGCGCCAAAACCGTCCGCCCGGCAACAACCCCGGCTTTTATTTTCACCGATTTTTAAAGCAAATTCGCGATTGGTTTGATAGCCCGTAAAAATACCGTTTTTAACAATAGGCCAGCGCTGGGCCCGGACGCCGTCATCATCATAGCCAACCGTCGCCAGCCCGCCGGGGACCGTTCCGTCGGCAATCAGGTTGACAATCGGTGAACCGTACTGGAAATTTTTATATTTTTCGGTGGTGGCAAAACTGCGGCCCGCAAAACTTTCTTCCGTTCCAAAAACACGGTCCAGTTCAGTCGGGTGGGAAACTGATTCATGAATTTGCAAGGCCAACTGGCTGCCGCCCAGGATCAGGTCCATTTTACCGCTGGGGCAGGGTGGGGCGGAAAGGAGCATGACCGCTTCCTGGCGGATTTGCTCGGCATTTTCCAATAGTTTTAAATTATTAATTAATTCATAACCCATTGAAACATATTGTCCGCCGAAAGAACTCGGATATGAACGCACCTGAGTATCGCCTTTGCCGACGGCATAAGCCGAATAGCCCGCACCGCTTCGTAAAAGAATTTGTTCAATCAAACTGCCTTCCGAAGTGCCCAGCCACTGATGCTCCCGCATAAAACTCATACTGCCCAGCGCCACTTTGATTCTTTTGTCTTTTCTTAAAATGTGGTCTATTTTCATCAACAAACCTATTTTTTCTTCCAACGGCACCTGAAATGGGTCAATCAGGTAGGGCGTGGTCCAGAGGTCAACATAAGTTTCTTCGCGGGTGAGTTGAATATCATCAATTTTTAACAGGGCGCTGGCCTGGGCGATTTCCACGGCCAGGGCGCTGATTTTTTCTATCTCGGCCCGGTCTGTTTTACTGCTGCAGGCAAATCCCCAGGCGCCGTTGGCGATTACCCGTATTCCAAAACCAAGGGTATCGGAATGGTTCAAGGTCGCGGTCCGTCCGTTTTTTATCTGAATAGTTTCATTTTTAGTGTTGATAATCCGGATATCCGCATAACTGGCGCCGCGGGCGCTGGCTGTATCTAAGGCTAATTTAATTAATTCTTTCATAACTTACGCTCCTATATCTTAAATCCGTGTAATCAAAATTTTATAATCTGTGTAATCTGTGGTTAGAATTTGGTTTCGCTGGAAAAATTGAAACCATTAATTTTAAGAGCCGGGGCAATAAATCCTCCGGCAAAAAATCCTTTGTCTAATTTTGTTTCCTTGGAAATCAATTCTACGTTAGAAAGGGCCTTAATGACGCTGTCGGTAAAACGCATATTTTTAAGGCCGCGGGTAATGGCTCCGTTTTCAATTAAAAAAGTTCCGTTCCGGGTCATCCCGGTCAGGGTCAATTTCATCGGATCAATCAGGTTCGTATAATGGAATTCCGTTACCAGAACCCCTTTTGGCGTGGAAGCAATCATTTCTTGAAGCGACGAATTACCCGGCATCATTACCAGGTTAATCGGCAGCGGTCCGTGCGCATTCGGTTGCGGTAAGGCGTGGCCGGTGGAATTTTTTTTATCCCGTTTAGCCGTGAGCCGGTCGTAGACCAGATTTTTGACTACTCCTTTATCAATCAATAATACTTTTTGTCGGGCCAATCCTTCAAAATCAAAGGGCAGGCCTACGTTCTGGGGATGGTAAACATCATCCATAATGGAAATATTATCGCCGAAAACTTTTTTGCCGAGTTTACCGCTGATAAAACTGCGGCCTTCCTGATAAATCTGGGCGCCGAATCCATTAAAAGCCATGAACATCAGGAATTCTACCACTGCAGCCGGTTCCAGGATGACAGTATACTGGCCGGCCGGCAGGCTAACCGGGTCTTTGCTTTTGAGCGCTTTGTCGGCGGCCTGTTGAGCTATCCGGAGCGGATTAAGCGCCGAAACGTCTTTATTAACCTCACCGGCCCAACCGGTGCTATTTGGACCAATGGCGGTCATAGTAAATTCAGCTTCGGTGATCCGGTGGTAGTTGAATAGTTTTTTGGAATTGGCGATTACGATAACATTGGCGCGATTGGCGAAAATACCGGAGGCATTTAAACTATGCTGGGCGCATTCACGAACTGCGTCTTTAATTGTTTCGCTTCGTTCGCGCGGTGAAACTTGAGTCGTTCGTTCTACATAAGTATTCAGTTCTTCGTATGACTGCCTGGTTACCAGCGGTAGGGTCTGCGGGTCCTTTTTTTGATTTTTAGCTAAAATTAATGCTTCCTGCAAAGCGCGTTTCAGGGAATCATCATCGGTCTGGTTAAAACTTACCTGGGCGGTCCGCCCGTTTTTGATGACCCGGATGGTTATGTCTATTAGTTCATTTTCATGCACATTCTGGGTAATCACATTGTTGGCGTAACGCGTTAATGATTGGGTGGCGTTATTAATAATCGCTTCGGTCTGGTCCGCCCGGGAGTAAAGAAAAATCCTTTCGGTAATCTGGCGGGCCGATTCTTGGGTCAACATCTTTAACAACTCCTTCAATGAGCAGATAATTTACGTAGTTGGACTACGTAAATTATAGACCCACGATAAATATTGGGGGCGTCTGCGAATTGAATCCCGCCGTATGGCGGGATTATCGTATCATCTCCTAAATTTAACCTGATTAAATTCTAGGGTAATAGAAAAATTTATTATACCAGTTGCGCCGTTGCATTTCAAATAATTTCGTAAGAAATGCCTTGACTTAGAATGTTCCGTATAGTATATAGATAGTATGCCTGAAGAAAAAATAGAAGTCATTGATTTAACCAACATTATCCTGCCGCCCGGACTGATTAACAAAATCCCGGTAGAATTAATCGGCCAATATCAATTTATTCCGGTTGCGCTGAAGGAGAATACCTTAACGGTTGTTTTCGGCGAGATACCGGACGAGAAAGTTCTCAACGAGTTAAAAAGGGCTCTTAATTACGAGATTAAATTTATTTTGGCATCTAAAAAAGACATCAAACAGCATCTCAAACGATTGGTTCCCGGCGTAACAGAAATCCCATCCAAATCTTTGTTTTTAAGAAATGTTTCCGAATCCCTGCAAATAACTAGGTCTCAGATATTAAAATACAAAAATCTAGTCAAGAATTTAACTTCAACCCAGAAGAAATTAAACTACGTCATCATCGGCAGCCTTACATTTATTGTTGTGTTTTCCACGACAATTTTTATTTTATTTAATTTTCGTAACAGGGGTGATAACAAAATAGAACCGCCGAAAGAGAAGAAAATCGCGCTTCTGGGAAAAAATGCCGTAGTGAAAACAATGGAGGAGATGACGAAGCAAAAAAATGCCGCTAAAAATGCCCGGTTTATATATGAGCAGAATAATAAAGCCGTGGTGCTGATCTATACTTATGATTCGGATGGGGCGCCATTGCTGCAAGGCAGCGGGTTTATCGTGCGCAAAGACGGGGCGATTGTTACCAATTTTCATGTCATCAGAGGCGCTCATTCCATCGAAATTATTACGAATATCAGTCCGACTGAAAAAGATAAGATTAAACTTAAGGTGGAAGGGATTATTTTTGTTGATAAGGAAAACGACCTGGCGATCTTAAAAGCCAGAGGTCAAGACTTGCCCTGTGTGAGATTGGGCGATTCCAACGAGGTCAACCCGGGAGAAAAAGTATTTATTATCGGCAGTCCTTTGCAGGCTCGGCTGTTAGCCGAAGAAATAGATACGATGAATACTATTACCGAAGGGCTGATCAGCAATACGAGAAAGAATAAGATCCAGATTAGCGCCCAGATTTCTCCGGGCAGCAGCGGCGGTCCTGTTTTTAATGCCAAAGGTGAAGTAATCGGAGTGGCGACCATGCTTATTCGCGCTGAACTTGAAGCCCAGAATATCAACTTTGCGATGCCGACAAATCTTGTCAGTGACAAAATATCGGAAACAACTTTTACGCCGGTTAGCAAATTTGATTTGAAATAAAACTTCCGGCTGTTCTTTAATGCAATAATCTTAAATAATAAAAAGTTAATGTTGAAGAGAACGGGTTTAGATGTTATAATTTATCAGGGATAGAGGACAGGAGGTTAAAAAAAATGCATCTAAAAATTATCTTAGAACTCAGCGAAGAAGGCGGATATACGGCCATCGTGCCGGTCCTTCCCGGATGTATCAGTGAGGGCAATACCAGGGAAGAAGCGATAAAAAATATTCGAGAAGCGATTGAACTCTATCTGGAACCAGCCGAAGACGACTCTATTTTTTCTTCTAATGCTGAGCAAATCGAAATTACCGTATGAGTAAAGTCCCCAGTGTTAATTACCCGCAGGTTATTAACGCTTTCCGTCGAGATGGCTGGATAGTAATCCGTCAAAAAGGTAGTCACATTAGATTGCAAAAACGTCTTCCTAACGAAATACTGAAAATTATTGTTCCGGCTCACCGTCCAATTAAAAGATCAACTCTGTCGCATATATTGAAACAAACACGTTTATCTGTAGAAAGATTTATTGAATTATTATAAGGGAAGCCCTTATTCAGATATCCCCTGATGTCTTATTTAACTCTTTAGTGATGATTGCCTATAATGGCTATGTAGTTATGATCTGATGGTGATACTGGCAGACGGCAACGATAATTTTTAGAGAATCATCAATCTTTGCCGGGTGCGGACAAGCCGTTCAGATGCGCCTCAATACAATATGGTAATCCTTCCAGACTATATCCGCCTTCTAAGACCGAAACAATCCGGCTGGCTCCGATCGCAGCGGGGCCGTCGCAGCATTCATCCGCCAATTTTTTGACCAATTCGGTTAAGGTCTGAAAGTCAGCCGCTTCCAGCCCTAACCCGCCCAAGGGGTCGTTTTTATAACCGTCAAATCCGGCGGAAATCAAAATGAAATCAGGCGTAAATTTTTGCTTTATTTTTAACAGGGCCGCCTCAAATTTCTTTAAATATTCATTGCGGGTAATATCGGGCGCCAGCGGGATATTAAGCGTAAATCCTTCGCCTTGGTCCAGCCCGGTTTCTTCCGCCGCGCCGGTCCCGGGATAATAGGGAAACCGGTGCATCGAAAAATAAAAAACCGT
>ERZ1292633.4232-Hain-H41-02um-R1-4232-length-13423-cov-4_pt1 | contig 13423 bp, 7 predicted proteins | sample MGYA00564406_ERZ1292633 | MGnify/ENA primary metagenome ERZ1292633 (study PRJEB36523, sample SAMEA6512639) | groundwater metagenome | collected 2019-01-08 | study: AquaDiva: Metagenomics assemblies of 32 groundwater samples
CTGACGCTCGGCAGCGCCACCAATGGAGTCGTCACTGTCAACTTCACCGCCAACCCCGGGGCCAGTCGCACCGCCAACCTCGCCGTCCTCGGTCAAATCGTTCCCGTCACGCAAGCCGCTCCGGCACTCCCGGAAATCGCCGTGCAACAACCCAGCGGCACCAATCTTCTCGACGGCGCCGCGACCAATGACTTCGGCACGGGTTTGATCTTGGTGACCAACCTGACCAAAACCTTCGTCATCACCAACAGCGGTGTGACCAATCTCACCGGCTTCGTCATCACGAAAGACGGCGCGCACCCGGGCGACTTCATCGTCAGCGCTCCCGGCAGCACCAACCTGCCCACCAATGGCAGCACCACGTTCACCGTCAGTTTTGCGCCAGCCGCAGTGGGAAACCGCAGTGCCGCGATTCATATCGCGAGCAACGACGCGGATGAAAACCCGTTCGACATCACGCTAACGGGAGTTGGCATCACGCCCAGCTTCGCGCTTGCGGCAACGAATCGCTTGGTCGGCCCAGCGGCGGGCGGTGATAGCGTGGTGCTGGTCGCGACACCGGAAACTGCCACCTGGACTGCGGCTTCGCTCACGCCATGGTTAAACCTCAGCCCGGCCAGCCAAAGCGGCACTGGCAGCACCAACATCAGCTTCACTTTCACCGCGAACTCTGGCGCGACCCGCACCGGCACGCTCATCATCGCGGGCAAAACTTTTACCGTCACGCAAGCGGGTTCGGGCTACGTGCCAGCCGGAGTTGTGACCACGCTCGGCGGCGGCTCCAGTCTCCTTTACGGCGTCGCCACCGATGGTGCGGGGAATGTTTATTTCGCCGACGCCGACAACAACGCCATCAAGAAATGGACGTTGACCAACAACATTGTGACGACTTTGGTGAGCACGGGATTGAGCCTCCCCTACGGCGTGGCGGTGGATGTGGCGGGCAATGTCTTCATCGCCGACACCGCCAACAGCGCCATCAAGAAATGGACGGCGGCGAACAGCAACGTCACCACGCTCGTTGCTTCCGGGCTGAACTACCCTTCCGGCGTTGCGCTGGATGCCGGAGGAAACATCTACATCGCTGATTCGCTCAATAGCGCGATCAAGAAATGGAACGTCACCAACAGCACCGTCACCACGCTCGTGGACTCCGGCTTGGCGTCGCCGTTTGGGGTCGCAGTGGATGCGGCGGGCAATGTCTTCATCGCCGACACCTTCAGCAACACCATTAAAAAATGGACCGCCGCCAACAGCAATCTCACCACCGTGGTTGCCACCGGGCTTAACACTCCCTACGGACTCGCCGTGGATACGTCCGGCAATATCTTCATCGCTGACACCGAAAACCAAGCCATCAAGAAGTGGACTGCCGCGAGCAACACCGTCACCACGTTGGTCGGCACGGGCATCATCGCTCCGTTTGGCGTGACCGTGGATGCGGCGGGAAATATTTTCTTCTCAGACTCGGGCAACTTTGTCATCAAGGCACTGCCGCGCACGTTCGTCAGTTCAATCACCACCAACGTGAGCTTCACTGCTGGCAGTGGCGTGTTGCCTGTGGTCTTGCCCAGCAATGCCAACCTGCGCGCGCCCTTCGCTCCGGTCAGCAGTCAACCGTGGCTCACCGTCGGCGGCATCACGAACGGCGTAATCAGTTTCGCCTACACCGCCAACCCCGGCGCGGCGCGCTCCGCCAATCTGATCGTGTTCGGCCAGACCAACCTCATCAGTCAAGCCGCCCTGCCCGTTCCGGAGATCGGCGTGCAACAACCGGTCGGCGTGAATCTCACTGACAATTCCGGCAGCATCAACTACGGCTCGGTCTTCGCATCGCTGAGCAGTTCCAACAAGACGTTCACCATCACCAACAGCGGCGGCACGAATCTCACCGGCCTCGCCATTACCAAGAACGGTTCGCATCCCGGCGACTTCACCGTCAGCGCGCTCGGCAGCGTCAACCTCGCGCCGAACGCCAGCACGACGTTCACTGTGACTTTTGCGCCCAGCGCCGTCGGCAGTCGCAGCGCGGCCATTCATATCGCCAGCAATGACGCGGATGAAAATCCGTTCGACATCACACTCACGGGGACAGGCGCGGCCCCGATCTATTCGCTGAACCCGACCTCACGCTCCGTTGCTCAGACTGCGGGCAGCAACAACGTCACGCTCACCGTCACACCGGCAAACGCCACCTGGACGGCAACGGCCAATGTTTCGTGGTTACACCTCAGTCCTGCCAACCAAAGCGGCACGGGCAGCGCAACGGTCGGCTTCACATATGACGCCAATCCCGGCGCGCAACGCGTCGGCACGTTGACCATCGCGGGTCAGACCTTAACCGTCACGCAAGCCGCCCTGCCCTACACCGCCACGCTCGGCATGACGAACTTGGCCGAAGGTCCGGCGGCCGGCAGCAACAGCGTGGTCCTCAAAATAGTTCCCGTCACAAGTTCCGCGTGGACGGCCACGACCAACGCTCCCTGGCTGCGCCTCACCACCGCGAATCAAAGCGGCAGTGGCAGCACGAACGTCGTCTTTAGCTTCACTGCGAACCCCGGCGCGACGCGCACCGGCACGTTGACCATCGCGGGCCAGACGTTGACCGTCACGCAAGCGGGCGCGAGCTACACGAACGTCAACACCATCACGCCGCTAGTTTCCACCGCTTTAAGTCTGCCGCACGGCCTCACGGTGGACAATGCGGGCAACGTCTTCATCGCCGACACCTACAACAACGCCATCAAGAAGTGGACGCTGACCAACAACACCGTGACGACGCTGGTCTCCACGGGATTGAGCCTGCCCTTTGGCCTCGCCGTGGATGGCGCGGGCAACGTCTTCATCGCCGACACCTACAACAACGCCATCAAGAAATGGACGCCGGCCAGCGGCAACGTCACCACGCTCGTCAGTTCCGGTTTGAACTTTCCGAGCAGCGTGGCGGTGGACAGTTCCGGCAACGTCTTCATCGCCGATCGCAGCAACAACGCCATCAAGAAATGGAACGCGGGTAACAATTCCGTCTCCAACATCGTGACTACCGGGCTTAATCTTCCCAATGGCGTGGCAGTGGATGTGGCGGGGAATGTTTACATCGCCGACACGTACAACAACGCCATCAAGAAATGGACGGCGGCCAACAACACTGTCACCACGCTCGCGAATTCCGGGTTGAATCTCCCGATGGGATTGGCGGTGGACGGCGCGGGCAATGTTTACGCCGCCGACCGGAACAACAACGCCGTCAAGAAATGGACGGTGACCAGCAACAGCGTCACCACGCTCATCGCGACGGGATTAAATCTGCCCAACAGCGTGGCGGTGGATGGCGCGGGTCATGTTTACGTGGTGGATACGTTCAATCAGATCATCAAGGAATTGCCGCGCGCGTTCGTGGATCAAGCTCCGCGCACCGTCGGCAATGCCGCTGGCAGCAACACACTCTCGCCAGTGTTGCCGACCACCGTGAATCTCCTCGCTCCGTTCACGCCCACGAGCAATCAGCCGTGGTTGACCATTAATGGTAGCAGCGCGGGCGTGGTGAACTTCTCCGTCACGGCCAATTCCGGAGGGAGCCGTTCCGCCACCGTCACCGTGTTGGGGCGACCGGTTCTCGTCACGCAAACCTTTGTCGTGACCGGCCCCCTGCTCTCCGCAGCACGCACCCCGGCGGGACTGGTGTTGACCTTCGCCGCCAACCCCGGCCAGTTGTATCAAATCCAAAGCGCCACCAACGCGACTGGCCCGTGGACGACAAACACGACCTTGACCGGGCCGCTGAGTGGCATTCTCAATTACACCAACACGATCTCCCCCTCCGGCAATCGTTTCTTCCGCACGCGCACACCGTAAAATGGATCGCAAATCACCAAAACCACATGAACTCAACCTTGCGTAGATACTCAGCCCTATGAAAAATGCGATTTGTTCATGCTTGTGCGTTCTGATTCTACTTCCGAGACTTCTAGCTGCAGAATCGAGCCCAAGTCCGGAACCACTGACATTGTTGGATCTGCAAGCCGTAACAAATTTTTTTAGGGCCTACGGTTTGGATAAAAGCAAGTTAACCAACCTTCGCAGCGATTCCTCCCAGAGTTCACTCCGAAACAAAATCATCACCCATTATGAAACCCTCACGAACCAGCTTTCACTTGAGCATCAGTTTGTTGTAGCGACCTGTATGGTGGTTGAACGAAGAAACCTCAGTGCGGCTTGCGGAATGGCCGAAGCATACGTCTCGCAAAACCCTACTAACGAGGCAGCATGGGCCTTGGTGGGGGCAGCCTCTCTAAGTGTTAAGAATTTCCCTCGAGGGATTGAGGCCTGCGGAAAAGCGCTCGACATGGGAAAAACAAATGTGGTCGGGTTATTGTGCGGTGTCGCGTTACATACCGGCGATCTTAATACCATCAGAACGAATATCCCATTGTTATTGGCTGTAATACGTAACCCGAATTCAGAGCGAACTCTAAAACAGGAGGCACTTGCAGTGACTGTCGCGTATGCCTTGCGAATCAAAAACGAAGATCTCTTCCTGAAGGCTGTTGAAGGTCTTGATATGCGTCTCCTCCGAGACAAAATAGAGCTTTTGGACGAATTGAATGAGGCCTGCCATTTTTTTGCTTCTCAGGATGCCGAGGAGTTTTGCGCACTGATTTAGAAAGCCCTATAGACCAATTCGGCGACAAAGGATTAAAGGAGTGAACTCGGTCCGGGTTAGTCTGGTGTATTTACACTGACCGGCATTCAACTCAAACCACTTCGATGACCAGCGCCGTCGTGTTGTCGCGCCCGTCCAGCTTCACCGATTCCAAGACCAGTTGCCGCGCGGGATTATGATCGGGTTGCGGCGGCGCTGCTGGGCGCAGCAAGTCGAGCACGTGGTGATTGTAAAGCCCCTCCGTCAATCCGTCCGAGCAGATCAAGAAAATATCCCCCGGCTCGCAACCCACCGCCCCGACCTGCGGGTCCACGAATTGATTGCTGCCGCCCAGCGCCTTTTGCAGAACATTGCGGCGCGGATGCGTCCGGGCTTCGCGCTCGTTGAGTTGGCCGTTGCGGAACATCCATCCCACATACGTGTCGTCGTGACTGATCTGTTTAATTGTGCCGTCGCGTTTGGAGAGATAATAAATCCGACTGTCGCCGATGTGCCCGAAATACATCCAGCCCGGCGTGAACCAGCACAAGCTCAGCGTCGTTTCCATGCCGTGACATTCCTCGTAGCTGCGCCCCAGATACGCTAGCGCGCGATGCACCTGACTGAACAACTCCGTGAGCACATCGCCGAATCCCGCATCCAATCCCGTCGCGCGTTGCCCGAATGATTTCGGCAACAGCGTCGCAATCTTTTCCACTGCGATGTTGCTCGCGTATTCTCCTGCCAGCGCGCCGCCCATGCCATCGCTCACCGCGAACGCGAAGTCCGCATTCGCCAGCGAGGCCTCGCCAAATTTTCCGAGCCGTTGCACTTCGCGTGCATCGAACTTCAACCCGAGAAAGGAATCCTCGTTGTTCTTGCGCACCTTGCCGCGATCCGTCCAGCCGGACCATTTGAGCGAATTCGCCGTCGCGGCGGCCTCGGGTTGACTCATGACTTGGAAGATTTTTCAGATTCCGAAAGAATGGTCGCGAACTCAAAATCAATCAGGCAGAACCGCCCGTCCTGCTGGCGGTACGTTACGTTGCGCAGATCGGGATCATCATGGCGCACTCCAAACGGTTCGAGTTCGGCGAACAATTCCTTCGTGCGCTTCTCATCCAGATACTGCACCCGCGCGCCGCAGTTGCTCGTGATGATGCGGACTTGTTTCTCGTCCGCCTCCAGAAGCTTCGGCACAAAGGCACAACCGCGCGCTTCCAGATGCCGCAGCACGCGCACTTCATTCTCGAAGCGCTTGAGCGCATCCGGCCCGTGATAAGCCTTGATGACCCGCCCATCGAAGGTCAGGTTCACCGTCGCCCGCAGCGTGTCTTTGACTTTTAACATCGTTCCGTTGTCCCTCAACCAACTGGCAAATCATTCGCCATGCAAGCTCTCGCTCTTAATCCTTTTCTTAATCCTAATCCCTAGTTTGTCACGCGCAGCTTGGCGAATCGTTTTGTTCACGGCGACTAAAAAGCAACAGCCTTGTCAGTGCAATCTCCCTGGCAATCATAACTTCACCCAAAAATGTTGGCGCATAAAACCCTTGCAGGCGTTGCTTTAATCGCATTGATGAAATCCGTTCAGCAAAAATCTTGCGACGCGGCATTGACCCTGCTGAAATGGCGCAATCGTAGATTGGCATTGGGCGGTTGTGTCCCGGCTGATCCACCAAACCTGAATTCACACACACGAACAAACAACAACCACGCACATGGCCAAATACAAATTAGAATACCTCTGGCTGGACGGTTATGAACCCGTCGCCAATCTCCGCGGTAAAACCCAGATCAAAGAATTCAAAGCTTTCCCCAAGCTCGAAGAACTTCCGATGTGGGGCTTCGACGGTAGCTCGACCCGCCAGGCCGAAGGTCGCACCTCGGACTGTATGCTCAAGCCCGTGGCCGTCTATCCTGACACCACCCGCAAGAACGGCGTGATCGTCATGTGCGAAGTCATGATGCCGGATGGCAAGACCCCGCATCCAAGCAATGCCCGCGCTTCCATTCTCGACGACCCCGGCGCGTGGTTTGGTTTCGAACAGGAATATTTCCTCTACAAAGACGGCAAGCCCCTCGGTTTCCCGGAAGTTGGCTTCCCCTACCCGCAAGGTCTTTACTACACCGGCGTTGGTTATGACGCCGTGGGTGACATCGCCCGCAAGATCGTGGAAGAACATCTCGATCTCTGCTTGGACGCCGGCATCAACCACGAAGGCATCAACGCGGAAGTCGCGAAGGGCCAGTGGGAATTCCAGATCTTCGGTAAAGGCTCGAAGAGCGCCGCCGACCAGATGTGGGTCGCCCGCTACCTCCTCATGCGCCTGTGCGAAAAATACGGCGTGGACGTGAACTTCCATTGCAAACCCCTCGGCAAAGACGTGGACTGGAACGGCTCAGGGATGCACTCCAACTTCTCCACCACGTTCATGCGCGAAACTGGCGGCAAGGAATACTTCGAAGCCCTCATGGCCGCGTTCGACAAATACAAGAACGAACACATCGCCGTGTATGGCCCGGACAATCATCTCCGCCTCACCGGCCTGCACGAAACGCAGTCCATTGATAAATTCAACTACGGTGTCGCGAACCGTGGCGCGTCCATCCGCGTCCCCCATAGCTTCGTGAACAACGATTACAAGGGCTACCTTGAAGATCGTCGGCCGAACTCGCAAGGTGACCCCTACAAGATTGCGAGCCGCATCTTGCAGACGATTGCGACTGTTCCGCTCCCGAAGAAGAGCAAGAAATAATTCATTTCCGACGCGAGTTGGAATCTGAAAACAGGCGTGGCCGCGAGGTCACGCCTGTTTTGTTTGCAGGAGGCTGGACAGAACAATTCTGCCAGAATAGAGTCGCCGCCATGAACCGAGTCAGGGTGCAAAACACAAGACCTACTTAGACCGCGGATTATGTTTGGTCACCTCAAGAAGTTTCTCAAAGGGAACTACGCTGTTAGTGCCAATAACGCACAACAGGCGATGGATGAGATGCACATCGAGTTGATGGCACTTCCAGAAGTTCGCAAGGATTTCACTACTCCCGAAGGCGCTATTCTTTGCTTGGAGGACGCATATCGCAGCAAAAATATTGAAGCGGCAGTTGCTGCCAAGGACTTCAAGACTGAGGCGCGTCTCATGTTACAGAAGACTGGATTTGGAAATTGCATTAACGATGAGAACGTAACCATGCTTGCCAACACATTGGAGCTATCATTTCGTGCGCACACGACGGCAAAATGGCCCGACTTCGAACAGTTGGAGTCATTCTTTCCAAAGCAGGAGCAGCTTAATGGCGGGATTGTAGCGGTGACGGAAGTATGCCGGTTTCCCGATGGCTTCTACTCTCAACAAGAAATTTTAGTGGAAAAAACTTCCGATGGTTGGAGAGTGTTACATTCAACAAAAGATGACGTGATCTAACACGGAGAAAGGCTGAAAAAACACCCATCTGTTCAGAAACCCAGCGTAGCCTTAAAATTTCTTCAGTCCCGTCCACAGCAATTCCAGAGCGGCGGTGAACGCGCCGCAGTCCAGACCTCCGCGAGATTTGTCAGCGCATGGTGAACGCGGCAGCGTCTGGACTGCGTGTGGCTTCAGCACCGCTTTTCCCGACTCTTCGTGGTGTCTTAACCCAATTTCGTCAACTCCTCCCGCATCAAATTCACAAGAGGACGGATTGTCTTTGCGCTGAATTCAAACGGACATCCCGCTGCACGGAATAATTCCGGCAACGGACGTGAGCCGCCGAGCGCGAGGGCGGTTTTATAGTCGCGCAGGGCTTTGACCTTGTCGCGCTTCGAGTTCGCCCACACCTGCAATGCGCCGAGTTGCGCGATGCCGTATTCGATGTAGTAAAACGGATACAGAAAGATGTGGAGCTGGCGATGCCACAGATTGGCCCGCACGTCCTCGAAGCCAGTCCAATCCACGTCGCCCGCGAACCGGTCCATGAGTTGATTCCACGCAGCGGAGCGTTCGGCGCGGCTGTGACCTGGATGCGTGTAGACCCAGTGCTGAAACGCATCCACCGTCGCGATCCAGCCCAGCACGCCAATGATGCCCTCCAGATGTGTGCGCCGGGCGCGATTGCCCTCGGCCGGCGAATAAAACTCCTCGATGAATTCGTTGCCGAGTAATTCCATGCTCATGGAAGCCACCTCGCAAAACTCAATCGGCGCGCTACGATACGCGAGCAGGTCTTCGTTGCGCGTGGCGAGCGCGTGGAAGGCGTGCCCCGCCTCGTGCAAGATGGTTTCCACGTCGCGTTGTTGCCCGACGGCGTTCATGAAGATAAATGGCAGCCGCGCTTCGTTGAGCGTGGATTGATAGCCGCCGGGCGCTTTGCCTTTGCGATTCGCCAGGTCGAGCAGTTTCAAATCCTGCATCTGCTGAAAACCGCCCGCGAGTTCGCCGTCCAGCTTGTCGAAAATCTTCTGCGTGCGCGTCACCATGTCCTCGACCTGCTCAAACGGTTTGAGCGCCGGACGATTCAACGGATCTACGGCGCTGTCCCACGGGCGCAGTTTGTCGAGCCCCAGTTGCTGGCGGCGGTGGGACTGCAATTCACGCACAGCGGGAACGACCTCGCTCGCCACGGCATCATGAAAATCAAAGCAATGCTGCGGTGAGTAATCAAAGCGTCCTTTGGAGCGGAACGCGTAGTCGCGGTAATTCTTAAAACCCGCATTCGCCGCGATCTTTTCGCGAATCTTCACGAGTTGGTCGAACTGGTCTTCAAACTTCTCCGCCTCCTGCACCCGGCGTTTGGCCACCAGTTCCCACGCCTCCTGGCGCAACGGACGGTCCGGTTCTTCGAGAAACTTGCCCATCGCAGGCAGGGTTTTTTCTTCGCCGCGAAATTGCACCGTAAGCGAGCCGCTGAGCTTTTGATACTGCTGGCCGACCTTGGCTTCCTCAGTTTCAAGCGCCACATTCTCCTCGCGGAACAGCTCAACGTGATTCTGCACGTCGCGGATGAACACGTCGTAGCGCGGCGACGGCAGCTTGGTCCGTTGCGGGTGCGCGATGAAGAGTTTCTCCAACTTAAACTGGCGCGGCTTGAGTTCCGGCTCGATGTGTTCGACGAATTGCAGGTAAGCCTTCTCCGCGTCGGCGTTGTCCGTGTGACACGACATGGCGATGTAACGGCGCGACGCTTCCTCATCAAGCGCGGCACTGAGTTCCCCCCAAGCGAGCAACCAGGCTTCCAGATCAGTCACGGACTTGGCCACAGCAACGCGTGTCTCAAGTTGGTCAAACAGCGGTGCAATCTGCGCCCAATCACCCAAGTCTAATTGGGCGGGCACAAACTGGCGCGACTTGTAGGCGGGCAAAGTTCCAAACGGCAATAAATTCATGGCACTGATTGTAGGAGACGACGTGAGGAGGCTCGAATAAAAAATCAACGCTGCCGCTAGGCACACGAATATGTCGCACGGCATGGGTTGAACTTTGTGTCGGCAATAGACAGGCACATGGTGACACGTTAGACTTCAGCCGTTGAATAACCGCGTCGTTCCAGAAATCGCCAAGTTAAAGCGCAGACCGTTTGGTTTCCACCGGACGCTGTCTTGCGTGCTGGCGTTACTGGGCGTGAGTTTGATGCCGAATCTTCAGGCCAAGCTCGCCACCGAGAAAAGCCCCACCCAAACCGTTCGCATCCGCTTCGTGGATAGCGCGACGGGTTATGCCGTGAAACCGGATGCCGTCGAAGCGACCGCACTGGAAGGAAATCAAAAACCGCTGCGCGTTCGCCGCAACGGCGTGAAGCGTGATGGTCAGACCACCCTGACGCTTGATGAAGGTCAGCACACCATCAAAGTCACCGCACCCGGCTATCAGCCGATGGCCGGCGAGTTCGTGGTCTTGCCGGAGAATCCTTACAACATCGTCTTTCAACTTGATCCGATTGCTCCGCCTCTGGAAACCCAACCAGAAGCCATCGCAAAGTTGCATCAGATCAATCAAACGTTGTTTCTCGGCTTCGTCGTGGACCAGGAGTCTGGCCAACCGCTCACCAATGTCCTCGTGCGCACCGAGCCCAGCGGCAACGAAGCGCGCACCGACGCGCGCGGCTACTTCCAGATTTATGTACCCGTGCAGACCTTGGAAGCAGCAACGAACTCCCCTGCCCGGTTGATTTTCGCCGCGTCCGGTTTTCGGAGCGAGGAGCGCACTTATCTCGAACTGTGGTCGGAAGGTGATTGGATCTATCGCATCCGCCTTGATCGCGGCGAAGGAATCAAGACGGTGGACGAGCGCACATTGCGCCGGCGTAGTGAATATCCCGTTGCGACGTTGGAGCAAACTTCCTCCAATCCCGCACCCATTGCAGTCGAGGCCGCCAGCCTAGCAGCCACGGAAAACATCATCACCCAGGCGATCATCAATGGCGAGATCGGCGTGACTTCAAAATTAAATGCCATCGTGCCCGTGCGGATTCCGACGAACATACGGGTGTTGCGCCAGGACGGCGTGACCATTGATTACATTTCGCTGCAAACGTATTGCCAACGGTCGCTGCCGTCGGAATGGATCGCCTCGTGGGGCAACACCGGGCCGGGCAACAGCGGGACTAACAGTTTGTTGGCGGGCGCGGTGGCGATCCGCACTTATGCCATCGGCTTCGTGAACAATCCTGCGAGCGTCACCTACGACATTTGCGGGACGACGGCGTGTCAGGCTTACATCAACACCGCCAGCGACAGTCGCACGACTGCCGCCGTGAATGCCACGGCGAACTTCGTGATGATCCAACCGGGCGCGACGCGCATCGGCTACAAGATCACGGAGTATTCGGCAGAGAACAATTCGCTCGGCTTCTCGTGCGGCGATGGTTTTACGCAACCGAACAGCGGCTGCATCGCCGACCCGGTTTGCGCCGGCGAAACCCGGTTCGGCCACGGACGTGGCATGTGTCAGTGGGGAACGGCTCGGTGGGCGAGCGGACGTCGGATGCAAGGTCGCGTCACCGGCGATTCGGTCACCAATGGTCTGCCGCTCCAGAACTGGGTGTGGCTGTGCGAACATTACTACCCGGACCTGCAACTCGTTCAAGGCTCGCCGCTCACCACGAATGATTACGTGCAAGTGCAAGGCATCGCGAACGTGTCTGTGCGCCAATGCGCCGATGGCAGCATCAGCACGGGAACGAATTGTCCGCTTGTCGCGACCAAAGCATCCGGCGCGAACGGCTTGATCATCGGCGGCCCGGTGCGCGTGACGAGCGATGGCGTCGGCTACACTTGGTGGCGGGTGCAATGGTTTGATGCGAGCGCGACCATCGGCTGGGTGCCGGAAAACTGGCTGGAGCGCATCGCGGCACCGTTGAACACCCCGCCAGTTTTGGCCCCGATTCCAAACTTCACCATCACCGAAGGTTTATTGTTCACCTTCACCAACACGGCCACCGCTTCGAGCAATGCCGAAGTCTTGCTCACGGATTTTGAATCCTACGCCAGCGGCACCAGCAGCGGCACGGTGTTGTTTCGCCAACCCACCTTCTCCGGTTCGCCCAGCGGCTTTTTGGATACGACACCCAATACCACGACTGTCACCAGCACCTTCCCGACCGGCAACGACAGCGGGCGCAGCTTGCAAGCGATCTGGAATTTGACTAACGCCATCAACTCTTGGGTGCGGTTGACCACCTCCGGCACGGCCAACCTGCCGAATCCCGTGATCGCTTTGACCCGCAAAATGAAATTCGACGTCTGGACGGATCGCAACATCGGCATCGGCTTGGGCATCCGGGAAACTGGCAACACCGCCGGTACCGCCATCGGCGCAAACGGCGGCACGACTCCCGGCATCATCGAGTTTGCGGGCGTGACCAACGTTGTCAGCGGCCAACCTCGCGTCACGCGTACCATCACCGCAAGCAACTGGATGACGCTGACCTTTGATCTTCCAAACGAGCCGATCCGGAATTTCAGTGGCGGCAACGGCGTGCTTTCCACCGCCACGGGATTGGGTGTATTGGAGCATCTGGCCGTCGTACCTGCTGCGGGCACCGGTGTTTATAATGTCTATCTCGACAACTTCATCGTCTCGGCGCCGCAAATTTTGACCTACAGTTTGAGCAACGCCCCTGCGGGAGCCACTATCAATGCGACGAGTGGCGCGTTCACGTGGACGCCGACCGAAGCGCAAGGGCCGGGCGTTTACCACATCACCGTGCGCGTGACCGATAACAATCTGCCGCCCGCCAGTGATGCCAAAACATTTCAAGTCACTGTCACCGAAACCAACCAAGCCCCGGTGCTGGCCCCCATCGCATCGCGGACGGTTCACGCCGGAACGCTGGTCGCATTGACCAACACAGCGACGGATGGCGACCTGCCGACCAACTCGCTCAGCTTCAGCCTCGATGTTGGCGCACCCGTTCTGGCCAGCGTGAACACGAATACCGGGGTGTTCAACTGGCAGACCAGCGATGCAAATGTCGGTTCGACCAACAGCATCACCGTGCGCGTGACCGACACCGGCATTCCCCCGCAGAGTGACGCGAAGCCGTTCAGCATCGCCGTGCTGGCGCGACCGAACATCGAAAGCGCCACGGTTTCCGGTGGCGCATTTGAACTGACGTGGACGGCGATTCCCGGCCAGAAATACCGGGTGCAGTTCAAGAATGACTTGAATGATCCGAACTGGAGCGACCTTGTGCCCGACGTGACCGCCAGCTTGAGTTCCGCCTTCAAGAGCGATCCGCTCAGCGCGACGCAACGCTTCTATCGCGTGCTGGTCGTGACGCCATAGGAGCGCGGAGCATTGCT
>ERZ1292633.4233-Hain-H41-02um-R1-4233-length-13422-cov-17_pt1 | contig 13422 bp, 17 predicted proteins | sample MGYA00564406_ERZ1292633 | MGnify/ENA primary metagenome ERZ1292633 (study PRJEB36523, sample SAMEA6512639) | groundwater metagenome | collected 2019-01-08 | study: AquaDiva: Metagenomics assemblies of 32 groundwater samples
ATCTTTATGAGCAGCTGAAAAGCAATCTATGATTTTTTGAACATTATCATTTATTCCAACTGACCTTGGAAAAAACTGAAATCTTAATTCTTTTTTCATACTTTATAATTTTGTAAAATAAACTCGGCTTCTTCCACCCAATTGATAAATTTGTCTTTAGCAGAAACAAGCTCGTTAGCTACACCTTGGGGTAACTGCAAAGAAATATTTTTCTCAAGCCTACCGACCAAATCTTGTAATTCTGCTATTTGTGAAAGCGTTTCAGAATAATTTTGATTTCTTGTGTCAATCATATAGTTATGAATTTATTTATAAAAAATTTAGACCAATTACCACCGTCACATTCTCTACAAGACTGAAGAATACGAACATCGTCACTATGGAGTTTTGATTTTGGATATGAACTATTCAGGGCAATACTACCAACTAACCCACCTATCTTCTTCACTTCTACGGAATCGCCATTTTTAACAATAAAGTCCGGTGGGTTATTTTGGTTCCCTAAATACGAAAGATATTCAGAGTGTCTCTTGTTTTTATTCTCTAAACCAACAACATCTATGCTGGAACAAAAAATATCTCTAACAAAATACTCTAACGCGGTACCGACATTGTTCATTCGGTTTTGACCGGAATAAAGCTCCGCGAGCTTAAAGCTCTTGAGTTTTGAAACGTTATTAAACGCTATTAAAATATTTGTTTCCATACTCTTATGGATAAAATTCCGCCTCACTCATTAATTTTTGATTATTAATAATACAATCTCGTATAACATCCCTAACTGCGCCTATTGCTTCAATGTCCCAATCGATCTGTTTTGATTGCGGAATTAGTCTTTGCGTCAACTCAAAAATTTGATTGTCAACAAAATCCTGTCTTCCAATCTGCTGTTTAGTTAACTTGCACATACGTTCATGTTACATTTTTAATATAAATATGTCGAACGACTGGTTGCCCGCTCCGTGCATTATCTGGAAAATGGTTCCATCGCCAAAATACTATCGGCCGTCTTACGCTTCAACGATCCTTCTTTCACCGTCTCTTCAACAAAAACGCACAATTTCGTATCTACCTTACCGGTCAACGTAACCAAATCCCCTTTTAATACTCCAAGTTTTTTATCCAAATAATCCTTGGTCACCATCTGTGACTCTACCTTTGTTAATCGACTATCAATAGACTCGAATCTGCGACCCACTACCTCTGCAAAGGCGTGAATCGCTTCAAGAATCTCGAACTTCGCGGTGTCCTCCATATTTTTTTCACTTCGTGAATTATTTTCTTTCCATACTATATAGCTACCATGTTTATTCATTGCGTTGCAACATGCCGTAAATACACGAAAAAGATGGCTTATCCACATAAGGAAAAAATGTTACACTGTCCGCATGAAACATAGTTACATTACAATCGGTGCGGATCACGCGGGGTTTGCGCTCAAAGAAAAAATCAAACAAGCGCTCACTTCCGAACGAATGGAGGTTCGCGATCTGACACCGAATTTCGTTGACGGAGACGATTATCCGAAAGTTGGATTTGAAGTCGCGCGAGCAGTCTCAAAAAATCCGAAAGTGCGAGGCATCCTCGTCTGCGGAAGCGGAGTCGGGATCTCAATCGCCGCAAACCGCGTAAAAGGTACGCGGGCATTCGACGCGCATTCCGTCGACGAAGTGAAGCTGGCGCGCGAACACAACGACGTGAATATCATCGCGCTTTCGGGGTGGAAAATGAAAAATACAGAGGCGCTAAAGATGATCGAGGCATTCTTGACTACGGCGTTTTCAAAAGCTGCGAGACACAAAAGGAGGGTAAAGCTATTGGGATAATCCTCCCAAAGACCTCTCCTAACCCCTCCTTCGTAAGGAGGGGGACGTGATATGAATCAACTAATTCCAGCTCTTCTTGTCCACGACGAAAAAACCTTTCGCGATCGCGTCTCGCTCATGGAAACGGATTTTCCAATATTGCAAATCGACGTGATGGACGGGGCGTTCGTTCCTAATAGGACGTGGTTTGACGTGAATGTTTTGCGTCGGCTGAAAACTTCGGCGAAATTTGAACTTCATCTAATGGTGATGGATCCTGGACGATACGTTGAGGAGACTTCGGATATCTCGTCCGTCTTCCGATATATCTGGCATCTGGAAGCGCCGATCGACCACGCGACGCAAATCACGCGCGTTCATGCACTCAATAAAGAAGCCGGACTTGCTATCTCTCCAGAGACTCCTATCGATAAACTCGCGCAGTACACGAAGTCCCTCGATGAAATTCTGATAATGGGAGCGTCTCCCGGATTTTCCGGACAAAAACTTCAACCGCAATCCATAAAACGAGCCGCTGAAATTCACTCACGCTGGCCAAACGTCCCGCTCGGATTCGACATAAACGTAAACTCCGAGACCATCCCAACATTACTCGCCGCCGGCATAAGCAGATTCTGCGCGGCAGGCGCGATCTTCAAAGCGGAAGATCCGGTTGCGGAGGGAAAGAGGATGCAAGGTCTGCTCTAAACATTACGGGACGAATCTTTATTTTTTTGCTATCCTGTCTGCATATGAAATTGCGTACTCTTCTTTTAGGCCTGCTGATGATGAGCATGTTCATGACAGCACCGGTTCACGCCGCCACGCTCTCCCCTGGCGATCTCATCAAAGCGTCCGGTCCTTCCGTCTACTACTACGCACAAGACGGAAAGCGATACGTGTTTCCCACGGAAAAAACTTACTTCACGTGGTATAGCGACTTCTCATCCGTCAAAACCGTGACGGACAGCGAGCTTGCGGCTCTTATGATTGGAGGAAACGTGACGTATCGTCCGACAGTAAAACTTGTGAAGATCACGACGGATCCGAAAGTGTATGCGGTCGGGCCCTATAAACAGTTACGCTGGATCAAAACCGAAGCGTTGGCGACGGAATTATACAGTTCGGCTTGGGCGACAGTCGTAGAGGATATTCCAGACACGTTTTTCATCAACTACATGCTTGGCACTGATATTTCCGTTGCAGCGGACTTTGATCGTTCGTCGATTTTAAGCGGCGCGAACAACATCCAATCGACGTTCGTTATCGCGACTCCAACTCCGTCACCGGCTCCGATTCCCGCCGCGACTTCAACTGGCGGACTTCAATTATCAGTATCCAAAGCGACGGTGCGCGCTGGCGACACTGAAACTCTTACGGCCGTAGCGACTTCAACTTCCGGCATTTCAAAAATCGATCTGTTTTTCGATGGAGTACTAATCCAATCCTGCAACTCCTCCTCATGCGTAGGAGACGTCATAATCCCTATTTCCGGCACTAAGTCGTTATACACGGCAGAAGCAAAAGCTTACGCTGTTGATTCAACTATAAAAACGCAAACCGTACTCGTCGCACTCGACAACAGCTCGAGCGGTCTCGCATCGATTACGATCGATCGCGCAATCATCAGGCAAAATCAATCCGCAGGGATCACCGTGGACGCGGATGTGTCGATCGCGATTCTTAGAACCGACATCTACAAGGATAACGTATCCATCAGAGCTTGCGCGTCAAGCATTCGCCAGTGCCGATGGAGCGAACAGCTCACCGGAGCGGTCGGAACCGTGTACGACTACTATGGAAAAGTGACTGACACTCTTGGCCGCACATACTTAACACCGCATAAAACCGTAACTATCGGCTCAAACGACTCTCCGATTGTAACCGTAGGTATTGGAAAGGCATCGATCTACAAAGGAGAGACTGTGGACGTAACCGTATCCGCGAGTGATGATGACGGTATCACTCAAATAGAGGTCCTCAAAGACTTCTCGGTTATAAAAACGTGCCAAAGCGGAGCGCCGTGTACGATAATCACCGGGCCGTGGCAAGAAGCGGGAACATTGGTCTTTAGCGGCCGCGCCACGGACGCTCTTGGTCAAAGCGCCACAAGTAGCAATGCGATCATTACGGTAAATTAAACGAATTAACAGCAAAAAACCTTTTATTCCTAAGCAACAAAATATGCGCAATTCCATTAACCGCTTCCTGGCGATTGCCGTCAGCACAGCATCGCTCGCATTTCCTTTCGCAGGAAACGCGACAACGACCAGCGCCTTTTCCACGGGCGAACTAATTCGCGGCGTAACGATCAACACCGTGTACTATTTTGCTCCGGATGGACGCCGATATGTTTTTCCGAACGAAAAGACATATTTCACTTGGTACACTGATTTCTCGAAAGTGAAAACGATCCCCGATGCTCAACTCGGTTCAATTCCTCTCGGCCTTTCAAACGTCACCTACCGCCCAGGTGTAAAGATGGTGAAAATAACGACCGATCCAAAAGTGTACGCTGTCGATCAAGGTGGAATGCTTCGCTGGGTTCCAACGCAAGAAATGGCGGAAACGCTTTATGGCTTAAACTGGAAGCAAAAAATCGAGGACGTTCCGGATGCGTTTTTCGTGAACTATAAAGTAGGCACACAGCTTGACCAATCTTCCGACTTCACACCTGCCAACGTGATGACGCAGACGCAGACGATCGCCTTAGATAAGCAGTTCGATGAAACCATGGTCACGATCACCGTTGGCGGAGTCTCAACGGGATTCGTACCGGTTTCAACAACGGTCAAAAAAGGATCAACTGTTGTTTGGACGAACCGCGATATCAACGATCATACGGTCGTAGGCGGCTCGATTGATTCCGGAACTCTGCGACCAGGGCAAACCTATAGCAAAACGTTCACTTCTACCGGTTCGTTCGACTACCACTGCGGTATTCACACGGGCATGAACGGAACAATCAACGTAGTGAACTAACTGATAGTGGAATCATCTAATTAGAGCGTGTCATTGCGAGGAGTCCGCCTAAAGCGGACGACGTGGCAATCTAGGTTAACTGTCATTGCGAGGAGTAGCAACGACGTGGCAATCTAATAAGAGTGATAATTGCCGCGCCCCTTCTGGGGCTCGCAATGACAGATGGATGAGATTGCCACGTCGCACAAGCCTTCTCGCAATGACAGCAGACCGCTTCGGCAAAACCGGGGCGGTTTTTTTCTATTGCCGTGAGTGCTACACTCCTATCAATCATATGATACAAAACACACCAAAACGACGTCCCAGCGTAACAGCTTGGATCGTCTATCTCGCCGCGCTAGCCGTCTGCGTTACGTTAATAGTCTCGGCGTTCACAAGCGTCTTTTCCAGCCCGAAGCCGCAACCGCTTATCGGATCGTCCGGCGGTTTTATCGGATCAGTCGCGCCGATGTTTCCTGAAGAACGAATGGCGGTTGCTGACGCCGGAATAGTGTCGGCTTACAAAAGCTCCGTCCCAGCTCCAAGCGGCAACGCTGAAACGCTTCAACGCATCATCAAAACCGGAGACCTTTCGCTTCGAGTGGCTGATGCGGCAAAAGGATTGGAAGAAATTGATCGCATCGCGAGCGCGAAAGGCGGATTCGTGGAGTCATCTTCCATCAGCGATCCCGGCGCAGGCCCTCGTTCGGCTTGGGCAACGGTCCGCGTTCCGGCAAAATCTTTCGACGACGCCATGCGAGATCTGAAATCCACGGCCACCGTCGTCCTCTCTGCCACCGTGCAGGGTCAGGACGTAACGTCCGAATTCGTTGATCTGGAAGCTGACATCCGAAACGCGCGCGCCGCAGAATCTTCATACCTCGATCTTCTGAAACGAACAGGAAGTGTCGAAGACATCCTCGCCGTTACGCAGCAACTAAACCAAACGAGAGGAGAAATCGAGAGACTGGAAGCACGAAAACGCTACATGGAAAATCGGACTGATCTTGCGACCATCAGCGTCTCGCTCACCGAAGATACGCGCGTAGAGTTTCCGGAAAAAACTTGGAAGCCGCTCGAGGTTTTCCGCCAAGCCATGCGAGAACTCGTCGTGGCACTGCAAGGACTCGTTAACTTCGTGATCCGTCTGATTATCGCGCTAATCGGGCTCTTGGTTCCGATCGCACTCCTCGTCGCGCTTTTCCTTTGGTTGGGATGGAAAATTGTGAAGAGATTTATCCGACGTATTAGGTAACGAATGCGGGGCGCACGCCATGCGCCCCTACGTGGGGAGGGCGGGACAAGCCCGCCCCTACAAATAACATATGCCTCATTTACACGAGAAAAAAATTAAGAAGCTGGAGCTCATGGCAAATCGCCTCCGACAGCATGTGATCTCCATGGTTGCGACGGCAAAGAGCGGACACCAAGGCGGAGCGCTTGGAATGGCGGACGTGTTCACTGTTCTGTATTTTCACGAACTCAAACACGACCCGAAAAATCCGGAATGGGAAAGTCGCGATCGACTCATCTTGTCTAACGGACATATTTGCCCTGTGAGATACGCGGCCATGGCAGAGGCGGGATATTTTCCGGTATCGGAACTCGATACTCTCCGCAAACTCGGCACTCGCCTTCAGGGACATCCGGAACGCCTTCGACTTCCAGGAACGGAGACGACTTCCGGCCCTCTTGGATCAGGATTGGGACAGGCGGCCGGAATGGCGCTTGTCGCGAAAATGGATAAAAAGAAGTGGCGCGTATACTGCGCGACTTCCGATGCGGAACACGAGGCCGGAATCCACTGGGAGGCAGTACTATTTGCCGGAAAAAACCGCCTGGACAATCTGATCTGCATCATCGATCGCAATAACATTCAAATCGACGGCGATACGGAAGACATAATGCCGCTCGAGCCACTGCACGCGAAGTACGAGGCGTTCAACTGGCATGTTATCGAATGCAATGGAAACGAGATCGCGGACGTGGCGCGCGCTTTAGGAGAAGCGAAAAAAATCCACCAAAAACCAATCTGTATCATCGCGCACACCATCCCCGGTCGCGGAGTTTCTTACATGGAAAACAACTTCCTCTGGCACAGCCAACCGTTCAAACCCGGACAGGCGGAGGAGGCGCTGGGAGAATTGAAGGAAATTGAGAAAAAACTAAAGAAAGAACACACGAAATAAATTATCTTTGTGAGCCAAATACTATTTATGTCATTGCGTAGCCAATATACTAAAAGGCGTGGCAATCCAGTCTCTCCGTCATTGCGAGCCCCAGCAGGGGCGTGGCAATCTATCCCCCTCCGTCATTGCGAGCCCCAGCAGGGGCGTGGCAATCTAATCAGAGGAGATTCCGCTCTTACTAGATTGCCACGTCGTTACTACTCCTCGCAATGACATTACAACTATGACAACTTATCTAATCCAAAATCCATTCTCGCCGAACATCCCTCAAAAACCCACACGCGACGGGTATGGTTCCGGCATTTGCAAAGCCGCGAAAAAGAATCCGAATATCGTGGTTCTTTGCGCGGATCTCACAGAGTCAACGCGCAACTTGGATTTCAAAAAACAGTTTCCGAACCAGTTCATTCAGATGGGAGTTCACGAACAACTCCTCGCCGCTCTCGGGGCCGGAATGGCGCTTGCCGGTAAAATTCCATTCATCACGAGTTACGCGATGTTCTGCCCAGGACGAGCGTGGGAACAGGTGCGAACCAACATCTGTCTGAACGATGTAAACGTAAAAATCATCGGCAGCCACGCCGGAGTTTCGGTCGGTCCTGACGGAGCTACGCATCAAGCGATCGAAGACATCGCGATCTTACGACCGATCCCGAACATCACGATCATATCCCCTTGCGACGCGATTGAGGCGGAAAAAGCCACCATCGCGATCTCAAAAACCACAGGTCCTTGTTACCTTCGTTTAGCTCGCGAAAAATCCCCCGTCTTTACTACTGCGCGTACTCCGTTCAAGATAGGAAAGGCGGAGATTTTCCGAAACGGAACGGACGTTGCAATCATCGCCTGCGGTCCGCTCGTGCATCGAGCCCTGCAAGCCGCGGAGATATTGGAGAAAAAAGGAATATCCGCGCTCGTTCTCAATTCGCACACCATCAAGCCGCTGGATGAACAAACCGTTCTTTCCGTCGCGAAAAAATGCGGAGCGGTCGTCACGGTCGAAGAACATCAAATTACCGGCGGACTCGGCGGCGCGGTCGCAGAATTTCTAGCCAAAACTTTCCCCGTACCGATGGAATTCGTCGGCGTCCCGAACGTGTTCGGCGAATCCGGAGAACCGAACGAGCTGGTAGAAAAATTCGGAATGGGCGCGCAATCAATTGCGCAAGCGGCAGTAAAAGCATTAAAACGTAATCAAAACTAATAATACTCAATATGTTCAAAGAATCAATGATGTCTGCTCCACCAAGTCCAAAAATGAGGAACATGGGAAATGCTCAATTTCCAAAAGGGGAAACGCCTACTACCCCGGCAAAAAAAGACTTAGATAAGAGGATTATTCCCAGTGAAGATCTCCCGCCGAATTTTGATAAGTATACAGATGAAGAAAAGGAGTTCTATCTCACGCAAGGCGCGAACCCCGGAAAAAGGGTGGAGCTAACACCGGAACAATCTGAAATGCTTCGAAGCATCGCGAAAAAAGAAGGATTGTACAGACCAAAAAAAGAAGGCGCTCCGGATAAACAGCGACCTAAAGAATCGCCGGAAAAAATACGAGACCGAAATGTGCTAAAATCCGCCCTTTCTGAACTGCGATCAGAAACGAGTGCGCTCAATAAACAATATCTTGATGCTACACGCCCCTGGACATCAAGGAGAGGCATTATTCTAAACGGCGAATGGACTCCGGAAGATACGACTCAATACACGGATGAACAAAAAAAATCCTCAAAAGCTGCTACTGCTAAATTAGAGCTAGGACAGCTTGCGCTTATTGGCGCCCAAGAAGCGTTGGGATTAAATAAACCAGTGCCTCCCGGAACTAAAGAGGCATTGCAACATGTAGAAGGAATATACGCGGAACGCGTACGTTCGGGACACAAAGACGCTCAAGAGAATCCGGAACTCAATGCGAGGAATCAACAATTATTGCAAGAAATCGCCGACCTCATTCACCGCCTCAACGGCTAACGTCTTATGTCAAAAAAACCGTCCTTTGACATTATTTCCATCGGCGAATCGCTTCGTGACGTTTTCTACATGATTAAGGAAGACGGCGAGAGCGTACTTCTGGACAAGGAACGAAATCGTCTTTGCTTCGAGTACGCGGAGAAAATCGCTGTCTCAAAAGTAATCAAGGTTCCTGCCGCCGGAAATGCCAGTAACGCGTCGGTCGGCGCGTCGCGATTGGGATTGAAATCCGCGCTTGTAAGCTGGGTCGGTGACGACCTTGCCGGCGAACATTCGCACGACGCATTAATGCGTGACAAAGTCAGCTGCAAATATCTTCAAGTGGATCCCACGCACCCGACGAGCGAAGCCACGATTTTGAACTATTCTGGCGAGCGGACGCAGTTCGTGTATTTCCAGCCACGAAAATACATGCTCCCGAAGCTTTCAAGCGCTCGTGGCATCTACTACACGGCCATGGGGAAAAAGCACGCGTCGTTCAACCGCGCGGTACTCAAACATTTGAAAGCGAGTCCGAAAACATTTTTCGCTTTCCAACCCGGTACGACTCATATTCTTAGCGGCCTTAAGGCAATCAGTGGGCTGATAGCTCGCAGCGATCTTTTCATTCTCAATTTGGACGAAGCGCACCACCTTTTACCGGACGGAGACAGAACCACGCTTTGTATGATGGAACGATTCTCCGCCATTGGCGCAAAAATTGTCGTGATTACGGATGGAAAAAACGGCGCCGAATGCCACAACGGAACGCGTCATTACCACATACCGATCTTCCCTGCGACGCCTCTGGAAAAAACCGGCGCCGGAGACAGTTTCGCGATAGGCATGACCGCCGCGATTCTTTCCGGAGAGCCACTGAACGAAGCGCTTCGTTGGGGAACCGCCAACAGCTGGAGCGTAATCCAGCATTACGGTCCGCAAAAGGGACTGCTTACCAAAAATGAAATGCAAAAAGTCCTAAAAAAATTCTCCCGCATCAAACCAACGATAATTGAACACACGTTGCCGAAAGTAGGTACTAATAAATAGGGCGATCGCAAGGATACGCCCCTACAAACCTACAAATATGCTCGTTACCACAAAAAAACTCCTCGTCCCGGCTCGCGCAAAACGCTATGCGGTTCCGGCGTTTAACGTGAACAATCTGGAGATTCTGAAAGCGGTAATGTCCGCGGCGGAGAAAATGCGATCGCCGGTCATCATCCAGACGTCGGAAGGCGCCATAGATTACGCAGGGATCGAATATCTCGCGGCCATGATTCGAGTTGCGGCTAAAGGAAAAATTCCGGTGGCCATGCATCTCGATCACGGCAAGGAAATTCGTTACGTGAAACTCGCGCTTGCGAACGGTTACACCTCGATAATGTTGGACGGCTCCTCGCTCCCCTACAAACAAAACGTCGCGCTCACGAAAACCGCAGTCAAGCTCGCGCGCGCAAAAGGCGCATCCGTGGAAGCGGAAATCGGCGCGCTCGCTGGAATCGAAGACCTTGTGAGCGTTGAGGAACGCGACGCAAAGCTCACGGATCCGGAAGAGGCGGCGCGATTTGCGAAGGAGACAGGATGCGATTCTTTGGCCGTTGCAATTGGGACATCGCACGGAGCTTTTAAGTTTATTGGAGAAACCCATTTGGATATCGAGCGACTAAAAAGAATAGCCAAGCTCGTCGCGCTCCCGATCGTGCTCCACGGCGCGTCCGGCGTGAGAGAGGATGTCAAACAACTCGCGGAACGTCACGGCGCGAAACTCGGAGAAGCTCGCGGCGTACTTGATCAAGATATCAAAGCGGCGATCAGGAACGGTGTGGCGAAAATAAACATCGATACCGATCTGCGGCTCGCGTTTACCGCTGGCGTAAGAGAGGCGGTCGACGATTTTCCAAAAGTTATAGACCCGAGAAAGCTGCTCGAGCCGGCGACTATTTTAATGAAAGAGACAGCCATGAGAAAGATGAGGTTGTTTGGGAGCGTAGGGAGGGCGGAGGGGCTAAAGGGCTGATGGGCGGAGGGGCTAATCTTGACGAAAGCGGTTTTTTTTGTAATGCTCTGCTCTGAACTTTCTTTCACGTTCTTCACAACCCCACACTCCAACCAAAAGGAGCGACGATGCAGAGAAATGACCGATCGGGAGGACCGCCAAGCTCCCGTGGGCAGTCGGCTCTGGAAGGAGTCGGCGCTTTCATTGCGGAGATACTTGCAGCAGGGTACGAAAAGGGACTGCTCGATCCCAAGCTGCTCTTCGACCAGGAATTCCTGACTGCGCGCGCTTTGATGCGGTCGCTTTCCGGAAGCAGCGCGCTTAGGGGGTGCATTCTCCACAAGCTTCGCTACGACGACGAGCCGATCTCTTTCGACTTGCCCGTGGAGGTGTGTGGTGACATTCTGCACCTTCTCATTACGCAAGGAATGATCAAGCCGGAGGAGGTTTTGAACACCATGACTCCGGAGCAATGCGCGAGATACCTGGATCACAGACTGTTGTGGTCTTTCGCAACCGCACGACCCGTCTGGCACGGAATCCGTAAAGGCGTGGATCCGCAAATTCTTCGAGCAGAGAGCGATTACCTCGCGGTCATTCTATTCTCCGCTCTCAAACACGGCCTGATAACGGAAACCGACGTCGTTGACGGAATAGGGGTTGGCGAGCTACGCAAACTCCTGTTTTCATGGCAACAGGAAGACCTGTTCGACAAGATACGCGAGAGCTGCGGGACCGGAACGTCCATCGACCACGTGATTCTGGAAAAGATCACGCTTATTACCGTGGTGCGGCGGATCCCGAAAATCCTTTGGGGAAAAGTCGTGAACCCGAAGATCGAGGTCGTCTACGGTCTATGGTCCACAAGGCCCCCGGATTCCGCGAGGCCCGGTCCGGACGAAATCTCGGATACGACGTACTCGTTCATCTACGGTCGCTGACCCTCACCACTCCCGCGTAACTGCCACGTTATGCGGGTTTTTTCATATATTCGAGGAAAACGCGGATCCTCTTGACATTTTGGGCATATTCTGCCAATCTCACGCCACGTTTGTACCTTCACTTTCTTCATAAACCACCGAGCAACAAACACTGCGCCTAAGGAGGCAAGATGAGCGAACAGATCACCGAATCCAGGCTGCCCGAAGGATGGCAGCGGTTCCTCTCCGAGGTCCACGTGCACAGTCTCAAGACCTGTGTTCGCGAGGGCACCGACTTCGTCAACGTCAGCGGCAAGACGGCCACGTTCTCATGCGCCGTGATCATGGCATCGCTGGATCCGGATCTGCGCGCCAAGATCCTGGAACCGTGCACGAACATGCACCCGAAAATCGCGTTCAAGATGGATGCGGCGCACGCAGCGGTCTCGTTGCAGATCGCGCTCGACGAGCTGGTGTGCCTGCCCGAGAACGCGCTCGAGAACTTCGATCCGGACGACCGCGTCCTCAACCTGGACACCCAATCGCTCTGGTCCTTCGAAACCGGTAGCGAGTACTGGGTGGAGACCAAGGTCGAGGCGGAAACCACGAGGAACCGCGAGCACATGCGGTTCGTGCTGGAGGTTGGCCTCAAGACCGGCCTGCTCACCCCGACCCACGTAATCGTTGGCGTGGGCTACAAGGCGCTCCTCGAGCATCTGCCCGACGAGCTGCTCGACCGCGCCATCAACGCGGTTCGCGATGCCAACCCCAAGACCCGCGAGGAGCACGATGCGGTGTGGCTCGGAGTGGTGACGCCCGAGGAGCTGGTGAAGTATGTGCCGCTCGACCACATCTACGCGGGCGTGATCGTGCCCATGGCCGAGCGCAACGAGTTCGTGGACAAGCCCGAGCCGGCGGCGGTCTCGAACACCGAGCCGTCGCCCGAGGTGACGGTCAACTCCGAATCCGACGAGGATGTGGACGTGGCGCTCGACAGCTTGGCCGCCCCGCCCAAGACGGAGGACGAATCCCCAAAAGCGTAGAGGCACCTGAGCTGACGCAAGCTCAGGAGGCCAACCATCCGACATCTGCGCCGCCAAGCTCGCAAAATGGCAACGGCGGCGAAAAGGAAGACGCGGCGGAACAGCTCCAAGAGCGCAGCGGGTTGATCCTGAAGCTCAAGGCGGCGAAGATCCACGCGGACTTCTTCGCCAAGCTCCCGCTCAACGTGCTGCGAGGACTCTCGCTCATGCTCACGGAGCGAGTCTGGGTCAATCCGGAGGAACTCCGGACGAAAGTCATGGCCGCGTACCTCATGTTCCGAGATCACGCGACGTACACGACCGAGTCGCTGCTCGAGATGAGCAAGTCGCCGGAACTGGTCGAGATGACGTTCATCGACGCCCTCGACAACGCCAACCGGCGCCTCGCGCAGGACCTCATGGCCGCCAAGTCCAAGTCGTCCTGATCGCAGGACGGCTACTCACAACGCCCCCCGACGCAAGTCGCGGGGCTTTTTCATATCAGAATTTTATCATTTTTTTCCGTCATTGCGAGCCCCAGCAGGGGCGTGGCAATCTATCCCACCTCCGTCATTG
>ERZ1292633.4234-Hain-H41-02um-R1-4234-length-13422-cov-8_pt1 | contig 13422 bp, 9 predicted proteins | sample MGYA00564406_ERZ1292633 | MGnify/ENA primary metagenome ERZ1292633 (study PRJEB36523, sample SAMEA6512639) | groundwater metagenome | collected 2019-01-08 | study: AquaDiva: Metagenomics assemblies of 32 groundwater samples
TCTCCAGAGCCCAGAGGAGGTTCTGCGGCGAAATTCGGTACATGGTAGCGCAGAGGCAGAAGTCTTTCGAGAGGATCACGATCTGCTTCTCGGGCATCTGCTTGGCAAGCCGGTTCACGAGATGATACTCGGTCCCCACGGCCCACTTGGAGCCGGCCGGGGCCTCGCGGAGGGTGCGGATGATGAACTCCGTCGATCCGACCGCGTCGGCAACCGCCACCACGTCGTGCGGCACCTCCGGATGAACGAGGATTTTGAACTCCGGGTCCTCGGCCTTCCGGTCGTGCACGTGCCGGAGCGTGAACTTCGTGTGAACCGAGCAGCACCCCTTCCAGACGATCACGCGGGCCCCGCGGAGCGCCTCCTCCGAAAGGCCCCCCTGCGGCTTCGCCGGATCCCAGACCGCGATCTCCGCTTCCGGAATCCCCATCGCGATGGCGGTGTTTCGTCCCAGGTGCTCGTCGGGGAAGAAGAAGACCTTCTCGCGCTGGGCGAAGGACCACTCGAAGATGGCGCGGCAATTCGACGACGTGCAGACGGCCCCCCCGCGCTCGCCGCAGAAGGCCTTCAACTCGGCGGTCGAATTCATGTAGGTCACCGGCGTGACGGAGTGGAGCCCGAGCCGTTCGAGCGTCGCGCCCGCCTCGTGGACGTCTTCCGTCTGCGCCATGTCGGCCATGGAACAGCCGGCGTTCAGGTCGGGAAGGATGACGGTCTGGTGCGGCGCGCGCAGAATGTCCGCGCTCTCCGCCATGAAGTGGACCCCGCAGAAGACCAGATAATCCGCGTCGGTGCGCTCGGCGCCCAGGCGCGCCAGCTTGTACGAATCGCCGGTGATGTCGGCGTGCCGGATGATGTCGTCGCGCTGGTAGTGGTGGCCGAGAATGACCAGCCGCGTCCCCAGGGCGTGCTTCGCCTCGGCGATCCGCCGGGCCAGTTGGGCGTCGTCCAGCGAAAGGTAGACTTCCGGTAGCATCGTTCGCGTCATCGTTTCATTCTTCGGTGCGACGCGCCGGGCGTCAAGCGCTTCCCCCGCCAGGGCGGTCGAATCGAGCCCGCGTCGCGCGCGTCTAAGTTCACGAGGCGCGCCCCGTTACCTGTCCGAGGGCGGGCGCGCCGGGGTTCCCCTGGACCGGGCCGCCACGGGGCCCTAGAATCGGCGGCCAGCCCCAGGGGCGATTCCGTCTCCTCTTCCGACGCGGCCATTCACGAAAGGGTTTCCTCTTTGAACGCGCCGACTCCACATCGGGTCAACGAGTTCAACGTGCACGTGGCGACGGTCAACGGCTCGGGGAGCCAGACCGCCAACACGACGCTCCTCCGCTCCATCTTTCAGATGGGGGTTCCGGTCGGCGGGAAGAATCTCTTCCCCTCGAACATCGCCGGCCTCCCCACCTGGTTCACGATTCGCGTGAACGAAAAGGGCTATCTCGCCAGGCAGAAGGCGAACGACCTGCTCGTGGCGCTGAACGCGGAGACCGCCGCCGCCGACATCGCGGCGATGGGACCCGGCTCGGTCATCGTGGTGAACGAGGGGATTTCCTTCCCCGACGTGCCGGCCGATCGAACGGTTCACGTGGTCCCGCTCACGAAACTGGTGGAGCCGATCGTCCCCGACGCCAGGCTCCGGAGACTGGTCGTCAACATGGTCTACGTCGGCGTCGTGAGCCACCTGGTGGGGATCGATCCGGACGAGGTCGATCGCGCGCTGACCGCGCAGCTGGGGCGGAAGCAGAAGGCCCTGGCCGTGAATCGCGAGGCGGTGCGCGCCGGACTCGAGTACGCGCGGGCCAATCTCCCCCCGGCCCCTTTTCGGGTCGAGCGGAGAAACCTCACCGGCGGGAAGATCCTCATCGAGGGAAACGCCGCCGCCGCGCTTGGCGCCATGTTCGGGGGCGTGACGTTCGTCGCCTGGTACCCGATCACGCCCTCCTCCAGCCTGGCCGAGGCGCTCCAGACGTATCTCGAGCGATACCGGAAAGACCCGGAGAGCGGCGCCTCCACCTACGCGATCTTGCAGGCGGAGGACGAGATCGCGGCGATCGGCATGGTGCTCGGGGCCTCGTGGGCGGGTGCGCGCTCCATGACCGCGACCTCAGGGCCCGGACTCTCCCTCATGACCGAGTTCGTCGGCTACGCCTACTACGCCGAAATTCCGGCCGTGATCTGGGACGTCCAGCGGATCGGCCCGAGCACGGGGCTCCCGACCCGAACCTCTCAGGGCGATCTCCTCTCCGTGGCCTTCATGTCACACGGAGACACGAAGCACGTGATGCTCTTCCCCTCCACCGTCGACGACTGCTTCCAGTACGGCATGGCGGCCTTCGACCTGGCCGAGCGGCTCCAGACGCCGGTGTTCGTGATGAGCGATCTCGATCTCGGCATGAACGTCTGGATGTCGGAGCCCTTCGCCTACCCCGAGAAACCGTGGGACCGCGGCAAGGTCCTCACCGACGAGCAGGTGGAGCGGCTGGGGAAGTTCGAGCGCTACCGCGACGCGGACGGCGACGGGATTCCCTACCGGACCATTCCGGGCCAGAAGCATCCGCTCGCCGCGTACTTCACGCGCGGGTCGGGCCACGACGAGCAGGCGCGCTACACGGAGTCGAGCGAGACCTATCCGCGCGTCATGGACCGGCTCTCGAAGAAGTACGACACGGCCCGCCGCCTCGCTCCCGGCCCGGTGATCGACCGCGCGCCGCGCGCGAAGGTGGGTCTCTTCTGTTACGGATCCACCGCGGTGGCCATGGAGGAAGCGCGCGACCTCCTTCGGGCCGACGGGATCGAGACGTCGCACCTTTTGCTGAAGGCCTATCCCTTCCACCCCGACGTCAAAGCCTTCGTCGAATCGTGCGAGCGCGTCTACGTGGTGGAGCAGAATCGCGACGCCCAGATGACGTCGCTCCTCGAGATGGATATGCCCGATCTGGCGCCGCGACTCCGCTCGATCCTCCACTACGACGGCCTCCCCATCGACGCCGTGACGATCATGGACGGCGTTCGAAGCGGAGAGCGAGAGGAGGTGACGGTCCGATGACCACCGCCGCGAAGAATCCCGCTCCCGGGCCGCCGCCCGGCGCCGCGAAGAATCGGATAGGCCTCACGCAGGCCGACTACAAGGGTTCCGAGTCGACGCTCTGCCCCGGCTGCGGGCACGACGCCATCACCAACAGCATCGTCACGGCCGCCTTCGAGATGGGGATCGAGCCGCATCGCCTGGCCAAGCTCTCGGGCATCGGCTGCTCCAGCAAGACTCCGGCCTACTTCATGAGTCGGTCGTTCGCCTTCAACGCCGTGCACGGGCGGATGCCGTCGATCGCGACCGGGGTGCATGTGGCGAACCGCGAACTCCAGCTCCTCGGCATCTCCGGCGACGGCGACACGGCCTCGATCGGGATCGGGCAGTTCATCCACCTGATCCGCCGAAACGTCCCGGTCGCCTACCTGGTCGAGAACAACGGCGTCTACGGACTCACGAAGGGCCAGTTCTCCGCGACCGCCGACGTCGGCACGCGGGCGAAGACGGGCCGCGTGAACGAGATCATGCCGATCGATCTCTGCGCCCTGGCGATCGAGCTCGGCTGCGGCTTCGTGGCGCGCTCCTTCAGCGGCGACCCGAAGCAGCTCCGGCCCATTCTCAAAGCCGCCCTCTCGCATCGCGGCACGGCGGTCATCGACATCCTCTCCCCCTGCGTGACCTTCAACAACCACCTCGGGTCGACGAAGTCGTACGACAACGTGAAGGAGCACGACGCTCCGCTCCACGACGTCTTCTACATTCCGGCCCACGAGCCGATCATGGTCGACTACGCCCCGGGCGAAACGCGCGAGGTGAGACTGTTCGACGGGTCGCGCGTGACGCTGAAGAAGCTCGACCACGACTACGATCCGAGCGACGGCATGCGGGCCATGGTCACGCTCCGCCAGGCGCGCGAGGAGGGGAAGTTCGTGACGGGGGTGCTCTACGCGAATCCCGCGAAGCCGGCCTTCGATCGCGAGGTGGGGATGGTGGAGCAGCCGCTCTCGTCGCTCACGCTGGAGCAGGTCCGGCCCGGCCGCGGCGCGCTGGAGGAGATCATGACCGGCCTTCGGACCGGAGCGGGCGCGCCCGTCTCGGCGGGCGGAGGATGATCGGCTAGGAACGAGGGCGCCGGAAGCATTCCGCGAGCGCGGTGAGCAGCCGCCGGGCCCACGGCGCCACCACCATCGAATGAACCACGCGGGCCATCGCCGACGGATCAGGCGGTGGCCCGTTCGTTTCCACCAGGAAGACGTCGGGATCGGGCGTGAAGCGGACGGCCGAGACGTTCGGCAGGGAGCGGAGCGCCGCCTCGGTGCGGCGGACGCAGATGGAATCGCAGGCGAGGCCGGTGACCCTCACCTCCAGCACGCCGTCGTCGCGCCGGCGGACCGACGCCACCTCCGGCCTCTCGAATACGTTTCGGAAGCCGGGCACCTACTCCTCGTCGCGGTTCGGGTCCTCGCCGCGCGTGTCACGGTAGTAGAGCCGGAATTTCTTCCTCAGTTTCGCCTGCCGCCGCGACTCCCGCCATTCCTTCCACGACGGAAGGCGGAGGCCCGATCCGGGCCGCCAGCCCTTGAGGTAGAGCCAGCCGAAGAGCATCCCGCCCAGGTGCGCCACGTGCGCCACGCCGCTCCCTGACGCGGAAAGGCTCGACCAGAAGGTGATCAGGCCGAGGATGAGGACGAACCACTTCGCCTTGATCGGAACGACGAAGTAGAGGAGCAGCGTGCGGTCGGGGAAGAGGATGCCGTAGGCCGCGAGGAGACCGTAGATCGCCCCCGACGCTCCGATGATCGGAATGTAGGAGTTCCACGCCGCCAAGACCGAACTGAGGCCGGCGCCGATTCCAGTCACAAAATAGAACCGCGCGAAGCGCTCGCTCCCCCACGTCTCCTCCAGCTCCCCCCCAAACATCCAGAGCGCGATCATGTTGAGCGCGAGGTGGAAGATCCCTCCGTGGAGGAAGAGGTAGGTGACGAGTTGCCAGACGAAGAAGTGATGGGTGACGTCGTAGGGAACGAGCCCGAAGATCTGGTCGAGGCGTGTGCGGGCCAATACCTGCACCAGAAGCTGGAACGTGAAAATGGCGACGTTCGCGATCAGGAGCGCCTTCACGACCGGCGAAAGCGACCCTCCGAAGCCGGGCGCCCGCTGGTCGGACCAGGTCGGCCTCATCGGCGCCCCGGCGACGGCGACGGCGACGCCGCGCGCTTGCCCGCTGCCGCCAGGTAGCGGCCCCGCTCCGCGCTCGTGTCTTCGAACGCCTGGCGGACCAGCGAATCGTACTCCACGCGGAACTCGATCTTCCGGCGTTCCATCGCGCGCGCCGCGGTCTCGATCATGTCGCCGATACGGTGCTCCACGAGCGAGTCGGGCGTGCCCCAGACGAACGAAGGGACGAAGCTCGGCTGGAGCGCCGTCCCGTAGAGGTTGCATCCGATCCCGACGACCGCACCGGTGGGAAACGTCGCGCCGATGCCGGTCTTGCTGAAGTCCCCCACCGTGAGTCCCAGGAGCCGCTGGCCGCTGTCGGTCCCCGTCCCCTCCAGCCAGGCGTCGGTCGAGGCGAACGTGCGGACGTTGGAGTAGTTGTTCTTGAGATCGCTCGTGATCGTCCCCGCGCCCAGGTTCACCCATTCTCCGACGAACGAGTGCCCGACGAATCCATCGTGCTGCTTGTTGGCGTATCCCTGGAAGACCGACGCCTCCACTTCCCCACCGATCTTGCAGACCGGCCCGATCACGGTGCCCTCGCGAATCTGAGCCCCCGCCTTCACGCGCGATCCCTCGCCGATCACCGCGGGGCCCTCGATGTAGGCGAGCGGCTCCACGACCGCGTTCTCCTGGATCAGGATCGGGCCTCCTTCGGCGTTCAGCACGGCTCCCGGCATGACGCGCGCCCCCCGCGCGACGTGCACCGCGTCGGGCTGGAGGACGTGGGCGCCGGGGTCGATGCGCCCCCGCACGGTGCCCGCCTGGAAGGCGTAGCGGAAGTCCTGCACGATCTGGCGCGGGCTCCAGCGGATGAGGTCCGCGGCCGATCGCGCCAGGAACGCGTTCACCTCGGCCGGATACCGAAGTTCTTCGAACGCCTTCTCCGGCTTCCCCTCGCGAAGCCAGCGCGCGACATGCGCGACGCGCCCCGCCGAGACCTTCGCCGCGAAGAGCGTCCCGTCGGCCATGAACGAGGCCTCCAGCGGCGACGCGGCGAGGAAATGAAGGACCTCGTCGTCGGTCATGCAGAGCCGCCCGTTGATGAAAAGGGTCTCCTCTTCCGGAGGTTCGCCGACCGCGGCCGTCGGATAAAGGAGGCGCGTCCACTCCTCCAGTTCCGGCCGGACCATCAGCGCGAGCGTCGCGTCGGGAAACGCGCGCACGAGCTTCTCGACCAGCGTGAAGGCACCGCATCGCAGCCCGAAGACCGGGCGGAGCAGCGTGAGGGGTCCGAAATCGCGAACGGCGGGATCTTCGTAGAGACAGAGGTTCATGGCTGCAGCGTAGAGGCCGGGCCCCAAACGCGTCAAGTGAGGTACAATGCCGCCATGAACGATCCGAAGCGAGACGATCCGGCCTCTTCCAAGAACGGGTCGCCGGCCGGCGGCGCGTCCTCCGCTCCGCGCGAGCCGTCCGCCCGCGCGCTCCGCTCCCGCGAACATCGGATTCCCCGCCGGCACCGCGTCTTCGTGAACCGAAACCTCCGCATGACGAGGATCCGGGCGATCGGCTTCGACCTCGATCACACGCTCGCGCACTACGACCCCGTCGCGGTCGAGGAGCTGGCGTTCGATCTGACGAAGAAGAAGCTGGTGGAGTCCCGCGGCTATTCCCCGGAGATCCTGGGGCTCGCGTACGATCCCCACTTCGTCGTGCGGGGGCTGGTCGTGGACAAGAAGCGCGGCAATCTCCTCAAGATGGACTACTTCAACTTCGTCTCGCGCGCGACCCACGGGATGACGTCGCTCCGCTCCGAGGAGCGGAAGCGGGCCTATCGCACCTCGCGCGTCCGCGTCGGGCACGAGAACTACGTCTCGGTGGACACGCTCTTCCACCTTCCGGAGGTCTACCTCTTCGCCGCGATCATCGACCTCCTCGAGAAGAAGAAGCCGAACGGAGGTGTGGACCACGAGAAGGTCTACACCGATGTCCGCGAGATGATCGACGAGGCCCACCGCGACGGGAGCCTCAAGTCGGTCATCACGAGTGATCTCGACCGCTACATCCGCTTCGATCCCGAGCTGCGCGTCGTCCTGGAGGAGTTCCGGCGCTCCGGCAAGAAACTCTTCCTCCTGACGAACAGCGAGTGGACGTACACCGACAAGTTGCTCCAGCACCTGATGCACCGCGGCCGGGGCGCGCCCGGGCACTGGTCGGAGCTCTTCAACGCCGTCCTGGTGGACGCGCGGAAGCCCGGATTCTTCTCCGAGACCGACTCGCCGGAGGCGATCCCCGAGCTGAAGGGACAGAAACTGCTCGCGATCACCGGCCGGGGCGGGAGCGGCGCGTATCTGGAACGGGCCCTCGGCGCCGCCGGGGAGCACGTCCTCTATTTCGGGGACCACACCTACGGCGACATCCTCCAGTCGAAGCGGGTCCTCGGATGGCGCACCGCCATGCTCGTCCCCGAGCTCGATCGGGAGATCCAGGTCACGCAGGACTACGCGAAGGAGTACGACCGGCTCTCCAAGCTCTCTTCGGAGCGCCATCACATCGAGATCGACAAGGCGGCCATCGGGCGGGAGCTCCGGCGCCTCACGGAGGTGCTGACCGACGGGGAGGCGACCGACGCCGCGAAGCGCGAGGAGATCGCCAAGCGGATCCAAGAGATCCCGGACCAGATCGCGGAGATGGAGAAGCGGAGTCTGGAGCTGTCCGGCGAGGTCGAGAGCGTTCAGGTGAAGATCGACCGGGCCTACAATCCGCGATGGGGATCGCTCTTCCGCGAGGGGAACGAGTCGAGCCGTTTCGGACACCAGCTGAAGGATTTCGCCTGCCTCTACACGAGCCGGGTCTCGAACTTCCTGCACTACCCCTGGAACTACTACTACCAGTCCCCCGTCGGCTACATGCCCCACGACATCTAGGCAACTAGCCGCGAAGCGTCTCCACGAGGATTTCGACGGCGCGCGCCACCTGCGCGGGCGCGATGCGGCGCGAGGGATAGAGCGACAGCACGTTTCCCCCGCGCCCGCCGGGGAGAACGAGAAGCCCGCGGCGCAGGAGTTCGCGGCAGACTGCCGCCGCGCGCGCGGAATCGGGCGCCTTCGAGATCGGATCGGAGACGAGTTCGATCGCGATGAGGAGTCCGGCCTGCCGGACGTCTCCCACTCCCTTGAGCTTCCTCAGCGCCGGAAGCCCCGCCTCGAACGCGCGCGCGACCGCCGCGGCCTCCTCCGTCGTCTTCTCCAGCAGCGGAATCGCGGCCAGGGCGCCCGCGCAGGCGAGCGGATGGGCGTAGAACGTGCTCGCGTAGGGTGACTCGCCAGACGCGGAGAGGTGTTTCGCCCAGATGTCCATCAGCTTCGGCCTGCCCACGAGCGCCGCCACCGCCACGCCTCCGCCGATCCCCTTCCCGGTCACGAGCAGGTCCGGCTCCGCGGCCGCGTCGTCGCCCGAGCGCCGCCAGGCCCAGAAGGGTCCCGTCCGTCCTGCGCCGGTCAGGATCTCGTCGTAGATCACCACCATTCCACGCGCGCGGGCTCGCTCGCGGAGCCGCGGGAGAAACTCGGGCGGTGGAACGATCACGCCGGCGCGTCCCTGAATCGGCTCCACGATCACGGCTCCCGGCGGGTCGGGCCCGTCGCACGCAAGCTCCACTTCCTTCCACCCTTCCTCGAAGCAGGCGAGGTCGCACCCGCCGCACGATCGCTTCAGAGGACAGCGGTAGGAATCGGGATATGGGATGTGGATGGCGCGCGGGGGGCCCGGCGGCATCAGCAGGGGTGGAGAGGCCGGGAAATGCGTGACCTCCAGCGCCGCCCCGCTCTGGCCGTGATAGGCGCCCTGAAACGCGACGACGCGGCGGCGGCCGGTGGCGAGGGCGGCGGTTTTCAGCGCCAGATCGACCGCGTCGGAGCCGGTCGAGGCAAGGAGCACCTTGGAGAGCCGCCCGCCCAGGCGCGAGAGCCGGCGCGCCAATTTCTCGCGCGTCGCGTGGGGGTGAAGATCGCCCAGACCCTGTGCCAGCGCTCGGGCCTGCGCGGCGACGGCGCGCGCGATCTCGGGCGCCGCGTGCCCGAGGGACGCGACGCCGAATCCCGACGTCAGATCGAGGTAGCGATTCCCGTCCAGGTCCTCGACCACCGACCCCTTCGCCCGCGCCCAGACGATCGGCTCGTGCTCCGCGCCCCAGATCGCCGCCCCCTCCGCGCGGCGAAGCCGTTTCGCCGCGGCGAGCGACTTCGGGCCGGGCGGCGTCACGGCGATCTCGGGGAGTTCGTCGCCCCGAAGCGGCGCGCGGCGGGTCATGGGACGATCCCCTCGGCCGCGGCGTTCCCGCTCATGCCTTCCCCTTTCGCGTTTCGACCCACGTCACGCCGGCCAGGATCAGCGCCGCGCCGAGGAAGAAGGCGCCGGTGAATCGTTCCCGGAAGACGAGCCACGAGAGGATCGACGTGATGATCGGCTGCGTATTCTGGGCCACGGCGACCTTCGCCGTGTCGAGATGACGGAGTGCGTACATGTAGAGAGGGTACGCGATGACGGAGGTCCCGATCGCCAGGTAAAGGATGGCCCCCCAGATCGGGGGCGGGACGCTGGCGAACTCCGGAATGGCGCCAGGAATGAAGAGCGCCGGAAGGGTCATCAGCGTCCCGCTGACGATGGCGCCGGTGGTGACCGCCATGGCGTCGTAGCGGGCCAGGAGCGGCTTCGAGAGGACCGTGTAGAGCGCCCACGCGAAGACGGCGACGAGGATCAGGAGATCGCCGCCAAGGACCTCCATCTCCTGCTTCAGGCCGCGTTCGGTGAGGATCAGGACCACGCCGGCGAACGCGATCGCGATTCCGGCCAGCGCCGACCAGGGCGTCCGCTCGCGGAGCATGGCCCGCGCGAGCAGAAAGACGACGAGCGGCGTGAGCGCGTAGAGGAGCGAGGCGTGGCTGGGCGTCGAGTGCACCATGCCGAAGAGAAAGAACCCCTGATTCACGGGGACGACGAGGAATCCGAGGAGCGCGACCCGGGGCCAGTCCCTCCGGTCGATCCCCCCGACGCCCCGCAGGCGCTGCCAGCCCCAGAGCGTGGCCGACGCGATGACGAATCGGATGAGCGCCACCGGAAGCGCGCCCAAGGCGCCGACGGCGCCCTTGGCGAAGAGGTGCGTCGCGCTGGCCAGAATCTGATTGGCGACGAGCGCCAGGGCGACCCGTGGGCCTTGATCGTGGGGACGGATGGGGGCGTTTCCTTTCGAGTGGGGCGTGGACACCGAAGGCCTGGCGCCGCGGCGGCTTCCTGGGCGCCGGCCGGACGGCAGTGTAGCCGCCGGCGCCCCTCCGCCGCAACCCGCTGGCATCCTGGATGGACTTAGGGTATGCTGCTCGGCTCCGGAGGATACGACCACATGATGGATACCGATTTTCGGAATTACCTCCGCGCCTCGCAAGGGCCGGAACCAGACATCGCGCTTAGCAATCCGCGCTGGCATGAAACCGAACTCGTCGCGCGAAAACTGATCGAGACCAGCGCCGCCGAGCCGGGGCTCAAGTCGCTTCTGAACGAGCCGCTGAGAAAGAAACGCTGGGATCTCCTGCTCCTCTCCGGGCTCCTGCATCAGGCGCTCGGACAGCGAATGCCGGCGATCGAATGCTTCGAGGTCGTCGGCGACAAGTGCGTCGCGGCGAACGACCGCGACGCCGTCGTGCATCTCCTTCCCCGCTTCCTCCTTCCCGAACCCGTTTCCCAGGCCGTCCGATTCCTCCACTACCTCGCGAAGGGCGCTCCCTCCGAAGAAGAACGGATCGAGGCGCTCCGCCACGCGATCGCCATCCGCCCCTCCGATCCCGACTTGCATCTCGACCTCGCGGCGGCGCTGGAACAGGCCCAGGACGTCGAGGCCGCCCGCGAGCACCGGCTCCGCTACCTGGAGCTCTCGCTCGAGGAGACGCGGCCGAAGGGACTCTCGGAAGCGGTCGCACGCGCCGTGGAGGAAGACTTGGCCGCCGAGCCGAAGCGTGTCGGCACCATCGTCGTGCGCTATGCCGGCAAGGTGGCCTGGAAGGATGCCGAGGCGGTGCTGGAACTGGCGATGCCCGAATTGGAGAAGCGCGCCGGGGGACTCCTCCCCTGGGACGATCTGTCAGTGCTCCTGCCGAAGATCCTCGCCACGCCGGCGGGTCGCGAGACGGCGGCGGAACTCGTGAAGATCGCGGTCGCGCGCGAACCGCAGCCGGCGGCGATCGTGGAGGGCTCGGGAATCCTCGACTCCTCCATCGACGCGAACGTCGTCGTCGATCGCGTGCCGAAGATCCTGGCCCTTCCGCCCGGCGCCTACGTGACGCATGGCGCCTGGGGCCTCGGCCGCGTCATGGCGACCGACGGCGAGACCGTGAAGCTCGACTTCCCGAGTCGCACCGGGCACCAGATGTCGTTCGCCATGGCCTCGAAGTCGCTTCTGCGCCTTCATGCCGACGGGCTTCGCGTTCTTTCCATCGAGGAACCGGAACGGCTACAGGCGCTGGCCAAGGCGGGAGATCCCGATCTGCTCGCGCGGGCGCTCCGCGAGGTGGGCGGCAAGGCATCCACCGCGAATCTCAAACCGCGGTTCGATATCGCCTTCCCCGACGGCGACTGGTCGGCCTACATCAAGAAGGCAAAGGAGAAGATCAAGGACGACCCCCGCTTCGATCTGAGCGAAGCCTACAAGAACGTCTACGCGCTCGCCCCCGAAGGCCAGGCCGGCAGGGGCGCGGTTCTCCCGCGTCTCTCGTCGCGGGCCGCGGTGAAGGGGCTCGCGGTGGTGAAGAAGTTCATGCGGGAGCATCCGGAGGAGGAGACGCGGCTGCGGGAGCATGCGGGGCCGCTCGTCGCCCGCTGGATCGGCGATCCCGCGCTCGACCTCACGGGCCGCGCGCAGGCGCTCTGCTACGCGGTCGGCTGGAACAGTCTCAGCCGCGAGGAAGCGATCGAGGCGCTGGGCGACCTGATCCACGAAGGGCTCTGTCCCGACGATTTGAACATCAGCGAATATCAGGAACTCCTCATGGAGCTCGCGGAGGGCTGCCCGGAGGAGGAATCGTTCCTCTGGCGCGCGTTCGAGAGCCGCCTACCTCGACTCCGCGATCGCGGCCGCCTGCGGCTGCAAGACATCTTGGGAGACGCCTACCCGCGCTCGATCGAGCAGCGCGTCCAGCGTAGCGCCGACACGCCCGCCCTCACGTCGCGGCTCATCGAGCATTTCGCGGCGCAGCCGGACGACACGGGCGCGCCGCCGCAGGCCCTGCTCCTCGTCGCCGCCGTCCGCCTCCTGGAGAGAGAACTCGCGGAGGGTACCCCCGACAGGCTCCTGGCCCTCCTCGACGAGGGAGGCGCCTATCGCCTTCGGTTCCAGGCCACGCCTCCCGACGCGGTGGCAATGGAGGCCATCGAGCGCACCGTGCTCGCGTGGAGCGGGAGCGAGCGGCGTCTCGTACCGATCATCGAGTTCCTCCGCGCCATCGGACATCCGGAGATCGCCGATGCCTACGAGGAGCACCGCAAGGCGCGGGCGAAGAGCCTTCTCGAGGGGAAATCGACCGAGGACGTGGACAACCGATTCACGCTCATGACCAAGACAACCTATCAGCGCCTGGAGTCGGAGCTGAAGCGGCTGGCGCTGGAGCTGAAGACGACCATCCCGGCCGCCATCGAGCGCGCCCGCCAGCTGGGCGACCTGAAGGAGAACGCGGAATACGACGCCGCCAAGGCGAAACAGGCGAACACCGCCGTTCGCGTCCAGGAGCTGATCACCCTGCTCGAGGCGACGCGTATCCTCGAGACGCTCCAGATCGACCCGAAGCGGGTCGGGGCGGGCACGGAGGTCTTCCTGACCCCGCTTGCCGCCGGCGACACGCCGGTCCGGTTCTGGATCCTGGGCGAAGGGGATCATCTGCTCGGCGACGGAATTCTCTCGTACCGCGCTCCGATCGCGCGTCCGCTGCTGGGAAAGGGCGCCGGCGAAGAGGTCGACATCGAGTTCGAAACGGGCATCCGGCGATTCCGAATCGAGTCGATCCGCAAGCGGCTTCCGGGCGATCCGGTCCCGGTCTAGCGCGCATCCAAGGAGAATGACGCCCCGAAGTTCGGGGGGAACCAACGGAAAGGAGAGTCGTCCATGGCCAAGCACGTGGTGAAGCCCCTTCCCTACGCGAACGATGCGCTGAAGGGAATCGGCTCGAAGACGATCGAGATCCATCACGACAAGCTCT
>ERZ1292633.4235-Hain-H41-02um-R1-4235-length-13422-cov-6_pt1 | contig 13422 bp, 6 predicted proteins | sample MGYA00564406_ERZ1292633 | MGnify/ENA primary metagenome ERZ1292633 (study PRJEB36523, sample SAMEA6512639) | groundwater metagenome | collected 2019-01-08 | study: AquaDiva: Metagenomics assemblies of 32 groundwater samples
ACAACGACGGTGGATGAGGCGGAGACGATGGTGTCCACTGTGTCGGCGGTGGTCCACAGTGCGACACCGTCGCTCAGCGCCGCGAGCAGGATGGCTCTGGCGCGTTCTCTCGTCGTCGGTTGTTGTGTTGCACGTCGGTTTGAAACGGCATGATGAAATCCTTTGTGCCTGTCTGGGGGGTTCGATGGACACGGTTTTTTCTTGCCACAAGTCGTCCCAACAGTTCAAACCATCATCGCTACTCTTTTCCGTGAAACGGCATTATGTAGGGCGACGATTTTTTACCTACTTCGGGAATGGAAAAAAGATGACCAGGAATTGCGAAGCTCTCGTTGATGTGTGTGCGCAGAAACAACCACGTCTGTGTACTACTTTAGAAGGTAGGGGCCATTTGATGGTAGGCCAACCACGCGTGCTAAACCGCGGACCTTTCGGTCTCCCACAGATGACCTAATGCGTGCAGTTGTTGCAAAAACGCCATGTTTGGGTCGGCGACGCTTCGCATGTTTTTCACGTGGTTCAACGCCTCATCGAACGAGTAACCTTCGTGCCGCATCAGAAATGCCATCACGACGCTGGGACTGCGGCTGACTCCTTTTTGGCAATACACGACGATATTTCCGGCACCGACCTCTGGAGGAGGGGGTGGTGCGGCGGCGCTGGTGCGGCGAGGTCGTCGCGATCTGGGCGGCTCTGTCGATGATGAAAGCGCGGAGGCGATGACGTCCAACGCTTCGTCTAACACACTTCTCAAGTCGACCGACGCGTCATCGGGGAAGGCGACACGCCGAAATCGGTTCGAGGCAACCACATCTTCGATGCCGTCGTAGGCACCACTGTTTTCGAAATCAGGTGTGGCGGCTTCTGCTTCTGTGGCCAAGCAGAGGAAATGACCAAAGTGAATGTCGCTGTTATCTTGCGGCAACAGGCAAGACAACGACGCAGTTGACCGCAAGTTGAGAGCGGGTGGAGGGCATCCACCTTGGCCGAACGCGGTTCGATCGGCTGGGGCATCACCGAAACCAGCATCCTCCCTGGAATTATTCAAGTCGAAGGACGTCGCGTCGCTTACAAAATCCAACCCGTTCAGCTCGGTGCTGCCGGCAGAGGCGGGCAACTCCACATTGACGATGCCGTTGCGCACGTACGTCGTGACATCCTTGAAGCTAGAAAGATACAGGCCGGGTCGAATCTCAGAAAAGACGCCACCTTCGCACACACCGGTGCCACCGCCGGAAAAGAGCGACATACTCTTGTGTTTTTTTTGTTGAACTATTCGTTCGTGAATAAAATACAGCAACAACCGTCCTCTTCGTGTGATTTTTTCCGGGATACCTACCCCCAACCCCGCAACCGCAAGTCGCCAGTGCACGTGACATCGCTCGAAGTCATCAATCGACGCTGTGGTATGGACATTCGAGGGCAGAAAGAAAAGGACGAAGCGGTGAGCACGTGCGAGAGGACGTTATCCCCGGTACACGAACGAATCCACCACCTCGGGAAGGCGGGACAGACAGAAATGGATCAGCGGACGACGAGAGGAAGGATCAAAGTAGTAGTGGGAGGAGTGGGGGTTTCATACATGCATCTCTCGCCCTTCGGGTTTGAAGGAAAGCCAACGCGTTTACGTTTGGGGAGAGTTCTCAACCAAATCACGGGTAGGTAGGATTTTTCCCCCCATGTTATGCCTTCAACTTCCATTGGAAAAGAGACAAATCGCCACCTCCAGTCGAAAAAAGGAACGCGTCATCCTGTGCCCATGCCAATTCCGTGACGTGTTCGCTGTGACCTGTGCCCACCACGAACTCAGGACGACGAACCAGTTTGCCGTGCCGATCGAGGCCGCCGCCAACACATGGAAAGCGGAACAGCTTCACGCTGCCCGAGTCTTCCGCGGACGCCAAATATTGACCACCGGTGGAGCGACTAACGCTGTTCACGTCGCTCCCGTCGCTCTCGAGTGGCCAAATGCCCTGAACGTTCCAGCCGAGAATGCATGTCTGCGTAGCCCATTTTACGTCCTTTAAGCTACGGCTCGCGGTCACCTGCGAAAGCGTCGCCACTTCGTGGAAGAGCAACTCGTATGCCTGTGAGCAGCTTTGCAAGTACTTGTCATCCTCGCTGAAATCCAACTTCAGAACGACAGAGTTGTGCCCCTTCAGCCTTCCCTTGTAAGTCGCGGCACCCGATGCCACATCGAAGTCGTAAATGTCGATGACATTGTCTGCGCTTCCGGCGGCAAGAAGACGCCCGGAAGGCGAAAATCGGACACTTTGAATTCGCCGCTTCACTTTAGCGCTCGAAGACAATAGCGTTCCTTCCTTCCGATAAACACTCAATGAACCATTTTGTAGTCCGACGGCGACAAAGTTGCCATCCGGACAGCACGCGACACATTGTGCTCTGCCGTTGAGAAACAGACGCGCCGTCTCTTTGCGTTGCGTGTAGTCCCACAGCCGAAGAGTACCGTCCTCCCCGGCGGTTGAAACCGTGGTGCGGTTCAGGACGCTCAGTCCCCACAGCTCACCGTAGCCTTGGGCTGCCGAAAGGTCACCGTAGTGTGACTTGTGAACCGCGACGATCTTCTTTCCAGCCGTTTTGATGGTGTAAATGGTCCCCGAAAGCGTGCCACAGATAATGTCCTCCGGGCTGAGAGCATCGACCGACCTCACCGCGATGGTGCCCGTCTTCAGGGCCTCGGGACGTTCCTGCATATTCATGTTGAACTGAGACATGCGCTTGAAGGAGGCCATGTTCCAAATGGACACGGTACCATCCTGTCCGCCGCTGACCACGACATCGCCTGGCAAGCCGCCCTTCAGACAGAAGAGATTTTCCTGGTGAGCGGCGATGATCTTAAACAGCGTCCTGCCCTTGAAGACATACATTTCACCGCCTTGCGTGCCTACGATGGTGTAGAGAGAGGTGAATGCAATGACGAGGAACACTTGCAATTGACCGCCTTGTTCTAAGATGTTTGCCTTCGTCGCGGTGAGCGAGTTGCCATTGAGTTCCCAAAACTTGATGTGATTGGCTCCGACGGTAATGAGATGACTATTGCCGTCCGCGGTTTTGTTGCCCACAAATTGGAGATCGACGATGCGGTCGGCGCTGCCTTTGGACGTGGCCAAGGATTGCCCGCTTCCCCATTCGTGCACGGCGAGGCTGTGATCGTCATCGAGGCCAACGGAAGCGATGCGGCTTCCATTTTCAGAAAAGCTCAGAGAGACCACCGCGCGCTTGTGAAACCCAGCGATCTTGGCGAGCTGCTGGCACGTCTTGACGTCCCAGACAAAGATGGCCGGAACTTTACCTTGCTCGCCAGTCGCCACCACTTTGAGGCCCGGGTGGTAAGCAATGGAGACAATGTCGTCGGTGTGCCCGCGGAAAAACTTTTGCGTGTTGGTGGACAAGTCGTGAACGATCGCGACGCCCGCAGCAAAGTAGACGATGGTCTTGCTGTCCACGTAAATCACGTTGTTTCGGCAGCCGGATGCGCGATAGCCATACACGTGGTGCAGCTCCAGCGACTTGTCTGGAATGGAGTCGCTTTGCCCGAAGCTGAATCCCGTTGGCGGGGCCATCGCACCTAGCCACGGCTTCGTGGCCATGAAGCCGCGCTCCTCGTCTGCGGTGGGCTCGGTCCACGTGATGTTGCCTTGAGCCTTTTCGAATTCGTCCACAGCCTCGCCCGTATGCTTTCGGTGTTCCGACTGCCGTGCGCGGCGTTCCAAGCCGCCAATCTCGTCATCGGGGACCGCACTGGTCGTGCTACCCTTCGCCGCCGCGGCGTCGGGCGCGCCGGGACTTGACGGCGCCGCGGTCGAGTCTTGAGCCGCGACGGCTTTCTCCAGGACTTCGCCTTGCAACTGGACCACAGCTTGCAGCTGGCGGACAAGGGCTTCCTGCCGCGACAGATGAGCTGCGACCTGTTCCTGGCTGATGCCGGCACCCATTCAGAAGAATAGCGAGCGAGGAGCGAATAAATAATAAAAAAAGGGGGGATTTGCTAGGAATACAGTACATAAATGCACAATATGACTTCTTTGATCCGGACACACCTTTGTCAAACGTCGACTTGAAGCTTGTTAAAAATAAAAATACACAGAGTTTCAGAATAAAACGAGTTGAAACGGTTTGTGATATCGAAACGGCAATCAAAACGTTCAAACGCTCAATCGACTCCGGACGCTGGGATGATGCGTCGTGGCCGCCGCAAGGGACAAGGGCGTCAACAACGCGTGCCCAGGCGCCCCCGCCTGCTGTTGGACGCGCAGTAGGTCCAAGTCGGTCACAGGCGGCGACGGGGGCCGAGGCACGGAACGCAAAGGTCCACAGCGAGTCACCTTCCCGACACCGGGAACTTCGACAAGGAAGACTTGCTCTCCGTTCGGTGATGACATGCGCGAGAACCCGTCGCCCAGGATCGAACTCGTCGAGGGAGCGGGTGGAGGCGCCCCACCCCCGCCGCCGCCGCCCGCGGCAGTGATCGTTTGAGGACTGCCACCACCCGTTATTGATCTACGCCACTCGGCGAACACGTTGCCGTCCTGCATCCGGTGGACGGCGATGGCCTCTCTCGATTCATTTGGCAACAGCACCCCGATCACTTGCGATGACAGATCGGGAGCTTTGCGAACACGGACACTTTTCCCTTCCCGGGCTGACATGAACCACTTTGAACCCGCGATCACGCGGCAGCCTTCGTCGCTAGCAGCCGTGGACGTCGAAAGGAGGAGGTCACGAGAGCCATCCGTTGGGGTTGCGGCCGCCGGAAAGTCACCAGAGGTGTGATTCGCCATCGCCGCGGTGGTTCGTTGCTGCTCGGCGCCACCACTGTCGCCAACGACGGCCGCAGCGTCATCCGAACCCGTGAACCAAGTTGTCGTGGAGGCGCCCCGGGGCACCATGCGCAGGAAGGCACCCTGACGCCCGGACTTTCGACTGTATCCCGACCCGTCGGCCCAAACGACGTAAACATCGCCATTCGTTGGGTCCGTGACTTCGCCATAGGCCAGCCTTTTGGAACCAAACGGGATCACGGATATGACGTCGGCGGCGCGCCGGGGGAAACGCCGGCTTCGCACGACCGTCGTGTCGCCATCTGCCGCCGTGGAGTGGGGACACTTAGGGGGGGGCTTCTCCGACCCAAGTTGGCTTGACGGTTCGCTGCAACGGGCGGGGGTGTACCAGCGCTCATATGGCACCAAAGCGGATGTGTGAAGCAGTCGTCCGTCTGGAAGTAGAAGGGACAGTATCGTCGAGTTGTTGGCCGATGCGTCCCCCGCCGATACATCGCCGCCGCGGATGGTCGTGCCTCGCGACGCAGCGCCGAACATGACCGCCCTCGCCTCGACGACGGCTCCGGCGGGAACGACTCTCCAAATATAGTCGGCCGACCGAGACCGACAAGCATCCGACGCTTCGTCGTCCGTGCTCTCGTCCATGTTGTCGTTGCATTGGGCATAGGGGTCACTCGTGGTTTCCCGGAGGCTCTTCGACGTTGCAGTGTCGGATGTTTTAGAATGCTTTGTGGACGTTGCCCCTTTTTGACCGTCACGCGGCTTTCGTTCGTTGCCAGTTTTCTGAAAACGGCCACCAGCCTCCTCGCGGTCGCTCGGCGAAGCACCGTCGTCAAAGTGGCGGCTCGGTGTGGAGATGAACCTCCCGCTGCGGCGACCGCTCTTCCCGCCCATCGTGTCCCAACAGGATGGCCCATCAGAGATCACGGCGGGCTGCGTGGCCACAAACCATCGGCGGTGGAGACAAAAATGCCACGGTGACGTTAGCTGCTGCGGAATCACCCGACCAAGTACATCACAGCCCGCGAGGCCGAACCGACGCAAAAGCAACAAGACGTGAGACACATCGACAGGGGTGGACTTCTCTTCGGATAGCCGCGTGGTGGCGGTGGCATCCGAAAGCACGGCGGCCATGATGAGATCGTCTCCCCTGGACAACGACGACGATGTATTATCGGGCTGATTGCCGAAGGGGTCCATCTTGGGAGAGTACTGGAGCACGCAAGCGCGAACACGAAGTGCCATGCCGCTGCGGGCGAAAAAGCGCAAGAGCCGAGGCGGGCCCGTTAATGCTCGTTGGATGCCCCGGCTGTTGACGGCAACCTCCGCGAGTACCACGTGACTTGTTTTCGGCGCACGACCACCACAAGCACGAGGATGAAGGCATCGCTTCACCTCGTCACCGCCGATGGTCGTCGGCATCTCTTTGGCCCCACCGCCGCTGTCTGCGTTGTTTGCCATAGCCGTCAGCACGGCATCGCCGTCAAGGTCAGCCGACGACGGGGTGAATTCCAGAATGATCTGCAGGACGTACAACGTGTGCTCCAAGTCATCCGACAGTCCTGCTGCCCGCGTCATGCCTTCAAGTTGTCGAGTGGCTTCCGTCGCGGCGGTCGCGGATGTGTGAAAGGCTTCGCCATTTCGCTTCGGGGTGGTGTGGTTCAAGGCCTCCTCGAACGGCCGATCGTATTCATGAAGACTCCACGAACGTCGCGTCGACGTTTCCTCGACCTTCGGTTGGCCTCCTCCTTTCTGTTCTCCAGCAGAAGGCACATCGATCCCTCTAGGAGGGCCGCATCCTCTTGGTGGAGGCGCAACTGGATGAAAACGCGCCCGCGAAAGAACCTTCCGGCGATGCAACTCGAACTCAGGGGTGAACGTTTTCGCCACCGCCCCTGCCGAGTCACGCATGAAGTCAACGTTCACGGTATCCACAAAGGTGCCGTCGATGGGGATGAAGGCCATGGAGGTGAGATGCCACGCCAAGAACGGCGGGACCACGATCGCGGACGGGAGGCCGAAAGCAATAAGATCCGCGCGACGAATCGTGAACTCTGGCGTCGCCGCGAGGATAAGCGTCGCGGCGGTCGCGGCATGTTGATGACTTGCAATTACGCCCGCGTCCGTCGTGACCACTCCACCGCCGTCTAGGAGGGCCGCCTCCTCCTGGTGGAGGCGCAACTGGATGGAAAACGGAGCGGGTGCGTCTTGATACTCGGGCCACGTCGATGCCATGTGCTGGCTCTCCGGTATTGAATTCAAAAATCGAGGAGGCGCAAATCGTGTTGTGAGGGCTTTCTTTCAATGAAGAGGAGATTCGTTCATTTACCCATCTGCTGTCCCAGCCGAGCGTCTTTGACGACGATCTGATATCGACCAATTCGGCCAAAACTTTCGCGTGGAGGGGGGTCTCAATCAGAGTCGCTCGAGGATATGGATTCCGGAGAGACGCTCCCATAGTTGGTTGCATCGCCGTCGTCAGACGATTCGCTTCCAGAGTCGTCACCGTCGACCGCATCCGCTCGACGTCGTCGCTCCGGATCGACACGACTTTCGGGAATTTTCTTCCTTTCAGTTGGATCGACAATTCGGCGTTTCGTTGCCGAGGAGGCATACGCGTTCATGAGCTGTCCGAGTTCCACTTTGATAGACGAAACGTGATCTGCCGTGATGAAGATGTGGCGGGGTCCGAGATCACCGCCAGCGGGTACGACCCCACCAGCAGTCAGAACATGAGAACCGAACCACTCAGTCCCGAGAACGTCAACGCTGCGCTCGTCGCTCTCTCCGTCAATCGGCTGGCCACCAGGTCCGTCGTCTCGTTTGCCACGACCGCGCTTCCCTTCCTTACGCCGCGACGCAGCCGCAGAGCTTCTTGCTGTTCTCGAGGAGGCGACCGACTCGTAGGACCGTTGACGCAGGGAGCGGGTCGACACGATATGATCAATGTATGCGCGAGCCACATCGTCGGCAAAGACCAAAAGAGACCCTTGCGTGACCGTGATTTGGGTCAAACCTGACGACGCCGACACCTCCATTGCTGACGTGGTCGTTGCCGTCATCGTCGGCTTATTCACCGCGGGCGCGTTACTGTCACGAAAAAACAACGAGAATAAAAATGGGATGGACGCCAACAGCGCCAAAAGCGGCGAATCGTGTCAGCGAGAAATGAGGCGGAGGAGGAGGAGGAGGAGGGACATCATCATCTCGGGGCGGCGGGACTAGGAGGAGGAGCCCCCGCGATCCGACCGATTGATGAACCACAAGCGCCAATCGGCACTGAAGGCGGTCCCAGTGACGTGATCGTCCCAAACGGAACGGAAAGCAACCAATGCGCGATCGAAATCAACGCTAAACGGGGGTCGAGCCGCGCGGCACATCCCGACCACAAGTTCGTCGCGAAGGTCACCGTGAGTCCACCAAAGTGGATCCACCGCGCCGAGCCACAGAAGAATCTCGGGGCCGTGTGAGTCACAAGCGTGAGAAAATAGCGCGATGACCGCATCGACGATTAATTTTTCCAGTTCGTAACGCGCAGCGACCACCACCTCGGCGTTCGATAGGGTGCCTCCAGACCTCGGGTCGTGCGCCGAAACGTCTACCACATCCGCTTCCGAAGAGAGGGCTGTCTGATGACCCAAGGTGGCCTCGTCGATGACACCGAAATCATCGTCGAGGTATTCCTCTTCCAGCAATTCTTCATCCGTGAGAGTGGACGACGAGCGGTCAATTTGAAATCGAGGACGCTGGCTCCCTATCCCGACGGTTCGCCGGCCCAAAAACGGCGAGTTGAGGTTCGTTTTTGGCGTCAGCAACAAGCGATGTGCGACTTGAAAAAGGCCATCCACGTCAAGCCGGCTGATGTCATCGTGTTCCAGATGTGATGCCACGGCGGCGGTCGCGACGACACTTCGGCCGTCGAAGCGTCCCGTCAACGCGACCAGCGGTTGCCCCAAACGGTGAAATTCATCCACGACGAGTTCAGTCAGACTACGGCCGCTGCCCCCGCCTGCTACTGCACTTTTCGGCACTGAACAGTCCGCAAACGTTGTCAAACACACAGTCGATGGTTCCAGTTGCTGTTGTGATCCTGAGCCGATCTTGGAGCACTTGCTGTGAACTTTCAGACGTCCATTGCGAGCAAGCTGGCTGTGCCCCATGACACACTCACGTACGTTGCGCAGCGCAACACGCCTCGCCTCCTCCAACGACGCGGCGAATCTGGCTCGTTCCATGCGCCTACGTTGGCGCGTGGACACAGCGGCGGCTTCCACGTTGTTGTGAGGCGACTCCGCATTGCCATCGTCGTCATTGCCATCGTCGTCTAGCGGAGCGGTGGCCGCCGCAAGAAGAGCCTGGTCCAGCTGAAGCACGGCCACGATTGCACGACGCAGCGCGCCTAACGGCAAAGCGATGCCCGGCGCCTCTACAACCGCCGCTTCTGCATCGCTCCTCGCCTCGTGGGCCGCTGTCTCGCTGCAGCAATTGGATGCTGCGATCTTGTCGCCATCCTGATCACCACCATTGCCGCCGCGGCCGCTGCGACGATGGTGGTTGGCGCCACGGCGTTGTGCCTCACCACCTCCGCTGAACGCATGGGTGAAAATGCACGCCGCGGTGGTGAGTCGGCTCCGCTGATCCCTTCGTTGTTTCGATGTGTGGACGGAGTGCCCCGCCGCCGCCGCTGGCCGAATGTCCATCAGCATTCGTAGCATCGCAAGCAGCGTGCCCCCCAGGGAGGTATCGAACGGCGGCGACGTTGCCGAAGGCCCACCGGCACGGTGTTGTCCAGCAGCTGCTCCCCGGCGACCAAAAGTTTGAGGATGAGGATCGTCGGCACTCTTCCGATGGGCACGATTCGGCGATGCGACAATGACGTCGAAATCCGCCAGCGTCGGTGGCGAAGAAGCCATCGTCGATGACGGGTCTTGATTGTACGCCGGTGAGGAGCGGGCGGCGTCATCCATCTCAATAAGGTAGTACCGCTGCCGAGCGACCCGCGCACAATACGCGACAAGGCTAACGGGCACTCTCCTGCCGCCGGGGTCGCGTCCCACATCGTCGTTGTCGTCGGGTGGCTTCCGGGCGTCGTGATTCACGACCCGGTCTGCAAATGATGTTGCAAAAGGGTATGTTGCTGCCGCCGTGTCACGCCACTTCATCTCCGCCTCAGCACATTCGTGTGTCGAGAGCAGCACGGCGCGCAGAGCCTCCACATCGTCCAGGGTGACCCTTTCCATGGACTTTCCGCTGTGGACATACGTGAAATCGTAAAAAAGTTCACAAAGATATTCAAGAAATAGACGCATCGCCATCGTCGAGACAGTGCCGTCGTCGTGTTCAAAGCAGCCAAAAAAATTTCTCACCAAGGTGAGCATCGTCGCTTCGGAGAGCGGCTTCCGCTGCGCGTTGTTGTTGTCGCCACCATTGACGGTCAACGAGTTGCTAGCCTCAATTGAGACCTCCCAAATCGAAGAAACCACGGCTTCAATTTGTGAGATCGACCGAGTCAGTGCCGATGCGCTCCGAGACTCCAATCTCTCCGCGATCCACGGCGTGAATCCATTCGCTTGCGACGGCAGAAAGGCGTCGCGCAAGACGTCCGCCTGCGCCATTTCCGCGGCCGTCGCGGCCTTTAAGTCGTTCCCCGACAACAGAATCCCATCGGCCGCTGCGTGCACCGCCGTGACCGCGAGACGCAGCGCCGAGTCAACAACGGCCGCGTCGTCTCTTTGTTGCTCGCTCAGTGCGACGAGCAGCACGACGGGTCTGAGCAATCCGCGACGAAGTGACGTTTCCGCACACGTCGTCGTGGAGAGATGACTGAATAGTGCATCCGCCGCGGTGGCCGGTGGTGGTGGCAGCAACGCGCGCAACAGAGCCACTACGACGGAGTCACTTTCGAGCGCCTTGACCACGGCGCCCGCATCGTTCGACCCCTCCGGAGTGACCTTGGTGAACCAGTCTCTCAGGGCGGCACCGCCGGGCGTTGAGACGAGGTGTCCCACGATGGCAGACAGTTGCAACCACCGATACGACAGTCTCGACGTGATGAACTCGTGGCGGCAGTCGCGCGCGCTGCGGCCATACACGAGCGTCAACCTCGTCGAGGCGAGTCGGCACCGCCGTTGAGCATCGGCACGTAGGGCCCACATGTAGAGAGTCCACGTGGATGGGTGAGACGCGGTCGCGACCGCTAGGGTGTGAGAAGGAGGAAGCGTCATCGTGGACCCCACATCGCTATTGACATTGGGACAGTCCCGTTTCCGCGTCATCGTCGTCGTCGCGCTGCTGGGAGGTGCCCTGTCATCCTGACAAGGATGCCCCTCCCTAGTGGCGGTGGGTAGCATCATTTCTATCAATTTCCGACGAAATAGTTGGCGTCGTTCGATCACACGCTCTTCACGATCATCGGCTCCCCCGAGTCCGCCATTCCGGCCGAGTCGACTGCGATCGAGTTCCCTGCAGAGGAAGAAGACTTTCGGCAAGAAGAACCACCGTGGTCGATTTTTCAACTGCACGGCAGTGGTCGCATCGTCGTTGTTGCTGCGGTTGACCAGATCTGTAAGGACGTCGGCAAGCGACAGCATGCGGGACTTGAAGCGCCGCCGGTCGCTGTGAAGCAAGTCGACGATGGCGGCCAACCAACCGCCACTGTTAGCGTCGGTATCATCACCGGGAAGGGAAACTGCTGCCCCGGCGGAGTCAATTCCAACGACGCCAATAAGGCTGGGAGCAAGCGTCGCTTGCAGCCTCAACCAGCGGTCCTGTTCTTCGTGCCGCAGCCGAGCAAAGCTCATTGACGTCGACAATGGGAACAGCCATGATCCAGGTAGGGACGCCTCAACGGCCACCGTCCAGAAATGAGACAACAAGGCACCTGGGAAGTCGGCATGGGGCGGTGTCGAACTCGCATGTGGCAGAAGATTTGCCGCGGCTACGTGGTCCAAGGCACCAGTCCAATTGGTGACATACCACACTGCGGCCAAGACGCGCTGCGCGGATGGTGCTGGAGGGGGCGTCGTCGCTACGTCGCTGTTGCCACTGATGTTCATCTGTGAGTCGGCTGCACCATCTCCACCACAACGCAACAGCTGGGATCGCATGCGGTTGAGAGCCCAACGGGCGAACATTGCATGACATGGCCTCTGGCCGATGAGCCGCGCAAGCTGCCTTTCCATGTCGCACAAGGAGCCATCGTTCATTTCGATATCGCTGGAAGAAGAAGGTTGAGGTTCGCCATTGACAGTCGTTGCTCTCCGGCCGCCGGGCATGTTGGAATGCGAGACGGCTGCTTCAGCGTCGGCACCAACTGCCGTTTCGTCGGTCGTCCAGAGCGAAAAAACGGTGCTTGGGTGTCGGTCGTCGTTCGTCGTGGGTGGCTTTTTCCCGTCGGCTTCCGGACGCACCGGAATTCCCCATTGTGATTCGCTATCGCTACTTGTTTCATGTTCGATCCAATCGGCGTCATCCCCACGCCGCCGGGCGCGGAGCGCAATAGCGGTGCGTAAACTACCAGCGATGCTGATGCCACCGTGTCGCCTCAGTGCGTCAATGATCGACGAGACCTCTAGGGTGTTGAGGCTGAAGGCAGGTGGATCGGTGAAAGCAGCGCTCAAGAAAAATCGCAGTGTCTCTCGAAAAAGATCGCCAAACGTCTGAAGAAACGCTGGAAACCAAAATTCTGCCATTGAAGTGCTGTCCATGACGCCGTCGGGCACGACCGATTGAGCAAAAAACTCGCTGACCATCGCCTCCTTCAGGAGCGTCTTCACCGGCTGAGAAAGCAGCGATAGGCGACCATTCTCCTCCATGGTCTGGGACGTCACTGATACGTCGCCGTCGCGTAACCCGGTGTTGCTGGGGACGTGTGCGGTGGGGCGACGCGTATTGCGGTGCCCCAACGCCCTTGTCCACGTCAAGGCTGCCACATCGTAGCCAACACAACGGGCAAACCGAGAAGTCGCGACCGATGAAGGCAGACGTGCCGTGTCAGGGCGGACGGCTTCCGGCACAGACGGTTGCATTTGATTCATGGCCACCAGCTCGGCAGCCACATCGCGTGCGACACGACGCAATATTCGATCCGCAAGCGGATGATGGGGCTCGCCACGATCGCAGCCATCGACCGTCCGCAACAGAGCATCCGCAAACAAACACGACGGGTGCGACGGACGAGCCATCCCCGCTGACTCCGTGCCATCCCCCCCCTCTTGAGCCCGACGTCGCTTCATTATCCCCCTTCTAACACTTCTCCTTCTGCGATCGCGGGTTCGAAAAACAACTCGTCCGATTTTTTTTTTGGGGTCAGCCGTGATACTGCCGTCGGCTGATGGAGGGGGAAAGACAAATGCTTCCTGGTTCGATCACCAAAATCGGCACAGTGAGCTGCGCCAGCCGGTTCTACTGTTAAACTTCACTTCGTTGGTCAACGCAAAGAACGCGAGGGGCGTATGAATCGGCAAGCGTTGCTACGGTTAGCCCCCCTCTCCGCTATGTTTTTTGTCGTCTGCCACTCTAACTCGTGTCGCGCCCGGGGTGCGCGACTCAAAGCCTCCGCCGAACATCAATCTCTGAGCCATACATCTCGTGCGCCCCATGAGCATGGTCCCTAGAGAAC
>ERZ1292633.4236-Hain-H41-02um-R1-4236-length-13419-cov-5_pt1 | contig 13419 bp, 9 predicted proteins | sample MGYA00564406_ERZ1292633 | MGnify/ENA primary metagenome ERZ1292633 (study PRJEB36523, sample SAMEA6512639) | groundwater metagenome | collected 2019-01-08 | study: AquaDiva: Metagenomics assemblies of 32 groundwater samples
GTGGTGGCGATCCGATAACCTCAATAGCTTCTTTTTTGGCAAAAACCGGTCCGATGGTATAATTTAACCCGACATAGATACGATATGCTGGGCTGGCTGTGGAGTTTATAACTTCGGTACCAAGACCTCCATGAAGTGCCATTTCCCTGTTAAGATCGTGCTTAACTCCTAAAAGGATCTCCGCCACCGACTGACTTCGTTTTGCATCAAAAGGAACCTGTTTAGCTGGTGCACTTGTTAATAATTCACCAATAAGTTTGGTATCGTATTTTTCTAAAAGCTGACTAACACCGATGGACGCAATCCATTGATCATCAAATGGCTGAAACGGCACACCCGCAATCTGTGTACCCGGATTCCGGAAACGATAACCTAAGTTTAAGCCCAATGCGGTTTTATTGTTAATAGTTGTATCATAGGCAAATTCCAAATTATAGGTTGGGCCAGCCTTAGCTCCTGCAAAAGGATTGTTTTCGATTAAGTTATAACTCACTGATCCAACGAGCGCAGTACCGCCGCTATTGTTACCTGATAAACGGTACTTTGTATTCAGTCGTACTTCGTTCATTCCAGTTTTTTCAAAAACAGGGACATTTACATTTACGGAGGTGGTCGATGCAACTGCAAAGGGAAGACTGATTCCGGCATCCCAGTTGGGTAAAATTCCCACTCCAATATTAAAATCTGCGCTTAAAAGAGTGTCTCCAGGCTCATCGCCAACTTTCAGGTTTCCAAAATCTTTACTAACTGAAAGTGTGTTCTTAGTATAATTTAAAAATAATCCGAAATTAATAAATCCCGGCTCCAGTGTTTCAGAAGATTGAACCGTAACAAAATCAAGACCGCTTGTAGTGGGATTAAAGTTTTGTATATCCGTACCCACAACATTGGCGTGGGCTACCGGATTTAGAGCTAATAGAGTGGCAAGAGTCAATAGAACATTTGAGCTGATTTTCATTAGTGCATTCTCCCATTTCACAATTTTATTGTTAATGGGTTCTAATACATTTTTTACTGATTAACAACCTCAATTTTAGGAATAAAAGTACTTGGATTATCAATAGCTATTTTAGATAAACCTGCATCAGGTTTAATATGTTTAACTGGAGAGTTTGGAACAAGACAATAGCTTAATACTACTTTTGAATCGGCTTTTCCTGCTGTCGTTAACAAACGAAGTAAATTACTAGCTTCATCAAATGAGTGTGTAACTTGAACAGCATCCACTTCAGCAGTAATTGTTGATTTATCGACATTCAAGTAACTTAAAGTGTAATCTGTTCGAAGCGACATTTTTGCAACTGCGGCTTTACCGATATCAGCTAAACCTGCCGGAATATTATTGGCTGCGATATCAACCATTGTTCCACTGGCTAAGCTTACGATTTCTGAGTAACCATAACCAAACTCATTTTCACCACCGCTTGGTACTGTTGCCTTATTAGCATAAACGATTGCACTTACCAAAAGCGGGTTAAGACCCTGAACGGCAAGTAATCTATCATAAACTGATTTTACAGTAACTTTGTTTTTGCAATAACTATCGAAAGCTGGCAATTCCTTGCCATCTGGATCAATAACGCGGGTTACGCCGGATGGATACACAGCACAGATGTCGTTTTCATCAGAAACAAAAACAATGGCAAGAGCCGCATCTGTTCGGAAAAAATTGTTATTCATACGAATTTCTGCAAGTCGTGTTGAATCAAGCGCTTTGTTTAAAGACAATAAACTGGCTTCGCCACCATCGGTGTCGGAATCTTCCACCACTGTGGTTAATTTTTTTACCAAATGAGTACGAATATCAGTTAAAGACAGTTCACTTGATCGTAAAACTGTAGGCTCTGTTCCGGCTTTATAAAGCTGTCCAAAACGGCTACTCTTTGGACCATGAGAAAGAGTTACACCAATTTGATAATCAGCATTCGATGCCAATTGAGAAATAAAATTACCTATGGCAGTTGCGATTGCGCCTCGCTCAGCATTTAATGATCCTGAGGTATCAGTAACAAATAAAATATCCAATTTTTTTGTAAGCGCTGTAGTTGGTTGATAATAATGTTCTTTAATACAAGTCAGTTTATCACCACCTGGATTTCCAGTTGGAGTGCCCGTACCGTTCACAGCAGCATCCTGATTAAGGAAGGACATACGTGTTACTCCACAACCCTGTAAAACTACAAAGGCCGTTATAATTGCTAGTGCTTTCACTGCACTTTTAGCTGATGAGTTCGTTGTCTGATTCATAAATCCTTCTTTCCTCTTTTTAAAACTCTTAACCAAACTGGTCAAAAATTGTCATTCTTATATATATATTACGCAAAGCTCTTGCCATGCCTCAAATGAGCCCTATTCGCCGCCACAAACTTCGCCAGTAGATAGCGACATTTTTTGGCCCATATAAATATGTTTTAATTCTTTAAGTATCAGAAATTACTAAGAATTATGCCAACTGTCTAAGCTTTGGACAAAAACACGGTTAAAATCTTGCGTCTGTTTCAAATTAAAACGCAAATTTACCATTTTCATTTTTTAGCCATAAGTGATTAACGCTTGTAACTAAATATTCGATTTATCACTTAAAGTAAAGACGAGTCCTAGATATTGTAAAATATGCCTCAGCTGTAAATCATTTTTACATCAAGTTTATTAGTTCCAAATAGGATTAAAATTCAATATGATGTTTTCAATGAATGTAAAAAACTAAGGAGTCGATATGAAAAATGACATTATATTTCATCAACTTTTTGAAGCTGAGTCTTCAACTTATACCTATATTATTGCAGACAAAAAATCTAAACAGGCGGCCATTATTGATCCGGTTCTTCAAACCGTGGACCGCGATTTGCAACTCATCGAAGAACTCGGACTTAAACTAATGTATGTGCTCGATACTCATATACATGCCGATCACATTACCGGAGCCGGTGAAATTCGCAAACGAACCAAAACTAAAACTGCCCTAAGCAACAAAGCTGCAGTTGATTGTGTGGATATTCCGCTAGAGGACGGTCAAGAACTTTTACTGGGCGATAAAAAAATTACGGTGATAGCTACTCCTGGTCACACGAACACCTGTCTAACATACTCTTTTGAAGGAATGATTTTTACCGGTGACACACTCTTGATTCGCGGATGTGGGCGCACAGACTTTCAACAAGGCTCATCAGAAAAACTTTATGAAAGTGTCCATGAAAAACTTTTTAAACTTTCACCCGATACAATTGTCTATCCTGGCCACGACTACAGAGGTCAAACTTCTTCAACTATAGCGCTTGAAAAACAATTCAATCCCCGCTTAGGCATTTCCAGAACAAAAGAGGATTTTAAAAAAATCATGTCGGAATTAAAGCTCGCAAATCCTAAAAAGATTCATGAAGCTGTTCCCGCAAACCTCCTCTGTGGAAAGCCAAAAGATACCAGAACACTTCACGCGCAAGTGGTTAGTGGAGTTCCAGAAGTTACCTGCGAAGATGTTCTGGCTCATAATGCGCAAGTTGAATTGGGAAAATTGAAGTTGATCGACGTCAGACGTTCCGACGAGTTTAATGGTGAGTTTGGCCATATCAAGGGTGCTAAGCTCATTACTCTTGGACCTGATCTCGCCAATTTTTTAGAAAATGGAAATCGTAGTGATGAAATTGTCTTTATTTGTCGCAGTGGTGGACGCTCTGGAGCAGCAACCCTTGAAAGTATTAAACTCGGTTATAAGTTTACGTATAATATGGCTGGCGGAATGATTCGCTGGACCGAGAGAAAACAGCCGGTGGAGTAAATGGAAATCTACGGTTACATAGCTGCTGTTTTTATGGGGCTATCATTAGGAATGATCGGGGGCGGTGGCTCAATCCTCACGGTACCAATTCTTGTCTACCTATTTACAATCGATCCAATTTTAGCTACAGCCTATTCACTTTTTATCGTGGGACTTACCGCACTTGTCGGCGGAGGCTACTATTTCAAAAAAGGGGAAGTCGATCTTAAAACCGGATTAATTTTTGCGCTTCCAAGTTTTATTGGAGTTTATTTAACGCGAGCTTACGTTGTGCCCCAGTTACCGGATCCTGTTTTTTCGCTTGGAACCCATATTATCTCAAAACCCCTGCTGATCATGTTGGTTTTTGCAGTACTTATGCTTGTTGCTTCAACTTCAATGATTAAAACTAAAAAAGACTCTGTTTTACCTACGAAAGAGTTTTTGCCAATGAACAGATTTCTGCTGATCTCTTTAGAAGGACTTGTTGTTGGAGGTATCACTGGCTTTGTGGGCGCAGGAGGGGGATTTTTAATTATACCCGCCCTCGTGTTACTTGTCGGAATGCCAATGAAGATAGCGGTTGGCACCTCTCTATTTATTATTGCGGCAAAATCACTTTTAGGATTTATCGGAGATCTGCAGCATCAGAAATTTATAGATTGGCAGCTCCTGCTAACAGTCTCAGGAATTGCGATCCTGGGGCTGTTTGCTGGAATGTCGCTATCAAAAAAAGTTTCAGAAAAAACGCTTAAAAAAGGCTTTGGATATTTTGTTCTTATCATGGGGGCCTTTATTCTCTATGACCAAATAAAAAAAATGTAAAACAGTGGTTCTAATTATTGAGTTGAGTTTAAGATTCATCAAAGTTCGGATCATCCGATGATGGAATATCAGAGTCTCCAACAAAGGACACCTTATGTTGAACTGACTGTTGAACTGGTTTTTGAACTGGTTTTTGAACCGACTGTTGAGCTGGTTTTGCTAAGGCTTGACTTTGTTGTTGCGACTTTTCAGTTTTTTTCTTTTGAAGCTTTTCTACCAGTGAAATGACCTTTACCGCACTAGGTGCTTTTTTAGATGAATGATGGCTATGATGGTCCCCACCCGTATTGATGCCCTCGGAAAATAAAACAAGCTTTTTAACGGCATCCGCCAGTGACATAGCCTGAGCATTTAGCTGCTCTGCTACAGTAGAGCTTTGTTGGGCAACAGCTGAATTTTGTAGAGTCACCTGATCAAGCTGTGTTATCGCTCTGTTAATCTCCTGAACGCCATTTGCCTGTTCTTTAGAAGCAAATGCTATCTCTGCAACCATTGAGGCCACATTTTTGGCGTTTTTCATAATTTCTTCTAAAAATTGGTGGCATTTTTCACCCGTTGACTGCCCTATCGCAATCTTCTTTTTTCCGGCATCAGTCAGTTGATCCACCTTTGATTTTGTATTTTCCACGATCCTGTTTACCCTATCAATTGAGTTTGTCAGCATATCGGTAATTTCTTTCGCGGCACTTCCACTCATCTGCGCTAGGTTAGCAACTTCGGAAGCTACAACGGCAAAACCTTTTCCATGTTCTCCAGCACGTGCGGCTTCAACCGAGGCGTTAAATGAAAGAAGTTTGGTCTGAAATACAATTTCATTAATGACATTAGTTTTCTCACCGATTTCAGAAATGATTTTTATAATTTCACCAAACTCTTTGTTACTTTTTTCCATCTGAGTAAGGATATCGTCATTGGTGCCTTTAATCTCATTGATAGCGACAAGCATCTCGGCAACACTCCTTAAGCCATCCTCTGATACTTTTTCGTTAGTAATCACTACGCCTTGAGCGTTCATGGCAGATTCGGAGTTTTGATTAATCATCGCGGAAATCTCTTCCATAGAAGCCATTGTTTCTTGAAGACTTGCCGCCTGTTCAGTTGAAGCTCCGCTAAGTTGCGTGGCTGACGTTGCACTTTGTGCTGAAGCACTTGCAACCTCTCTGCTGGAGAGGTCCAGTATTTTAACAATAGATCTTAGATTTCTTGAAATTGAATTTCCAAAAAAGAGTGCAATGATGAATATACCGACTGTACCGGCTATTAGTACAATCATGGTAAGATAGATAATTTTATTTAAGCCCGCATGAACTTCGTCTGCACTTAACTCGGCTACCATGTACCAAGTGAGGTTTTCGATTTTAATTGGAAGATAATAGGCCAGTGTTTTTAGCCCGTCATAAGATGTGTTTAGCATGAAACCCTGTTCGCCGGATTTTGCTTTTTTAACAGCCTCGCTCTCTACACTTATTTTTGAATCTCGAGCAAATGTAGCAGCCACAGTGTGGGTTTCTTTATTTCGGAATGTGTCTGCTCTTAATTTTAAATCAGAACCTAAAAGAAGAGCTTCCCCTTTAACACCCATGCCTTCGCGATTTCCCGCAACCACAGAGATTTTATCCAGCGGAAGTTGAATCATGATACTACCGATAAATTTTCCGTTCTTATAAATAGGAGTGGCCGCAAAGGACGCCGGGGCTTCATAGGAAGGTGTATAAGCCGCAAAATCCTCAATATGAACCTGACCTAAGCTCAGCTTAGCTGAGGCCTCATATGCTTTTGCAATACTTGTTTCTGCCCAGGGACCATTTCTAAGAGAGGTCGCAAAATCAGTTTCCTTAAAAACTGAGTAAACGATTCGACCTTGTGGATCGACCAAGAAAAGATCATATAGTGCATGGCGATTCAAATAATCTCTAAAAAAAGTGTGAAAACGAGCATGAGACTGAGCATATTGGCTGTTTTGCTTTGGAGTAATAAGGACATCTTTTTTACCCAAAGGGTTTTCATTCGCAACAATAAAATCATACTGTGCGGCAAGGGCCGGGGAATCTAGTTTAGAGACAAAAGTTTCTACAGAAATTTCCCGCTTGGTTTTCTCTAAGTACATCGCACCAAATTGTTCAGCATAAAATTTAACAACATCAGCACGGTGCTTTTGTCCGTCCGCATTTGATGATTCTTTTTCAAAAAAAGCTGAAAATTCCTCAAGCGCCGTAATCGTCATTAAATTATCCGCAAGATCTACTATTCCATTAGTCTCAGACTTAAAATAAAAAGTAATCGCGTCAGCTTTGCTTTGAGCAACAAGTCTTGCCCTCTCTTGAGCAAGTGAACCAATCTCCGAAGACGACTCAAGGTAGTTAATAAAGCTACTAATCACAAGTGGCAGAGTTCCTATAATCACTAATGTTAGTATGAGTTTTGCCTTGATGCTAAGTTTGCTGAAAAACATAAGTTTTAATCCTTTAATTAATATTTATTTGGTCTTTACTATAATAATAAATCGTAACGTATTATGGCACGGCTGATAACACAATTTTAACTTTACAGGTCTTTGGACCCAAGCTCGACCTAATGCCAGTTAAATTTGCCCTAAAATATCCTGAGCAATTTGGCTTGCGGCACGCTGCGGGGCTAAGGTCCTGAGATTTAAGGCCATCTCTTTTCTTAAAGAATCGTTCTGCTGCAAAAGCTCAACAGTTTTAGCAAACTCGGCATCGTTAAACTCACTCTGTTTAAACAAAAAACCCGCCTGGTGGAGCACAACAACTTCGGCATTTCGCAGTTGATGATCATCCGCAGCCGGTAGTGGAACTATCAACGGAACCACGCCAAAAGCTGCAGCCTCTGCGATAGTGCTAGCGCCTCCTCGGCAAAATTGAATGTCAGCTTTACGATATTGATTTGGCATATCGTAGATGAATTCATGAACTTCAACATTATCAGCTGAGCCATACTTTTTTTTCATGTTTTCGTAATCCAGAGGACCCGTCTGATGTATTAAATAAATCTTTTCACGTAATGAGGGGTTTTTGATTATGAAATCCGATATTTTTTCATTTAAAAATAATGACCCCTGACTGCCGCCAAAGCACAGTATCGTCAAACGCTCCGATATTTTGACTCGCTCTTGAAGTTGCGCCTGTTCAATTTCTTCTCTTAAAGGCATGCCGAATACTTTATTATCTAAAGATGATAAATATTTTTTAGAATCCTCGAATACCAAATAAGATTTTTTAACCAACTTAGACAGCAACCGATTAGCCATACCAGGGTGAGCATTGGGCTCCCAGATAGCCGTTTTTATATTGAGCACTGCCGACATCATCACAAAAGGTGCCGAGGCATAGCCCCCAACCCCTAATACAAAATCAGGCTTATGTTTTAAAATAAGCATCAGAGACTGAAAAAGACCTACGGGAATTTTTAAAAGTGTCTTAATTTTTTTTAAAGGACTGCCCGAAAAATTAAGTCTTCCGCTTTGAATTAAATCGAGAGCAAGATTTTCTCTTTTCATGATTTTAGATTCCAGCCCTTGCGCTGTACCCACAAATCTGATTTCAATTTGAGGGTCAGCTTTCTGCAATGCACGACCTATAGCAATAGCCGGATAAATATGACCACCGGTTCCGCCACCGGCAATAATAATTTTTTTTATAATTCTATCTGACATTAAACGAGCCTGCTGAGCTCTGTTTAGAAACAGACATTTCTAGGTTCAACAATATGCCAAATAAAAAACTAAGGATTAGCAAGGAACTACCACCATAACTCATAAAGGGCATCGTTAGCCCCTTCGTTGGCACCAAGCCTAAAACAACTGCGACATTGATAAATACTGAAAAAGCAAAGGTCGTAATTAGCCCCAGTGCTAAAGTTTTTTTAAACATATCCTGAGCTTTAATCGCAATTTGAAAACCCTTGAAAATCACAAAACCATATAGCGCCAAAATAAACAGCGCGCCAAAAAAACCCATCTCTTCAAAAAAAACAGCCATTGTAAAATCCGTATGCGCCTCGGGTAAAAAGAATAACTTACCCTGCCCTTGCCCAAGGCCTACCCCAGTTAGCCCCCCTGAATGAACAGAGAGCATGCTTTGGATAACCTGAAAACCTTTTTGCGCGGGATCAGACCAGGGGTCTAAAAAAGCTTGAATACGCGCCTTACGATAACCCACATTCCAAACTAAAAAATAAAAAATTGGAATCAATGCAACACCCGCACCTATAAGCCATTTTAAACTCAAACCAAAAGTAAATAATAACGCCAACGCCACCAAAACAATAATTACAAGACTGCCGAAATCAGGCTGTTTATAAAGAAGCACCAGCGGCGCCACAACAAATAAAAAGACCCAGCCCCACTTCATTTTAGCTAAAATATTTTCATGTCGGCAGACAATACTGGCAAAAACAAAACTGAAGGCAACCTTCAGCAATTCAGAAGGCTCAAAGCGCACTCCCATCGGAAGTTGTATCCAACGTAGTGCGCCGCCCACTCTTACGCCTATTCCGGGTATAAAGGTCGCACATAGCAATACAAAGGCCACGGGCCACAAAAGCCATGACCACTTTTTTAAAAAAGACATTGGTAACTGAGTGCACGCGATAAGACAAAAAGCCGAAAGTATTGTAAAGATCAACTGGCGTTTAAAAAAGTACAGACCATCACCATAAGACTCTGTCGCAAAAATATAGCTAGAGCTGTAAACCTGCATCAAGCCTATACCGAACAAAGCCACTAAAGATAAAAATAAACTTGATGCTAAAAAGCTGGATTTTAAAAATGGCCTCATTCAATCCCCAAGCTGTGATATGAACAGCTCTATTTATTTAAACTTTTTTACGATCTCTTTAAAATAGTCGCCTCTCTCTTCGTAACTGTCAAACATATCAAAGCTAGAGCAACCCGGAGACATTAAAACAATATCGCCGATTCTCGACTTTTGGTAGGCAATCAATACGGCCTCTTCAAAAGTTCCGATAAGGTAGGTTTCAGAATAATCGCCCAAATCGCGGTTAATACGCTCTTTAGCTTCACCCACCAGAATAAGGGTTTTCACTTTACGTTTTATCATGTTCTGCAAAGGACCATAATTTAAATTAGTGTCTTTACCACCTGCAATTAATATAACATTTTCGTCAAAACAATCCAGAGCGCGCGATACCGCATGAACATTTGTGGCTTTAGAGTCATTATAAAATAAAACTCCGCCAACCTTACGAACATACTCAAGTCTGTGTCTAAGACCAATCCAAGTATCAATTACTTTTTGCACAGCCTCGTGGGTTGCACCGTGCTCGCGAGCAAGCAGCAATGCCGCCATGGTATTTTCAATAGAGTGCTTACCTTTCATTTTAATATTCTTGATCGAAAAAATTTCGATTTCAGGGCCGGTGCGCACGCGCAGTTCATCACCTACGTTAACCGCACCGCCGATATTCATAATTTGCGGTTCTAGCGCCGGTTTACGCGAAAAGTAAAAAATGCGGCCGCGCTGAACAGAGGGGTCGCGCGCGAGCTCAATTACGGCGTTGTCATCAGCATTTAAAATCGAGGTTGTCGCTTGATTCGTATTTTTAAAAATTTTACGCTTGGCATTGACGTAATCTTCCATCGAACGATAACGCTCTAAATGATTTTCGGCTAGATTAGTAAAAACAATGTTGCCTGAACTGAAATCCACCACGTGTTCCAGCATAAAACTTGATATTTCAGCTATCACCACTTTGGCTTTTTTATCTTCAAGCAAATAATTCGTTAAAGGGGTATCCGTTGCCCCGCCCACCCAACATTCCACGCCGCTCTCTTTCAGCATGGCTTCAGCTAGACGAGCAACACTGCTTTTACCGTTTGTGCCGGTAATACCCACCAAAGGCTCTTTAATAAAGGCCGACACAAACTCAAACTCACCGGTGATTTTAATTCCTTGTTGTCTGGCGTATTCAAAAATTTTCAAATGGGGCGCAACTCCTGGCGATAAAATCACCAGATCTTGAGATAAAAAAGTTTTTGGAGAATGCGAGCCCAGCTCAAATTTAATATTAGTGTAGCCGTCCAGTTGCTCAAGCTGAGCTGAAAGCTCTGGCTTTGATTTATGATCGGTTACAGTGACCTGTGCTTCGTGTTTGGTTAAAAACTTCGCCAAAGAAACTCCGGTTTTTCCTAAGCCCACGATTAATATTTTTTTATCTTTTAACTCAGCAACTTCTTTCCACATAACTTAAGGCCTCTATAACTTTCTTTTAACTTTCTTAAATCGATCTAAATACTATCTTAACTTGAGCGTCGCCAAACTGAGCACAGCCAGCAGTATGGAAATAATCCAAAACCTGACGATAATTTTGGTCTCCGTCATACCATCTAATTCATAATGGTGATGCAAGGGCGCCATTTTTAACACTCGCTTACCTGTGAGCTTAAACGAAGCCACCTGTGCAATAACCGACAAAGCCTCGACAACAAAAACACCGCCTAAAAGCACCATCAGAATTTCATTTTTAGTGAAAACAGCCATGGCTCCAATAAAACCGCCCAAACTTAAACTTCCCACATCGCCCATAAAAACCTGCGCGGGGAAAGTATTAAACCATAAAAAACCTAATCCACCGGCCACCATGGCCCCAGCTAAAGGAGCTAGTTCACCGGCTCCAGAAATATGGGTGATCTGCAAATAATTAGCTATCGTCGAATGCCCAACAATGTATGAAAATAACGCCAAAGTTGACGCCGAAACAATAACCGGCACAATCGCCAAACCATCTAACCCATCGGTTAAGTTAACGGCATTGGCCGTACCAACAATAACTAGGGCGCCAAAGGCCGCATACCAATAACCCAGTTCAAAAACTAAAGTCTTAATAAAAGGGAAACTTACAACTGTGTTCAGCTTATAAAAATGAATTAATACCAGCAAAGTAATCCCCGAAATTAAAAACTCACCCAGTAGACGAACTTTACCCGGCAAACCTTTTGTATTTTTTTTGGAAACTTTTAAATAATCATCCAAGTATCCGATTAGTCCAAAACCCCAGGTAATCAAGACAGTTCCAATGACCAAAGGATTTTTAATATCAATCCACAACATCAGGGGCACCAGAGTACTTAATAAAATGAGCCAACCACCCATAGTCGGTGTGCCTGCTTTTTTCTTATGAGTTTGTGGGCCATCATCTCGAATAGCCTGACCAAAATGTTTTTGTTTTAATTTGCTAATAAAATACGGACCCCAAATTAAACAAAGAAAAAAACCTGTAAAAAATGATATAAAAGTACGAACCGTAATATAACGAAACACATTCAAGACCGAGTACTGGTCGGCCATTGAATAAAGCCATTGATAAATCATTAAGAATCCATAGCACAAAAGCCAACTCAATATCAAGAAAATTTTACTAAATACATGAAATCATTGAAAAATATTGTAAAGATATTTTAGTATTATATTGCAATATTAAAAGACATAATTTAGTTTCTTACACATGAAAAAACCAAAACAAGGACGCACTCAAGCTGAACTCGCTGATTTCGCATTAGGAAAAGGCAATATCAAAAGAAATATCTCCTATTCCGATTCATACGATGCAAAACTTTTAGAAGCTTTTGATAATAAAAATCCAAAGCAAATTGCTTGGACCAGTCTGGTTTGTACCGAATTCACCTCGCTTTGCCCAAAAACCAACCAACCAGATTTTGCCAAAATTTTTATTAACTATATCGCAGGCCAAAAAATGGTTGAGAGCAAATCCTTAAAACTTTATCTACACAGTTTCAGAAATCACGGCGACTTTCATGAAGACTGCATCCAAACCATCTGCAACGACCTCGTGAAACTCATGAGACCCAATTACCTTGAAGTGATCGGTGAGTTCACCCCGCGCGGTGGTATTGCGATTTTTCCGTTTGCCTCCTATGCAGCACCGGTACAAGACTTTCAGGAAATTTACGTTGAAAGACTGGTGGCCTATGCCCCGGGAAAATACTCGATGGATTTAGCGAAGCTATATTAGTTTAAACTAACTTAATTTCTTACTGACAGCCTCAATCAACGCCTGACCTCTCATGGATTTTCTGAATTCAGTCTTATAAACCAGACACATTCGGTCTTGAAACTCAGGCGCATCTTTTACATTTTGAATTTGACCAGCACCGAAAGCTTTGATTACACGTTCCGGCAAAATACCGCAGCCGGCACCGCTCACAACAAGTTGTGCAATAACCTCAAGACTTGAGGACTCGATCACTCTTGAAAAATGAACGTTCTTCTTCTGCAATTTTTTTAACAAATCCTGAGTTTGTAACAAACTAGGCTCAACAATTAAAACTTCGGGATTCAAGCAATTTTTAGACTTCCATAACGTAACACGATCTTTAGAAATCTCTTTAATTATTAAATCTAAGTGTGGCACTGGATTCACCACAAAAGCCGCATCGAGTTTTTGACTGATAACATCTTCGGCCATGTGCCGAGAGAGGCCATGCGAAAACTGAAAATTTAATTCAGGATATTTTTGCATAAACTCAGCCAAAAATAAGGGTAGCGTATATTGCGCCACCGCCGAATGACAGCCAAAACGTATTTGGCCTGCAACTTTTTGCACTTCGTTCTGAGCCGACAAAAGAACCTCATCCCACATTTGAATAAGCTCGATCGAGCGCTCGGCTAAGCGTTTACCGGCGTCAGTTAGGCTTAAACCTTTTTTACTTCGGATAAAAAGCTGGGTTTTAGTTTCGTCTTCAATTCGTTTTAAGCAATGACTTAATGCGGGCTGAGTTACGCCCAGGCGCTCGGCGGCCCGGCGAGCCTGCTCGCCTGCGACCTCCTGCTCCACCCGCTCCT